>CENL01054722.1_pt1 | contig 308727 bp, 213 predicted proteins | sample 530221 | NCBI WGS metagenome assembly CENL01 (sample SAMEA2619791, study PRJEB7988) | marine metagenome | isolation source: saline water (ENVO:00002010), including
AGATTCGACTGGAAGTGCACGGCAAGTGTGCCCATCTGCCGACAATTCGCAAAATCCTGGATGTGGCCGTTCATCCGAATGTGGCAATCTGCTGGAACTGCAATAAGCAGGATCTGGAAGGAGCAGGGCTGGCTGCGAATTTTGCGATGGTCAAAGATCGCTTAGGTGCCACGACACATATTCACGATCTGATTCATAACCCTTACCCGCACAAAGAGTTTTTCGAGTTGATGGCAGACGCAAATTATACGGGTTGGCTGATGCTCGAAGAAGGTAAACTGCCCAAAACAGACACAGTGGCTGCGTTAGCTGAGCAACGAAAAGTCTTCGATAAAATGTGGGCCCAGGCACAGGACAGCTGAAAACAGCATACGAATGCCCGATGACATGACAGGAAAACGACTGCTTACGGAGTTTCGCAGTTGGTGTTGTCGTGCTCGCTCTGTTCTTTAATGGCGGCGTAGACTTCTTCCCGATGCACGGTCACATCTTTTGGTGCTTCAATACCAAGTCGCACTTTATCGTTTTTGATTTCAATCACCATTAAAGTGATGGAATCTCCAATAATGATCTTTTCGTCTTTTTTTCGGCTGAGGACAAGCATCGCGATTCCCTGCGAATAGTGGGGAGAACATCTTCGTTAAAAGCTTCCTCTGAGTATGAAAAAATTATCATGTTCAGAAAAAGCGACACCTGAAACTTAGCGTACTGTTTTCAGGGTGTCTGCTGCGATCTTGTAAAAAAGCAGGGTATTCCTGTAACCGATTCGCTTTGAGAAGCAGTTGTAGCAGTTGTGCCGTTTGTAATCTCTCACTTTTGGGAGTCTGTTCGGATTATAACCCAGGCCTCAATTGAGGATTTTCAGCGAATCTCCTGCGTGTAGTCGCAAAGAAACTGTCTTTTGTGAAGCAGGCAGCCTGGTGTTTACAGCCAGTCGGTACATGTTTTCAAACAGGTTGAGATCTCCCCAGGTCGGAAACGTTTCCCGGCGTTTCTGAATAAACGTTTTCATGAATTGCGGGTCAGTCTCTCCCGACCAGGGTGAACGGGAAGGAACCACACAGCGTTTACAGGGATTCGAGCCTTCGAACATGACAGGGCCGATTTGAAACTGAACCGGGGGAGCTTCTGCTGAATAGAGACGATCTTCACAGAAGGGAAGGTCGCCCGTGAATTCCAGGTTGGCGCGAAAACGGAGCCGCAGTTCTTCGACTGAAATCTCCGGGAACCAGTGCGACAGTTCCTCATAGGACTGCGTACTGATGATGGTTGGTCCTGATGCTGCCAGGTCATCCGGAAAGCCGATTTCACGATTCTCCTGAATGTGGATTTGGGAATGAAAATAATCGCTGAACCAGGTTTCCAGTTTCCGTCGGTCCTCCTGCAGCGAAAAATGCACGGGTTCAGATGACTGCTGTGGAGCAGAAAGCAGAACTGATTGTTCTGCGAGATCAAACACCGCACGGATCTGATGAATCGTTGGATACTGTTTTCCGTTGATCAATTTGCCGGACTCATCGAACAGCGCAAACTGGCGATCGCCTGCCAGTGCACCGCCGGGGAGGAGGTCAGCCTGCTCAACGTAGACCGGATCAAGAGATTTCACGGGATAGACAGCGATCGAAGAGAGCGTCCACATGGTGTTAGTTTTTCAGTCTGCGGTTTCAGCGATTTCTGTCATTACCTGACAGTTGCTTTAAATCCTGGATTTCGGTTTTCAGATCTATGATGCCGGTGGGACTTAGAAAACGGTCGATCCGGTCACCGGTTTCGCGACAGAGGCTGGCAATTCTGGCCTGTGCGGTTCTGTTATTTTGCGCCTGCGCTGCTTCCACTGCAGAGATGCGAATCGCATTCAGTTTATCCAGAAAATTCTTTCGTGGAGAAAGTTCACTCTCCAGTTGCCGGATACCTGTATTGACTTTATCCCAGTCCTCGCTTTTAGCCCATCTGCGAATGCGTGACATTTTCATGGAAAGTTCGGCCACCGCTTCGATCAGTTCTCCATTGAGCACTGCCAGTTCGCCCTCTACACCAAGTCGAATTCGGTCATCGGGAATCTGGAGCGAGATCTGTGAATCAATGCCGGGCAGATAGGGGACGTTCGCAACCAGTGCTTTTCCGCTGCGAATATACAGCCAGATCAGCGGCTGTTCCGGATCGGCGTCGATCGCAATTGAACCGCTGCGATTGGTCAGGAATTCAGCGGTTACATAATCGGGTTCTTTCAGCGGTTTTGTAGTCTCCTCGCTCTCTTTTTTTGCCGCAATCTGCAGCTGACGGACCTCCTGCGGGTTGAGGGGTGACAGCTGGACTTTCATGCCGGCATAAGTTTGGGTCGAAGTCCCCCGCGGGATGAGTGACAATTCTGTTGCCTGGAAACGGGGCTGGACATGCAAGGCCAGTGTTTCAACCCGCCGCCGACTGCCGGCCAGAATACCTCGCAATCCGGATGTGACAGTGCAGGTCGCATGTTTGCGATCCGCTTTTTCAATCTCGAGATAGGTCCAGGGTACAATCTGGATGTTTTTGACTTCCCTGTCACGATTCAGATAGCGAAAAAATGGTAGAAAGAAGGAGTTGATTTTCACAGTGGCAACTTCGGGATCGGGGGTGGGGAACTGGCTGGCCTGCTCGCTGACGGTCACCAGTTCTCCCTCAACCGTTTCAATGCTTATGACAGAGGAAAACAGATCACGCAGTAAATCAAACGTGGTTTCCGCCAGGAACAGTTTTTCATAAGTGATTTTTTCAGACAGCGGACTGAGTCGTTGCGAGTAATAATCGAACTCTCTGCCTGAAACACGATAGCCAATGCCTGCTGGCTCAATGGTAATCAGAAAGAGTTTCTCAAATGGTTGAGACGGGTAGCGTGCGAGAATCTGTTCCGGCTGCAGTCGTGACAACCCGATAGAGGTGCAAAGTGGTAACCAGCGATTTTCGAAGATACCTGTAATTGCATCCTGCAGGGGAACACCGGGTTCAATCAGTTGCCATTTTTCTCCCACGGAACGTTCGATGATCTGAGATAACTTTTGATGCAACTGCTGACGTTCAAACTCGTCGAGTCTGGATTCTGGATCGCAGGCGATTTCGATGCGAGTACGGTAGGGCTTCAGACTGATATGCGTGTTCGTATCCACGCTTGTCTCAGCTGCCGCTGCCTGCGCATATAGCGGTTTCGTTTCGGGAACGAAAAGGATCCCGATAATGAGAATACCGCAGTATAATTTCAAACCTGTAAACTGGGCCATTATTTTTCCAAAGATTTAACTGAGGAAGCCAAAAGTGACATGATCTATTTCTGAGTAAATGATTCCACCTCGGGGTAGAATGGTTCCGGTATCCATTGCTCTATATTGTCATAAAAATTCAGGGGACGATCGGCATAACCTTTGATGTTCTTACGAAAGACATGAAACTGATCGATCTCCCAGAGTGGAATAATATGTGCCATCGAGTAGAGCTGCTGCTGCAGTTTTTTAATGAGTGCCGTTGCCGATTCCCAGTCTGTGGCTTCATCAAGTTCAATGAGCGAGAGTCGCATCCAGTCCGGGAGGATTTCCAGTGATTCGATTTGTGCGCCTTTGCCTACCGTCAGAAAAGGCCAGAGCTCCATCACGGGTTCTGTCATGGCGACCGTGCGGTAGACAATATCCCATTGCAGATTTTCTTTTCCGGCTTCAGCAGTATTCGGTATCAATACGACCTTCAGTCCGATCTGGGACCAGGCTTTGATCATTTCCTGGGCTGCTGCCTGTGCTTCAGGATTGGGATCACACAGCATGCGCAGCGTTGGAAACTTGCCCCCCAGTTTTTTTTGTGAAGCTACAGCCAGTGCGACCGCGAGTGGGAAACTGTATTCGCGTTGAGGCACCTGCTGGTTATAAACCTGCAGGCCGGTAAAGTACGGCGCGGTAATCAGGCGACCGTTCAGCAGTCGGGATCCCTGGAGCAGGGTTTCAGATAAAATCTTTTGCCGGTCGATGGCGTATGCCAGTGCCCGTCGCAGCTCAACGATTTCCATCGGTTTGCTCTCGGGGTTAAACTGCAGAACGTGGGTGAGGGGAATCGCACTCTGTACGACATTGAACTCCTGGCTATCCTGAAAATAGGAAACCAGCCTGGCCGGCAGAAAAGCAAGCGCCGAGACTTCTCCCAGCAGCAAACCCTGAAACGATTTTTCGAAACTGGGATAGGGGATCTCATTGATCTGGGCAACTCTGTATTCCCGCTGGTCAGCTGGTTCGGGTACGGCTCGTCTGTAACTGACAATACCTTCGTGCTGGTGATCGACTATAAAGCGACTGGAGGCGAGGATTTCATCCCCGGCCGGTGATGGTTCAGATCCCGATACGGTAGAGATATTCTGCCAGATCGGGGGGGAATCCACGGGGTCGGAGAGCAGCCATTCCGTACGCAGGGGGACACGATCAAAATAAACCCGGAATGTGAAGGGGCCCGTTGATGAGACCGAACGGACATAACTGTCAAATCGCTCGTCGTATTTCGCAGTACCGGGAGTGATTTTCTCTCTCAGGTACTTCGTGATATCAGCAGCAATTAAAGGGGGGTGTGACTCCCAGGGAGAATAGGACTGTCGCAAGACAAAGTCAGCACGCCGCCCAAGGTCGGTCGGTTCCCACTGTTCCAGAAAACGGCTTTGGTAATGAGGAGTCTGGTTGACTCTGGTTACCTCAAATAACGGTATTTGAGTTAACGTGCGATGGCGGCGGGTCGATTCACGCTCGAGAAAATAAGGTGTTTCTTCCAGTGCGGTTTCCAGCACGCCCACATTGATTACCGGATAACGCTTTTGGTATCTCAGCAGTGATTCGCGAAGCTTTGGATTGGCAGGCCAGATGACCACTGCGGTAGACACGGCGTGTATCGCCTGCGGATACTGCTGCTGACTGGCGGCCTGTTCCGCCGCTTTCAGTATTGAATTCGACTCATTGAGGAAGGCGGCTTTCCATTTGGTCACAGTTTCCTGTTGCGGGAACATTAATTCGAGACGTTTCAGATAGTAATGTGCCTTGCGATATGCTTTTTCCTGAACCGCCTGTGAGATCATCACATCGATGATTTCACCAGCGAGTTTACTCAAACCGGGATATTTGGGGGCGCGACTGTGGAGATCCTGGACATAAGCCAGGGCATTGAGATATTGCTTCGATTGTTGTTTATCCTGCGCTTCCAGCAACAACAGCTGATTCTGCCGCTGATCAAAACCAGGCCAGTCTCGATGCTTCCGGTCGAGCACCAGCAGGAGTTCAAAGGCGGTTTTCAGGTCTTTCTCCTGAAATAACAGATCGATTCTTTTGATGATCTGGTCTTCATGATGAATGACTTCTTTTACGCTTTTTCTTTGAATCCGATATTCCGGGTTTTCTTTATCATCGACGAGGGTGATCTGAATAAAATTCATGTCCGCCCGCATTTTGCGCTGTTCGTCGATTTCCTCTTTGCTTTTGGGTTTCGGCCAGTTGTAGCTTTCTTTAAGGGCAAGATCGAGCTTTCCCAAAGTATCAGGTCGGGGATAGATCGGTTCGACGACCAGCACGGAATCATTTTCGAGCACTACCCAGTCAACCGGTGGTTTCTTCAGCAGTTCTTCTACAGTTGGGATCTGCATCTCTTCCAGCTTGGGAAGAATTTCCACTTCGTTACTGTCTGAGTCTTCGTTCTTCGTTTCTTGCGTGGCGGAATCCGGTTTCGTGTCTGCTTTTTTCTCATTTTGAGCGATGGCAAACGGGTGGTCCACAATGAACGAAAATCCGAACAGAACAAGTAGTGTCAGAAAAAGATTTCGATATGTCCTCATAGCGACGCCTGACCTTTCTGCTGCAGTGCCTGGTCAATTCGATAGAGGCTGCCATCCATGGTTGGTACCAGCAGAAAATTCTCAAGATTGACTACCGAACCGCTGGCCGGGAGAGGCGCGACGAGTTCGGCTGAAACTTTTCCGGTCTGTAAATCGACAGATTGTACTTTTCCATTCTGCAGGGAAAGCAGGAGCTGGTTCTTAATGATCGCAGGAGGACCGGCCAGAGAGGCGTCTGGTAAATCCAGATTCCATATTTTCTCGAGTCCCTGGTTGATATTAAAGCAGCTTAAATTCTGTTTTGTTTGTACAAACAGAAATGGATCAATTAACCGGAGATCGCTGGTTGCCGGGGTGTCCAGCTGCAGTTTGGCCTTTGGTTGCAGCGACTTCAGGTCCAGCAACTGCAGTAAGCCTGACGCATCAGATACCGCCAGCGTGTCCTTTCCGATGCCTGCCTTGAAATCGATCGGTTGCTTCTGATCAATGACGGAAAGGACCGCCAGGTGGCGAACAGGGCTGGTACGATATTGCAGTGAGATGATCTGGCCGGATGATGTGATGGCAATGCATTGATCTTTGTCAGACGGGATGAGCTGTCTCCAGCTCACGCTGGCATCGACATCGTCCGGCAGCACATGCTCCAGCACGGAATCCAGTCCACGACCTTTGCGGTAGACTGCGATTCTTTTTCGAAATGGCAATGCAATCCCATCGCCGATCAGCACGGGGGGCGCATCGAGGGGTGACTTTAAATCAATTGTCTCTTCCAGTTGTCCGAACTGGTTGAGAATCCAGAGAGTCGGCTGCGGTGCACCGCAGTAAACTGCTGTTTTCCCATTCGACAGACGGATTGATTGCAGCGGTGCTTCCAGCGAATCGGGGAGCTTGAGTTGCGTACTGGGCTTTTCTTTGAAGGGTGATTGTGTTGATTCAAAATCATTCTCACGCAGGCGGAAAATATCACCATCCGAAGTGATGCAGATCAGCCCCTGTTGATCGCCTGCACCGTAGGGATAGGTTGCGACGATGTCGGTTCCCAGAATGGACTTCCAGGTACTCGACATTTCATCGCGATTGGCGATGGTAAAGATGACGGAATTGGATGAGAGCAGGCGGCGGGCCAGGTAGAGATTGTTTCCGATCAACTGCATCGGCTGTGAAGCCAGGCCATCCGCGATTTTTTTCTTGTCCAGTGTGATGCCCGTGTTCTGGAGCGTGAATTTACGTAAGGCAGAACTGCACATCCAGAGTTGACCACCAGAGCCTGCAGAAAGGTAGATCTGGCAGGAAAGGGGATCCTGTAATTGAGCTGATGCGATTTCGCTCAGCTTGCGTTTGCCCTCTTCGTCTGTGACAGTAAATGCAGTAATGCGTTCCGGAACGGTTGGAAAGAACATCTGTTTGCCGCGAAGGACAGGGACGCTGTGGACCTGACCTTTGATCCTGACCTGTTCCAGTTCGTTGAGTGTTGCGTTTTGCCCGTTTCCATCCAGGACATGCAGTAAGGCAGAGTCGGCACGATCGTTCTCACAAACCAGCAGCAGTTTGCCCATCGAGAGAATGGGAATACCGATCGTACCCGGGCGATGTCCGAGAGAAGCCACTTTCTGACATTCAAAGGGACGCAGGCTTACCAGGTAGATCACCGCTTCAAAACCGGCAACAGCAACAGCCTGTTCGCCATAGACCAGCCCCGGAGCGCCAACGAGAGGCTGGGCAAATTTAAGTTGAGATACGATATCCCCTTTTAACAGATCCAGATTGAGCAACTCACCTCCACTACAAGCAATGACAATCTGTCCCTGGTACACCAGTGGTTTCCCGGTCGGGCGAGAGGGCATGGGCTGCCGCCAGACCAGTTTTCCGCTTTTCTGGGTGACACACAACAGTTCGTGCTGACGCGTATCGTACAGCAGTAGAGAAGGTTCACTGCCGGCGACCGTCAAGGGAGCAAACGGTGCATCCAGGCCCGTCGGTCGACGCCAGATGGGGTCTCCCGTAATGGAATCGATACCGAAGCAGCTGCCGTTGGCAGTCGCAAATACATTCCGACCATCGGAAACTTCATTCGACCGGGATCGCGTATGCAGCGTGAGCGTCACTGCCTGGGGAAACGGTTCCGGATAGTCTTCCGTCACTGCCGGGACTGCTACATTACTGGTCTGCACCAGCGATTTTTCCAGATCCAGTATTTTTGTTAATACCGTCGCCATTTTACGATCATCTTTATAGTAGGGGTAACGATCCAGCAGGTGGCGCCTCTGTTCCAGAGCTTGCAGTGTTTTTTTCTGCTTAATGGATTCTTCTATTTGATTGACGGCGACATCAAAAACTTCTTTACGCAGAATTTCCGCCTCCGCTTTTTCATAGCCTGCTTTGATTCTGGCTAAGGCGTCTGCTGGGGGAGCATCGGGAGGGCTGTAACGCGTGAGGATCTTTTCTGCATTACTGGATACGATTAACAGATCGCGTTCTTTTGTGCGGCTGGCTGTTTCGACGGCTCCGAGCGCGATGCGCTGTCCGTAGTCGACCAGAATCGGATACAGCGCTTTGAAGTCAGAATCATCACGGTGTTTTTTTATGAACTGATTCGTCGCTTCCAGCCCCCTGCTCCAGGCAGGTGTCGAGCCGGAGATTTCTTTTTCCACCAGTGATTCACTGAGCATGATCCGTGCTTCGTCGGCGTAGTCACTCTTGTTATAATTTTCCAGGAAATGTTCAAACAGTTGAATGGCCTGGGAATATTTGCCAGCCTCCATCTCCTGGACTGCTGCATCGAAATGACGCTTTGCGGTATCCCGTCCAATAATAAACCAGAACGTTAAGGCGATTAATACCAGTAGAATGCTACCACCTGCCAGTGAAAGCACAAACGGGGAACGAACCACCTGGCGTTCGCCCGGTCTTACTGCGCTACGGGAAGAACGTCGACGGACACGGTCTTTCAGAGAAAGGGGACTTTGTGCTTTCGAACGATCCTCGTTGGCTGTTTCTTCCTCATCAGAGGCATGTTCACTGGAGCGAGCGAGAAACGTTCCGGCAGGTGTACCGCCAGTGGAATCAGGTTCTTCATAAGTCAGCATTTCCGCAGCGGAAACCAGGTCCAGGTCGTCGACATCCAGGATTTCTTCATCATCGTCCTGGAGAGTCTCTTTCTGTCTGGCAGATTTCTTTGATCTGGCAGATTTCTTTTTTGAGGATTTCTTCTGTTTAGGGGGGTTCTTTTCCGGAGGTGCCGTTTCTTCTTTTGGTTTGAGGGGGTTCTGTAAAACCAGTTCCAGTTCATCCTGGCTGACCGGTTTGAGGTCATACATGGAACTTTCCGCATCTTCTGGAACATCGGGCAGCGGTTCATTGAGATCAAGCAGGTCGACTTCATCAACAAACAGAATGTCCGCCTCTCCAATCCGAATCAGATCCCCATCCTTTAACAGGGACCGCCCGGACATGGTTCCGTTGATTTCGATACCGTCACTGGTCGCAGCGAGAACTTCAAAGCCTTTTTTGTTCCAGCTGATCCGGCACTGCATCGAAGCAACATTCTCATTATCTATCTGTAAATCATTGGAAGCATGGCTGCCGATCGAAACGGGCTGTTGTTTTGACAGCTCGATGATCTGATGTTTTCCAGACAGGAATGAAATTTCTAAACTTGCCATTTCAGATACTTATCTTTTTTGAAGGTCATAGGCGTGCATTGCAGGAGTGTTCTGACTGATACGGATCAGTCTTCAGGCCCCTTGTAAGAGGCGAGCCGGATTTTTTGCATCCCGACTTCATTCGCTGCATCCACAACCGCGACCACCGTTTCATGTCGCGCTGCTTTATGCGCACTCAGTACCAGTTCTGATTTTGGTTTTCCGTCCGCGTCGCGCCGGTCCAGAATCGCCTGGACGATTTCAGCAGGATTGGAGAGTTTGGTGTCGTCTACATAAATTCCGTTATTATTGTCGATCTCGACGATAATGGATTCTTCCCGGAAGTCATCCAGTGTCTGCAGGGATTGGGAGACGCCATCCTCGTCCGGATTGGGTGGTGGTACCTGAATACTTTTCTGCAGACTGAACGAAGCGGTGATCATAAAAAAGATCAACAGCAGGAACGTGACATCGACCATCGGCGTCAGATCCATCTCTTCAAATTCGGAATCGGCAGAACGAATTGAGAAACCATCATCGTCGTCCTCATCGTCATCGTCTTCTTCGGGGGGGAAATACTTTTTAACAACCGTCGCAGTCTCTGGGGCTGTCTCTGTTGATGCAATGGGAGGAACAGCTGATTCTTCAGGCTCAGGTACGATTTCACTGTAGACCGGTTCGGGCACTGATTCGAGTGGAATTTTCGGATCCATCTCTTCCGGAGATACCGCTGGTTCACTCTCCGCGACTGGTTCAGTCTCCGGCTCGGCAGCGAAAGTATCATCGACTTCCTCTACCGGCTCCTCTTCTTCTTCAAAAAACTCTACGGGAGAAGATTCAAGTTGAGGCGACTCCTCTTCTACAGGAGGATCAGGTTCTTTCAACTCGTCAGATACGGCGGGCTCAGGCTGCGGGAACGATTCTGGTTCTGTTTCCTGTTCCCAGTCACCGGCGAGCAGTTCGTCCCAGCTTTCGCCGATCGGTCCCAGGTCGTGTAGTAGCTGGTCCTGTTCTTCCTCCAGAGGAGTGTCTGCGGCAGGAGTGGGGACAGTCTCTGGAGGTTTTTTGCGAGGGGGGACTGGTGGTTCTTCCGCAGCGGGAGCCGTTGTCGGCGGATCAGTGCGTTTGTCCTCGCTCTCAAATGGTATTGTGATCCGGCTTCGGCACGCAGGACAGGCGACAGCCTTACCCGCTCTTTTGCTGGTAATGCTCAGCCTTTGACCACACTTTTTACAATAAAACTTGATTGGCATATGAGATTCAGTATTTGAGTACCTGTAGGAGTGTTCTCATCTGTATTACGTTCTTTCCCGCTGAAAAATCAGTTGTTTTTCTTCTCTTCAATTCCAATATAAAATTTCACGCCATCCACTTCGGTCACGGCGCGTGTGACCTCCTGTACAAATCCATGCGGAACACCACGATCCGCTTTGATAATGACATCCATGACCCCGTTCTGCACACGTTCGCGAACGCGAGCCGTCAGTTCATCCAGCGAGACTTCGGTTGCGCCGCCAGCTTCTTTCAACTCGATGACACTTTGACCGTTGAGTCCGTTTCCATCATTGTGAACCAGGACAATGGTGGAACCCCGCGTATCGACGCCGACACCGTGGCGGGCAACGGGGACATCAGAATCCTGGGTGGCCTGCATGGTTGAAGTGACCATGAAAAAAATCAACAGCAGGAATGTGACATCGATCATCGGCGTGATGTCGAGGTCGTCACCCGCTCCGGCAGCCGGACGCTTCTTCCAGCCATCGGAATCGCCGTTAAATAATGATTTCTTACGCGCCATGTTCTGTATACCTTAGTGAATCACGACTTACGAGAGTCTTCCAGGATCTCGAGAAATTCGCCCGTATGCTCCTGGACCGAATCCTGAAGTTTGCCGATTCTCACATGGATTAATGCCCCTGCCATGACCAGCGGAATCGCCACTGCCAGACCAGCGGCCGTGGTGAATAGGGCAAAACTGATTTCCCCCGCCAGCTGGCTGGGATCGCCACCTGATTCCTGCATGTTGCCGATTTTGTCAAATGCGTTGATCATCCCGATGACGGTTCCCAGCAGCCCGAGCATCGGGGCGCTTTTTACAATCGTACTGATCCAGGACATGCGGTATTCGAGGTCAGCCAGAATATCCCGTTCAAACTTTTCAGCGAGCATCTGTCTGAGTTTTTTCGCAGGACGTTCCAGGTTCGCCATGGCTACCAGAATCAACTGGGGGACCGCCTTACTCCAGTAGGGGGGCGAATCGCAGAGGTTGATTACCGATTCATAATCTTTATTCTCGATGTCTTCGTGTATCTGATCGAGAAATTCATTCGCCGCATTTTGTGTCATAAAGCGTTTTTGTGAGATTTGCCTGACCAGCAGAATCACACAGAAAACACCGTACAGAGCCGTCAAACCCAGTGATACGTAGATGGCAATTCCGGCGGCATTTAATATCGGAGCAAGGGAGTAGTTCATAGTTGCCTGCTGATTATCTCATTTAATGGAAATAAGTTTGTCGAGTCACATCAAAGGTGTATCCGGAACGATTTCCGCGAACTGTAAAATAGGTTCTGCGGATCTCATCAAAGTTCTTATTGCGATACTTTTTTTCCTGCGTCAGTAACTGGTGTTCTGTCTCTTTGGGATAGAAGTGAAACAGGATGGCCCCGGTCACATCGTGTCCGGCTTTTTTAAAGAGGCTGATATCGCTGGTTCTGCGCTCGCCTCCCTGCCAGGTCATGTAGAGTCGTTTTTCGTCCGCTCCCGAAGACGCAGTACGCGTCACGGGTTTCTCTGATGACAGATTGGAGAGATAGATCATTTTGCCGCTGCGGAGCAGGGCTCCCAGTTCGATTTTGAAATAATCCAGTTGCCGGGCGTAATCAATCAGAGAGCCACGATCGGAGAATTTAATAAACCACCGCTGCTCGCGCGGCAGCCCTTTTTTGCCTGGTCCAAAGCCCAGCGCCCGCTTGCCTGTGCCGGCAGCGCTCCCGACTTTACCCGAGTTGGTCAGATCGGTTTGCATCTGCTGTTGTACCTGCTGAGTGGCTTTGTCTGACAGCTCAACTACGCTGTCCAGCATCTCTTCCACCTGGTTTTCCTCGCTGGGGGTATCAACCTGAGACGGATCATCAACCGGATCTTCAGGCGATTCAACCAGCAGTTCCTCATCGGGCGAGCCATCTTCGGCTCCACCCGACAGGTCAATCATCTCTAAAGCCACTTCGTTTTCGGTCTGAGGCAGGCGATTGGTGAACCAGACAATGGAGAGCCAGAGGACAGCGATCAACAAAGCCAGCACAATTGCGATCAGCGACGAACTCACCTGGTCATACTGGGTAACCCGCATGACCGGCGACTTGCGATGATCTTCTTGTGGTGGTGCCTGTGCCATTGTATGTAGCGAATCTGTAGGAGACGAATTGATTGGGGTTATTTCGACGCGGGCAGCTGGTTGAGCACTTCGTAGAGGTTGAATTTTTCTTCAAAGGGTTTGATGCTGTTATACCATTTCTGCCAGCGTTTTGCTGTTTCATCTGACCACTGATTGACAATCTGAATCCGTTCTTTCTCATCCAGGTTTTCCGGAGCGTCTGCCAGCGGATCTTCCGGCATTCCCAGCCCTCTGATTTTTCGGCTGAGAGTACAAAGACCATTTCGCGCTTCAATGCGTACGCCTAAATCGGGATCTTTCAACGCATCAATCAGCCGCGGTGCCACAGTAAAATCATTGGTACGCGCCAGCGCCCAGATCGCGGTTCTGCGGACATCGGGAGAGCGGGCCTCGATCAGTTTCAACACGCGTTCTTTCTGCTGGATCAGTTTCTCGCGATCACCCAGGGTGATGGTTTCGATCAGTGATTCCTGGGTGGCTTCCAGATCAGCATTCGCAGGATCTTCGAGTTGTGCCAGCAGCTCAGTGAGATCGCCGGACAGTGATTTACTTTCCACTTTGCCGTTTCGCATCTGAACTTCTGCAAGGTTTTTGGGCAGACCTCTGCCTCCTGCCAGCAGTCCGGATCCGACCGGTTCAGGTTGATACTTTCGGTGTAACGTTTTTCCGGTTGCCTTGGAAAGAAAAATAATCGCCAGGCAGGTGGAAGGAGAAATGTTCCCTACTCCATACCAGCTGCCGTCATCGCGCTGGGTCGTGAGCAACTGATGGGCTCCATCCGCATACCAGTCGTGCGGTCCCAGTTTTTTAGCATCTGCCAGCGCAGCGATTCGTTCCAGTCCATACAGGTAATAAATGGGCCAACCGGTTGGGTTACGGATGTTGTAATTCTTTATGACCCAGTCTTCCCCTTTTGATTTCGCATTTTCGATTGCACTTAATGGAATATTCGGTTTGGTAATCAGGTTCTTTTCATTGCCAACTGGCATTTCTGCCAGTTCGACTTTCTCCAGAAAACCAAATCGTTTTTTTCTGATGCTCCCCGTCTGGGGCTTGTCGGCCGTGCGCGGTTTTCCCTCGGGGTAAAGCATCAGGGAGATTACATACAGGCTGCCCGTGCCGGCGACCCCCATGGTGTGTTTGGCTGTCGCTTCTGAAGGTGAAGCCGGATGGTAACCAAATCCTCCATCTCGCAGCTGGGTTGTTAAATGCCAGCGTGCTGCCTTATCCCAGACTGCGGTGGGACACTGTACTCCGGCACGTTCCGCAGCCCAGAGTCCCAGAATGGCATATTGAGTAATACTGGTGTCACCATTGTGCGGATTGTTACCTGGATAATACCAGCTGCCGGTAGTGTGTTGCGTCCTGATCAGGAAATCCACAGTGGTCTGAATCTCTGTCTGATATTTTTCCGGGTCGATCGCTTCGAGAACCATCAGCTGGACTCCCGCGCAATAATTGTAGTCACGCCCTGGCTGGTATATTATTTCCCCTTTTTCATTTTTCTGATTATGGTCGGCCAATATATTTTTGACGCAATTCTGAATATAGGGTGAATCAGGTGACTCGCCTGTTTTCAGAAGTGTGTAAGCTACAAATGCATTCAGACCACTGCGGCCATAATCAGGAGTATTTTTCAGAAATGCCACACCGCGCTGTATGGCAGCATCGATTTCTGCCTGGGGGGGTTGTGCGTGAACGATCGCCGGAATCAGGCTGCATAGAAACAGAGCAGGCATCCACATCTTCAACATGAGATTAATGTGATGTCTTACCGAATTTCGAGAATCATCTGCGCAATATTTTACCATAGTGATGCGATAGCAATCTGAGATGAGAGATAATTGCTGACAGGAATCAGGAGTCACTACTTTCCACGCATGACTCCAGTCTAAATTCCACAGTGAAGCAGTGTCAATCTTTATGCCTCAAATCTTTATGGGAATCGCATTTACGTTTCAGGGCTTCCAGGCCAGATCACAGGTACATACGATCTGATGACAGCGGGGGCAGCCCTGAACATACTTGCGGGTTACCGCCTGTTCCAGATCCACTCCCGCAACATTCGCCATGGTCGCCAGCCAGGCCAGCACATCGGCGAATTCCTCTTCCAGATTCTCCCGGTCCGTATTATCCCGCAGCGCCGAGGATAATTCTCCCACCTCTTCCATGAACCACATAAAGGTCCCTTCAATGCCCCGCGACTGATCTTTTTCGTAGAACATCTTATGGATCACCGCCTGAAAGTCAGACAACGACAAGGCATTCTGCTGTTGCTTACCATCATTCGTGGAGGCTGAAGAGGGGGGCTGGGGCGTTTCGCTCACAAGGGTTCCTTTAATTCAGTGTGCTGGAAATTTACAGTCTAAAGTTTGGCTTTTAATTCTCTGCCTGCTGCATGATCGGGATTCCGTTTTAACAGTTGCTCGACTTCGGTTTCCGCTTCCTGTTTTTTTCCGCTTTCAAATAAGGCATTCGCCAGTTGGTAGCGGGCTTCCGTGTTTTTTCCGTCGAGCTGCAGCAGCACACGATATTCGCGAATCGCCAGTTCAGGTTGATTCAGCTTCAACGCTGTCTCTGCCAGGCATTCATGGGTCTCCGGGTCCAGCACATCGATCTGCAGCGCCGCCTGTCCCCAGTGAAGTGTCTCTTTCAGGTCTCCCTCACTCTGATACAGATACATTAACTCCTGCATACTGTCTACATCAGTGGGATCCAGGTGGACCAGCTTTAACAGTGCTTCTTTCTGTTTTTGATCTTCTTTCAGGTGGCGATAGATGATGGCCAGTCCCTGCAGCCATTCCGTCTGATAAGGATATTTTTTGTGAGCTGCTTCGTAAATGGCTAAAGCTTCCGGATACTGTTTCTGTTTCAGCAGGATTTTTCCTGCGAGACCCAGCAGTTCGACATCGTCTGTTTTCGCTTTCAATGCAGGTTGCATAATCGCCAGGGCAGCGGGGAGATCTTCGGAAAGCAGTTCCAGTCGAGCGATGGTCAGAGCGGCCTGTGGTTGTGCCGGATTTCGGCTCAGAACCGATTGAGCCAGTTTTCGTGCTTCCTGTTTTTTGCGACGAGACAGCAGATTGGCTGCATATTCGCCGGCCAGAGCCAGGTTTTGTTGATCCGCTTCGTAATCTTTCTGCAGTTCCTTGAAACTGCGTGTTGATTCTGTCCGGTAACCTTTCAGGGATGCGGTGATTTTTTTCAGATAGGCAAGATAACGCTTCTCAAATTCTGCGAGACTGATTTGAAAACACTCTTTCACCGCTTCCTCTGTGGAACGCTGGTTCTGATACGACGTCAGCAGCTTTTTCAATGCGTCTTCGCCGAATTCTTCCACCATAAAGTCGGCACACAGCAGGCTCTGGCAGTAAGCGAAATTCCAGTTTTCCGATGACTTGGGCCTGACGAATACGCCGTCCAGTTCTTCCAGTGAATAGATTTCTCCTTTCGGAACCCGCTTGACCAACAACTGGTTGAACCGCTGCGGGCGGGCACTCCCTTCACTGCGTACTGCCAAAGCTTCAGTAAACCAGTGGGGGATTTTGTATTTCGTCTGCTGCAGGGTAAAAACATGTACCAGCTCATGTTTGAGTACACTGGCCCAGTTGAAGGGCTCTTTCATGGCCGTCGGTGAAGTCAACGCGACAACGGCCCCGGTAGAAGCGCCGATGGTCTGAATCCAGGGCAGACCAATCATGCGGGCACTGAACCACTGATGGGCGCCCAGCCCTTTGGCATCGTGATAGATTTCAAACTGCGTTTTACCCGGCGGCTCATATCCGAACTGTGCGGCGAGTTCCGGGTAGATCTCTTCCAGGTAATCCGCCATGTACTGACCGAGGATCGCGTCGGCTTTGGAATCGTAACGAATCACGAAATGATCGGTGACGATGGCGCCGTATGACCCAAGTACGCCGAGCACTTTCCGCATATTGCTGACGCGCACATGGTAAGGGTCCGATTTGAATGCTTCGTCCAAGGTCTGCTGCGCCAGCTCTGTTTTTCCCATCTGCATGTAGAGCATCCCGAGTGAAGATTTGGGGCCGGAAAGTTGAGGCATCAGACTGATGGTTTTCAGGTAAGCAAATTCGGCAAACACAAACCGACGTTTCATTTCCATCAACTGGGCCAGTTCATACAGAAAGTAGCCCGGTTTTGGATTTTGTTTCAGCAGGTCTACAGTGAGCTTCGTAAAACGGGATGAAGTTGTTTTCGTTTCAGAATCTTCGTCAGCATTAAACAGTTCCGCCAGGGATTCGCGAGCGGGAACACCATCCAGCAGCAGATAGCAGGCCGCCAGTCTGGCGAGAACCAGCTGGCTGCGGGCATTGATGTCGGCTGCTGACTGCGCCGTTTTCAGCGCCTGTTGATATTGACCGTTAATCAGTTCCAGATCGCAGCGGGTGAGCAGCGCGTCGATTGACCGGGGATTAATTTCCAGTGCCCGTTCAATCATTTTGGCAGCGAGGTCGAATTCACGCCCTTCGATGGATGAAAACGCCAGCGCGACATAAACGTCTGCCGCCTGAGGATTGATTTTCAAAGCCGCAGTAAATTCATCCGCTGCCTGGGGACGATTGTATTTTTCCTGCAGAATCGAACCACTGAGGTAAGCCGCCTGCCAGGCCAGCGGGTCTGCTTTCAGGGCATCCGGGCAAACCGTGTTGATCACAAAAGTAAAGATCTGGGAGACACTGTTCCACCGCGCGTACTGAGTGGCTCCTTCCGCGATCAGCAGCAACGTCTCTGCGTCTTCAGGTTGTGCCCGATTGTAATAACGGACAAACCAGCGATAGCCTTCATTGGCTTCATCAATTTTACCTGCGTCTGTCAGCAGATGCGCCTGGATCAGGTGGGCCAGCGGCTGATCAGAATCCAAAGCCAGCGCACGGGCCACATATTGGTGAGCTTTGTTGTATTCTCCCGTTTCGTATGTGAGCCGCGCACCGACAGCGTGCAGAACCGGCTGGTCGGGAGTCTGTTTAAGCGCCGTCTCCAGCCTTTTGATGGCTGCGCTGGTCTTTCCTGTCAGGCGATCCAGTTCAATCAGGCCCCGCTGTAATTTCAGATTCGCTTCTGCAGTTTGCGGTGTGATTTCTCCCAGTTGTTTTGCTGTCTGGTTATACACTTCACGCGATTCTTCATAGCGGCCATGCTGCTGATGTTCATAAGCTGATTTCAATAATTCTTTGACGTCGACGGAATCTGTTTTTTCTGATGCAGACTGCAGCCGGGCGGGATTCGCATTTACACAGCACAAAAACATCAACGCCAATAACGGGTTTCTGCATATTTTGAAAAGAGTGTCTGACATTCTTTGTTTCGCAGTCATATTTAGGGAAACGCCACTGACTTACATCTCAGAGAAAAGAAGGACGCGGTGATTTTTTATCAGGAAGACTGGCGTCGTTACCAGTGGAGATCAGCTGGTCTTCTGCATTAGACACGGATTGTGACGTCACTTCCAGCTCATCCGAGGAATTCTCCTCCAACGTTTGTTGTCTGTTGAATTCCTGAATGGGGAGTCCGAATCCCAGGATCAACTCCCGTTTGAGTTTCTCTGAAACCTTTGTCAACAGAAACAGTTCTTCGTTCTTGGCCCAGGCAATCAGATTCCCATTCCACCACGCGATGCGATTGGCAGGAGTCGCCGGCACCCGCGCATCTTTGGTGAGAATTCCTGTCAGGTTCAGCGGGTCGGTGGCAGAAAGAATTGTTAACTCATCGCTGGTCGGGGCATCACGCAGTTTGCGCAATTCCTGAATCGTACCCGACATGGCAAACTGCTCCCCCGCGACCCCGGTTACAAACCGACCTCCTCGAATTTCACCACGCGCTTCCAGTCGACGGTAGATCTGCAGTAATTCAAACCACCGCGGTGCGCCGGATTCCTTGCTGAGTAAATCGCGAAAGACTACACCCCAGCGTCTGAGCAGTTGCCAGGCCCACTGCTCAACATATTCAAAATACTGCAGGCTGCGTTCTTCCACTTCCTCACTGGATTCCCGTCTCCAGATCGACCAGCGTCCGGTGTTGTTCGGAGTCGATCTTTTCCGAACCAGGCCGATTCGCGATTTGCGGGAAGATCGTCTGTTTTTGGAAATACGATCTTCGGTAAACTGTCGCATGCCGGAGAAACTGTCCGAGGTCACCAGGCCACGGGAGATGAGTTCTCCCAGCGAATCAGCAATCTGCGAAGGCAGTGACTGGGTCGTCGCCATCAGATCAGAAGCAAACAGGGCGCCCCGTTGCGTTAACAGTTCCTGAACTTCCTGTGCAGGGCTGCTCAGGTGGTGTTCTGCTTCACTGTCTTCCAGATTCGAGGAGACCTGATTGAAACAGGCCAGCCAGGGAATGTCCTCTCTCAGAAAGAATGAGACCGGCGCATTGCGTGTGATGCCGGTCATCGCTTTGCCTTGATCGGCGGTGCGGCGGGGAGGATACAGACGCCCCCAGCCTACTTCTCCTGTAAAGCAGAGTTCATCCAACTGACTGCTCTGATAATTCGACAGCCGGGCAGGCAGGATATCCCGTTCCCAGCAGATCGCCGGGATATCGATTCCCTGCAACATCGAGAGCACTTCAAATAGTCCATTGGTGCCCGAGCGTTTTTCGTCCTCCGTCAATCCATGTAAACGTGTCAGATATTGAATCAATACACTGACATCCACAGGTTGAACCTGGGCCCGCAAACCCTGCAATGTCAGACGATGGATGCGGGATAATAGACGCCGGTGACACCATTCTTTGGGCGGAGCAGGGGACGCTGCTTTTTTAGACTCTGTTGTCTCGGACTCATCCAGGCTCTGATCCCAGTTCGGATCCTTCACACGGAAATAACCCTGCATGGCGATGCCTTCGCCTTCCAGCGCCATTAAAGCAGCTTCGGTTTGCGCATCTGTCATACCCGCCTGATTTGCCAGTTCAGCAACCGTCTGGGGGCCGCAGTTATCCAGCAAGCCGCGAATGATCGAGGTACGGGCTTCCGTCGATTCCCATTCCTGCTGCACACCAGCGGGAACATTTACAGCTGGTGCATGCTGGCTCTCCGGAAAAGCAGCCAGTGCCGCCGGCAGTCTTTCCGTGGCGACCCAGCTGTGAGCGGTCTTCTGATGGGGACCTGAAACTGTTCGGGACAGAGTGGTAGCCCGTCCTGTCGCTTCCAGTTCCTGATACCAGTCAGACCATTCAGGACGTTCGTTAACGGGCAGGTGGATGCGTCCCAGCAGCACATCGTGAAATTCATCGGCATTTCGCACGACAGGTTGCGCTTCCTGACAGACCTGAGCGATCGCTTCAGGCGAGAGCCTTCCCAGGTCTTCCACACTTTCGACTGAGAGTGTGTGCCGCGTCGCGACAGCACGCGCCCGGCGTTCCTGCGCTTCGCCTCCATCCAGAAAGGTGTAAGGACTGGAGTTAAGCAGTTCGTAGCAGAAGGGAGATGGTTCGCGAGTATCGCGGGGAATGAGTTTGACCGAGCCCTGTTCGATTTCGAGCAGAACGTTTTTCAAACCCTCAATATCAAGTTGCTCGTTCAGACAGTCGGTGAGTGTCTGGTCGACGAGGATATGATCGGGGCGGACGATTTCGCCGATTTCGTTTTCGGGGCAGCCTGTCAGTCGCGGGAAGACTGCAGTGAGTAAGTCTTCCGCACGAAACCGCTGCAGCGGAGGCGGAACTTTTTTGCCATTCTGCATCCGCGAGACCAGCAAAGCCCGCGTCACATTCCAGCGCCACCGCACGTGGAACATGGGATGATCCAGAATCGCCTGCTCTGACAATTGCTGCACATTCCGGGTATTGAGCATGGAAAACAGGCTCTCCAGCGGGAAGCTGTGCTGCGGTCCCAGTGACAGAATGATGCCGTTATCGTCGGCGGTCGCCTGCAGTTCAAAGTTGTATGAGCGGCAGAAACGTTTCCGCATGGTATAACCCCACGCGCGGTTGATGTCGCCTCCAAAGGGAGCATGAATCACCAGTTGCATGCCCCCCGATTCATCAAAAAACCGTTCGAAGACAATTCGTTTTTGCGTGGGTACGACCCCCAGGGCGGCTTTCTGTGCCTGGAAGTATTCCACGATCTGCTTGCTGCCCCATTCGTCGGTATTGGTCTCTTGTGAGAGCCAGAGTATCGCCTGTTCGGTATCTTCGATGCGGCGTTCCAGTTCTTCTCTTAAATGCGAGATTTCTGTCGACAGTTCCAGCGAGCGTCCGGGAGCTTCACCAAACCAGAATGGTATGGAAGGGGGCGCGCCGTGGGCGTCGACCACGGTGACATCTCCGCCACGTACGTAGCGCACCTGCCAGGATGTGTTTCCCAGCAGGAAGATATCGCCGGCCATACTCTCGACAGCGAAGTCTTCGTCCACGGAGCCGACCACGGTCTGATCTTCTTCGGTGACCACACGGTAAGAAGCGATTTCGGGGATCGCACCGCCGTTCATCGTGGAGACGAGTCGGGCATTTTTGCGGCTGCGGACGCGGTTCTGAACCTGATCATGATGCAGATAGACGCGGCTACGGCCAGAGGTGCTGCTGATGCCTTCGCTGAGGAACTGAATTGTACTGTCAAAATCTTTGCGCTTGAGGTTGCGGTAGGAATACGCACGGGTCAGTGTGTCAAAGAGTTCATCCGTGTTCCATTCCTGGCAGGCGACTTCGGCGGTGATCTGTTGCGCCAGGATATCAATGGGCGCTTCCGGCATGCGGACGGTGTCGAGTATCCCCTGTTTGATCGAACGAACCAGAGCCATGCTTTCTACGAGTTCGTCGCGCGAGAGTGCAAAGATGCGTCCTTTGGGAACCAGTCCGAGCGAATGCCCGGAGCGGCCGATACGCTGCAGAAAAGTGGCGATCCCGCGCGGCGAACCAATCTGCACCACCAGATCGATGTAGCCGACGTCGATTCCCAGCTCCAGGGAGGCTGTCGCGATGACGGCTTTCAGCTCGCCGCTTTTCAGTTTCTGTTCGGTACGATGTCGAATTTTAGCAGACAACGAACCGTGATGGCTGCCGACTACTTCCTCTCCCAATCGTTCGGTGAGCTGGTGCGTAATGCGTTCTGCCAGACGGCGGGTATTCACGAAGATCAACGTACTGTGATGTGAGTTAATCAGTTCAATAATCTGTTCCAGCACTTCCGCCCATTGTTCGTGGCTGCAGATCGCGCTCAATTCAGATGGGGGGACCTGGATAGCGACATCCAGCGTACGGGAATGCCCGATATTAACGATCCGACAGGTCTGCTCAGGGAATTCACTTTGCTCTTTAGCGGGGGGATTGGCGGTGATTTCGATTTCAGGCCGATGACCTACCAGGTACTGCGCCACGCGATCCAGTGGCTTCTGTGTGGCGGACAGGCCGATGCGTTGCAGCGGATGTTCAACCAGTGCTTCCAGCCGTTCGAGAGTGATCGACCAGTGAGAGCCCCGTTTGTCTCTTAACAAAGCGTGGATTTCATCGACAATCACGGTCTCGACCGTTTTCAGTGTTTCCCGTGCTTTGGAACCGGTTAACATTAAATAGAGCGATTCGGGGGTTGTCACCAGGATATGAGGCGGGCGTTTGACGAGTGCGGCGCGTTTTGAAGAGGGCGTGTCTCCCGTTCGCAGGCCGATACGGATCGGTGTGAATATCTCGCCGGCTTCTTCCAGAAGCTGGGAAATCTCTTCCAGTGGCTGTTCCAGATTGCGATGCATGTCATTGGACAGAGCCCGCAGCGGTGAAACATAGATGACACTGGTTTCATCATCCAGGTCACCAGCGAGTGAGCGTTTCACCAGGCGGTCAATGACTGAGAGAAATGCGGTTAGCGTTTTTCCACTACCGGTGGGAGCCGAGATCAAAGTGTGCTCACCCCGATTGATACACGGCCAGCCCTGTTGCTGTGGTTCGGTCGGCCCCTGAAAACGTTTCCGGAACCATTTTTCGATGATGGGGTGATAGCCGTAAAATGACATGACTGCCCTTTGGAGTGTCGATTGAGAGTTGCTTCTGTATTGTAAGAGGTTGATTCTGAGAATTTAACCTGTTTTCTCAGAATTTCTTCCGGTTTAAAAATTCCGACCGGAGGGAAGGAATGAACAGGACGGTTAACTATGCTGAATCGGTCGACCCGAACGGCGTATTTCGATTGAGTGTCCATTCCGAAACAGGGAAATTTATGAAGTTTCTTCATCTCGGGGCGTAAGAATGGAAGAGCGTCTTATTTACCCACGGTAATTCGTCTATAATTGGGGAAATGAATTGATCTGTCGGGTGTAAAATCTCGTTAAAAAGAGTACACCAGATGATCAGTATCTGGCTATGATACAATAATAATGGGTATTGAACGTTCCGGGTTCATCGTGAGCGTAACCTCAGGTGAATCACAGGCATTGCTATCTCATATTGAAAACGGTGAAAGTCACACGATGAAACATGTCAACCAGATGCTACTGGCTTTTATTCTGGGACTGCTGGTGCTCAATGGAAGTTCAACTTTGCGGGCCGATCCGGCTCCGTCTGAAAAGCCGCAGAAGCAGTCTGCGGAACCTGAAAAGAAGGCAGACGCCGATGCGCCTCCTTCGAGACCGGCCTTGTTTATGACAATCGAGAGCCCCGTGGGGGAAGTGACCTATGGAAGAGTCACGAATGCCGCTTTGTCATTGCAGAATGAAGCAGCCAAATCAGGGCAGAAGGGGTATCTGGTACTCCAGATCTCTCCTGGTTCCAGCCCGTTTCACCAGGTGCAGGGGCTGGCCAAATTTCTGGCATCCGCCCAGTTATCCGATTTAAAAACCATTGCCTGGATTCCGGAAACAGTGATCGGAAACAATGTGGTTCTGGCACTGGCCTGTGATGAAATCGTGATGCATCCGGACGCGGAACTGGGTGACATAGGGTATGGTAAAGCACTGGATCGGGATGAGCGCGAGTTCGTGCTGTCCATCGTTGAGAAACGCCACAATGCCAAGCTGAGTCGCGCCCTGGCCCTGGGCATGATGGACCCACAGCAGGCCGTCCTGAAAGTAAAAATACAACAGGGAGAAGGCGAAAACAGACAGATTATCTCCCGCATCGTGACTCCCGATGAGCTGAAACGGCTGCAGGATAATATGGCCGTGATCACCGATGTCGAAACTATTAAGGAAGTCGGTTCGCTGGGCGTTTTTTCAGGCAGCAAGGCCCGCGCCCTGGATGTGCTGGTACAGCAACTGGCCCCCACACGTGGCGAACTGGCTGAGATATATGGGATTCCTCGCGAGAAATTACGCGATGATCCCACCCTGGGAGAAGCCCCCAAGGTCATGCTGATCAAAGTGGACGGGATGATTGAACCACTGCTCGAGGCCTTCCTTGAACGGCAGATTAATCGGGCCGTCAATTCCGGTGCGAATATGCTGATATTTGAGATTGATTCAGGGGGAGGCTACCTGATGTCCGGCACCAATCTGGCGAATATGATCGCCGATCTGGATTCAAGACAGGTGAGAACAGTGGCTTATATTCCTGATCATGCCATGAGTAGTGCCGCTATTATCGCGCTGGGCTGCGACGAAATCTTCATGCGTCCCGGAGCACAAACGGGAGACGCCGGGCCCATTGAAATGAAAGAGGACGGGCAGTTCGAGCACGTACCAGAAAAAATTCTGAGCTCCCTGCGCGTGACTTTGAAGGATCTGGCAGAGAAAAAGGGGCGACCCGCGGCAGTCTGCGAAGCGATGTCCGATAAAGATCTGATCGTCTACGAAGTCACCAACAGTAAAACCGGCCAACTCTGGTACATGAGTGAAGATGAAATTCATCAATCGAATGGCGAATGGATCCAGGGACCAGCCGTGCCCGAGTCGCGGAAAGCAAATTTATTGACGGTCAACGGGGTGCGGGCGCATGAATTAAAAATAGCAGAACCGCCTGTCCGGGATATGGATGAACTCAAGCAGCGACTGGGGATTCCCGCTGATGTCAAACTGAAAGCGGTAGGACGGACCTGGGTCGATACACTGGTCTATATTTTGAATTCTCAGATCATTACTTTCCTGCTGTTCATTTTGGGGGCGATCTTTGTCTACCTGGAGCTCTACACGTTGACCGGTTTGTTCGGCATCATGTCAGCAGTCTGTTTTGGACTCTTTTTCTGGAGCCGCTTTCTGGGGGGAACAGCCGGTTACCTGGAAGTCATGATCTTCAGCATCGGGCTGATTTGTATCCTGCTGGAAATCTTTGTCATCCCCGGTTTTGGTATTTTCGGGATCTCAGGCGGTCTTCTGGTTGTGACTTCGATCATTCTGGCCAGCCAGACCTTTGGTGATTTTAATACACTGCGTCCCGGTTCAGATTTTGCCACCATGTCGAGTACGGTAGGGACAATGAGTGCCTCGCTCGTCACGGTCATTATCCTCGCGATCGTGCTCAATCGTTTTTTACCCGAATCAAAACTGATGAGTTCGATTGTACTGTCGCCTCCGGGCGAACATCAGAAACCCGGGACTCACGAGATCCAGCTGGATCCCGATCTGCTTCCCGGCAAAGCTGGTTTGAAGGTGAAAGGCCTGCATCTGGAAGTCGGCATGCAGGGGGTAACACGCTCCGTTTTACGCCCGGCAGGGCGGGTTGAAATCGATGGCGTCTGGGTTGATGTCATCAGCGAGGGGCCATTTATCCCGTCTGGGGCCTCGGTAGAAATTGCGAATATTCAGGGGAATGAAGTGGTTGTGCGTGAGGTAACGTGATGCTGGCAAATGGTTTACGGTTTTGGTGTTCAGGTGGGTCTCTGTGGGGACAGGGAAAGAATACGAAAAAAAGAAGTCTCTCAGATTCTATTCAGACAGGTTTTCGTAATCGAGGTAGCGTATCCATTGAATAATCTATTCAAATTGCTACATTAAGTACCTTAAATACCCTGAAAGCTAGCGTAATAGCTTTGTTTTCTCTCGCCATTACCAGTCTCAGATGAAGTCAAGACACGGACGTAGTGGCTGTCTTTGCATTGGGTTTTCCCCGATCTTCTCTGTTTGTCAAGTGGTTTGTTTTAAAGGTTTAGGTTAGAAGAATGTCAGTCACGCAGGAACGAAGAGCAGAATTGATTCAAGAATATCAGTCCAAAACAGGGGATACCGGATCTGCTGAAGTGCAGATTGCTGTACTTACAGAACGGATTGTTAATTTAACAGAGCATTTACGATCAAACTCGAAAGACCACGCCAGCCGAAGAGGTTTGCTGCAGATGGTCAGTCGTCGTCGTAGTCTGCTGGATTACTTGCATAAGAAAAATGCAGAAAGCTATAGGGAAATTCTGGAGAAGTTAAACATCCGAAAATAGTTTCGTTGTTTGCTGCTCTGTGTCGGTTTGTCGGAAAAGAATTAGGAAAATATTGTGAAAGTAGTTGTTGAATGTGAGGTTGGCGGACAGAAACTTAGTCTTACAACTGGTCAGTTAGCGAAACAGGCAGCGGGTGCTGTTCTGGTTCAGTATGGTGAAACAGTAGTCTTTGTTGCAGCAGCAACAGGCCCGGGAAGACCCGGGATTGATTTTTTTCCACTGACGGTTGATTATCGGGAACGCGCAGCGGCTTCTGGTAAATTCCCTGGTGGATTTTTAAAACGTGAAGGTCGTCCTACGACCAAAGAAATTCTGACGGCTCGTTTAACCGACCGTCCCATTCGTCCGCTGTTCCCCAAGGGGTTTCACGACGAACTGCAGATCCAGTCCAACGTGATGTCCTGTGATGGCATCAATGAACCGGACGTGCTCTCAATCAATGGTGCCTCAGCGGCACTCTGTCTCTCACCTGTTCCCTTCCAGGGACCCATCGGTGCCGTTCGCATCGGTCGTATTGATGGTGAGTTAATTGTCTTCCCGAATCACGAACAGATTGCCGAAGGCGATCTGGATCTGATTGTTGCCGGAACCATCGAATCGGTGCTGATGATCGAAGGTTTCGGAAACCAGATTCCCGAAGACGAAATGTTAGAAGCCATTATGCTTGCTCATACTGAGCTGGCGAAAATCTGCAAATTGCAGCTGGAACTGCGGGAAAAAGCAGGGATCGAGCCCTTCGAATACGAAGCTCCTCCAGAAAATCCGTTTGTGGCCAAACTGGATGATGCCATCTTCCAGAAACTGAGTTCTGCCATGCAGAGTACTGTAAAAGCAGAACGACGTGATGGTGCCAAAGCCATTGAGGAAGAACTTATAAACAAATTCTTTCCCGAAGGTGCTGACACCACAGAAGACGGTGCCACCATTGGAGACTTCAAAGAAGCATTCCACGATCTGGAAGCTAAAGCAGTCCGTGAAATGGCGATCACCGGTCGTCGTCTCGATGGACGGGCCCCTGACGTTCTGCGTGATGTGACCTGTGAAACCGGTGCCCTGCCGCGTGTGCATGGGTCAGCTGTCTTTACTCGTGGTGAAACTCAGTCACTGGCAACGGTCACACTGGGAACCTCACGTGATAAACAGCGGGTTGACGGTCTGTTCGAAGAAGAACTGCAGCAGTTTATGTTGCACTACTACTTCCCCTCTTTCTCAGTTGGTGAATGCCGACCGATCAGAGGACCGGGACGTCGTGAAATCGGTCACGGTTGTCTGGCAGAACGTTCTGTTTTACCGGTACTGCCGAACGAAGAAGATTTCCCTTACACCATCCGCGTGATTTCCGACATTCTGGAATCAAACGGCAGTAGTTCAATGGCTTCGGTCTGCTCGGCTACACTGGCTCTGATGGATGCCGGTGTGCCACTGCGACAGCCGGTTGCCGGAATTTCCATTGGTCTGGTGACCAAAGGCAAAGAATACAAGATTCTGACTGACATTATCGGCGATGAAGACCATTTCTGTGACATGGACTTCAAAGTGGCCGGTACTCAGAAAGGAATCACCGGGATTCAGCTGGACCTTAAGAATGATGGAATCAACGAAGAAATCATTAAGGCCACACTGGAACAGGCTAAAAAGGCCCGTCTGGAACTGCTGCGGACCATGTTGACTGCCATTCGTCGTCCACGTGCAGAGATCTCTGCTTATGCACCACGTTTGCATCAGACCAAGATCAATCCCGAGAAAATCGGTCTGTTGATCGGTCCTGGTGGAAAAACGATTCGTGCCATTCAGGAAGAAACCGGCGCGACCATCGATATTCAGGACGATGGTACAGTGACTGTTTCCGGTGGAAACGTTACGGTGGTCGAAAAAGCCATGGCACATATCGAAGCTCTGACGGAAGAAATTCGCGTCGGTCGGATCTATGATGGTGTCGTCAGTTCCATTAAAGAATTTGGTGCTTTCATTGAGATTGCCCCGGGTAAAGATGGACTGTGTCATATCAGCGAACTGTCAGACGGTTTCGTCAAGTCGGTCAGTGACATCTGCAAAATGGGTGACCGTCTGCAGGTGAAGGTGATTGCCGTTGATGATCAGAATCGAGTCAAACTATCCCGTAAAGCAGTACTGGCTGAACAGGCTGGTGAAAGCAACGGAGATGTTGATACAGAAGCAGAAGAAGAGTAAGAGAAGATTCTCTTTAATCTGAGAAAATAAAAAACGATGAAGGAGCTCGCCGTGAGATGACTTCATCGTTTTATTTTTGTAGATGCGGTTTCGGCATTGGTTTGTCGAAAACCTCTTTTCCTGGACGATCTGGATAAATTGTATGACAAGATCATCAGCAATCAATGAAAGCCCGTTGAGCGCCGAAGAGCGTGAGAAATTTGAAGCGCAGTATTCCGAAATTGCGACCTTGGCCGGAGGGTTGGCTCACGAAATCAAGAACCCCCTTTCAACGATGAGTATGAATCTGGAACTGCTCACGGAAGATCTGGAAACGCTGGATGTCCCTGCGAAACATCGCATGCTGAAGAAGGTGGAAAGTGTTCAGAAGGAATGTAAGCATCTGCAGGATATTCTGGACGCCTTTCTGCAATTTGCCCGGGTTGGCAAACTGGCGCTGAGTGCGTCCAATCTGAATGATCTGGTCAGCGACTTTATCGATTTTTTCAGGCCCCAGGCGCGTGAAGCCTCGATCGAAATCAGTCCGCATTTTGATGCCGACCTCCCCCAGGTTCAGGTGGATCAGGCGCTGTTTCGACAGGTGCTGATGAACCTGGCCCTCAATGTGATACAGGCAATGCCCGATGGCGGGTTGATTGAGCTGCAGACATCGCATAAAGACGGAATGGTCTATCTCGACATCATCGATAACGGAAAAGGCATTGATGAAAAAGTAAAATCACGGATTTTTGAGACCTTCTTTTCCACAAAACCGGGGGGCAGCGGACTGGGGCTGCCGACGGTCAAAAAAATTATCGATGCGCATCACGGCAAAATTGAATGTGAAAGTGAACAGGGGAGAGGAACCCGTTTCACCATTTCATTTCCCGTTTGCTGAAGTTTGACAACTCCCGGGAATTTATTTGTAATTCTGACTTGAATATGATGGGGGCTGCCTGGTCCGACAGTGATCTGTGCAAATCCTATTCGTTTTATTCAACCGATTTACTTCATGGGAAAGAATATTTCCCCAACCAATCTGGAAAGGCAGAGAGTCCGCTCAATGAGCTCGAAAGACGCCACGGAAACCGATCTGGAATCGATCGTCATTCGCGTATTAATTATTGACGACGATGAAGCCCATGCGCAGGCCGTTGCAGAAAGCCTGGAACGGGTTGGCTGTGATTGCAAAATTGCCACTTCCGGTGAACAGGGTGCCAAGCTGATCGAAAGCGAAACGGCGGATATCGTCATTACGGATCTTCGCATGGATGGTGTCGACGGGCTGGCGATCCTGAGGACAGCAAAAGACGAACTGCCGGATGCAGAAGTCATCGTGTTGACGGGGCATGGATCCATCAACTCAGCAGTGACCGCGATGCAACTGGGCGCTTATACTTATCTGACCAAACCCCTGGATATCAATGAACTGCGTAACGCGGTCGAAAAAGCTTCGACGCGGGTGCGCCTGATGCGGCGGAATGCCGAACTGCACAGACGGCTGGATGAAAAATTTGGTTTTGAAGGTGTCATTGGTAATACACCACAGATGCATAAAATCGTCGACAAACTGAAAAATGTCGCATCAACCAACAGTACCGTGCTGATTGAAGGGGAGAGTGGCACGGGGAAAGAACTGGTAGCCCGCGCCATTCATCAGAACAGCGAACGCAAAAGCAAGCCGTTTGTGCCCCTCAATATTTCTGCGCTGCCTGACAGTATTCTGGAAAGTGAACTGTTCGGTCATGAGCCGGGGGCATTTACCGGAGCGGTGGGAAAACGAATCGGGAAATTCGAACATGCAAACGGAGGCACACTGTTTCTGGATGAAGTCGGCGAAATGCCGATGCAGACGCAGATCAAACTGTTACGCGTGCTGGAAGATCGAAAGATCGCCCGGCTGGGAATGAACGAAGAGATCAGCCTGAATGTGCGACTGGTGGCGGCAACCAATGCGGATCTGCTGGAGATGGTGAAAAAAGGCACATTTCGCCAGGATCTGTATTACAGGCTCTCCGTCGTCAAAATCGAACTGCCTCCTCTGCGCGAACGACGTGGTGATATCCCACTGTTAACGGATCATTTTCTCAAGGAACTCTCTTCGCAGTATCACAAACCCTATGATGGCGTTTCGCGTGCTGCACGTCGCGCCTTGATGTCTTATGACTGGCCGGGCAATATCCGCCAGCTCAAAAACGCTGCTGAGCGAATGCTCGTACTGGACACCGATGGGATTCTGGATCTGGATGACCTGCCCGAAGAAATCGTGCCCATGACGGGACCAGAGGGAGACAGTAGTTACATCTCGGATCGTTCAGGCGCTGATTTTCTGATTGGACGTCCTTTCTCAGAAGTCGAGCGGTATTACATCGAACGGGCTCTGGATCTGGCGGACGGTAAGCGGGAAGAAGCTGCCAGGATGCTGGGCATTGGGGAACGAACCCTCTATCGTAAGCTCAAAGAATACCAGAAGCAGCGGGAAGAACAGACTTAGGTTCTGGAACACAGCACATTTAAGTGTCGCGTCTCGCAATCTGATATACTCGGGTCAAACATCCTGGAAACGCTACAGTAAAACTGGACACAGTCCAGCAACATGTGACGGTCATTTCCTGATGAAAAAATGACGCAACGTACGCTAGCTGACGGCCTGTCTCATTTTTCCAGACTCTGATTCAATTGCAGGCATGCATCCGTTGTCACGATAGCTTGTGTTGCCTAAAGTTTATATATGAAACGAGATGGGTGTGTTCTTCCAGCTTGTTCTGTGGGCGTAGATGTCACCCCGATGTCCCTTTTCCCGGCAATCTGAAAAAATCCCATTATTAACTTGACAATAAATGACGATCCGTCAAAATAGTGACATCATGAATACCCGAGATCGCAAACAACGAGAGATTCAGGAACGCGAAGCGAAAATCCTGGAGTGCGCGCGCCCCATGTTCATTGAAGGCGGGTATAACGGTCTGAATATGGATCGGCTCACCAGCCTGCTGGAGTACTCTAAGGGAACGATTTATAACCATTTCTCCTGCAAAGAAGAGATTATCATAACTCTGGCGATTCAGACCCTCGAAAAGCGACTGGCCATGTTTCAGAAGGCGGCGCTGTTTCAGGGAACCTCGCGCGAACGGATTGCTGCAATCGGCGCTGCTGCCGAACTGTTTGTCAAAACCTATCCCGATCATTTCTGTGTCGAGCAGACCATTCGACTCGATTCGATCTGGGATAAAACATCAGAAGAACGTCGTAAACTGATGTCAAACTACGAGCATCGCTGCATCGGGATCGTAGGCGGCATCGTGCGTGATGGTGTCTCTCGGGGGGATGTGCATCTGGGAGAATCTGCCACCCCTGAAGAAATTGTGTTCGGTCTCTGGTCTCTGTCTGTAGGCGGCTATTCGATCATCACTACCAGTAACTCGCTCAGTGAATTGGGCATTTCTTCACCCTATGAAATGCTCCGCCGAAATTTTAATCGTTTTCTTGACGGAATTCAGTGGCAGCCACTGAGTACCGAAGTCGATTACGACGCGGTTTACGACCGTGTTACCCGGGAGGTGTTTGGAAATGAACTTCAGCAGAACGCAGTCTGAGTCGTATTTTTTTGAAAACAAGTTGACGTTTCGTCAAAAGCTGGCACGCTATAACATGTTGTTCGCTCTGGCTGTGGCAGTGTTGCTACTGACAGTTTTCCTGGGATTGTTCCAGGGGAATGTGCACCATGCCTTTTCCACTGAAGCTTCCATGAAAGAGACCAGGCAATCCGGAATACCAGTGGATGTGATCGAACTGGAGCCCGTCGATTCGTTTGCCCGAAAGCGAACCTATACCGGCAAAGTGACGGCGGCTCGATTGAGCGAACTGGCATTCGAGCGGAGTGGAAAGCTGACTGAAATTGTCGTCGATGAGGGAGATCAGGTTCAGACGGGGATGGTACTGGCCCGACTGGATACCAGGCATCTGGAGGTCAGTCGCTTGAAACTGCAGGCAGAGCGCGCCGCAGCACAGGCAAAACTGGATGAGCTGGGAGCAGGGCCACGATCGCAAACGGTTGCTGTCGCGGAAGCCGAAGTCAGGCAACTGAATGCCCGTCTCAAAAATCTCCTCGCGGATCACTCCCGGAATCAGCAGTTGCTGAAACGCAATGCAATTACCAGTTCCGATTATGAAGCGTCGCAATACGAAGTGGAACAGCAGCAGGCCCAGCTCGATGCAGCGCGCAGTCGGCTCTCAGAGTTGCAGGAAGGGACACGCAAAGAGCAGATTGCAGCCCAGAAAGCAGTCGTCGCTAATCTGGATGCCTCACTGGAAGACAACCAGGTCGACCTGGATGATACCGTGCTCAAAGCCCCCTTTGGTGGTCGGATTTCAAAACGCTATGCCGATGAAGGGACCGTGATCTTTCCCAATGCGCCACTGTTTCGCCTGGTCGAAGATCAAAGGCTGGAAGCTCATATTGGTGTGCCCGTAGAGATGGCCATCCATCTGAAACATGGCAGCCAGCAGGAAGTGGGGCTCAACGGAAAAAATTATCAGTCAACACTGAAAGCGATTCTGCCTGAACTGGATCCGGTAACGCGAACTCAGGAAGTGGTGCTGTCACTCAGTGAGCAGGCGGCTGAACAACTCGTTCCAGGTCAGGTCATTCGCATTGAAATCTCTGAACCGGTCGAAATGCAGGGGTTCTGGCTGCCTCTCAGTTCACTGGCACGGGGAGAGCGGGGGCTCTGGTCTGCCTATGCCGTGATTCCAGGAAAAGAAGCGGGAGAAAAAGTCCTGGAAAAACGCCAGCTGGAAGTTTTACACACCGAAGACAATCGGGTACTGGTACGTGGTACTTTAAAAAGCGGTGATCAGATCGTGGCAGATGGAATTCATAAGTTGACTGGCAATCAGCGGGTGGTGATTAAAGACCGTCGTTGAACGGGGATGGCAGTCATTCAGAAATCAATCGCTCAGCGTTGATCGGGTAAACATCAGACCTTTCAGAAAACAATGGGGAATCAAACTATGCTGGAAGGATTATTTTACCGAAACAGGCGGTTACTCATCCTGCTGATGGCGCTGATTACCGTCGCAGGTCTTTCCAGTTACTATGTGCTGCCTCGGATGGAAGATCCCGTGCTGACGCAACGCGTCGCGCGGGTCAATACACGCTTCCCGGGCGCAGACGCCACCCGTGTGGAATCGCTGGTTTCCGAAAAGCTGGAAGAAGAACTGCGGGAAATTGATGAGATCAAAGAACTGAGGACCATTTCCCGCAGTGGGATGTCCTCAATGACGATTGAGCTCCGCGACGATGTCTACGAAGTTGACGAAGTCTGGTCGCGGATTCGGGATAAAATTGATGATGCCCGGGTGGAATTTCCAGCCGGTGCCAAAGAACCGGATTTTGAAGAGCTGGAAGTCAAAGCCTACGCGTTAATTGTGGCACTGGTGTGGGACAATCCCAATCATGTGAATTATGCTGTGCTGCGTCGTTCAGCCAAGCAGTTGGAAGACCGACTGCGGGCGATTTCCGGTACCGAGGATATTGATACGTTTGGCGATCCGGATGAAGAGATTGTTGTCGAAGTCCAGCCCGATAAGATTGCTTCGCTGGGTTTGAGTGTGAAAGAGATCGCGCAGCAGGTGGAATCGTCGGATGCCAAGTTAACTGCTGGCCAGTTGCGTGGCGTGAAAAGTGATTTGCTGATTGATGTCGACTCCGAACTGGATAGTCTGTCGCGAATAGCTAATACACCGGTCCAGTTCGGTTCGGAAGGCCATTCCGTGCAGTTAGGGGATATTGCGACCATTCATAAAGGCGTGGCCTTGCCATTGAGTAGTCTGGTGATTGCCGACGGTAAGCCTGCGGTCACGTTAGGGATGTTTGTGCGGGACAATGTGCGGATTGATCATTGGAGCCATGCAGCAAAAGTGGCACTGGCTGAGTTCGAACAGTCGCTGGCAGATGATGTCAGCGTGCAGACGCTGTTCGATCAGAACCGCTATGTCGAGGCGCGTCTCAGCGGTCTGGTCTGGAACCTGGTGCTGGGCGGAATCGCGGTGATCGTGGTTATCGTCTTCATGATGGGCTGGCGAAATGCGCTGGTGGTAGGAACCGCGTTACCGTTATCCGCGTTTATGGTACTGGCAGGACTGCGCTTTATGGACATCCCCATTCATCAGATGTCAGTTACCGGGTTGATCATTGCCCTGGGGTTATTGATTGATAATGCGATTGTCGTGGTCGATGAAGTCAGGGCCAAATTGCATATGGGGATGGCTCCTGAGGATGCCGTGATTTCAACCGTAAGACATCTGGCAGTTCCGTTATTGGGGTCCACTTTAACGACGGTACTCGCTTTTGCGCCGATCGCATTGATGCCCGGACCCGCAGGTGAGTTTGTCGGCTCGATCGCCATCAGCGTGATTCTGGCGATCTGCAGTTCCTTCTTCCTGGCGATGACAGTGATTCCCGCCATTGCAGCTCTGTTTGCTGATGCGAATGAAGATCTTGAACACGCACACTGGTGGCAGGTGGGGTTCAGTCATGCTGGTCTGCGTGACTGGTATCAGAAATCGCTGGATTATCTGTTTGCTCGTCCCGTGCTGGGCGTGGCACTGGGATGCCTGTTGCCTATTAGCGGGTTTATCGTCGCTGGTTCGCTGCCCGAGCAGTTTTTTCCGCCAGCTGACCGCGATCAGATAAATATTGAACTGGAACTGAATGCCCATGCCTCACTGGCTGAGACCCGGCAGACGATCGAATCGGTTCGGCAGGTGGTACTCGAACATCCGCAGGTGAAGGGGATTGAATGGTTTCTGGGGGAGAGTGCACCCCAGTTTTATTACAACATCGTTGCCAAACGGGAAAATGCCTCGAATTATGCCCAGGCACTCGTGCAGTTGAACACTGCCGAGGGAGGCGAAGCGCTGATTCATGAACTGCAGCGGGAACTGGATCGCAAGGTGCCACATTCGCGTGTCCTGGTGCGGCAACTGGAGCAGGGGCCTCCCTTCGATGCGCCAATCGAGGTGCGTCTGTTTGGACCTGACCTGCATCAGCTCAGTCAGAGTGGTGATGAGCTGCGGACGATATTAAGTCGCACGACGAATGTACTGCATCATAAAGCGGAACTGGCGGATCCCCTGCCAAAACTGACCTTGAAGATCGACGAAGAACAGGCACGCCTGGCGGGGCTGGATCATGCGGAAATCTCGAATCAGTTAAATGCGGCTCTGGAAGGTTCGCTGGGGGGAAGTATCCTTGAAGAGACAGAAGAACTGCCAGTACGAATTCGCGTACCGCAGGCGCGACGGGCTTCGGTCAACGATATTGCATCGCTCCAACTGATCTCCCGTAAAAACACAGAAGACGGTCAGCCACAGTTTGTGCCCTTGACGGCAATTGCGGAAGTGAAAATGTCGTCGGAAGTGGCCGCCATTTCTCACTTCAATGGTGAGCGGATGAATGAAGTGCAGGCGTATCTGAAGGCAGGTGTACTGCCCGCTGAAGCACTGGCAGAATTCCAGGCAAAATTGAAGCAGGCGGGCTTTGAACTTCCGCCGGGCTATCGCCTGGAATGGGGGGGCGAAGCATCCAAGCGGGATGACGCTGTCGGTAACCTGCTGGCGAATGTCGGCGTGTTGATGGTCCTGATGGTGGCGACCCTGGTGCTGTCTTTCGCTTCGTTTCGCGTGGCGGCGCTGGTAGGGACAGTCGGGATTCTTTCGATTGGTCTGGGGCTGGGGATGTTGTGGCTGTTTGGTTTTCCCTTTGGCTTCATGGCGATTGTCGGTTCGATGGGACTGGCGGGGGTTGCGATTAACGACGCCATCGTGGTGCTGGCCGAGTTGCGTGCGAATCCTGAAGCCCGCAAAGGGAATCGAGTCGTCGTCCGCGACGTTGTGCTGCGATCGACACGACATGTGGTCGCCACGTCGCTCACTACGGTCGCCGGCTTTGCACCGCTGGTGATCGCCGGAGGCGGGTTCTGGCCTCCCCTGGCAATTACCATTGCCGGTGGTGTCGGCGGGGCCACGCTCTTGGCCCTCTATTATATTCCCTCGGCTTATATCCTGGTGATGTGCCGTCAGTGCCCGCTTCGCGCAAAGGTTGGTGAACCGGTGCAGGCAGACAGAGAATCTTCGCTGCTCTCTAAGCTGAAAGATCGACTGCCGGTGTTACGTTAAAAAAAAGATGGACGCGAAATCATTCTTTTCTGTATTATGAATCGTTCATTGTTCTTTTTCGGTACCGTTTCTGATCATGGAAAGCTTGTCAGGTGTCATCATGCGTATCTTCATGTTGTGTATTGTTGTCGTTGTGTTGGCTGCCTTAAGCCCTGTAGAACTGTCCGCAGACGAACCACATGTCCTCAAACAGGTGGTTGCTGTCGAAAATGTCTGTGCCTGGCCTAACCTGACGCTGTTGCCTGACGGAACCATTATCGCGGTCTTTCACAATCAACCCAGCCACGGACAACAGGAGGGGGACATCGACTGCTGGGCGAGCCCTGATGGAGTGAACTGGGAGAAACGCAGCACAGTCACGCAGCATGAACCGAACACCGTGCGAATGAATCATGCAGCAGGGCTGGCGAAGAATGGCGATCTGATTGTACTCTGTTCGGGCTGGAGTAATCTAAAGCAACCCGAGCGGCCGAAACAGTCTGCCTTCCGCGATGCGATTCTGAGGAGCTGGGTGCTCCGGTCGAGTGATGCAGGACGCAGCTGGCAGAAAACAGAAGAGTTCCCGGCAGCAGAAGCGGGCTGGTCGGAATTGATTCCTTTCGGCGATATCTGGGCCGGCGCAGATGGCGCCCTGCATGTCTCCTGCTACCAGGGACAGTTTAAAGATCCCAGCCAGTCCACCAAAACGAAAGGCTGGAAATCATCGCACTTGAAGAGTGAGGATGACGGCCGGACCTGGAGTGTGGTTTCTGTGATAGGTCCTGCGCACAATGAAACCGATCTGTTTTACCTGGGAGAAAAAAACTGGCTGGCGGCAGCCCGCATCGACAAGATGGAACTGATTCGCAGTAATGATAACGGAGTGACCTGGCAGGCACCTCAACCGGTGACCGGGCGAAATGAGATCAACGGGCATTTGACACGGTTAAAAGATGGACGTCTGCTGTTCAGTTACGGCATTCGTGTGAACGGAGAGCGGGGTGTCTGCGCCAAACTCAGTCACGATGAAGGACAGACCTGGAGTGAACCGATCCGGATCGCACACACAGCGGATGGCGGGGACTGCGGTTACCCATCCAGTATCCAGAAGGAAAACGGCGAAATTGTGACGGCCTGGTATTCCAGTGAGTCACCACAACATACAGGATATCACCTTGGCGTGACGGTCTGGAAAGTGCCCGATGAGAAATCGAAATAAATCGACCGGCGGATCTTTTCTTTGGACTGTAGTCTGCCAGCAACTGGAGTTCTTCTGTTGGATGCCCAGAGCAGTTGGCGACTGACTTTCAGCCTTCTGTTCTGTTTCTTTTAAATTAACTTTCCAAATGAACTCTTCACAAAAAATACAAAAATTGCTTTCCAATATTCCTGGCAACTTTGTATTGTCTAAGCTCAAGTCTGTTCCTGATTGCGAATGTCTTCGCAGAGTTATTCTGCTTCTATACTGATTATGTTGTTAAGATTGCAGCTCAAGCCTCGAGAGATGCAGTCGATCTACATACGAAAGCGCTTGTAATGGATTCCTCTCATCTTAGTGAGGAAGTGACGGTTCAGGATCCGTCAACGACTTCCTCCCCGGCGAATGCTTCAACTGATAAGCCATCGCAGCCCGCTCTGCTTCTGATTGCCTTTTCAGGTCTGTTGTTTGCTGGCTGGTACGCGTGGGTCAATCAGGTCTATTTTCTGGCGTTCTGGCAGAATCGTCCTGTGGCCGCACTGACAAACAAGCCAGAGTTCAATGTGGATGGTCTGATACTGTCACGCGATGAAATTATCAACGCACACATTCCCAAAGATGGTATTCCTGCGTTAACGGCTCCGGAATTTATTCAAGTTGAAGAAGCGACGTTTATGAAACCAGATGATCGCGTGGCGGGAGTCTGTTTTGAAGGCGAGGCCCGAGCCTATCCACTGAAGATTCTGGACTGGCATGAAGTCGTGAATGACCAGATTGGAGAGACCTCATTCATCGTTACCTATTGCCCTTTGAGTGATTCATTGGCGGTTTATAACGGACAGGGTCCCGGCGGAAAAATTGAGTTCGGAATCTCGGGGTACCTCTTTAACAGTAATCAACTGTTGTATGACCGTACTGGTTCTGGTGAGACAGATGGGCTCTGGTCGCAGATGATGTCTCAGGCCATTTGTGGCCCGCGAGTACAGGAATCGCTTATGTCTTTGCCGGTAGAACTGACGGCATGGCAAGACTGGCTGCAGCGCTATCCCGATACGAAGGTCCTTTCAAAGGAGACCGGTTTTCCTTTTGAGTATCAATCGGGGACTTACGCCGAGTATCTGGGGAATGACAGATTGCTGTTTGAAGTCAGCAGGCAGGATCTCCGCCTTCCGAAAAAAGCACCACTACTCGGAGTCTGGGCTGGAGACCGAAAACGGGCTTATCCCGTGACCGCTTATCGACACCTGACGGAAGTAACAGAGTGGGAAGAGGAACTGGATGGGATCAAATTCACACTGGCGTATCACCCGGAAGCAAAATCATTGCGCGTGGTGAAAACGGAGGCAGGACTCAACTGGATGTATGCCCTGTGGTTTGCCTGGTATGCTTTTTACCCCGATACAGAGATCTTTCCCCAAACGGAATATGCTGCCGTGAATGAAGCAGAAAAGCCGCCTCTCAAACTCCTCGCGGACTGAGTGACCTGCGGGAACAGCACCACGAACTCCCTCTGGTCATTGGTTCTGGATGACCAGAGGGAAACAACAAATCGCGGTGCTATTTCTTGAGATTGACGCGAACCAGTTCCTTGTCATTGCGGGCGAACAGCGACTGGTTGGCAAACGCCGGGTGGCTCCAGACGACGGAACGGCCGAAGGCTTCGTTCGTTGGTTCCAGGACATGGAAACGACTGATTTCTTTATAACCCTCCGGGGTGAGGTCAGCGAGGATCAAATCCCCTTTTTCCGTGAACAGGAAAAAGTGCTCGTCGTGTTTCACAATAAAAGCCGTCGCATGACGATCACGGCGGCCTGCGTTCGTGACGTCTTTGGTTGACCAGCGACGACTGCCATCCTTCAGATTGACGGCGACAAAATCTCCCGACTGAATATCGCTGCCATACACGGTGTCACCTTCAATGTAAGGGGTGCTGTTGCAGCAGAACAGAGCGGATCGCGGTTTTCCTTTCCAGACAACTTCCGCAGCAGGTTTTGTGTCTCCCGATAGTTTGATCCAGGCAGCTTCGTCACCAATGGCAGAGACATACAGATAATCTCCCTGTTGCCGGGGGACAGTGACCGACATTCCATATCCGGGTTTGAGGGGGAGTGACCAGTAAACTTGACCGGTTTTGGGATTCAATGAGTTTAACGAACCCGGATGCCAGATCAGCAGTTGTTTCGTGCCCTGATGTGTGATCATGGTCGGAGGGCAGTACCCGGTTTCTGCATTATCCAGTGAGCGCCAGAGTTCTTCGCCGGTATTTTTATTGAAAGCGACGGCGATGGAATCTTTCCCGCCCACCAGGCAGTATAACGTATCGCCATCAACGAGCGGGCTCGCGGCGTGACCCCAGAATGGAGTTTTTGCCTGGTAATCTGACTGAAAGTCTTTTTTCCAGATGAGCTTGCCTGTTTCAGCGTCCAGGCAGGTCAGATTCCCTTCAGCTCCCAAGGCATAAACCTTGCCATCTGCGACCGTGGGAGTACAGCGTGGACCCGCTGCATACGAAATCTCGTAAGGACGATCGTATTTATACTCCCAGATCACCTTTCCCGTATCAGCGGACAGGCAGAGGACGCGTTCTGCGCCTTCCAGGCTGGAAGCACCACCCGGGTTATTCTGAACCTTCCCGGACTTTTTCTGGTAATCCATGATATACACCCTGTCGTTGGCGACGGCAGGGCCACTGTAGCCCAGTCCCACGGGAGTGCGCCATTCCACTTGCAAACCGGATTCAGGAAAGACATCGACAATTCCATCTGCCTGCCACTGACTGGAACGATCTGGCCCGAGCCATTGAGGCCAGTCTTCCGCAAAACCAGTTGACGAACCAATGAGCAGCAGAGCAGTAACAACAGGGAGAATACGCGTCAGCATGATAAAGCGTTCCTTTTCCGGGTGGCGGTTACAGAAATCAGATATTCCAGATAACTGAATTAATCAGTTGTTCAGACTCACTTTAGGTGTTGTTCAACGGATGATCAACGTCCCGATTATAACCTGCCAAGCAGGTTGAGGAGTTAAGAACCTGATAAGTGCATCTATTCATGCATGAAACAGGTCGGTGTCTGGTGTGGACATTTAAGAATTCAACAGCGATTTGTGCAGCTGCTTTCAGCGCAGAAAATATGAAAGTTTCTGCGGAAATACAATATATGTGAACAAAAGACTCGACGTGCTCGAGTGCTGTTCTTCCAAAATTAACATAAACTTTTTGATATCCAAGTATTATGTCGTCTGATATTTGAAAGGTTTTAGTACTGTTCAAGCGAAAATTATCCTGAATCAATAATTATTTATGTTTATTAAGTTGAATTTTGGTAATGGTTTAAGAGTTGTTGTTACGATTTATTTTGACAAATCAAAAAATGGTTGTTTAAATAAGTGAACATATTCTGGCTTCTGTAAGTTCCAATTCCAGGAAGTTCTCTATTTCAGGCCATTCGGACTGTTGATTTTCCATCATTATTGTGAGCACGTTTTAATTTGCGGAATCCAGCGCAGACATAAGGTTTTTCCATCGGCATTGGCATCACACATTTGTCCGTAATTCAGGCAGATATGATGTTTCATTTTTTATTCTTTTCTATTCCTACGGAGTGTAATATGAAAAACGAAAGAGGTTGTCGAAACAAAGCGGGGTTTACCCTCATTGAGTTACTGGTTGTGATTGCCATCATCGCGATCTTGATCGCTTTACTGTTACCAGCCGTACAACAGGCACGTGAAGCTGCCAGAAGAAGTACCTGCAAAAACAATCTAAAGCAGATGGGGTTGGCTTTACATAATTATCATGAAACGCATCGGGTATTTCCTCCCGGTGCCATCGTGACAGCAATCGCTTCTGGATCAGGTACCAGTACCCAATGGACACCATGGCTTGAGGCTGGTAACACAACGGGAACTGGGTTACATGGCACCAGCTGGATGCTCATGATCCTGCCGTTTGTCGATCAGTCTAACATTTACAATAAATGGAATTTTAATACCAATGTCATTGGAAACCGTGCGCAGGCGGAAGTGGATATTCCCGGTTTTTACTGTCCGTCACGACGCAGCAAAATTCGCAAGAACGAACTGAGACTTCAGCTGGGGGAAAACCCTTCCGCAACATCACCTGTCAACGGTTTTACCAAGGGTGGGACTGACTATGGTGCCTGTATTGGCTCTGGTAACAGTTTTGGAGATGGATCGGCAGGTCACAATTTATTAGATTCCGATTGGAGTGGTTATTTGAGTGGTGGTGAGCTGGGTATTTTTTACGCGAACAGCGATACTCAAATTCGGGATATTAAGGATGGAACGACAACCACCATCATGACTGGAGAAATGCAACGTTTAACCAGTAGTGCCTGGAATACAACCCGTAGTAACGATGGCTGGGCAGCCGGTGGTGTGAGTAATATCTTCGATACTGATGCCGGGAGCAATGGGATCAATGGAAATCATTTCCAGGGACCAGGCAGTGATCATACTGGGGGTGCGCATTTTGGTATGGGAGATGGCGCAGTTCGTTTCATTTCCGAGAATATCGATGCGACAACGTTCCAGCGTCTGGGCAATGCCGATCAGGGACAGGTAGTTGGCGAGTTCTAAGCAGCCTCTTACCACTTTTTCCCGGCGCCTCCGGAGTACTGGAAGTGCCGGTAATTGTCCGAGAAGTACTCCAGTAAAATGTGACGGGTTTTCATCGTACCGGGCAGATTCACAAAACACAGAGGACTGATTGAGTTCTCTGTGTTTTGGAGAAATTGGGGATGCCACCAGTATTATTTAGCTAAGGATTCATTGAGAATGCAACCAATGCGAGCGCTTTGTAAGGCTGTTATTTATTTCCTGTTTATTGTGTCTCTCACCGCCTGTGGTGGTGGAGGCATCGCCCCACCAGAATTAGGACAGGTGACTGGTAAGGTTACTCTGGATGGTGCCCCGCTGACTGATGCCAGTGTGACTTTCATGCCTGAAAAAGTGCGTGCTTCTTCTTCCATGACAGACAGCGAAGGAAAATATGATCTAGTTTACATTCGAGATGAAAAAGGAGCTGCAATAGGCCCTCATAAGGTTGTCGTGAGTAAGTTGGTCAATGAGAAAGAAGTCATACCGGAGAAATATAACTCTGAGACGGAGTTGACGGCAGATGTGAAACCCGGTGCAAATGAATTCAATTTCGATTTGACTTCAAAATAGAGTCGTACCAATGATTCAGAGATCAATTAATTGATCGCACTCTGTGGCCGCTTCCGCTATAGAGTGCGATTTAATTTAGCCTGTGCCCAGGTTGACTGCGGCGTCTCCAGGTTGATTCGGACTGAGTTTATTCGTTTGAGAGAAGCTATAGCTGAATGTGATACGCTCTAGATAATTTATGTCATTTTATCTTCATTTCTATTATCCAATAAAGGGCTCTCTGATGCGCTATCGGAACAGAAAGTCAGGGTTTACGTTGATTGAACTGCTGGTGGTGATTGCCATTATCGCCATATTGATTGCACTGCTGTTACCCGCGGTACAACAGGCGCGGGAAGCTGCCCGACGCAGCACCTGCAAAAATAATATGAAACAGATCAGCCTGGCGCTGCACAATTATCATGAAATTCATGGTGTGTTTCCTCCCGGGGCCATAGCAACAACGGCAACTTCCTCTGCATACAATGTCTGGGGAGACGCTGGAAATACCAGTGGGGTCGGCCTGCACGGCACGAGCTGGATGGTGCAGATTCTCCCCCTGGTAGATCAGGCCAACATCTACAATCAATGGAATTTTAGTACGAATGTAATCGGAAACCGGTCTGCTGCCGAAAATGATATTCCCGTTTTCTACTGTCCGACGCGGCGGAATAAAGTCCGTAAAGTAGATGAGAAAATTATGATTGGAGAAAATCCGGGGACCAGTACGCCCCCCTCGAATCGTTTTGCCAAAGGGGGCTCTGATTACGGTGTCTGTATCGGAGGCGGGAACGGCTGGGCCGATGGAGATCTCATCCATCTGACACACAGGACAGATTCGTTAATTGGAACATTTGGTGGGGGGAGCCAGGGGTTTCTGGGGATGTTTTACGTAAACAGCGATACGGCGCTTCGTGATATCGATGATGGCGCGTCGAACACAATTATGAGTGGTGAAGTACAGAAGCTTCATGGTCCTTCGGCGCCTAATACCAGTCAGGACAGCTGGGCCGCGGGTGGCGTCGCAAACATGTTCGATACCGGAATCTCGGGGGGAACTGCAGGTGGGTTTAATAATAACTTCTACCAGTCTGCCGGCAGCGATCACACCGGGGGCGCTCACTTTGGTTTCGCAGATGGCTCCGTGCACTTTCTCAGCGAGAATATGAGTTCCCGGGTTTACCTGGAACTGGGAACAGCCGACGGCAGAGAAACAACCAATTTTGTCCCCTGATGAATAGATTGATACACTTGTTTTTTGTATCGACTGGGGTGTTGTTGAGGCTGTGACCTGAACTTGCCGAATGATTTCTCTTATCGGCATTGACCAGTTTCCTGTAGATCATTGTGCTCAAATGTCAAAGAAAAAAACGACAGAACCCGTTGGTTGTTTAGCTGTTCTTTTGAAACTGGTTGGTATCGACCTGGGAAGAGTACCAACGGATAAAACGCTGCCTTTTCATTTAAGGGATAACTTTCTTTCACCCGCAGAGTTATCGTTTTATCATGTTCTGCTTCAATCCATTCGGGGCGAGTATACAGTCTGCAGCAAGGTCAATCTGTCAGATGTGTTTTTTGTTTCCAAGCCAAACGAGAATCAGGGATACCGTAATAAAATTGATCGCAAGCATGTCGACTTTCTGTTATGTGATTCAAAAACAATGCAACCACTTCTCGGTATCGAATTAGATGATGCCAGTCATGCAAAGAAAAAAAGGCAGGAACGGGATCAGTTTGTCGATCAGGTTTTTGCTGCTGCCGGTTTACCAATATTACATGTGCCTGCCACCAGGGGATACAATGTATCAGAACTGTCAGAGATAATTAGATCGAGTTTGCAGAGTAAGAAACCTGTGACCAGAGCTCCCAAGGCTCTGAATGGTGAGCGATTTTGTCCTAAATGTCAGATTCCCATGGTTCAGAGAATCGCATCGAAAGGGATGAAGAAAGGACAACCGTTCTGGGGTTGCACTAATTATCCGGACTGCCGTGAAACAGTCTGGGGAGATGATTCATCTGCGGTCTGAATTATCGCGGAGATTATTCTGAGGAAGTCCTGGCTTAAGTTCTTGCGGGGCTACACCAGTTCGCGGATCGGTGTCTGTTCGTCGATCAGGTACTGGGGGCGACCATTATTGTCTTCGATGGTTGTCGAGGCGACATCGATGCCCAGATTGTGATACAGGGTCGCAAAGACTTCCTGCATATGTACGGGGCGGTCGACCGCTTCTTCTCCCAAGCGGTTCGTAGAACCGATAACCTGACCGGTTTTCATGCCGCCACCTGCCATCAGGGCAGCATGCACCCGCGGCCAATGGTCGCGCCCGGCAGTTTTATTGATTTTAGGCGTACGTCCAAATTCACCCCAGACCAGAACGGTGACGTCTTTGTCCATGCCTCGCTCATGCAGGTCTTCCACCAGGGCGGCGACTCCCTGATCGAGCAGAGGAATCACGCTGCGGGCATGACCAAAATTATTGCCGTGCCAGTCGAAATGGGCGAAGCTGCAGGTCACACAGCGTGCCCCCGCTTCGACTGCCCGGCGTGCCAGCAGAAAACGGGACATGATCGCCTGGTATCCCATATCCAGTGGGTACTTCAGAACTTTAGGGTCGTCTTTCCCATAACGGGCTCTGACTTGGGGATCCTCTTTTTCGAGGTTCAACGCCTCGACCAGTCGAGATGAGGAAAGAACTTCCAGTGCCTGCTTCGTGTAGCCATCGTATGTGCCATCAGTCAGTTTTGTCTCAGAAACCCGCCGGAAGCGATCCAGGTTATTCAACAGGCTGGCACGTTCATTGAGTCGGGAATTCGAAATGGAGTTGAGTGTCATGTTCTGCATCACATCACCGTCCGGTCGGAAGGGTGCATGCTCCAGCCCCAGGAACCCGGAACCTTTAATGTTCCAGGGATTGTGTGCCATCGTGTGTGACAGGTCGATGTAAGCGGGTACGGTAGGGTGTACCGGACCTTTGACTTTGGAGATTGCCGAGCCAACAGAAGGCCAGCCACCCTGTGGCTGTGCGCTGCGGAAATGATGGCCGGTACAGCACTCGAAAGAATCATGACGGCCTTCCGCGCCAACCAGAGAGCGAATAATCGAAAACTTATCCATCATACCAGCTACGCGTGGCATCAGTTCGCTGATTTGAATCCCGGGCACGTTGGTGTTGATCGGTTTAAATTCGCCGCGAATTTCATCGGGTGCTTCCGGTTTTAAATCGAACATATCCTGATGCGGAGGACCCCCTGCCAGGAAGATCATGATGACTGCTTTATGAGAAGATCGTTTTCCGCTTTCTTCCTGCGCTTTCAAAATCTGAGGCAGAGAGAGTCCGCCCATGGCAAGGCCGCCAATCTGCATGAAAGAACGGCGTGGCATCCGGTCACATAAACGTATCGATTGATCTTCAATTCTGAGCATCTAAGTCAGAGCCTTCCGAATAAGATGAAACAGTTTTTAACTCGAGGCTGTACAGGGATTTTCTGTCCCATAAGCGTACACTCATGGGAAGGGTTTGAATAGAAGAATCGGCTTAAATGAAAGGAAAATTAAGAAATTATTGGTGACCTGCTTTATTATACCCTTCATAATGAATTCAGGCCCGGTCCTGGCTTTTCCAGACAGGGTGTAGCACGAATCTATTTTGGTCTCAGGAGCTTTTTTTGAACGCGACCTGTCGGCCTTCAACATCGCCGCAGACAGCCAGGCGGTAAGAGTTGCCGTTTTCCACCAGAGCAATTCCGCCTTGAGGTGAGGCGTTGCAGGTAATCCAGCCTTTGCCTTCCAGGGCGTGCAGGTATTGAGTGACCCGGTTAAGCGAGGGGATTTCAAATTCGGAAGCAATCTGTTCCGTATTGGGGGCGATACCCGATCGATCAATTTCTCGCGTAATATAGTCCAGAATTTTCTGTTGTCGTTCAGTTAAATACTGGTTCATGATTTTCTCCTGTGCGCATCACGGTGCGCGTTGGGGGCGCAAACAGAGCCCACATCATCCTTGAGAATCAGACCCGGATTCCAATACAGGTCTTTAGAAGAAAACAGTAATTATAATTTTCAACGTGACTTCCTTCAGCGAGCCACACGCGGTCACCACCTGGCGAACGGGGAGGGAATCAGTTAGCGAAAAGCATATCTACGGTATCGTCGATCGTCAATCATATTTTGAAGTGCGATTTCCTGATTTGATCTCATTCTGCGGAAATTACAGTCAATCAGGCCCTGAAAAAAAACAATATGTCTGCAGTCGCCAGAATCAGTACAGTGAAAAAATACTCAGTTCTGTATGCCACTTTATTGTAATTGGACTTTTACTCAGTAACACATTGGATTATATTGATGTGAATATATAAGGTACGTTAAGATAACTGCTTGCGCTACACTGTTTCGTCTCTTGTATTCAGGAGAGTCATGATGCCTGCGAATACTTCTGTCAGCCACCCTGCCATGTCTCGACGTACGGCATTGGAAGTTGGTTCAATCAGTCTGCTTGGTTTTGGAATCAACCATCTGGATGCACTCCGCGCGGAAGCAGCAGCCCCCACCAAGTTTCAAACTGCGAAGTCATGTATCTTTATCTTTCTCTCGGGGGGACTTTCGCAGCATGAGAGTTTCGATATGAAACCGGAGGCGAGTGCCGAAGTCCGCGGAGAATTTAACCCGATTTCGACAAAAATACCCGGTCTGCATGTTTCAGAACATCTGCCTATGCTGGCGAAACGCAGTCATCTCTGGTCGGTCTGTCGTACTCTTTCGCATGGTACGAATGAGCATTCAATGGGCCATCATATCATGTTGACCGGTCGTTCAGATGTGCCTGTCGGTTTCAATCCCAGCCGACCCATGAGTACCGATCATCCTTCGATTGCCGCCATTGCCGGTGATGTCATCCGATCACGCACGAATCTGCCGCCTGCCATCGTGCTTCCGGACAAAATCGTCCATCGAAGTGGGCGAGTTGTTCCGGGACAGTTCGCTGGCAGAATGGGATCCAACAGAGATCCCTGGTTTATCGAAGCCTCACCATTTCATGTGCAGTCCTATGGTGCGTTTCCTGAATATGCATTCGACCATCAGCAACGTGGAGGCAGTGACAATCGGGTATTCCAGACCCCACATTTGAAACTCTCGCAGGGCATGACTCAGAAACGCATGGGCAATCGGATCGGTTTACTTAAGGAACTGGGGAAGCAGCGCGAAGTACTCGATATTGCCGGTCAGGTTGAGAGTTTTGACCGGTATCGCAGTGCTGCCATTTCATTGCTCAATGACGACAAAGTCCATTACGCAATGGATGTGACCCATGCGGATGATAAAGTTCAGGAACGTTACGGCAAGAATTCATTTGGCTGGTCTCTGTTGATGGCAAGAAGATTGGTAGAGACCGGAGTCAATCTGGTTCAGGTCAACCTGGGAAATAATGAATCATGGGATACACATGGTAATATCTTCCCGCATCTGAAAGAGAAACTGCTGCCGCCAACCGACCGGGCTGTCTCCGCTTTGCTGGATGACCTGGAGACGAGCGGCCGACTGAAAGATACGCTGGTGGTAATGTGCAGCGAGTTTGGTCGAACTCCCAAGATTTCTCAACTGGCGAAAGTTTATGCTCGCCCGGGCCGTGACCACTGGGGGGCGACGCAGTCGGTCTTTTTTGCCGGCGGCGGTGTGAAAGGGGGGCGTGTGATTGGAACGACGGATAAGATAGGCGGCTTCCCCATTGATCAACCACAGAAACCGGAAAATTTTGCCGCGACCATTTACCGCGCGTTAGGACTTCCGCAAACCACTTACTGGCACGATGACGTCGACCGTCCCCACTTTATCTATGAAGGTGAACCGATCGCCGGACTCACCTGATCAAGAAGATCTCAGTCGGTCAGACATTTCGTAATGCCGGTACAATTTCTGCACGAGAAGCATAACTGGCAGGAATGATGCCTGCGCAGATTCCCGTCACACATGCCAGCAGCATGCCGACCCAGGCCAGATGCAGTGAGGGAATAAAGGCGACGGTGACTGCTTCCGCACCAACGGAAAGACTGCTCAGTTTAAGAACCACCAGAGCGGTTCCGACTCCCAGGGTGCCACCAGCTATACTGAGGAAGGTGCTCTCTGCCAGAACCAGCGTGAAAACTTTGAATCCGGAAAAACCAAGCGTGCGTAACACCGCGTGTTCCTGGATTCGATCTTCGACTGACATCAGAGTGGTCGTTGCCACCAGGGCCAGGACCAGTCCGACACAGGCCAGTCCCAGGTAGTGGGCCATTTCGATCAGTTGAGAAAGATCCCCCAGACTTTTGGCCTGAAACACTCCCTTGGCACGCGTATTGGTTTCCACAGGTCCTTTACGATATCGCTCATCAATGGCAGTGCTGACTTGCGTGGGATCGGTACCTGGTGCAAGAATCACTTCTAATTGTGTGACTGTGCCGACCAGATTCGCGCCCTGACGACGCTGCAGAAACTCCAGATGGCTGTAGATGTAGTTTTCTTCCGCGGGGTTCTCCGAACGATAAATGCCTGCGACGTTCACCGACAGATCGCCGATGGAAAATTTATCGCCGACCTTGATTTTCCTGCGATTGGCTACAGACTGACCCACTATGGCAGCATCCTGGTGCGTTTCGAACTCGTTCCAGTTACCTGAGATAAATTCAAAGTCTCGCGCGGCACGCAGTTTCTTCGGTGGAACGCCATAAAACACTACGACATCCAGGCTGGCACGACAGTTATTGGTGAAGACCTGAATGGGAATGACATCTTTGACCCCGGCGAATTTGGAAATCTGCTGATCATAATCCTGGGGAAGGTGACTGGTTGCCGGGCAGAATTTGTTTGCCTGGAAAACAATTAATGAACCCCGGGCTTCCTGTCGCTGTTTGAGATCGTTCATGCCTTCCTGGATTGACTGAATAAAACAGAAGACGAATAACGCGACCGCAGAACCAGCGACGGTGAGCATGGTTCGGGCACGATGCCCCCACAGGGTTTTCATGATGTAAGCAATCAGTTTCATGGCGCTTCTCCGGCTGTTGCAGCTGTATTCGTCAGTTCGGCGTGCTCCGGTGACTGTCTGAGAATCAGTTTTCCATGATCCAGGTAAAACTGACGATCGGCGATACTGGCGGCTTCGGCATCATGGGTGACCATCAGCATCGTGATATCCAGTTCCCGATTGAGCCGTTTGAGTAGAGTCAGGATTTGATCAGAGGTTTCCGGATCCAGATCACCCGTTGGTTCGTCGGCGACCACGATTTTCGGATGTTTGACGATCGCGCGGGCAATGCCCACCCGTTGTTCCTGACCGCCGGACATCTGCCGCGGATAGTGGTCTGCCCGGTCCAGCAGGTCAACAGCCTGCAACGCGACTTCCACCCGTTTCCTGCGTTCGACACGAGACATGGGTAACAGCAGCAGGGGGAGTTCCACGTTTTCGTAAGCAGTTAAAACGGGGACCAGGTTATGGGTCTGGAAAATGTAGCCCAGGTTTGCCGCCCGCCATCGGGCCAGTTGAGAACGGGAAAGTTTCGTAATTTCGACGCCATCAACGTGAATGGAACCGGAGTCCGGATGGTCGATGCTGGCGATCAGATTCAGCAGCGTCGATTTTCCAGTACCGCTGGCACCCATGAGTGACAGGAATTCTCCCTGCTCAATATTCAGGCTGACCTGATCCAGCGGAGTGATCGATTCACCCCCCTTGTGATATTGTTTCGTCAGATTTCTGATGACAACAAGTGACATATTCAATTTCCTTTTTGATCGGTTTCGCCGGTGATCAAGATACGGCTGCCCGGTTCAAGATCGGCTGTGGATGACGAAATCAGGTGGCTGGTCATATTTAAACCATTTGTAACTTCGACCAGCGGTCCACTTGAACTGGATTCGGTTTGAATGATCTGCGGTTGAGCCGTGCGAGTCGATTGATCGGCTATCCAGACGATATTTTGCCCCGCTGCATTCTGTTCGATCATATTGCGTGGAATATAAATACGCGTTTCTTCTGTTTCGGCTTCCGCATCTTTTGCAGGTTTCGGAGCCAGAAAAGTGACGTCGACCAGCATTTCCGGTTTTAACACCGGGTTTGCAGCATCGATGTCGACTTTGACTTGCAGTGTATTTTTCTGAATGTCGGCTTCGGAACTGATGAAGAGAACTTTACCTGTAACCGACTCGCTAAGAGCCGGGTTATTGATTTCAACAGGCTGATTCAGGCTGACCTTGGGAATATCCTCAAAGCGGACATCGACGCGAACCTGCAACATTTCCGGCTGGTACATGGTGACGACGGTACTACCATCATGGCTTGACATTTGTGTGAGCATGTTACCGACACTCGATCCAGGATGACCAATCAGCCGATAAATGCGACCAGAGACCGGGGCACGGATCGTCATGCGGTCTAATGTCAGTTTTGCCTGATCCACGGCGACGCGCGCCTGATCCAGGCGTGCAGTGGCTGCCTGGATGATGGCGATGGTTTCATCTCGCGCCTGAGTTTCTTCGGTCAGCAGTTCCAGTTCCTTGCTGAGAGCATCGCTGCGTGCCTTCAGGGCTTTGCGTTCTGCCACCAGTGAAACCTGGCGGCCCTCCAGTTCTTCCGCAGCTGCCCGCGCCGATTCCAGTGCCGTCAACGCTTCGTCAACAGCCCGTTGTGAGACTGCTGCTTTTGCTGACAGCCTGCGTTTATAATCGTTCTGCGCAAAATTTAATTCTGACTGTGCGCGACGAACCATGAAGGGAAGGTTTTTCAGTTCGGTTTCAATTTTTGCCAGCTCCGCTTCGGCAGCCCTTAATGTTGCTTCACGATGCACGGGTTGCGCCAGACGTACTTCAGCAGCAGCTAAGGTGGCTTTGGCCTGATTGAGTTCCGCTTCACGCAGTTTGAGATCCGCAGTGGCAGCGCGCACTGAGAGTGCAGCATCTTCTTTGACCAGTAACGCAATCGGTTCTCCCTGTTTCACTTTCTGGTCTTCGACAACCAGCAGTTCTTCAATGACCCCGGGGGATAATGCAGCGACGCGGACAGGAGTGGGACGCGGCTCCACCCAGCCTGCTGCCTGGAACAAAGGAGTGCCAGCATTCCGAATCGATGCTTGCGTGACGATGACAGGCATTACGGTGACCTGGCGGGGAGGAAAAATAAAATCACGGGCGGCCCAGGTGATCAGCGCCAGAAAACCGAAGATGAGTACACCGGGCAGCAGAAAACGCGTAAAAAGCCGCAATCGCGTGTGCCCTCTTACCTGTGAGGGCGCACTGCGATCAATGGCTAACTGTGATAGGTCGACTTGTGACATGGTTTACTTCCGTACAAAAATTCCATTGGCAAATACGGTCAGATTTCCCGCGTCGTCACGTTTGGCTTTACCTTTGACGACAACCGTCTGCAGTTCTTTCAGATTTAACAGCTTACGTGCATCTTCATTGATGAGAGTGCCGTCCTGGTCTACGATTTTGACCAGCGCCGTCGCAGTCGGGAGTTTGTCTGTTTCACAACAGTAATCCCAGGGTTTGGGACAACCATCGCCTTCAATGTCAGAGCAGGCTTTCAGCGAGTTATCCACAATTGAGAATACAGCTCGACCGTCGACCCAGGGATTTTCGCTGCCACCAATCCGGCCGACCACGACGACTTCAGAGTTGTCTTCTGCGGATTTACGAGCCGCGATTACTTCTTCTGCACCCGTTGGTTCACTGGTGAGCAACACGTCTGAAGTTGTTACCGCTTCGGCAGCATCTGGTTCTGTGGAAGTCGCCTGTTCGGGAGCAGATTGTCCGCATCCCGAAACCAGAACGGCCATAACAACAGAAAATACGAGGGGGTTTACTGAAAAATTCATTCGTTTCAATCCTTTTAAATAAACAGATACTCGAACACAATATTCGAGATAGGGTTAAACTGATTTCAAACCATCGACAACAGGTAACCGTAGTGCCCGCAGAGCAGGGGGAATTGCTCCCAGCAGGCCCAGCAGCACACCGACTCCACAGCCGATTAAAAGTGAAATACTATCGATCTGGAGCGAAAATGCTCCCATCGTAAAACGTACCGCAACTCCGTTAATCAGAAATACGGCAATCAAAGCAGCAATCAGGCTGGCAGCAGTCGACAGTAGTACGCCTTCCTGTATCAGGCTGATCACAATCGCACGGCGTAAAAAACCGAGTGTCTGCAGAGTAGATAATTCGCGCGTGCGTCCGACGACTGCACCGTAAAGCGTATTTAAACCGGCAAATACTCCTGCACCGGAAACGAGAAAAACGACCAGCCAGGCCAGCATGCGAATTGGCCCGTAATCTTTTTTCAGCCCCTGGTAATAATTGATTTCACGCAGGGCCTGCAATTCCAGGTCGAGACGTTCCTTGCAGAATAAATCCAGGTCCGGAAAATCGGCGGACGAGTTCATTGTAACAGCGACCAGACTCAGGTCCTGGCGTTTCATTGCCTGTTGCAGATCATCCAGGCGACACCAGATCTCAGATTCAAATGCGGAATCGGCTGCTGAGAATGTCCCACTGATCCGCCAGGCACGACCTTCCAGAAGTATATTCTGGCCAAAGGCCAGTTGCTGGTCAGTGAATCCCAGTTTGGTGGCGACGAGTGTGCCGATCAGCACTTCTCCCGGAGCAGGCCAGCCACCTGATTCCAGTTCTACCTGTCTGCGAACCAGGAGGGCAGACTGTGTGACTCCCCGTACCAGTCCCATGGAAGACTGACTCTGCTCAGGCAGCTCAATCTGCGTTCCCAGGTAGAGTTCCGGCGAGACATACTTACGATCTTTGAATTCTTTAATTCCAGCGACACTGGCAGCAACCAGTTCACTGCTGCGCATCGGGATGGATGAGTATTCCAGGTTTTCTCCCATGCCCAGCGAAAACAATAACGCGACCTGAGGGTCGCCACTGGCGGTGAGTGAGTGTTCGAGTCCGCGAATAAACCCGATGACAATAAAGACCAGCACGATTACCGTGGTTAATCCTGAGAGTGTCAGCAGGGTGCGCACCGGTCTCCTGAAGAGATTACGGACGCCATATTCCCAGGGAATGAGGGAAAACCAGATCATGGAATATCATTCTGAATGCTTCCGCCGACGCGTTTCAATGGCAGGAGCGCGCAGCAGAATTGTAGCTAAGATCGAGAAACGGGAGCGAATCAAAGATTCAGAATGAAATCAGCACTGAAAGGACATCTGCTGGCAGCGCAGCGTGCGGCCGTAGAGCGGAACAGGTTCCGCGGGAATCGCGAAAATAGTCTGTTCGTCAATAAATGTTGGGCTGGAAAGGCTGATGAGCGGTAAAGTGATCCAGTAGACAGACGCGGTATCGTCGTCAAGCTGCGCGGTCTGTTCCTGAATGGCCCCCGAACAGAGGCATTGACAACAGTCAGATTCAGGAGAGGGGGCCAGCGGTGCCTGTTCTGATTTTGACTGGCAGTGACTGCAGCAGCTGTGTGTCGTGGCATCCGTACCGGCATCGATTTCTGGCATGCAATTGAAAGGGCAAACCAGAATCAGCAGCGATAACAGGATGGGTAATACATTCGCAGTCACAGTATTCCTTTGAATCAAAGTACTAATACATCGTAGTAGCTGGTGTGACGTGTGACAACATCAGTTTGAATTGTTGAGCAGAAATTCCGGAAAGCGTTCCTTGTCACGTTCATGGATACGAATCCAGTGATCCGTGAATGGCAGGTTATCGTGAACCTGAACAGAAGGCATATGGCATTGCAGGCACTCACTTTGCATGGGTTCTTTGGAACAGACTGGAGCATGATTTTTCAGATCGCTATGGCAGCTCAGACAGATCTGCCGATAAAATTCGGGATCTCGACTCGCCTGCTCATGGGGATTGTGACAGGTGGTGCAATCCATGCGAGCCGTTTTTCCATCGGCGAATTTGACGTCATTCTGCTTCAGAAAGCAGGGACTTTGAGACAGACCGACTGGAGCGAAGCGAATCAGCAGTTTATTATCCGGATGGATTTCGTCCGGTTCCAGTTGGTCGGATCGGCGATGGCATTCTCCACAGCGGTTGATCGAAGCGAGAGGCGTCAGCTGATTCCAGTTGAGAATGTGTAAATTCTTGTCCCCCCGTTCCGCGGCCTGAATATGCGTTTCTCCCTCCAGGTGACAACGAACACAGGAGACGCCGGCAATCATCTCTTTAGTATTGATTTCTCCCTGGACATCGCCCAGGTAGGAAGTATGACAGCCAAAGCAGTTCAACGTGCTGGCATGCGAACTGACTTCACCGAGTGCCTGAATGCCGGACCGGTCATGGGCCAGTTCCTGTAATCCCAGTGTGATACCTAATTTATCAGAGGGGTACCAGGAGACAATATGTTGCAGCAGTTCCGATTTACCCGCTTCATTCGGGAACAGGGAAACGGGAGTAATCGCGTGCAGACCGGAGCCGAAGAACCATTCGATGCGAACCGGGCTGGGATAACCGTCGCACTTCACCCAGAGTTCGTCGTGGTCTTTATAGAAACGGTAGGTGTGTCCGTTCTCTTTGAGCGTAATTTTCCTGCCGGCAAATTTATCCATCACAGACGGATCAGTGGCTTTACGAAGAGTTCTCAAGTGGGGCGCACCGGTGTATTGCTGGCAGACTTTATCGTGACATTCACAACACTGTTTCATTTTGACCGGCTGTACGGTGGCACGCACTTTGGGAATAAACAGGTCAGATTGTTGAGAGTCGTTCAGATACCAGGCCGTTCCTGCAAGACAGGCCAGCAGCAGAATCAGCAGCGGAGGTATCAGTGGCTTGTTTTGGCTCATTGCAGTGTATCCACCATATTCTTGCTGGGATTAGCCAGTTGATCGTCAGGATAAAGCTGAATCAGTTGACGAAACGTTTTTTTAGCGCCATCAGGGTCTCCTGATTCCAGCAGAATATGAGCTTTTGCGTACAATGATTCGCTGTCGAGATTGGATAATTCTCTGAGTGCCGCTTCCCAGTCACCATGGGTATAATGCTGAATGGCACGTTCGATAGAATGTGAAGTGCGAAGCGGGTTAGCCGTTTCATTGAGCATCGGTCCTGCGTGGATGAGGTCCACATCGGAGCTTCCCTGGGCCTGGATCAAGGCAAATGTTCTGAGAGAACTGGGAGTGTGTAAACCGATTTCCAGTTTTTCCTGATAGGCCAGTTCTTTCTGACAGAGGATAAACTCTTGGCGAACCGCTGGCGAAGGATAATGTTGCAGCAGAGGATGCAGAACCCTCAATGCAGCGGTATACAACTCCATGGCACGAAAGGTTCGTGCCTGTAACAACGCCGGATGCAGATTTGGCGAGCCAGTCAGAATTCCCCACCAGTCAGAACACTCAGGTGTACCGGATGGATTGGGAAGAGAGTAGTTCCACTGTTTCCGGTTCAGAAAATCTTTGATGGGTAACAAAGCTACAATTTTGGGACTGCTCAATAGTTCCCCCGACCAACCGTAGGGGATGACAGCGGCATCAACCGACATGGGTTGCCAGCGACTGTTGAGCAGTGCACGAATTGTTTGTGCTTCACCATTGGGAACGAGCAGAAGTTGACAGTTTCTGTTTTTAAGGCGAATCCACCAGCCACCCCAACTGTTGTCGGCGCGCGGATGTTGAAACTCCCATCCATGGGACAGTTCGGCATTCAGAGTAAGTTCTTCATACAGATGTCCCTGGAGAAGCGCCTGCCGAACGGTTCTGACGGGACGGATTTTGCGATCGGCTTTGATCCAGGTCAGCATGCCTGTGGAAGCGATATCCATTCCGTGCGCGGTCCCTTGATAGTCGACCGGGCCGATGGCATCTGCCAGCAGTGTAATATCCAACTCGGGAGTAATACCCCAGCCCAGACGTTGTGACTGCCCTGCCAAGGTGCCGGAGGCGGATTTTAAGCATAGAATGAGAATACCGATCACCAGTAATGATCTTCCCATTAAGGGAGAGATGTACCGACTGAATTTCAGCCTGTGAAATGATAGGGGATATGTAGCCAGGCAGTGGCAGGCGAGCAGGGAGATACCGATTACACAGGGGGCCAGACTGTCGTAGTTTGTCCAGGCGGGAATCGCGAACAGGATAAAAGCGATGCTTTCGATCCAGCCTCGACAATTAGTCAGCAGGTAGACCGCCATACCCACTGTCAGGATACTCAACCCGATGGTTTCAATATTCAAACCCGCTGAAAACGTGGGGTGCCAGACTGTCTGCGCGAGCAGCCCCTGATCATAAAATAAGCCGGGAAACAGCTGGATGCACGAATCATAGGGAGTCAACCAGCCTCGCGGCGTGATCATGATGGCGATAATTGCGAACAGGAGGAGCAGCCCCGATTGTTTTGGGAACGATGAATTTCTGGTAGAGATTCCCGGCAGCCAGGGAACACAGGTGACTACAACAATTCCCAGCAGACAAAGCGGAGCCAGGTTGGCCCAGGCCAACAGCGTCAGTAAAACGAGCAGCAATTTTTTTGTATTGGGGGCCTGGGCCCAGCGTTCTGTCAGCAGACAGGTCAGCAGAAGAAACCAGCAGTCGAAGAGGCGCGGCGTGGGTTGCCAGGCAGAGTTGGCAGTCACGAATGACAGCACGACGATGGCAAAAGCAATCCAGTGCAAACGGGCTTCAAACTGTCGCAGGATCGCGTAAGCCAGCAAGCCTGCGGCCAGAAACTTAAGCAGCATCAGTCCCGAAACTCCCGCTAACTGCCACGTTAGAAAAAATGGAAGTCCCCCCAGCCAGTCTGCCTCTGCGATGTTCGTGCCTGCAGTCAGCAGGGGGCCCGGAGGGGACAGCTCGGAGAAGACAACGCGCCCCCGGCTCAACTCCCACCAGAAATCTGGTGCCGCGATCGGTGTCAGTACAAAACTGACCGTGATCACGAAGAGCAACACGCGGCGCAGTCTCCGGTCGATCGTGGAATAGTCGTGTTCAATCATGGGACGCTGGAATCAGAGTGGAAAACGGGATGCGATATTTCAGAATGGTATCTTCTCTTATTATAGAGTCGATATGGGGGTCTGAATATGCTGGAATCCTGTTCGAGACAGAGAATGTGAAATTCCAACGGTGACAAAAAAATCAGCCCGATCACAGAAGCAATCGGGCTGATATTATCAGGATATTGTTTAAGGAGAGACTCCTATTTTGCCAGTTTCTGTACTTCAGCGTCAGTCAGAACGCGATTGAAGACGGCGATTTCATCCAGGCGTCCTTCCCAGTTAGACTGGTTATCCGTGCGCCCCCCGAAGAAGATCTGATCGAGCATTGGTCCGGCCTTGGCAGATGTCGTCTGCAGATCGATTTCCAGTTTGCCGTTCAGATAGACTTTGAGTGATTTCCCGTCGCGGACCAAGGCCACGTGGTTCCACGTCCAGCGTTCGATGGCCGTTTTGCCTGAATGTAGCTTACGGTCGGCTCCGTTCATGAAGATCAGTTTGCCGGGAAACTCTGTACCGCCGACACCCAGGTGATCTCCGTAAGCGGCCAGTCCGTGGTCGGGTCCCTGTGAAAACATCCAGCCGCTGATCTCGCGGGCATCCAGGGGCATACCGTTCCAGAGCCAGAGTGAGATTGTAAACTGATCGCTGAGATCGTTAATGCGGGCCTGCAGCCGATCTCCGGCGAAGTGAACTGCGCGGTTGGTTTCCCCGTCTTTACAGAATGATGTCGATGCCGGTCCTTCCAGGAAGTAAGCGATGGCCGGTTCATAAAAAGCATCGCGTTGATGACCGGACAGATCACGGGCACGCGGGCCGTTGAATTCATCCAGACGCCAGTACGCGGCTGGTTTGAGCGAGAGAATCGCTTCTGTCGCTGGCCCTCGACTCTGCTGGTAGAATTTGCGACGCTGATTGGTCACTTTTTCCAGCAGTTCCAGATCGGATTCTACAATGCGGGGTTCCGCTAAAACTTCGAGACCAGCAGAACGGGCAGCCCAGGTGTTATAGCCCCCCAGCAGATGCTGTTCTGGTGGAGGAATATAACCGTCGCCACCATTGGCCAGTTCAATGACCATTGTCTGTTTGAGTGGACTCTGGCGTTTCAGTTTCAGGCCGGTCAACGCATAGGTTTCATTGGGCGTGGTCGTGATTGCAATATCGCCGATACGAAGTGCCTGCGTGACGATTTCCGTCGACTGGCGCTCGTGCAGGATGACCTGTTCGCGTGCGTAGATTTCTTCCTGTGTTTTAGGGAGACGATCACCGAGTTCTTTCACGATACGTTGAGACCACTCCAGCAACTGTTTATTGGGGACGCGATAGTTCATCTGCAGACGGTTTTCCGCCATTTCGATGTCGGCGTCTTCGAGATACTTAATGTTCTGATAGGCCTGCAGCGTGATTTTGATCAGCCCATTAGCGTACTCGTTAATATCATCAGTGATGGCCCATTGGTCTTTAGGTTTTGTATAGTCGCGGCGGTAGATGTCACCGCTGCAGCCATGCGACATGATGGCGACAAACGCGGGGGCATCTTTTACATCTTTTTTGCCCAGTTTTTCCTGCAGCCCATTACAGTACAGGCCGAAGTAGTCAGCAGAGAGAGCTCCATCGCCGAAATAGTGCATGGAGAAATTCGCCAGCAGCGCAATGGGACGTCCATTTTTCGCGCGGAACGAGATCAACGATAATTCCGGGTCCTCTGGTCCGGATTCCCCGACGGCGTTGTCCCAGTTGGTACCGGCGTGCATGGTGGCGCGGACGGTGGGATTGCCGAACGGATCATTTCTGAGTCGATCGGATCGTAGAATCCAGCGTCTGAGCGCCGTGTAGTCGGCAGCGTTTTCTGATCCCCAACCGACCTGGGCGGGTTCCAGGTTCGCTTCCGCGGCAGCGATCGCATCCACCAGTTTCCCTCTGAGAAAGGGGACGTATTCAGGATCGGCGTCGGTTCCCAGGCAGGCCAGGCTGGAAGGGGCCGAGTGAGCATGCGTGGCGGAGATCAGAATATGGTCGGCAGGAATTTTGGTTCGTTGTGCAGCCAGCTTTTTGACTTCATCCAGCAGGGGACGGGGCAGCATGCAACTGTCGACAACGACAATCGCCAGTCGTTCTTCTCCGTCAGCAACAACGATGGCGCGGGCGTTGACTTTGGTTTTGACCGTGCTCACGCTGCGACTGGTCATACTGCCGTTGACAAGAACAGGGAATTTGGTGGGAGTAACATCAACAATGGTGGCACCTGCCTGCAGTTCAGCAAACACCTGCGACGGTATCAACAATGCCAGGGCGGCAAGCAGTAGCGGGGCGAGTGGCGATTTCATAAGAGGATCCTTTTTGATGGTCAGCCAATAGAGGTGGGTTTTGATAAATCATCACCGATGATTTGAGTATAACTGTCTGCTTCTCAGAGGGAAACGGAGATAGTTAAAAAAGTTAAGTAAAAGGATTGCCTGAAACATCACCCTGTTCATGAGACAACTGCAGATGATTATTTACTTTTCAACTCAAAATCAGCTTCGTTTGTTCCCGCCTGTTCAACGTGGGCGGAAAGACCGCTGGTAGTGCGATCAGAGTATTTAGCTGGAATCTTCGTGGTTGATTTATTCTGAGCCTGTTCCGCCAGTGCCATTGCGTTTTCTTCCTCGACGACCGGCGGGGTGATTGTGATTTCGTATGCAGAACCGATGTCAGCTTTAGGAAACGTGATCGAATACCTGCCATTTTCATCCAGATTTGCGTAGGCGCTTTCCCCGGTTTTGGGAGACGTGAACTGGATGCTGGCTTCTTGCAGGGGAGAACCGTCCATTGTTACGGTCCCCTTAATTTCTACCGTAGGTCGGGAGTCGGGATCACTACCACAGCCTGGTAGGAAAGCCGTCAAGAAGAGCAGGCAGGCGGTATATTTCAAGTGGTTAAATTGATAAAAATACATGATGAGTGTCCGGTTGAAAAACAGGTGATTCGATCAAAGTGAACTCTGATCGAATCACGGGATGCTATCGAAAATTCAGGTAGAGAATGAAAAGGGGGCTTACCATTCCCCGACCGTCATGCCGTCATTTCGGGCACACAACTTCTGGATTAGCAGGAGGTCTGTATTGTCGCCCAGGAAGCGAGTAGCACCATCACCCAGCAGCACATGAACTCCGCCAGTGTGATAGGATGTGAGCGGTGTGTTCCAGTCCCATTGGGCATTGGCTTCAGCGCCAGTGGAACTGGGGTTCGGACTGTGGAAGACCGAAGTGACTCCGGTTCCGAATTTATGTTGCATCGGTGAACCGGCGATCCATTGCGCCACGGTGCCTGCGACACTGGTGCCTGCCCAGCCTGAGGTATAATCGGACCGTCTGAGAACAGGATTGCTGCTGGAGTTGCGTGATTGCTCTCCAATGATGATCGTATTGGAACTGCCGTCGGTGATATCGCGCAAACCACGACATTCGTTGATTAACAGCGTTCCATTGTTTGTCGCGAAACTGTTGTACTGTGTTTCATAAGCGACATTAGAGTTACCGGCGGGATCAGGGTATGCGCCCATGATGCCGACATACATGTGTGACTGTGAGCCCTGTCCCAACTCTCCATTGGCATAGCTGATCGCAGGGTCTGAACTGGACGGGCACATATAGATTGGTGTGATGACTTTGTCTTTGAAGAGCAGGGTGTCGCCGTTATAAGTACCGCCGCCCCCTTCCCAGAAATCAACGTCAGAACCGGGTCCGGTTTTTGCTTTCTCGTAAATATTGGCCTGATCCATATAAGGCAATAATGCAAAACGCCAGTTGTTCGGCTGGTCATTGGGGTAACGTGAACCGATCGGGAATTTGACGTAGACGTCATGATAATTGTGCAGCGCCAGTCCGATCTGTTTCATATTATTTTTGCACTGACTGCGGCGAGCTGCTTCGCGAGCCTGTTGTACGGCGGGCAGGAGCAGGGCAATCAGAATCGCAATAATCGCGATCACGACCAGTAATTCAATGAGGGTAAAACCAAAGCGGCGCTCTGCGCGCGAAGTAAAAGTATTCATGGAAAACCTTAGGAAAAATATCAGGCAGGAAAAAAATCTGGTGGGAAAACAATTACACAAAATGTTTATAGAACTCATTTTAAGAGGGAATGAAACTTATTGCAATAATATTAAATAAGCAATGTTTATATTTGGGCGTGCCATAAAAAGAGCCACAGGCAGTCCTGTGGCTCTTAGAAGATTGCAATGGTTTCAGCTTAACGACTGTCAGGTCGCCAGGCGGGAAAACACTTAATATTCGCCGATGACTTCGCCACCATTCTTGGTGGCCAGATCTTCGTAAAGCTCACGATTAATGTTCTCGGAGATAAAACGGACTTTTCCGTCTCCCAGGAGGAAGTGGCATCCACCAGTATGGGTACTGTTGAACGCGTCAGAATCGGTTCCGTTGATCGCCCAGGCAGCAGTAGCGGTTGCATTGGCCATATTATCATGAACGTCATCAATCACGCCCATCCAGACGGCCCCTACATAATTTCCCATGGTTGCAGCCTCACCTACCTGGATGGTATTGCTGGTTCCATCGGTGAAGTCACGCATGCGAGAAGTAACGGCACTGGTGCCAAACGTAAAAGCCTGGTTGGTGGCTTCGTTGGTGACTCCCTTGTAATTGGATTTCCCAAACACTTTGGTTGAGATATCGATATTGATACCACCCATGGGATCAGAAGGGCAGTTGTAGACAGGAATCGTAGCGCGGGCTCCGGTTCCGCCGGTATCAATCAAAGCAGTCGTGGTGTGCCAGATTGCACAGTCTGAGGCTCCATTAGTGTTACAATACTGGTAGAGTGGAGCCTGATCGATGAACGGCAGGATGAAGAACGCCCAGCCAGTGCGGATGTCTCCAGTTCCATCGGAACAACCCGGAGCGGGAACAGTGTTGTAGCCATAAGGGAAGATACGGTGTGTCTCGTGGTAGTTGTGTAATGCCAGCCCGATCTGTTTCAGGTTGTTTTTACAGGTGCTGCGACGTGCTGCTTCGCGTGCCTGTTGTACGGCTGGCAGCAGTAATGCAATCAGAATCGCGATGATGGCAATCACCACGAGTAGCTCAATCAGGGTGAATCCCTTCTTACTGTGTACGTTCCTCGACATCAAATAACTCCCCCTTAGAATTTACAGGATTAAAAAGTGTTGAAGCTGATATTGGAATGGATATATTCGAGATTGTGAAATGAGAAGATTTATAAAAGAATAGATGAATATCGTACTCAAGATCTAACGAAATACAGGTGGAAAGGTAACAAAATCTTTAAAATATTAATATACAACCTTAATAATGGTTAAAGTGTGCAGTGTCAATATGTTACAGAAGGGGATTCTATCGTCCACTTTCGGTGTCGATGTAGCATGATTTGAGGAAGTGTGGGTTACAGACTACGAAGAAGACCAGATCGTCTTCGCCGATATTAGTGATGCTCTGGTCGGTGTCGGGGGGTATGCGAACCACATCGCCGGGATAGACTTCGGTGGGGGGATAGTCGCCGACTTCGACGAGACCGGTTCCCGAGAGCATGATATAACGCTCAAATGTTCCTTTGAGCCGATGAAAGCGGGTTTTCTTGCCCGGTTCCACACGCGCTCGGGCGAGAGAGACTTCAGGATCTTCATCGGGGTATGACATTTCGAGTATGAAACAGCCTTCTTCGAAAAAATATTCGTCTTCTTCTTTGGGGCGAGTAATGTGATCCATGCTGCTGTTTCCTTTCGTCGCATCAGAGCTCTGTCTGATTCGTTATTTCGTTCTAGCTGGAATACCGATTATGACAGAGCCAGTCGAGATCGTCAAAGAACGCAGACAGCGACGGTAAGAAAAAACTGCGTGTTCCTCTACAAGAAAAGAAACACGCAGTTATGTGATTGTCAATTAATGCTGCGAGGAATGGAATCAGGTCAGTTCAGAGATAATTCCGTCGCCGCAGAAATTAGGATTTCCGAAGGTTTTGACCCGGTGCCCCATCGCGTGAGCGAAGGACATCAGCAGACGATTGTGTGCCAGGTTTTTGAATTGCAGCGAACGACCCATTTTGAAGTCGAGCCCTTTTCCGATCAGTACCAGGGGCACGTCATTCAGCGTGTGTGAGTTCCCTTTGCCCAGTTCATTGGTCCAGACGATGGTCGTGTTATCAAGCAGTGTACCGTCACCATTGGGTTCAGGCGTCGTGTCGAGTTTTTTCACAAGGTAAGCAAGTTGTTCGCAGAACCACTTGTTGATTTTGATCAGTTTCTTTTGCGATTCTTCATCGCTGTCCGGTTTATGTGACAGCGAATGGTGACCATCGTCGATACCCAGCCACTTCATCCGTGCCTGACCGACCGAGTTGGTATACTGCAGTGTGGCAATCCGTGCCATATCATTGGCAAGGCTGTTGACCATCAGATCAATCTGCATTTTGCTGGTGACCGGCATATTGTCGTTGTCATTTTTGATGCCGACTTCCTGGATGGGAACTTCGACAGCCAGTTTCTGATCCTGGCTGGCTTTCAGTTCCTGTTCCATTTGTCGGACATAGCTTTCGTGTTCTTCCAGTAACTGGCGATCTTCTTTGCTGAGTTTCGTGCGAACTTTTTTCAGGTCTTCGCGTACGTCATCCAGAATGCTGGCAAGACTCTTACGGTCCTTCATGGACCCGTAGATTTTTTCGAACATCTGATAAGGGTCGTCGATGGGGGCAATCGGTTTATTGGAACCGGCGTAGACCATGCGTGTCCAGGGATCAGCGCGATGCGGAACATTCACGCCAAACTCCAGCGAACCGAAGCGGGTACGCGTTTCCTTCTGGCTTTGCAGGAATCGTTTGATTTCCTGGTCGATCGAATTTCCACTGGCCCAGCCGGCGGGTGTGTGAGAGCCCCCCTGAATATTACCGGGCAGTAATTCAATTCCAGTCAGCAGACAACTCATACCTCGCATATGACTGTCGCCGTCGCCGCGAACGCGGTCAGCAATCCCTTTAATCACCAGCATCTGATCCTGGTAAGGTTTCAGGGGCTCCATGATTTCTTTGAGCTCAAATTTGTCGCCTGTTTCATCGGGCCAGTAGGCTTTCGGTACGATACCGTTCGGGCTGAACATCACGATGAGACGTTGTTTGCGAACACGGGCGTCTGCGGCAAAGCCCAGGCTGGGCAGATGCATGATCAGCGGCAGCACAGCGGTGGAGAGTCCGAGTTCTTTCAGGAATGCGCGGCGGGATTGAAAAGCCATGGTCTGTCTCTTTCTCAGGATTGAGGTTGATGGAGGGAAGCAACCTGCATGATTTCGATCAAAAGCTGTTGTATATTATAGCCGGATTTTTCAAAATTTGTGGTTAATTCTTCACGGATGTTTGGTCCATAAGCATTAATCGGCTGTTTGACCGCCTGGTGGAACAACTGGTCGACAAAGGCAGCGTGCGCCTGATGATCGCTGGCAATAAACTCTGCCAGATCCCGGGCACCGTTAAATCTGGCGGGATCACCCGAGAGGACCGGAAGCTCGGATGAGGCGTCAATGGTTCGATCGGCTTCTTTTTCTCTATATCGGCCAATCGCGTCAAAGTGCTCCAAGCTAAAACCAAGTGGATTAATGATGCTGTGGCAGGACATACAGGCTGAAGGTTTCGTAATGAGCGCCACTTTTTCACGGGTCGTCATCCCGGGTTTGAAGTCACCGTCTTTGAATTCGGTTGCCTGCGGAGGCGGCTTCAGGGAACGTCCCAGCAGTCTTCGGGTCACAAACACACCACGATGTATCGGGGAACTCAGGTTATGATACGCGAAATTGGACATCAGGTAAGGGTGGGTAATCACACCAGCCCGTTTGTCCTGGTCGAGGGATACTTTCTGGAAATCCTCGTTCTCAGGCATTTCGACGCCATAAACTTTTGCCAGACGCGGATTGAGGTACACATAATCTGCCAGCAGTAACTGACGATAATCTGAGCCACTGTTCCAGACGACATCGTCAATGAACAGGTCGAGGGACGTTCTCAAATCGGAAACCACCTGCGCGTCAAAATCCGGAAAGAGAGTTTTGTCTTTCGCGAGTTCTTCTTTTTCATCCAGTTGCAGCCAATGATGGAAAAAGTAACGCAGTTTGGCCTGGGCCCTTGGATCTTCGAGCATCCGTTTCGACTGCTGCCTGATCTGTTCTGGTGTTTTCAGACGATTCGCTTTCGCGGCGTCATACAATTGCCGATCGGGCATGGAGTCCCATAAGCCATACGAGAGCCGGGAAGCAATGTCGAAACTGTCCGGCGGACTAAATTCGCGGTCGGTGTAGAGAAAACGGGGAGACTTCAAAATCAGCAGGACAGCGCGCTTCGCAGCAAGTTCTACAGGTAGTTCTTTCTGGAAATGCTGATCGACGAAAAACGCTTTCTGTTCGTCTGTCAGAGGACGTCGAAAGGCCAGTTCCGCAAAACGCTGGCAGAACTGTCTGATTTTTTCGGTTCGGTTTTGATCATCCTGTTTTGTGCCTGCCATCCGATCCAGGTGTTTGATGACGACTCCCATCACTTCAAGCGCTGCGGAGGTCGTGGCTTCGTCCCATGATTTGGAAACTGCAATACCGCGTTCGTAACCCGAGACACTGTCATCTGGGGGGAAAACGGTAGAGCAGATAAACGTGCCAGGTACCTGTTGTGGTGTCAGATTTCGCGCCGGGATGACTTCCTGTGCTTTATGAGGCGGTTTCCATTCCAGTACGACGGACGAAGATTTCTCTTTGTATTTGAAGACATGTAATTTTAATGTGTAGGGTTTACCTGCCAGCAGACGAATCGTCGCTTTATGTTCTTTCGGACGTCCCTGAGAGCTGACCCATTCATCGATGATGGGCTCCTGCTCATTCACCCAGAGACGCGCGCCGTTTTCTGTTTTGAGAATGAATTCGTAGTCACCAGTTTCATCAGCCAGTACCGAGCCTTCCCATTTCATGGAAAATTCTTCGGCGTTTTTGATTTTATCAACGGGTGTTTTGTCACCAAACTGAAAGTTTACGACGGGATCAATGCGTTTTTCAACACGTTTGTCGCCGCGAAAATTACGAGTTGAGTAATACTCGGCCCGTAAACCCCGTTCCTTGGTAGTGGTTTTCGCTGTGCCTAGAAACGAAGACATCAAATCAGACGTAGTATACAGGTACTGCCTGACCGTCATGTGTGATAATTGAACCCGCGCGCTCTGGCTGTTCTCGCCAGCCGTCGAGGTGAAAAAATGCTGCAGGACATATTCGGCTACCTGTCGGGCGTCTTCCCCTTTGCAGAGTTCCGGATCTTCTTCAGGCATGGTTTCTTCGATGAGCATGGTCAGCTCGTCGAGTGTTTTTCTACCTTGGAAGGGATTCGCTTTGTCAGTCACCCCTTTTCCATTGGTCGCATGACATTCAATACAGAGTTTACGATAGATGGCCGCGCCTGTTTTTGGATTTGATTCAGCGGCACCAGACGCATTTTCCACGTTGAAGAGAAAACAGCCAATCGTTCCGAAAAGAAAGAGGGCAGAGATCCGACATTGGACAGGACTCGATTGCGGGCTGAAAATCATAAATCGCATCATAGTCTCAGGCAGGAAAAATAAGGAGGGAATGCGTATGCTCTTATACAGAGGTTTCGCTGACAGCCCCGCTGGACAGCGGATCTGATTATCCCATTATATGCTGCCTCAGACCGATCGTCAAGAATCCGTATAAACCACAACTCCTTTGAATTACTGAGGTTAGTTTAGGAAGTGGCGGTCTCGATACTGATCAGCTGGTCTATGACTATTTCAGCTGCGGCGCGGTCTGTTCCTGAGTTGTGATGCCGGGCGGGAGTTCCATAATCTGGATATTGCGGAACTGGATTTCCGCCCCTTCTGATTCCAGGCAGAGATAACCCTTTTTGATTGACGCATTACGGACTCCGTTGACAAATTTTCCGTTCACGGAAAGTTTGACCACCCCGTCTACGCACACCACATCATAAACGTTCCATTGTCCTTTACCTTTGCATCTGTTTTCGATCGATTTGCTGCGTGTACCCCGTGGGTTATCAGGAGTGGTGATGAGCCCGTTAGCGCCGAAGAGTTCACCGTGCACATACGCGATCGGGGGCAGGCTGCCGTCTTTCAGTTTATGCTGATTCACCCAGTCGAGTTCCAGCATCTGAATCTCCATTCCCTTGGGTAGTCGTCTGCCTTCGGGAACGGTTCCTTCGCTCCAGGCAAAGACACCCGAGTTGCCACCCGCTTCCATATGCCGCCATTCAATGTGCAGTAGAAAATTCTCATACTGTCTGTCACTGCGCATCACGCCGATAGGATGTCCCGTGCAGACCAGCATGCCATCCTTCACGTACCAGGTGTCTTTGTCCGTATTGACATTCACCCAGCCGGTCAGATCTTTACCGTTAAAGAGAGGTTTGTATTGCGGCAGTTCAGCGGCTTGTGCTGAGATGGTACTGCTGAGAACAAATAAAACCATTCCGATTGTGAGTATCTGTTTCATCGTGGAATCTCTCCTGTTCGAAAGCGGCAGTTTCAGTGATGCGGCTGCACTGCAAGGGCTCCCTCACAGTCCAATTGATCATAACTGTCCCATTCAAGTGAAACAAGTAGCAACTGCGTTCATGACGAAGTCGAATCAGACGAGTTCCGGGATGGGTGTTCCAGCGTCAAGCAGGTATTGCGGGCGGCCGTGGGGATCTTCGATCGTGACGGCATGCGGATCAATTCCCAGGTTATGATAGAGTGTGGCGAAGACATCTTTATAATGTACGGGGCGTTCTTTAACCGCGCTGGCCGTACGGTCGGTTGCGCCGATGACCTGACCAGTACGCATCCCTCCGCCGGCAAGAATGGCGGGACCCACGCGAGGCCAGTGATCGCGGCCACCTTTTTTGGAGTTGATGCGCGGGGTGCGTCCAAATTCACCCCAGGCGACGATAGTCACATCGTCCAGCATTCCTCGTTCTTCCAGATCGGAGATCAAGGCCGTTAATCCATGGTCGACAATCGGGAGTAACTGGCGGAGACGATCGAAGTTACTGGAGTGCGTATCAAAATCGCTGATAGAAAGACTGACACAACGAACCCCTGCTTCCACAAGTCTTCGCGCCAGCAGAAACTTCTTCACCGCCTGAGGACCTTCACTGGTATAAAACCGTGGCACCTCTGAGTGGTTTGCCGGAGTATAGCGTGCCAGGGTGGCTGGATCTTCGAGCGACAGGTCGAGCGCATCCGCCAGGCGGCCTGAAGTGAGAATACTGACTGCCTGTTGAGAAAAACGGTCCATGGCATCCATCATGCCGCTGGAGTCCACCCTGCTGCGGATCGTATCCAGTTCAGCGAGCAGGGTCGTACGGTTTTCCAGTCGTTGCAGACTGAGCGTGGGGTTCAGTTTGAGGCTGACCTGATGATCTGTGCCGAGTCGTTTCAATTCACTCTGCATCCCTTTTTCCAACTGGCGTTCAAACAGGTCCGAGAGATCGGGTCGGAATGGTTGAAAGGAGGGACCCAGGAATCCAGGCCGGGCACTGTTTCGAACCAGGCCGCGTCCCTGCATCAGATCGACAAATAAGGGGGTGCGGTCCGCTGGTGAGCTTCTCAATTTCGAAACAACAGAACCCAGGGCAGGGCGTCCGCCTGTTGAGGCGAGATCTTTTTTGCGAAACCCGGACTGGCACTGGAACGCATCGTGGGCGCCTGCTGATCCCACCAGTGATCGAATCAAGGCGAACTGATCTGCCTGGGCTGCCATGCGCGGTAGGAGTTCACAAAGCTGCACGCCTGGGACATTTGTAGACACAGGCAGAAATTCACCGCGGATTTCAGCCGGAGCCTCCGGTTTTAGGTCTATCATGTCCATATGAGGAGGACCACCATCCAGATGCACATTGATGATGGATTTATTTGATTTAAGAATACCAGACTGTGCTTCAGCGCGTAAAAGATCGGCCAGTGTCAGTCCGGCAAGACCGAGTGTCCCCATCTGCAGGAACTGTCGTCGTGAACTGGAGTGGTGCTGATTCTGATCGTTGAAGAATGACAGCATCGATTCCCCCTGTTTTATCGCGAACTCGCATTTTCAGAGAGCCAGCCGAATGCTCTCTGGAATGAAGAGTCTGGAATACTTACGGATCAGCGTATGTTTATACCAGAATGAGTGGGTTTAACTCAAGCGCGATTCTGCCGCCGGGGGAATCAGGCGGAAAATCAGACTCTCCCTGTAATTCGCTGCCTGTGGAAGGAGTTCTTCTGACAGCTCAAAAAATCAAAGGCTCGGAATAGTACGATGACGTATTAATACCACTGGATAGAATAGTGGGGATCTGAATAGATAAAGTTGAGATCAGCTATTGGAGAACTTCATTCTGTAGAGAACAAAGCAACTTTTTCTGTCAGAATGAGCTGTTTTGAAACAGGGGGTATTTTGCCCTCTATTGTATATCGCAAAAGGGCCCAAAACGTTAACAACTAATTTCTAAAAAAGTGAGAATAGTGCTATCTTCAGAAATTTACCTGAATGATTTGAAGTTCTTCCGGTATCTTCATTTAATCTTAATACATTCTACTACAATATAAAATATTGCTATTGGTGAATGCCCAGATTACAGTTTTTCTCTCATGATAGAATTTCGCTATCGCTCTGTTTCATCTGGTGACATTAACTTTAAAAAATATACTAACTGTTTAAGAAAAGATGTACGTGCCCGATGGATGCGACACAAACAAGAACATTGCAAACCGAGTCTGCTCGAAGTCGTGCTGAACTCGCGCGTAACTGGGTGAAAGTTCAACCCTCTCTGATGGCATTTGTAGTAGCTTCAACTCCTCAGTTCAGTGATGCGGAGGATCTGCTACAGGAGGTCGCAGCAGAAATTGCGATCCGTTATGACGAATATGATAATTCTCGCCCATTCCTGCCCTGGGCATTGTGGATCGCCAAAATTAAGATCGCCGATTTTTATCGAGGTAAACGACGTGATCGGGTCTTGTTCATGGGTGAAGCGATGGACGCTTTGGCAGATGCCTGCTCCCGGGTTCAGCAGTTGATGACCGAGGAGCGGGATTTACTGGAGTATTGCCTGGATCAGTTAACAGAACGTTCGCGGCGCTTACTTGGTTTACGTTATACCGATGATTTAAAACCAAAGCAGATTGCCGACGAGCTGGGAACTTCGATGGGATCGGTACGAGTGACTTTATCCCGGATTCGGACCACATTGATGGACTGTGTTCAAAAGCGAGCTGCCGGTGAAGCGAATGTCGGAAACTAAAACAGAACTCGTAGAGACCACGGCACTCGAAAATATCGATGCCTATCTTGATGGGGAAGAGCTTTCCGAAGAAGAGGCCCGGAAGCTTGAGCAGTGGATCAAGACGGACAGCGAAAATGCGGACCAGGCCTTTCGTCGTGTGTTTCTGCACTCCTATCTGCGGGAACGTTTTCAGGTTCGTTCGATTGGCGAAGCACAGGAACGTGAGCGGGAAAAAAGACTCAAGGAACCATTGATTCTACCGCCCGAATCGGAATTTGAGATCAATTCTGCTTCTTCCAAGCCTGAAACAAAGCCGAAATCCAGACAAGGTCGGCGGATTTTAACCTGGCGCTGGTTTCTGTTAATCGGGATTGGCATTGTTTCGACCATCAATCTCTCGGTGCTGTTCATCAAAGACTTCCAACTGCCTTATGATGAAGACAAGGCATTCGAACCGATCAATTTCGAGTCAGATTATGTCAAAAAAACATTTCTTATGGCTCGAATAGCGGCTCAGCCATTTGTATATGAAGGCTTTAATTATTCAGAAAATCTTCTGGGAGAAAAAGCTTCAGAGGGAATTAATGATCTGACCGGTGGAGTGGGCTGGGCTGGTCCCTGGGCCGATAAAGGAAAAAACCGGTCCATGATTGTGCACGATACCAAGAAAGTAAACCTTGGGAAAAATGACATGCGGCTTTTCGGTCAGCTCGGGTTTTCCGATCAGTTTGGCAACATACTGCTGACGAAGGGGGGACAATATCGTTCGGGAGCAGGTTCTGAAACGGTTGCGGTGCGCCATCTGGATTTGCAGCAGGTTCCCAAGGCTCTGTTAGACTCGAAGGGATTCGGAGCCGACGGAGAAATTCTGTGGCTGAGTTTTATGGCACAATCTTATGATAACGCCGGCAGTGGCCGTTATGCATATATCGATTTCGGAAATGAAGAATCAAGCTTACGTATTGGAAAGCTGGCGTCCGCCGATCGCGGGAACTGGGCTGCTGCAGGTCAGGTGAACGGTACTGAAATTAATACCGCCTCCAGTGAGGTTCTTTCCGGGCAGGCTGCCCTGATTGTGGTGCGAATTTTGTTTCGTCCCGGCGCAGAAGAAGTCGATCTCTGGTTAAATCCCCCGTTGAATCAGATTCCCGAACTGAAAGATGTGGACCTGAGATTGATGGCACCTGATCTGCGAATTGATCGGGTCAAGATCGTCAGTAATTATTCCACGGACTTCGATGAACTGCGGGTGGGAGTCTCCTTTGTAGATGTGATTCCCGCCGGCGATTATGACTGAAAGAGAGTTGTGACCCGTTCTTGCGGATCATAGAATGAATGTTTGAAGTGACGAAAAATGTTACATCTGTATTTATTCTTCTGATCGCCAGGGGGAACGATGAAATTAACTGCTTTTCAGATCATGGCCTGCTGTTTGCTGTATTGTTCGAACCAGGTTGTTGCAGCGGAAAAGCCATACAATGTGCTGTTTATTATCTCAGACGATCTGACGGCAACCGCGCTCTCCTGTTATGGAAATCAGGTGTGTCAGACTCCCCATATTGACAGTATTGCAGCCCGCGGAACGCGCTTCACTCATGCATACTGTCAGGCAACATATTGTGGCCCCTCACGCGCTTCTTTCATGTCGGGCTATTATCCCCACGCCTCCAAAGCGTTCGGCTATGTGAGCCCGCGGTCATATATTGGCGACCGTCCTACCTGGGCACAGCATTTCAAAAATCATGGTTATTATTCCGCTCGCGTCAGTAAGATTTATCACATGGGCGTACCTGGTGACATTGAAAAAGGGAACGATGGCACGGATGACCCTGCATCGTGGACCGAGCGATTCAACAGCCCGGGACCTGAATGGGCGGCACCCGGAAATGGGGAGACTCTGGAAAACAACCCGGACGGGAAGAAACCCGCCGTCGGGGGGAATACGTTCGTGGTGGTAGAAGCAGAGGGAGACGACCTGGTCCACTCTGACGGCAAGACGGCGCGGAAAGCAGTCGAACTGATTGAAAAACATAAAGATGAACCTTTTTTTCTGGGTGTTGGCTTTGTGCGACCACATGTCCCTTTCGTGGCGCCGCAGTCCTACTTTCCTCCTTTTCTGCCGTATTCTAAACATGTCCTGCCTGAGAAATTAGCAGGTGACTGGGATGACATTCCCAAGCTGGGAATTAATTACAAAACTAGCCTGAATATGAAAATGGATGTCAGGCGACAGAAAAAAGCAGTGGGAGGCTACCTGGCAGCAGTTGCTTACATGGATGCACAGGTGGGAAAGGTTCTGGATGCGGTGAAACGGGCCGGGATTGAAGATCGGACGATTGTGATCTTTACCAGCGATCACGGTTATCATCTTGGCGAACATGATTTCTGGGCCAAGGTGAGCCTGCATGAAGAGTCAGCGGCAGTTCCCCTGATCATCAGTGTGCCCGGCAAGCAGCCTGCGGTTTGTGATTCGCTCGTTGAGCTACTGGACTTATATCCCACGATCAGCAGTCAATGTGGTTTAAAAATTCCCGCTGGAATTCAGGGAAAAGATTTGTCACCCCTTCTGGATGATCCCGATCAACGAGTGCGTGACACGGCCTTCAGCGTTGATCCACGAAACAAAGGCAACCGGGGCTTTCTGCTGCGGGATGAACACTGGGCCTTTATCCAATATAAGGAAGACGCTTCCGGGGGGATTGAACTGTATGACATGCAGAAAGATCCGCAGCAGTTTACCAATCTGGCGGAACGCCCTGAAAATCAGCTGACGGTGACCGTTTTCAAAGAAAAACTCGCCGAGAAATTAAAAGACATTCGTTCGAATGACCTGGGTCACACCTATACCAGTCCTTGAGATCGCGTCAAATCTGCTTCAGTCGATGCGGACTTTTTGTGTTTCGCCGGTTTCAGCCGCCTTGTAGGCAGCATAGATGGTTCTCAATACCTGCAGGCTGTCGTGACTGTCGAGTGTTGGGGGTTCCTTGTCCAGAACCGATCGCACGGCAGAATGCACGCAGGGGGAGTAACCCCGGGGCTTAATCGATTCTTCGAATTGATGAATCGTCCCTGGTTTATCCGAGTAGAGTGACCATTGCAAATATTTGCCGGTCGAGTAATCCATTTCCAGCCAGCCTTTCGAACCCCAGATTTTAATCAGCGACTGCTTTCCGCGATTGACGTAATAGCCGGACGTCATTGTTCCCAGAAAGCCTTTGTCAAATTTGAGGCTGAGGGCGGCAGAGTCTTCCACGTCGAGAGGCTGTCCCCCGATATTGGTGATGAACCCGCTGACATCGGTGATTTTGGAATCGGTAATATACATGCCCAGATCGAGCCAGTGAATGCCCAGCCAGATCAGATGCCCGCCTCCCGCGCGCGCCTTCTGGGCAAACCAGCCGGACTGATAGCTTTTGCTGGTCAGACGGGTCTGGTCGGCAATGAAATTGAGTTCGATGCCATATATCTTTCCGAGCGTCCCTTTACGAATCATGCGGCGGGCGGCTTTGACTTCGGGGTTGTTGCGATTGGCCAGCGCCAGCATCAGATTGAGATGTTTACTGTCCGCTTTCTGTACCAGGGCCTCAAAGGCTTCGATGTTCGTGCAGGCCGGTTTTTCTGCAAACACCGGACAGCCATGGTCCAGGGCAATATTAATCGCTGCGGGCGCTTTCCCGGCTTCCAGAGTAATCAGCGCCATATCGGGCTTTTCTTTCTGAAAGAGTTCTTCCGGACTGTTATAGACACGCGTGAGTTTATCACCCAGTTTCTTGTGGGCTTCCTCGACATGTTTCTGGCCTTCGTCGCTGAGAACGACTTCGCTGATCTCTTCGCAGGAAGCGAGAGCCGGAAAATATGCGCCGAGATGCGCAGACGTTTCACTGATGATGAGCGCTACTTTTGCTTTGTCTGCCATGAGTCTGTGTTCTCTCTATGAAACTCGTATTGAAGATTCTGTTGCTGTTAAACCTGAGGCAGTTCGTAACCATCGCGATACTGGCGGGTCAGATACTGGTTGGCTTCTTTGTCTTCGGGGAAGGTTTCAGTTTTGGGATCGAAGACCAGTCGCCGGCCTGTACGGTAGGAAATATTGCCGAGGTGACTGAGCATGGCGGAATAATGCCCCTCTTCAATTTCCGCCAGCAGTTCATCTGATTTCCGGTTCTTCACACAGTCGATGAAGTTCTGATAATGCGTCGGCGTGTCCTGCCATTTGGCTTCGAACGAAGGACCGCGTTCGTGTTTATAAAAGATGCGATAGCCTGAGCGATCGACCATCATGAAACCTTTATCGCCATAGAAGATGTTGTCGTTATCGTGACGATGTGCCTGCAGGCGATAGGGGGTGAAATCGCGCTGTTCATAAACGTAGAGCAGGTCATCGTATTCCCAGGTCACGACCATCGTGTCCGGCGTCTCCTGGGCATCCCCTTTGGAACCCAGCTTGGCACCACTGCAGGAGACCGCATTGGGGGCTTTCAGATTCATTCCCCAGCGGCCAATATCGATCTGATGCACACCATCATTGCCGATATCACCGGTTCCATATTCCCACGTCCAATGCCAGGCGGTATGGAATCGATTGCGGTTGAAAGGCTGTTTTTTTCCTGGTCCCAGCCAGAGATCGTAGTTGACGCCACTGGGGACCGGTTCATCCGGGCGGACAGGATAGAGTGCCCGGCGCTGATTATTAATGGCTTTCACCATCAATACCTTACCGATGGCACCGTCCTGAATCTGTTTCCAGGCTTTCTGGTAAACGGGGGTCGCGCGGAGATTAGTGCCATGCTGTACCACGCGTTTGTATTTGCGGGCGGCATTCACCAACTGGCGACCTTCATGAATATTATGCGAGCAGGGTTTTTCGACGTACACATCTTTGCCTGCCTGGCAGGCCATAATTGCGGCAGGGGTATGCCAGTGATCGGGAGTGGCGATGACAATCGCATCGATTTCATTTCCGTCGAGCAGTGTGCGGAAATCTTCAACCAGTCGGGGGCGTTTCGCACCTGACTTTTCAATCAGATCCGCCATCTGTCCCGAGCGGCTCTGGTCGGGATCGCAGACCGCCACCAACTGACTGTCGGGAAGTTTTGAAAACCAGCTTCCCAGCCCTTTGCCTCGTCCTCCACAGCCTACAAGGGCAACATTGACTTTGTCGTTTGCAGAAAAAGCAGCCTGACTGAGAGAAGACATCCCGGCCCAGACTACGGGAATCGTTCCCAGAAACTCACGACGGTTCAAGTGACTCATAGCGGTTCTCCTGCAAGGGCGTTATGGCTGCATAAACGACGTCTCAAATGGATTTGGTTATCCTAACATGGCACAGAATGATATATCAAGTGCCGTTGATGTTAAGTGTCCGGATATAACTCGTTTTGAGTTCTCAGGCGGAGCATTTCGGTATTGCTCAATTGTAATATTTGGGGGATAGATAAATGTCACTTTTCAACGGAGTCTCGATCGAAGTCTGTAATACGAATGTTTTCTCGGGAGGGAGAATTTCAATAGCCTGACGAAATCCTTCTATCACAGATGCTTGGGAATCAAAGATCGTTTTTAACTCACTCTCTCTGTCGGCTCCACTTTCGAGGTGATCATTATAATTCAGGGTATCTATTAGAATTTCAATCAAGCGTGCAGGGACCGATTTTTCGTGGACGATCACCAGACGGTCGAGTGTTTCTGCCCTTTGATTCTCTGGCAAATTAATGCTGCTGAGATAACTCTGGCGAACCAGGTCTGTGATAAACAGGTCGATCTGTTTTTTCCATGGTTGTATTGCGAGTTCAATCAATCTGTCTGACGGATTCGGTTGTCCATTAATTTCAAAAACTCGAATGACTTCCTCTGTCGTAATGCCGCCTCGTTCCATACGCCAGTCCATCGTTCTTGCCCAGAACTGCTTGAAAATCTGTTCAAAATAAAGCTCTGACTGCCCTGTCGTCGTGTTTCCCTGAATCTCATTTTCAAGTCGAAGATGCATGCTCTGGATTTGTTCCGGTTCTGTTAAATCGAAATCATCCTTTCTGATGAGATTGCAGAATTCAGGATAATCCAGTCCGTCATCGGGAGCATTGGTCACTCTGATCTGTGTTCCGTCTGACAGTTCTGAGAACAGTTCCAGATAAATATCTTGAGAGTGAACTACTTCAGACAGGACGGCATAACCGGGAAGTTGTCTGTTTTGAAAGCCTTGAAAATACGTACAGAAGGGAGCCGCCGCTTCGAATAATCCTGCAGGTTCATAACCCGCTTCATGCAGTGTATCTTCAATGAGATATACCTTATCAATATCAGACCAGATCACTCTGTTAACAGATTCGAGGTCAAGACGCATCGGGGGAGCATAACCACCATTTTCCATGGTTTCAGCATGCTCTTCCCAATTTCGAGCGGATAACCTGCGGAGCATCCACCAGATCCAGACTGCTGAAATCAACAGGATAACAACAATCACCAGAACTGTTTTAAGAATAAAGAGTACCAGTGGGCTCATAGAATAGGTTTCCCTATATTTGTGTCTTGCACCATTTATCACTGGGAGAGTTAATGTTTCCAGAATTCAGATTCTGATGTCAGTCAGTTGATTTTATCAGTTGATTGGGACGCTTCCAGAGAATCTTCGAAACGTACACACTGTTGTCCGAACCGTATTTGTTATCAACGGGCATGATATAGTCGGGGCCGAAACGCTGCATCCACTCTGTGACGATGACCCAGGTTTCGTTTTCGTTGACATCGACGACGCCAAAGTTACCCAGGCGAGCACCCCGTTCGGGAACCAGGATGCGTTCGGAATCACGGATGATGGCCATCCTGTCCGGGTTGACGCGACCCATAATCAATGGGGCACGATGACGGATAATATGATCGTTATTGGCACCGCGGCGGGTGTAGACCAGATAAAGTCCATCCGAGTGAGTGACCCAGTGAGCCTGGGTATTGTAGCTGCCTAGATCTTTGCCGTCTTCGAAGGTCCATTTTTGTGGTTCTGAAAAATGAAATCCGTCTTTGCTGCGTGTGACATAAGCGGCATTGTCGTTCCGCAGCGTGAGGTAGAACCAGTCGCCAAATTTCGTGATGGATGGTTCCGCAAAACCACGGCCATCGTCGATAGAGAGTTCGTTTCCATGTTCGATATATTTCAGCGTCTCACCATCAAAGCGACAGCGGAGTACCATCACATCAGAGTATTTTCGCTCAGGCCGTTTGTAATACACGGGAAGCAGAATGTCGCCGTTGGGTAAATCATAACGCTGCACTGAGCCGGCACCGCTGCTGACAAATTCCGGACCCTCCGGGAGTTTCAGAGATTTCCAGGGAGACCAGAGGTTTTTGTTCGGGTCATAGGTGGCGTAGGAAGTAACGCGAATGTTTTTTTCCTTCACAATGCGATTGTTGTAATACCGGACGGTATGGCCGATGCCCAGCAGAGTATTTGATGCAGCATGCCATTGTGGCCAGAAGTCAGAGACAACTACTTCGCCTCCATCGGGGAGATTATGTCGGCTGAGATTTTTCTGTTCGATCGGTCCCTGCCAGGTCTTTCCCAGGTTATCGGTTCGCATGGTATTGAGAGCGTAGAAGATATCACTGCCGGAAAGGAGCAGTTTCTGCATGGTCATAACCACTATTGGATCGTCGGAATCATTGCCCGGTACTCCCACGGGAATGGCTCCTGCCCGGGCATGGACCCAGCAGGTTTTGCCGTCGTAACCTTTGGTGGCTGTCGTGAGTTGAATACGAAAGTCGGGAGATTCCCGTTTCAACTCCGCATTGTTCTGAGCGAATAAACCGCCTTGAGGAATACAGAACAGTACGAGTGAAAAGATAAAAACAGCAATCGCTTTAGCTGGCATGGTTCAGATTCCTGATGAGTGTTGTAAGCGTCAGGCAGGAGTGTGATGATCAGAGTTTCATCTTACCTCGGTTCATTCTTCAGAGCAATTATCTTGGTGATTTGATGTGTATTTATCAATTTGCTTGCGGTCGCATGCAGACCGCTTACAATAAAGAGCATTCTTGCCTCATTGAATTTAAACTTCGCAGCTGTTCCTTCCCGAAGAAAGCACGCCCATGTTTCGAACTTTGATTTTCTGTCTGTCGATTCTCTCTGTCTCTCTCAGTTGTCCTGCTGATGAAAAAACACCTGTGAAGCCGGAACCGATCCAGGTAGAAGCGAACGACTGGCCATGGTGGCGTGGCCCCGAACTGAACGGTATTGCGAATCCCGATCAGAATCCTCCACTCAAATGGAGCAAGACGGAAAACATTCTCTGGAAATCACCGATTCAGGGGCGCGGTTACAGCTCGCCGACCGTTGTGGGAAATCGGATCTTCCTGGCGTCAGCGGATACGGAAAACAAAACCCAGTTTGTACTCTGTTATGACCGGGCGACAGGTAAGCAGCTCTGGAAAACAGTGGTCTTCACGGGCGGATTAAGCGAGAAGGGGAACAAGAAATCCACGCACGCTTCTTCAACGGTTGCCTGTGACGGGACGAGGGTCTATATCAATTTCATCAACAATGGCGCCGCCTACACGAGCGCTTTGACATTGGATGGTCGACTGGTCTGGCAGACGAAGATCACCGACTACATCATTCACCAGGGATATGGTTCTTCACCGGCGATTTATCAGGATCTTGTGATTGTCTCGGCGGACAATAAAGGGGGCGGTGCCATTGCTGCGATGAACAGGGCTAATGGCATGCTGGTCTGGAAGATCGACCGTCCAAAAACTCCGAATTATCCTTCGCCCATCATTCTGGAAGTCGCAGGGAAAGAACAACTGCTGATGACAGGCTGCGATCTGGTGACCGGAATTGCCCCACTGACCGGAGAGAAACTCTGGGAGATCGAAGGGGCGACCACCGAGTGTGTAACATCGACGGTGACGAACGGCGAATTGATTCTGACGAGTGGCGGTTACCCCAAAAATCATATGTCAGCCGTCAAGGCCGATGGTTCAGGCAAAGTTGTCTGGGAAAACAGCAATCGCATGTATGTGCCCTCAATGCTGATTCAGGATAATAAAATCTACTCCGTCACCGATAATGGCGTTGCCGTCTGCTGGGATGTGAAAACAGGCAAGGAACTCTGGAAAGGTCGGCTGGGCGGGACTTTCAGTTCGTCTCCGGTTCTGGTGGGAGATCGGATTTACGTGACCAACGAAGCCGGGAAAACGTATATATTCAAAGCGAATCCCCAGGAATTCGAACTGCTCGGAGAAAATAAGCTGGGCACGGAAGTCTTCGCCACTCCCACATTTTGCGACAGCCGGATTTATGTGCGGGTATCTCAGGAAGGGGACGGCAAGCGACAGGAAATGCTGTACTGCATCGGCAGGAAGTAAGTTTCCGCTTGACGAGATGCCCGTTGCTCCCCGTAACAGAAATGAAGCGGGGAGCATGATTCGAAATCAGTCCGCCTCTGGTTGATAGAACCAGGCGAGTGGCAGTGAACGAAAGCGGGATGAGATCATGCGGTTTTGGTCCCCCACATAGTAGCTCATGACAGCCCGCCCGCGGTAAAATGTGAGACTGATGTAGGAATAGGTGTAATCCGCATCGGTCTCGAGGTTCTTTTTAAGCTTCCAGGTTTTGCCTTCGTCGGAGCTGATCGCAGCAGTCAGCGGGGTGCGTTTGCCGCTGTGACCGGCGCCGGGTTCAAAGTTGTCGTTCCAGATCAGCAGCAGGTCACCAGTGGAAGGAATGCGACGTAGAGTGGCAGGTGCTTCAGGTGCCCGCACACCCCAGGAAACGGGTTTGCTCCAGGTCTCACCTTTGTCACTTGAGAGGCTGGACCCGATATGACCGGATTGCGTACGGAAAATCATCAGTACCTTACCGTCCTTGAGCTCAATCACTTCCGGTTCCATGGCGCCCCGTTTGACATAGTCGACGCTGCCTTTGGACTGCTTCCAGGTTTTTCCCTGATCGTCTGAAATGAAACAAGTGCAGACAAAGTGATTGTTTTTGTGGACATCGGGGGTCGAAGCCACCGGGGCCAGCCAGCGACCACTTGAAAGAATTGTAATCCGGTCGTTGTTCATCACGTGATAGCCTGGAGGCGTTGTAATTTCGATGGGAGGACCGAAAGTTTTACCGTTGTCGTCAGAAACTTTGAGATAAGCTTTCAAATCGGACAGCGTATTCTTCTTGAGGTAGAACAGTCCGATGGGGCGTTTTTCCTGCATCGGTCCAGCCAGGTACCGCAGTGTCGCCGACATTACATTTTTCTTACCCGTATTTTCCTGCAGGACACGCTGTTTCCCCCAGGTACGACCGCCGTCCATAGATTTTTTCGCGATGATGCGGGCTGTCGCAAAGTCGGATCCACTGCCGATAAATTGAGTAGTGGCATAGAGCAGCGAGCCGTCGTTTAAGGGGAGGATGGAACCTTCGCTGTAACGAGGATATTCTTTGGAGGCTTCATAGACATCGCTGACAACAATTTCGTCTTGGGGATGTTCACTTTTCGCCAGGACAATCAGTGCTTGGGCGGCGCGAATGCGGGCATCCCGGTTTTTATCATTGAGTTGTTTGATCAGTTTTTCTTTGAGGTTAGCGGCTCCCGCTTCGCCGGCAAAGATGGCAGAGTACGTTTTGACGGCCGCATTGTCACTGGAGAGGTTGGCTTTGACGGCGGCTAATCCCTCCGGATCACCGTGCATGGCGAGTGCCGTCTCAAAATATGCACGGGTGAAGGGATCATCGGTCCGTTTCAGATTGGCTTTGAGGGCGGGGATATCTGATTTGTCTCCCACGCGGGCGATAATCCAGGCAGCGGTCGCAGCGATGCTGACATCTTCGTCCTGAAGAAATTTGCGTACTACTTTAAAGGCTTCGGGATTTCCCCAACGACAGAGCAGGGCGGCGGCCATCATCGCTTTTTTGGGATTATCGGATGTCATTGCTTCACGAATCAGAATCCCGTCTCCCAGTTCATTCACCTTGTAGAGCGATTCGCAGGCATGGACGTGTCCATGGGAATCTTTACCGGCTAGAATCTGAAACATAATGGCGGCTTTGGAGCGATCACCGGCACGGACGAGTTCACGGGCCAGTCCACAGCGGTGCTGATCGTCTTTTTCCGTTTTCAGTTTGGGTTCCACGATCTGACGGACTTCATTTCCTTTGCCGGCCAGGGTCAACGCTTCGGCAGCATGCATGGACGGCCAGAATTCATCACTGTGAATGGCTTCCCGTAGAACTTCCAGGCAAAGCTTTTCGGTTTCCGGGCTCAATTGAATTTTGGGGGCAGGTGAGTCGGCCTTTACCAGTGTGGGAATACAGCAATAGAACAGGAGTGTCAGTACCAGTGAGATCTGTTTCATGTTGGAGCTTCTATGAAAAGTGAGAGTCTAGTGGCGCTAAAGGATTCAGGTAAGACGAACGATTTTTAAAAGAGAGATATCAACTGAGCCGTTTCAATTTACTGATGCGACCTGTCGCAACCCATTCGGCGACGAAGATGTCTCCGTTCTGATCGAAACAGGCGTCGTGTGGATGGACGAAGCGTCCGGCCTGCCATTTATCGGGAGTTTCCCGCATCCGGGGTTTGGCTGTTTTCATAGCTTTTTCCCATTCCGGATCCTGGCCCAGATGCGCGATTACTTTATTGTCTTTATCCAGCAGAGTGATGCGGGATGCCAGGTCGGGCACGAGCAGCAGGTCCTGGTAGGTATCGAGGTTGGCAGGGAGAATGAAACCGGTCATCGTCTGCAGATGTTTGCCATCCAGTGTGAACCATTGCAGTCGGGCGTTGGCGCGGTCCGCTACGACAACAGACGGTTCGCGTCCCGGGCGAGAGTCAATCCACAGTCCGTGAGGCAGTTTGAATTTGCCGTCTTCCTTTCCTTCGCCTCCGAAGGCAGACATCCAGAGTCCGTTTTTATCATAGCGATGGATCTGATACGCACCATAGCCGTCGGCCAGATAAAAACCGCCGTCGGGGTGAAAGGCGAAGTTGGTGGGCAGGAAGCGATCGCGGCCCCAGACTTTTTCAGGATTGGTGGCTTCCCCTTCAGCATAACATTTCGAAATCATGGGGGCATATTTCTGCCAGACAGTCTCCCCCTTGAGATCCAGCTTGGCGAACGTTTTCAGATGCTGATAGGCGGTCACATACAGGAACTGGTCCGTCCCCTCCTGGCGCACTTCCAGTCCATGCCCACCTCCCTGAAACTGTTTTCCGAAGGAGCGAACATATTTTCCCTTGGGATCAAATACGAAGATCGAAGGATGATCAGTCTGATCGGCGCGGCCTTCATGGATTACATAGACGAATCCATCTTTATCGACAGCGATATTGTGGGTGGTCTGCCAGGTGAATTCGGAAGGCAACTGGGCCCAGTTGTGAGTCACTTCGTATTTGTGATCACCTGACCCCAGGACAATTCGGGAATCTGTCTTGGAATCGGCGTGGATGGCGGGAGCCCCGAACAGCGCCGCCGTGGTACCAGCGGCTGAGGTTTTCAGAAAATCCCGACGTGTCTGTCTGGAAAAACGCATCTCTTTTCTCCTGGAGAGGCTAACTGATGAATGAAAATCGATAAATTGAATCAGAGCCCGTATCAGTAAACTGTAACCTGTGAGAGAACCGAGATCAATTCGGAACTCACAGGTTCCTGCTTTTCCAGAGATGCGGGAACGGTTCCGAGATTCGAATGTTGTAAGGTGTCTGAAGTGGACTTACAATGATTACTCATTCCCTGTTGATTTCAATCCCTCTCTGAATTTGAAGAGACATTATGCTTTACCGACGCTCGCTCCCTGCCACGTTAATTTATCTGGTTTGTTTTCTTCTGTTTCTTTCACCTGTATCGCTGTCCGCTGCGGAGAAGTCGAATATTATTCTGATCATGTGTGACGACATGGGCTTTTCCGATATCGGCTGTTATGGCGGTGAAGTGCAAACGCCGCATTTGAACCGGCTGGCCCAGGAAGGGATGCGTTTCACGCAGTTTTATAACAACGCAAAATGTACGACGACCCGGGCGTCCATTCTGACCGGATTGTACCCTCGCTTCGGTAAAGGGGGACACATGCGGCAGAATATGGTAACACTGGGGGAAGCGATGAAAGTAGCTGGTTACCACACCGGTCTGAGTGGTAAATGGCATCTGATGAAAACGCAGGGCTATGCCAAGAGCGAAAAACCGGGTGGCTGGCTAAATCGTTATGATAAGACTACGCATCCGTTCTTCCGTGGCTTTGACTCGTATTATGGCGTATTGGATGGTTGCTGCAATTTCTTCGATCCGACAATTTCCGATCCTCCCTACAAGCGGGCGGGTATTCGCAGCTTCGGTCACGATGATAAGGCGGTTACCGAATTTAAAGAAGGCTATTATACGACCGATGCGTTTACCGATCATACGCTGGGTATGATTCGAGAGTACAGCAAAGACGAGCAGCCTTTCTTTATTCATCTGTGTTATACGGCACCCCATTACCCGCTGCATGCAAAACCGGCTGACATTCAGAAATATGTTGGCAAATTCAAAATGGGCTGGGATCAGATGCGGAAGGATCGCTGGAAACGTCTACAGGAAATGGGAATTGCCGGAGAGAACTGGTCTCTTTCGGAAGGTGACAGTCGTGCCTATGACTGGGAGACGGCGAATCAGGAATTTGAAGATCAGCGGATGGCCGTCTATGCAGCGATGATTGACAGTATGGATCAGAACATCGGCCGCATCATGACGACGCTTAAAGAGACGGGGCAGCTCGACAATACGCTGGTCCTGTTTCTTTCCGATAATGGGGGCTGCAGTGAAGAACCGGGAGGTCGCAATCCCCAGGAGAGAACTCCCGGGCCGAAAGATGATTACGTCGCCGTCGGCCCTGCCTGGGGTTGGGCGCAGAATTCACCGTTCCGCCGCTATAAATCGTGGGTGCATGAGGGAGGCATTTCGACTCCCCTGATTGCCTGGTGGCCGGGCAAGGTGCCTGCAGGAGTCATCAATCGCAGTCCTGCGCATATAATCGACTTGATGCCCACTTTCCTGGAGATGGCGGAGACAGCATATCCTAAGAAGTACCAGGGGCATGACATTCTGCCCGTAGAAGGAGTCAGCATGCTGCCGCTTTTAAAGGGAGAAGAGAAGGAACTCCACGATTCGCTGGCCTGGTACTGGTCGGGCAATCGGGCGTTAAGGCAGGGTCCCTGGAAACTGGTGTGGGACAAAGACGTTGGGAAGTGGGAGCTGTACGATATCAGTGCCGACCGCTGTGAAACCAGCAACCTGGCGGAACAGCAGCCCGAACGGGTCAAACAGATGTCCAGGGACTGGTTCACCTGGGCAGAGAAAGTTGAACTGGGTTCGAAGGTGAAACAGAAATAAACGGGTCAAGGCAGATCATCGTAGGTGAGCGTGGGGAGACCAATCTGTTGGGCGTGCGCCAGGATTTCTTCGAGTGCTTTTGGTGAAAGATGATGGCCGGGACCTTTGTCACTGATATTATGGGCATAGAAGACCACAATTTCGCCCCGCTGTTTGGCATGATCCATCGCGTCTTTGATTTCCGTCAGATAATCGGGCCGTTTTTCCGTCCCGGCGTAATCGATGCCGGTGCCGATCAGACAGCCTCGCCCCGCGATCTGATCAACGGGCGTGAATAGCGCTTTCAGATCCCGCATCCGCTGCCCGGCTGTCAGGCCTGTTCCCCCTCGCAGATGACGGAACGTTTTCAGTAATGCAGTGTCGATTTCCTCACTGCGGGAGCTGTTGGGATACGCAAAAGCCGTCGGTGGAAAGCCAGCTGCGGTCAACCGTTTGACGGAAGGGTCGATTTCATTTTGCAGATACGCTTTCATGCCTTTCGTACGGACGTAGTCGACGGCTTTAATATGATTCACACTATGACTTCCTATGGCATGGCCCGCGTCCTGCAGCTTTTTCAAACCAGCAATCTGTGCGGGTTTCAGCAAATAAAAGTGATCGACAAAAAACGTGGCATGCGCGTCATACTTTTTGAAGAGAGGAATCTGCTGGACCCACTGGTCTACATACCGGTCGTCGAATGTCAGAACAACCCCGGACCGGAAGGACTTTGCAGCTGTGGTTGGGTTTTCTGCTGCTTGAGAGATCGAAGTGATTAAAAACAGACAGAGCAGGGGGATGAGAAAATGCATGTCGGACTTCATATACTAAAAAGTGTTAACTGAAAGAAGGAAGTGCTGTTTACTATCGTTTACTGAACGATTTGGGGGTAAATAATTCAGGAGAGACTTTGATTTCGCCCAGATCATTATCACCCGGTTTTATCTGCATTTTGATCCGTCCTCGCTCCCAATCTTCCCGGGCTGCCAGATGGCCCACTCGTTCGTGCCAGACACGAAACTCCCATTCTCCGACGGGCAGGTTTTTAATCTGGAACGCTCCGTTTTCATCCGAGATGGTGAAATAAGGATGATTCTGAACTAAGAGGTAACTGCTTTCCCAGGGGTGGACATCGCATTTGATTTGCATGGGAAGGAGTTCTGCATGTTCAAACTGGATGCGTTTCTTACGATTTGGAATTTCATGAAGCGAATCAGGCAGGTGATTTTTAAGGGGAAATAAGTGTGTCAGATGCAGATGCGGGGTTTTATTCAGGACCACCAGTTCCTGGTGCGGCTGCCAGAGACCGGCAGCATGCGGTTCGATGTGGTCTCCCTGATGTTGAATCACAACCTGATCTGGCAGCTTCTGATAGTCCGGATGAATCAGTTCCTGTTTGAATCTTCGGTCCTTTATAAACACAAAGATATTCTTGATGCCCCCCTGTGGTCCGATGATCAATGACTGGTCCTCAGGGATTCTGGGGTCCGATTGTTTGACAGGAGTGCCTGTATAGACGAACTTTCCCGACAATGTCCCCCACTCAGCTGCTTCCACGGACTGCCCCCCAAATATGACCAGCCCACTAATGAGCAGGCACCAGGCGAAACACTGTTGAGGACGGTACAAGGTGCTAAACTTTCTCTGATTGAAGGTCGCTATTGAGTTTGAAGATCAAAAATCAGAAGATGACCGAAGACAGTCATTCAACGGATCAAATCTCATGTTAACTGATCACAGGTCTGGTGGGAAATGTAATTCTGATTTGCATGAGCTGTCCCACAGGTTACACTGGCAAGTAGCATTTTGTTTTACCAGTCTTTAACTTTTAATTTGCTCGAGTTCAACGCATGCAGGATGTAACCCAAATCTTACAGGCTCTGGAAGCAGGCGATGTCGCGGCGACGGATCAGCTGCTGCCAATCGTGTATGCGGAACTGCAGCGACTGGCGCGGCATAAGCTTTCAAACGAAGCGCCGGGACAGACACTGACGGCGACGGCACTGGTTCATGAAGCTTATTTGAGACTGGTTGGGGATGTGAGCGAACAGCGATGGGATCATCGGGGGCATTTTTTCTCAGCTGCTGCGGAATCAATGAGGCGGATCTTGATTGAAAACGCCCGTAGAAAAAAACGGTTGAAGCATGGCGGCGAGCATGCGCGGGTCAATCTACCCGAGATTGCAGCACCGGCGCTGGAACGTCCTGATGACCTGCTGGCGCTGGATGAGGCGTTGACTCAGTTTGCGAAAGAGAGTCCGGAAAAAGCAGAACTGGTGAAGCTGCGTTATTTTGCTGGCTTAAGCGAGCAGGAAGCGGCCGAAGTACTGGGGATTTCACGCGCGACTGCAGCGCGACACTGGGCTTATTCGCGTGCGTGGCTGTTTTCTCAAATAAAGTCTGACACTGATCAAACGATTTGATAGTATGTGTTTACGGCGAATTCTACCTGCCCGCCAATAAATCATTTCTGATAGAAACACTTTTTATTGCTGATTTAGTGAGGCGCGCCAGATCTGAAAATCGCATGATTCAATAGAGGGGGAACAAGGAATGTTCCGTAATCGATTCTGAGCCTGATGGGGTTCTCCATCCTGACGAAAAATGAAATCATGTCCGATCCTGCATCCGAAAATCCGGAATTTGAACCAACGCGTGAGAATGTGAATCCACAATCAGTCGAAGGTTTATTTCTGGTCGCGTTAGAGAAAAAGACACCAGCAGAACGGGCCGCTTTTCTGGAAGAGATGTGCGGCGACAATCGGGAACAACGTCGTCGCGTCGAAGCGCTGCTGCTGGCTTATGATGATGCCGGTAGTTTCCTGGAAAAGTCGCCCGTCGATTCAGGAGAAGTGCAACCTTTTAGTCTGGAATTTCTGACGCCCTCAGCTGACCCGAATCTGCTGGGGACTCTCGGTGAATACCAGATCTACAATATTATCGGACAGGGGGGCATGGGAATTGTCTTTCGTGCCCTGGATCCCAAATTGAATCGCATTGTGGCTATTAAAGTCATGTCACCTTTACTGGCGGTGAATCCAAATGCGAAGAAACGGTTTATCAGGGAAGCACAAGCAGCCGCTGCGGTGAGCCATCCCCATATTGTGACGATTCATGCCGTTGATGAAGACAAACTGCCTTACCTGGTAATGGAGTATGTCGTCGGCCAGTCACTGCAGGAGAAGCTCGATAAGGTGGGGTCGCTCAAAGTAACGGAGATCCTGCGAATTGGCAGTCAGATCGCAGAGGGGCTGGCGGCTGCTCACAAACAGGGACTGATCCACCGCGATATCAAACCAGCCAATATTCTGTTGGAAAATGGTGTCGAGCGGGTCAAGATTACTGATTTTGGCCTGGCCCGGGCCGTCGATGACGTCACGATCACCAGGACCGGAGAAGTCTCAGGCACTCCCCAGTATATGTCTCCCGAGCAGGCAACAGGGGATCGGATTGACCAGCGGAGTGATTTATTCAGCCTGGGTGCGGTTCTGTATGCAATGTGTACGGGACGTTCGCCATTTCGAGCCAGTAATCTGGCTGCGGTGGTTCGTCGTGTGTGTGATGATACTCCGCGCCCGATTGCGGATGTCAACGAAGATATTCCGCCCTGGTTGAGCGAAATTATCAATTGTCTGCTCGAAAAACGCCCCGAAGATCGTTTGCAGACTGCGAGTGAAGTTGCCGAATTGCTGGGGGCACATCTAGCTCTTGTGCAGCAACCAGGTGCAGTACCACGGATTGAGAGGAAACCGCCGCAACCACAGCGACAGGAAACAATGGCACCCGACACAGGAACCGCTTCTGTGGCTCATCCACAGGGAGGAATTCCATTCACAATGGAGACTGATCCGCGGGTTTTTATGCCAGTCGGATACGCCATATTATTTCTGGCGGGGATGATTTTGTTTTCGGAAGCGCATGCTGCATATTCATTTCTGATGACTGCAGCAAGTAGTGTCTTCTTGGGGATTTTGATTGCTTTAATTGTTTATGAAGCAGAACACCGTCAGGCTGAACCTTTTTTGTCATTGCGTATGTCTGATGCCCTTTTCATGCCCGCTGCAGCAGCTGGCGGAACGTGGGTGATGCAGATGCTGTTTTATCTGGGGATGATTCCCGATTTTCCGAGAGTTCTGCTCTATATTCTGTTTGCGATTGGATTCACAATTTATTTTGTGGGGGGATTGCGTAAACGTTATCCTCAGTGGGGGAAGTCACAGCAACAATCAGTAGAGCCTGTCAAAGTGCTGGATAAACAAACAGAGCCGGTCAGGTCTGCGACCTCTGTGGTGTTGGAAAGAGGGCAAACACCGGCAAATTACATCATTGCCATTGTGATGGGCCTGGTATTAGGAATGATCATCGGATTGAAGATGATCAGTCCCAGCACTCCCGAATCCATGATGACTTATGAGACCATGAACAAAATTATGAAATTCACGTTCACGCTCATAGTTATTCTGTCGATTGCCTCAATAGTCTATTGGAATCGAGCAGATAAAAAACCGCTCCCTTTTTTAACATGGTTTCTGTCAATGCTGGCGATGTTTATGACGTTGGCGTTGTCATTTATCACTACCGCAGTCATCCGTTCTGCCCCCCCCGGATCAGAATTTCAATCGGTGCATGCATCGATCCTGGCGGCTTCGGTGTTGGGTGTGCTGGCTGTTGCCGGGTTCGCTATCTGGGGGCAGTGGCAGCATATCTCAAAACAGGGAGCTGAATATGTCGCGGCAGTGAAACAGAAAGATGCACGTACTCTGACGGGGACCGGCATTGTGATCTGGGTGATGATGGTTCTGTTTTACTGGATGTTTACAACAGGAGTCTACCAGCCTGCGTTCCTGGTTCAGGGAGAAAGGTATTTGGTGCCGGTCTTGACCTTTTCCCTGGTAGGCGGGCTTTTCGTGACAGCAGGGTTCCTGATGGAACGCAATCGTACACAGGGAACTGTAGCGCAACATGAGGAAATAGAGGAGACCTCTGCGTACTCTGTATCGAAATCGGTTCCCGCGGGAGTCTCTCGGGGATCTTGGGGCGATCGGGCCGCCGTCTGGCTTGGGAGCATTATGTTGGTGCTTCCGGTTTTTATCTTGCTCTATGGCACGGCGACCGGACAGCATATTGCAGCGAATGTCGAAGAAATGACGCTGGTAAGCGCGTTGTTCTTCGGGCCGATCGGACTCCTGGTGCTGGTGTGCGGGTTACAGAATCTGGTGGCACCAAATTCCAAGACAGCTAAGTTCATGGATGGACTATTTCTGCTGGCTTGTGTTATTGCTGGGCCATTGGGGATTTTGCTCTATATCGCCCGCTATCTCAAACAGCGTGATAATCCGGTGGCAGGTAACCTTGAGCAATCACCTGTCACTTCCGGCGAAGACCCGTTTGTTCGCGAGCATCGTCGTTCCAACAGGCGGGTCATCCTGGGAGTTGTGATTGCCATCGGTCTGTTGCCGGGAGCGATCCTGTCTGTGCAGATCTGGCGGCATCTGAATCAGGTTGAGAAACAATGGGTCCTGATCTGGGGTTTGAGACTGGCAGTGATCTGTGGGATGTTCATCGCCGCGTTTTTTATTAAGCGGAAAGCAGCTTCAGCGGCGAGAAATAACCCCTGGAATATCATGGGCTGGGTGGCCGCGGTACTGGCTGGTCTGTTTACACTCACAATGTTGATGCAGGTCGTAAGCGAGCCTGGTAGCGATTGGGTTGAGATTACCTTTGATAAGCAGTATCCAGTGACGCGTATTTCAACTAAACCTGGTGAGGAAATACATGTTGTTTCTCAGCCGGTTTTAGTCAAGTTGTTACCGGGTGAGCATACTTTACAGGTTACTTATAAAGCGTCTGGCAAGACGTTGCGTTTTACAAGAAATGTAAAAAAAATAGCTGGGAAACGACAAAAGATACACTTGGCTCCATTAATTAAGCATTTCGTTAACGACGCCAAAGAAAGAAAACTAGAGGAAGCAGAACGTGAGAAGAATATTGGTGCGATCTTAATGAGCGGACAAGCGCCCGGCTTGCGGGCCGGTGTATTTCCGGTTGATCCGATGCAGGTGGGCCCGGAAGATGGTCTTTTTGGTTTTGCCGATCGATTCTTTACTCTGGAGCCACAACTGGTGGAACTACCCGCTGGGAAGTATGTCATCCGCGTTTCCAGTGAAAACGCCGGTTGGGAAGTCGAGGGAGGAAATCCGAAATATGATCTGACTGAGGTCGAAGTAAAGCCGGGGGCGATCGTGGTTCCCGTCACGCTTAAACGGGACTATGCAAAACTGGCTGAGAATCCCCCGGACTGGTCCACAGGAGGGCTGTTCAAGTTTCGCTGGCCTGACTGGAAAATGGGGGGGGCTCAGATATTTACACTTACCGCGCCTCAGGCAAAGGTCGTGCAGGAACTGCTCAAGGCCTATGCCACCAAACAACCGGAAGTCTCTGAGAAGGTCCTCCTGCTAGTGGTCCCGGCAGGCGAGGATGCAGAGTCTCTCCAATCACTGAAAGACGTGTTTAATGACGGACAGCATCCCGCCTGGGATAAATTGATCGTCCCTGGAAAAGAAACAGGTGCCTGGCGACTGGCGGAGCCTCAAATTAATAGGCCATCGACAGGGGATCCGTTTGGAAATGTCAGTAATCAGCCTGCAAAAAAGAGAGCAGCAGGGGGGGCACTCATTCTATCGAAAGAGCCTGGCTTGCAGGTAGAGGTCAATCTAGTGGATGCACCACAGAATACGGTAGATAAACCCTGGATGATGAAAAAGTCTATGGCGGGCAAATCTATTTTCGAAATGTCCCCCGGCAACTACATGCTGAAAGTCGTCAGTAATACTGCTGGTTGGGTAATCGAAGGACAACCAGTTCAATATGTTGATTCACAGGTCACGGTGAAGTCTGGTGAAATTGTCAGGAAAACGATTCGTCATGATTTCCGGAAACTCTCGGAGCAGCACCCCAACTGGTCCAAGGGAGACAGTTTTAGGTTCCGCTGGCCTGGGCCCAGGAAAGAGACAGGGATGGGGATGGGGGTATATTTGCCTTATACCCTCTCCACGTCTCAGGCGAAGGTGGTGCAACAGTTACTGGCTGCGTTTGCTGCAGGAAAACCAGATGTGGCAGAGTCGGGTTTGCTCAAGACAGCGAATTTCCATTTTGAACTCGTACCGTACGCCTCAATAAAAGAAATATTCAGCACAATTCAGTACCCTGCCTGGGATACATTGATTGTTCCCGGGAAATCAGAGGGTACCTGGCGATTAAATGAGCCAATTCTAACCGAAATAAATCTAAAAAATCAGGCCCGTTTCTAAATGACCAGGGTGAGTATACCAAAATGTATTGACAGAAGCAGTATGAATTCATTCTGCAAGTGGAGAACATGAGATGAGAGAGTTTGTCACTACGATTTCTTCTCTGATAATCATTGTGTGCTGCTTCTGCAGTTTTCTGCCATCCGAAGAATCTAATGTAGATCAAAGCAGGCAGGATCAGTTTTCGGGCCCCAGTGGGAAATTCATCCAGGATGATAAACCTGTATCCCGGTCGAAACTGTTCAAAAAAGTTCAGGCAGTGAAGATGAAACAGGGGGTTCTGATGTTCGTGACGCTGGAGGAAGAGGGGGGATTACGAGAACATTATTTTCAGATTCGAGACCGGAACGTGATTCTCTGTAATCTGGGGGACGCGAAGATGCCTCTCGATTCCATCAAGTTTGAAGAAGATGGTGGGAATACCATCATCGTGACGATTCCGCCAATGTACGATGTGGATCTGTTGGAAGCATTGACTTCAATGTGATGAGATTTTCCTGGGGTGTTTTCGTTTATAACAGGCATGCTCAAAACGGAAGCAGGCTGGTTTCATCCAGAAAGTTCAAGAAGAAGGGGTCGACGGCTTCTGGTTCCATAGTGTTTTCATATTCATAATTCAATTCCCACTCTGGGAGATTACGAATTCCAGGGGCGAGGCTATCCTGCATCAGTCCGGATTCTGAGTGTCCGTAACCCAACAGATGCCCAAGTTCATGCTGAATGACGGTCCAGAGATCGATGCCACCAGCAGCGTCGCTGTCGGGCAGGGCGATCAGGGTCAATTCGCTGGACCAGGTGTATTCACTGTTTCCGGTGGGAGTCGAGTCGATAAACCAGCCATAACCGGCGGCATCGACGTCGATATAAATTGTACTGCCCGCTGCAGTTCCCAGAATATCACCACCAAGGTCGATCACCTGAATGTCGATGTGTTTCAGGGATTTCTGCTGTTCAATGGAAAGAACCGGGCTGTTCATGGTCTGATTGATCACAGTGTCGAATGTGGAGACGACGTCGGACTGCGAAACGGAATCTGCTGTCACAGGTGGTGTGCTCAATGTATCGACGAGCAGTAAATCAGACCATGCGTTCGGGTAAGTTTGTGGATATATGACCTCAGTCTGATCCTGTTTACCTTTGTTATAATTCCCTACGAGTGAAATCAGGTCCCTGTAATTTATACGATCATCCTGATTGAAGTCAGAGAACCAGGCGAAACTGGAATCAGACTCGCTGGGGACCGTATTGTACAGACCGACGAAGAGGATCAGGTCGCGATAATTAATAATATCATCGTCATTCAGGTCGAACGGGTTGGCGTAGATTGACGCTCCTGGCGACAAATCCACGTTTACAGTGACTGGTGTATTTCCACCTAATTCGACATGAGAATTTGTGATCTCAAAGTTCAGATTATAGGGGCCAATACTATTGGGCTCGGTTTCGAGTGAAACCTGGTCTTCAGAACCAGGTGAGAAACGAACGCGAGCGAACAAAACCGGGCTGTCCGCTCCCAGGTGATTTATTGTTGTTTCAGCATAAATTCCTGTAACGGATCCAGTCAGATCATTGATGGAACCAGCCTGATTTTGTGTGAAGCCTTCTCCAAATTCAATTTCTGCAGCAGAGGTGTATGCCGAGTTGTAATTGAAATCTGCACTGACTGAATAGACTCCCTGGTCGACCTGGCTGGTGAGTTCGACCCAGATCTCTACCCAGTAGGTGGACCATTCACTGATGATGCTTTCATTTTCAGGAAGTGTGTCTGCTTCTCCTGTCAGACTGGTACTGGTTGGCTGATTCACCACTCTGAAGTGAATTTCCCCCGCTGTGGTAACTTTGTCCTGGATTGTGATCACTGCCTGATCGTCTGCGATTGTGACATCGCGCTCTGTAGTTTGAATATTTTCTAAATCGATCTGGAAGGTTTCATTGATTTCAAAATTATCAGAATTGACGATCGCAACCGTGATAGTCTGTGACAGGTCACCGGGATTGAATGTTAAGGTTCCTGAAACAGCAAGGTAATCATCGGGGTGATTTGCGGTCCGATCAGACGTGGAGAAGTCTATGCTGACGGCGGTATCCACAGAGGCGTCCAGAGAGACAGTAATCAACGCAGTTCCGGCATTTTCAACAACAGTAATATCATCAATGGAAATCTGAGCCTGATCGTCGTCCTGGATTGTCACAACAGCCTGATCATATGCCAGAGTAATGTCGGCCTCGTTTGCCTGAATGTCAAACAGATTAATCAGAAACGTTTCATCGGACTCAACCAGATCGGTATTTACCAGGGAGACGGCAATGGTTTTGCTCTGTTCTCCGGAGTCAAATGTCAGCGTTCCTGAAGTCGCAATAAAATCCAGCGTGTCAAGCGCAGACTGCTCAACGGTGGCAAAGTCAACACTGAAAGCGGTTTCAACCGGGTTGCTCAATTCGACGGTCAGTAAGGCCGTGCCTGTGTTTTCATCGACTGAAATATCACTGATGGAAATACTGGCCTGATCATTATCCTGAATCGTAATCAGCGCCCGTTCGCTGAGGAATTCAACATCATAACCATTTGCCTGGAGATTGGTCAGGTTGAATAAAAATGATTCATCACCTTCCACAAGGTTGTCGTTGAGAATGGGTATCGAAACGTATTTGGTCTGTTGCCCTGCCAGGAATGTCAGGGTACCAGATTTTCCGAAGTAATCTGAAGCATTCAAAGCAGAATCATCGGCTGTGGCATAGTCGATTGTAATCGTGGACGCGACGGGATGGTCCAGCGTGACCTGGATCAATGCAGACCCGGATGCCTCATTCACTGTGATATTATTGACTGCTACTTTCGCAAAATCATCATTTTCGATAGTGAGAACGGCCTGTGAGTCTAAAAGGATGACGTCGGGACTGGCCGTTTGTAAATTGAAGAGATTAATCAACAGGGTCTCTGTCATTTCCCCGTAGTCATCGTCAGTGATGATGACGGGGATCGTCCTGGTGAGTTCTCCAGGGGCAAATGTCAAAGTGCCCGTCAGTTGCTCGTAATCGACCGACTGTGTGGCTGTCTGACCGACCGTGCTGAAATCGATGGAAACCGGTGTCGGTAGCGGTTTATCCAGAGAGACCGTCACATACGCAGTTCCGGTATCTTCCTGGACAGTGAGGTCACTGATGCTCAGATTAGCGTGATCATCATCAAGAATCGTGATAACGCTATGGGAATCTGCAAAACCGACATTTGCTGTCCCAGCATTGATGTTGGTCAGGTTAATCTGAAATGTTTCATTCAGTTCTACCCGATCGGAATCGACAATATTTACGGTAATGGTTTTGGTCTGCTCACCGGGGGAAAACGTCAGGGTGCCACTCTGGGACTCGTAATCTTCAGCATCGAGTGCAGACTGGTCAGAGGTTGCATAATCGACACTGACGGAGATGCCGACCGGTTGATTCAGCGAGACTGTAATCTCTGCGATTCCCGCTGATTCATTGACAGCTACATTTTCGATGGAAATAGCGGCCTGATCGCTATCGATGATTGTGACTTCTGCCTGAGTATCTGTGAGAACAACATTGAAGCCGTTGCTCTGTACGTTCAGCAGATTGATCAGAAACTTTTCGTCAGCTTCAATAAGATCAGAATCGACCAGGCTGATACTGATAGTTTTTGACTGTTCCCCTGTATCAAAAGTCAAAGTCCCTGACTGGAACAAGTAATCTTCCGTTGAAACAGCAGACTGGTCGGCAGTGGTATAACTCAGGCTGATGGGGGCGTCGAGTGGTTGATCAAGAGATACGGTAACTTCAGCAGTCCCCGCGGCTTCATTGACAGTGAGATCATTGATGGAAATATGAGCCTGATCGTCATCCAGGATCGTGACACTTGCCCCGAAACCATCAAGGCTGATACTGCGACTGTCGGAGAAAAAATATGTGCGAAAGTTACTCACCTTGAAGAAAAAATATTCATCGGTTTCGATTGAATCGGAGTCCACGATGGGGACATCAAGCGTAACGGTTTGTTCTCCTGAATGGAATAAGATGTTTCCACTTCGACCATGGAAATCAGAAGAAACCTGGGCACTCCTTGACTCTGTCTGGAAGTTAACGGAAAGGGTTACATCTACCGGGTTGTCCAGTGAAAACACAAGAGTTGCGACACCATCGCCTTCATTGACCGTGACATGGTCGACTGTCAGGGTCGCGTGATCATTATCGTTTAGGTAGATTTCGGCCTGATCATTATCGAAAATATATCTGCCGCTGCTTGCCTGGATATTGGATAAGTCGACACGAATGATTTCAACATTTCTCTCTACCAGATTATCATCAACAATTGGGATTGAAATCGTTTTATACTGGTCACCAGGGTTAAAGGTCAGAGTACCCGACTGGTTTAGATAGTCGTCTGGAGCAATCGCCCAGGTGGTACCTTCTGTGGTGAAGTCAACGCTGACCGTGGTTTCGGCAGGTTGGCTTAATGAGACAGTGATATTTGCCATACCTACGGATTCATCGACACTGAGGTCGTCTATGGAGAACCTGCCGTTATAGTCATCGTTGAGAATCGTTACCTCCGACTGGTTATCCGACAGAGTTACATTACGGTTTCCGGAAACAACCAGGTTACTCAAGTTGATCAGAAACGATTTGTCGTCATCAATTAATGAATTATCGATAATGGGTACATAAACCGCCTGCTGTTTCTGATTAAGATTGTAATGGAGTGTGCCCGATGTCGCCTGGTAATGTTCAGGGCTGACTGCGGTCTGATCAGCTGTGGTAAAATCGACACTGAAAACCGTGTCAATATATTTATCAAGGTAGACAATCACGACAGCGGTCGAAGTCGATTCATCAACTGAAACGTCTTGAATATACATGTGAGCCTGGTCAGTCTCTTTGATTGTGACGACACCCTGACTGTCTGCCAGTTGGACGTCGGCACTATTTTGCTGATTGTTCAGATCAAGCGTGACCAGGAAGGTTTCATCTGCTTCGACCAGGTTATCATTGATGAGGCTGACTGTGATTTGTTTGGAGGTTTCGCCCGGAGCAAATGTGAGCGTACCTGACGTCGAACGAAAATCAACAGACGAAGTTGCAGTCTGACCGGAAGTTGAGTAGCCGACATTGATTTCAGTTTCTGCAGGCTGATCCAAAGTGATTGTGACCAGGACGTAACTAACCCCTTCATTAATAACAACATCATGTATTGAGATGCCGGCCTGGTCATTATCGGTGATGGAAATCTGTCCCTGGCTTTTTGTCAATGAGACGTCGCCCCCGGTTGACTGAGGGTTAATCAGGTTGATCAGAAACGTTTCCAGGTCTTCAGCAGTTTGGTCATCGTTGATTGGTACAGTTATGGTGCCCGTCAGCGCGCCAGAGGCAATCGTCAGCGTGCCCGATGTCTCCTGATAATCATTGCTGTTTGTCGCTGACTGGTTGAGGGTGGAATAATCAACGGTTAAAAGTGCCGGGAGGGCGCGATCTAGAGTCACGGTCAGTGTCGCTGTTCCATCCGCTTCGTTTACGGTCTGGTCATCAATCGTCAGGTAATATTGATCATTGTCAAGGATGGTGATGACGCTTTTGCTTTTTTGGATTGAGCTGTCAGGAATGCTTGTTTGCAGGTTACTCAGGTTGACGAAAAATTGTTCCTGTTCTTCCGCTTGATAGTCATCGGTGATCGGGACAATGATTGTTTTTGTGACCTCGCCCGGAGCAAAAGTGAGTGTTCCGGAAGTGTGAGAATAATCATCCGCTTGAACTGCGGTGTCATCAGCAGTGGAATAATCAATCTGAATCGGAGTCGAAGCTGAATTGCTGAGCGAAACTGTCAGGGCTACAGAACCTGCATCTTCATAGATTGTTGCATCGTCTATCGAGATATCAGGTTGATCATCATCTATGATTGTGACTTCAGCCTGATTGTCGGTGAAGGCGATCGGCAGGACATCAATATTGTAGGCTTCAGCAAAGGTGAAATTTACAAAAAACGATTCATCTGACTCCCATTCCGGATCATTGATGATGGGGATTCTAAGATGCTGACTGGTCTGGTCGCCACTAGCAAACCGTGCAAAAATATCAGTATACCCTGTGTAGTCGTCAGGACTGATCGCTGTATTGTCCTGAGTCGTAAAGTGAAAAATCAGGGGGAGGTACACCGGTTCCGAAGCGTGAAGATATAAAGTGGCATATTGCTGATTTTCATATACGACAATGTCATCAATCCAGATGTCTATGATGTCATCGTTGACAATCGTAACAACAGACTTTCGGGTCAGGCCAAATTTAAAGTTGGCATTATAGCTGCCATCCAACAAAACCCAGAACTCTTCACTGTCTTCCGGATACGCATCCTCAACAATATCGACTGAAAAAGTATGTGTCAGCTGACCGGCGGGGATCGTAATATACTGAGTAATCGCGTCAAAATCGGTATAAGCGCGAGCAGATCCTGCTTCATAATTAATGATGACTGTCACATCTTCTGAGAAGATTTTATCCAGTTTCAGAGTCAGCCAGACTTTACCGTCTCCTTCGTCTACAGAGATTTCGGATTCGACTAACTCCACGACCGCCTTATCATCTGCTTCGATAATGGCTTCTCCCTGTGTGTCGAATAGTTGAGTACCATTCGTGGCATTGAAGAGTTGAAGATAAAAATTTTCATCCCCTTCGTAGGTGCCATCGCCGTTAACTACAATCGTGACTGTCTGGAATTGAGAAATCACATCAGGGTCAGCTTCAAAGGTCAATGTTCCCGACTGCGCTGCATAATCATTGTCGGCAACAGTCGCTGTACCGTCAATTGTGGTGAAACTGATAGTCGAAGCGAAGTTCAGATCACCCGCTTCGCTGGCTTTACGTTCGATGGTAAATTCAAAGAGCGTCTCCCCACTGTCCCCTTCGTATTCGGTGACATCATAGATTTCATATCTGGGGATGAATGGTCCCAATACGTGAATCAGCCCGGATTCGAGAGCACTTGCATCAACATCAGGCTCTCCGACGATGATCTGTAAGTCTGCCAGCGCGACTCCCGTGCCAAAGCCCGTCGTATTAGTGCTGCTTTCACCGTAATAGTCCTCTGTACGGATCCATTGGTCTCTAATCCATTGATATTCAGTCACTATCCCTGAGGAGTTGGTAGAGCCGTTTGTTTTGATAGAACCAACGACCAGTGTGTTATCACTCAAATCAATTGAGTTGATCCGAATCGAAGAGATCGATGAAGCAGGATTCACTCTCTGCTGATATCCCCAGTTTCCTTCGATAAGTTCATACAGATAGACATAGCTGTAATCTGCTGCGATGACAGCCAGATGGTTCCCCGAGACAGTTAGATCCGCGCCGGCATAGTCATAGCCATTGGTAAACGTCAATGTGAGTTGTTGCTGTTTTTCCCAGGTTCCCGCGTTGTTCTGATATGTAAAGACACTTCCCACACCAGCGCCAGCATCATCAACTTTGGCTCTCCTGGCAGCAACAAATACTTCTCCATTTTCAATGGCAACGGATGTGCCGAGCCTGTTCTCATAGCTGTAAAATTCGGTTTCTGTCAGGATTTGATCTTCAGACCAGGTACTGCCTGAGCGGGTAAAAGTGTAGGCAGCACCCGAGTTGTTATAAGAAGGCGCATCATGCATCGGAGCCCCGATGACGATGAGATCATTCTCGATGGCGACATCTGCACCAAAAGAATCATCTGCCTCCGCGTTGGAGGCAGTGAGTTTCGTTTCCAGTAGCCATTCACCCGTAGTCAGGCGGAAAACATACGCGGCACCTTCATTAGATTCATTCAGGTCAGCACCGTAAGCACCAATTACGATCGTATCGCCTGAGATGGATATGCTGCTTCCAAAATGATCGTCTGCAGCACCGTCAAATGCTGTTAAAGTGGTTGAGTAAGACCATGTGTCGTCTGTTTCATCAGCAGTCCCCTGGCGGTTACGTTCATAGAAAAAGACCGCTCCAGCATCACTGGCAACCAGGTCACTGTCCGGGGCTCCCACTAACATGTAGTCACCATCGACTTCGATAATTTGCCCGAAGTGATCTCCATCGCTTACTGGAACCGGCGGGGAGAGTAATTGTGTTTCTTCAACACGACGATACTCATCGTCGTAAATGGTGAGTGTCACAGAATCATTTTCAATAGTGACGCCGGACATTTGAGTCGAAAGCAGGATCTGAAAACTTTCATCACCTTCTTTCCTGTAATCACCCTGGACTTTTACTTGAAATGTTTTTTCTTGCCTTGTCGCGGTACTGGAAGCTGCGAATTCAAACGATCCGCTTGTAGCCAGGTAGTCATTATCAGCGCTGGTAGCGGATCCATCCTGAGTGGCGAAGTCAATTGTCACACTTTCATTCAAATCACCCGCATTGACTCCGGTTCTCGTGACTGTAAATACTAAAGTTTGTAAACCAGTGTCTCCTTCCACACTGCCACGATCCGCAACGCTGATGATAGAGGTCAATAGTGTGCGGTCTTCGAGTTCTTCGACAGTAACCGGTCGCCTCTGGTGATTCAGAACAGCCTGCGTGCCGTAATGGGAACGAAGACGGCGCTTATGTAACGGACGAAGGGATGGTCGGAAGAAAGATGAAATCGACCTTAACCAGTGGGTCAATAGCATGAGCGTCTGGATCTTTCTGGTTTATGATGAGTTCAGTCCACTCGCTAGAGAACGACTGAATCCAAAAGGCTTTATGACTGCAATGATCTAAGAAAATCGAGCTTTTGGGCCTGTTCACTTTGAATTAAGAGATCACGTCTATTTGTACAGTTTGTGTGTTCATTAGCATACAGAAATAATCTGGCCTTTGCCAGTACTTTTCATTGTTACAATGGACATATTAAGGGATCTTAATGATGTGCCGAGTATTGACACTCTAAGTGCTTTAAATGCCGATGGTCAGGGCCGTTTGCGCTCGGGAATGGCGTTTTCCGAAGACTGAATCTGGTTTGAAGTCAGATTCTGATTCTTAGTAGGGGATGATCCGTCTGAGCCTGAAGTTGATCACGTTGCCATCTTTGTGCTGAATCAGGTGGCTTAACTCCTCGGCAGGGATATTCTGAGGAACGTAGCGAATGGAGCCATCCATTATGACAGCAATAAATTCAGGAGAAGAAAGATTTCCCAGTGCTTTGACAGGATTCTCAGGATCGAAGGGAAGATCGACGGGTTTTGTCCAGGGGACTGCTGTGTCTGGAGCGGCAACCACGAACTGAATCGTGTTGATGAAACCATCGGTAATGTCTCTCCCTGTGGAACCACTTCCTAAGTCAAAAGGAGTCCGCTTGCCTGAAAATGTCATGGCTTGAGTGTTTCCGAGTTCAGCTTGAGAATCGAACTGATAGATGTCCGGTATTTTCTTCAGAAGCGTTTTGTTGTGGGGGCTGTCCCAGCTTTCATCCAGGTGGAATTCATTATAGAGATCAGTTTGATCCAGGTAGGGGAGCAGATGGACGCGCCAGCTTAATAGTGGTTTGTTGTCAGTCAGATGTTCATCAGCTAAAGGGAATTTTCCGTATTTTTTCCTGTAAGCGTGAAAAGCCAATGCGATCTGTTTGAGGTGATTGAACTGGCGGAGTTCTTCAGAGGTCAGCATAGACTCTATTTCAGTGAATTCTCTCCAGTTGGGCCGGGTGTTATCCTGGGGGCCAATTATGTTTTTCCACACATTTTTATCAATCATTTTTCTGACCGCCATGATAGAGCCATCAGCACGTAGAACGGGAATACTGGCAGATGTGTGACCAAGTTCTTCCAGAGGATAGAATCCATTCAAACCTGTGGGACTGGTCCATTCCACTGCCTGATCGGGTCCCGCTTCGACCACCATTACTGTATTGTTCGTACCATCAAGGAAGTGTTTATTTTGTGTTGGAGTTCCCCGCGGAAACATCGTGGTTGGGGAGAGAGTGTTACCTAACTCTCTGTTCCACTTTCCTTCAAAAATTCGGAAGCGGGTTTTGTTTGAATCAGCGGGTGTATCCGGGGAGCGAAAGACATCGGGCATGTTTTCAGCAAGGGGCGCATTGTGGGGACTATCCCAGTTTTCATCCAGTTTGAATTGCTCGTACAGCTTATTCTGACCAAGGAAAGGCAGAAGATGTACCCGCCAGCTGACTTTCAGACGACCATTTTCGTCATAATATTCAGGATGCGACTCAGGTGTCGGCAGGTAGTATTGGTTTTTGTCCTTGAAGTCATGGAATGCCAGACCAATCTTTTTAAAACGCTCTTTGACCGCCTGGAAACGCTCGGCTTTCATCGGCTCGTCCGGCTTGATTGCCAGCAGAAGGTCGCTCAGTTTTGCTTCAAAGGCAGCAGCAGACTTATCCGCGTCAGGCGAGGTTCCCTGTTGGGTTTCGAGATCCGCTGTTTGACCTTTCTGGCAACCAGCTGTGATCGAAATGAGTAGTATAAGATTCAAGATAACAACGGTATCACGAATGACAGGCATGAGCTGAACTCCCGTTAAACACGTTTACGGTTAAGTTTATGATGCGATATAGGTCTGTGAATAAAAAGTTTTGTGCCTGCCTCCGTTTCGCTTCAGCCTGATTCGCTGAAGCAGAAAGAAGTGATTTAAGTCTATCCGTTGGTATAACTTGAGGCAAGTTATACGCAATGTTGCAAAACGCTGACGGAGTAATCCAAACTGTCTTAGTAAACCGTTCAGGAAATCAAGTGACGAAGGACCATTAATTCTGGACCTGGATTTGCGTACGGAATTCTTGCTGATAGCAAATGCAATCTGTTGAAGATCGAGATATTATAGTGCTCTGTTCTTCTTCAAGTATCTCACCCACTGACACACTACAAATAAAGAAACTCACCTATGAATCATACCGGTCAGTCTCGTCGTTCCTTTCTGAAATCTTCTCTGGCGATGTCAGGCGCGATTCCACTCATCGCTGGACTCGCACAGGCAGAATCGAAACAGGACAATAAACCATTGATGGCCTATGTGGGCACATTCAGTTCTCCTCTCCAGGATGTCCTGGACACGCAGGTTGATCTGCCCCCCGGCAATGGTCGCGGCATTCATCTGTTTCAGATTGATCGTAAGACCGGAGCGATGACTCCCGCCGGCATCCAGCGGATGGGAACCAGTCCCAGTTGTCTGGCGGTCAACGCAAGCGACACGCGTCTTTATTCCACGAACGAAACTGATCGAGTGGGGAAAGAGAAACACGGTTCCGTTTCAGCATTCTCCATTAACAGAGAAGACGGATCGCTGACGCCACTCAACAAGGTCAGCTCGGGGGGAGACGGCCCTACCTATGTGAGCATTCATCCTTCTGGAAAATATCTGTTGATCGCGAATTATTTTGGTGGATCGGTCTCCGTGCTTCCCATACTCGATGATGGATCACTTGGCGAAGCCACTGACGTCAAAAACGATGCCGGAAAGATTGGTCCCACCACCGCTGAAAATGCACCGGAAGGCAGCTTTGCCTTTAGCGGCCATGATCACACGCATGCGCACATGATTCAGGCCGATCCATCCGGTCGGTTTGTACTGCACGTCGATCTGGGGCTGGACAAAATCTATATCTGGAAGTTCGATGAGAAAACGGGAAAACTGACCCCGAACGATCCGCCTGCGATCTCTCTGCCTCCCGGCGATGGTCCCAGGCACTTCCACTTCCATCCCAATGGGCGCTGGTTCTATTCCATTCAGGAAGAGGGTTCGACCCTGGTCTTGTTCGATTATGACTCGAAAGCAGGAACGCTGACGGCACGACAGACTGTTTCAACTCTGCCAGTCGGTTTTAAAGGCAGCAACTTCTGCTCCGAAATTCTGGTTTCAGATGACGGTAAGTTTGTTTATGCAGGCAATCGGCTGCATGACAGCATTGGCATCTTCGCAGTCGGCCCACAGGGCGAATTGACCTGGGTGGCCGATGAATGGACCCGCGGCAATTATCCCCGCAGCTTCAGTTTTGATCCCACAGGAGAATTCCTGTACTGCGGCAATCAGCGAGCAGACAACATCGCCATTTTCAAGGTAGACAGAGTCACGGGGAAATTGACGTTCACCGGTCAGTATGCCGCCGTGGGTAACCCCTCGCATATCGTTTTTCTGGATCTGGCTAAAAAGTAATAGCTGATACAGACATCGGTTGAGCCTCAGCAAGGACCAGTCTCAAAAGCAAAAACCCGACGGGAAAGGCTTTCACGCCATTTCCTGTCGGGTTTTTACAAGTACCGGAGGGGGGACTTGAACCCCCACGAGGTTTACCCTCACTGGATTTTGAATCCAGCGCGAGGAAGTCGTAAGTATCGGTGGGAAAGGATTTTCCGATACTGTAAAAAAACATGTTGCAACGCTTGTTGCAACGTAACCAAATTAGTCTGATTTGATCAGGATTCCCAGCTTCCAACTATGCCTACAAACTGTCCCAGCCCGAGACTTAACCTGTCCCGGTCAGACCGACGGCACTGGGACAGAGCTGACACTTCGTTTCTTCCGTGCTTTGTTGGGTTTACGTTCCTTAGCCCTGTCTGTGTCCCGGTTGTCCCAGTATTTTTAAGCGTTCTTTTATTTTTACTGCTGGAACAATCGGGATGGCTGGTCGATCCGATTCGACTGGTGAGAAAGAAGCCACACAGTCAGGTTTATCCAGTGCGATCAGAATTCAGGACTGTAGAATAATTCCTAAATCTAAAGCGATAATAGTCAGTTGTTAATATGCGAAGTGTTAATGGTTGGAAAAGGTGCCTATATGAACCGTCGAGAGTGGATTCAGTTAAAGTCCCAGCAAATGTTGGAATGCCTACCGCAAAAAACTCGTGACGTTTTACGGGGATATGATCTTGCTCCAGAATTCTCAGATTTATTTCCAGCAACGGTGATAGCATTTATTTGCTTACGATATAAATTCGCAAAATCAATTGATGAAATTACTGATGAAATAAATAGGACTGAAATCTTTAACGGTGTGCAGCCAAGTGTAATCTGCAACGACATTGTTATACCAATATGTAATTTCTTTAGGAAAAGACAGCTTCCGTTTTCAGATTGGTGGGATGCTGAATCAATATTTCATCTATTTTTGAGTTACTATATCCATGCTCGGATAGATTCCTCTGGTATTGAAAGTGCGATCTCTGAATGTCAAAAACTTTGGGGTATGCGTGATCTAAACCGTATTACGGAACTGTGTGATTTAGCAGGACAGAAGCTTCCATCTGATATATGGGAGCGTTTAAAAGCACATAAGTCACCCAAAATCAAAGACATTATAGTTGATTTTGTAGATTCAACAGAGACAGAAAAAACCGTAAATAGAATTCTTACGCAATATCCACCCGAGATTCATATCTGTGATGATTTTCTTAATGCTGCGAGGTTTGTGCTAACCTTAAAATTACTATGTGATATGGCAGAAAAAACAGTTGGAAATTCTGAGTATGCAGCTTCAATTGTTGATCATACAAACGAAGTCGGTAAATATTTCGATAGTGGTTATGAGGGCCTGTCACTGATTGAAACCAGTATTTTATTACCGCCGTCTTCAGATGAAGAGATTCTTAGGAAGATTCTCAATACACGAAAAAATTCTTTCGAACTTGACGCAATCGGTGTTAATTCAGTTCCTGAGACGATTAATGGCAAACACCTGATTCCAATGTGGTTGATAGATTATGTGTTCGGAAGCGGTGGCCGCCACTATCATTGTTCGGCAGGGCCTATCTCTCACTTCAGTGTGGTCTTTGAAACAACAGATGAAATACCCAGTGATAAGTTATGTCTTCTACCATTTAAGAAGGAAGGAGATCGCTTAGAAATAGAAATCGTTACAAATGATCCAATAAATGGTGTTGCTTGTATTCCATTTTCGTTCGATTTGAATTCAGCCATACATCTTTATGATTTGGTGTTGATGTGTGTTACTAAGGTTATACGGATAGATTACTTTTATATATCGGAAAAAGGCTCGTTGGAGTATTTCAAGTCAGGCCAGTTTCCCTTACCTAATGAATGGCTTGTTGGATTAAGAAAGTTAGTCATTGATCTAATACGTGATAAATATAGTAATGATCCTAAATGTTTTGCTCGTCAGCTTGTGATTGACCGAGGAAGTGATGACCCCAAGATGGGAATCCTGATGAGTGAAAAAGCAAAATCAGAACAACTGCTTTTGATATTAAACGAAAAAAAACTAACCGAGAAATATCATTCAGAAGTTGTTAAAGAATTGACTAAAGCGCGTAAGGAATTTCTCGGAATTAAATTACGACAAGCAGATGATGTCTTTCAAGGTAATATGGATTCCTATGAAAAGACCCAAGGAACTGCGGCAATTAGAAGAAATCAAGTTGTACATTTACAGGAAAAAACTCGGTTTATTGTAAAAACAGAGTCTGTGACATTAGATATTATTCCTGAACTAGAACGTTTAGCAGATGCACTTGAGTCAGAAGAAAGATGTCTTTTACATTTAACATTTCGGGACGGATATTATGACGCGCTTTGGCTAAAACGAATAAACGGAAAGGTACAAACTGGGCGGATAGACATCAGTAATATAGATCATTCGGAGGTAATGGCTAAAGTAAATAGTTGGCTTGGAGCATCAACCGATTTAGAATATAAACGGGCGGCGTTGAAAGAAATACTTTCGATGCTGGGAGATACGTTATCTCATTCAATTGTTGATCCCCTGCATGAAATTGGAGTGAGACAACTAGTTATTTCACCTACTGGATATTTAGACGCTTTACCTCTACACCTTATTACCTTTAACAATGGTTTTTTACTGGATGAATTTGAAAGCATCACTTATGCACCTTCAGGTGGGGTCTTGGTAAAATTACTCGAACGGGAATCACTTGCTCATAATTCCATATGCTCCATCGGATATGCAGGAGCCAATGGAGACATTCCACAGACCGAATGCGAAGCTGAATGGATAAGTAGGCTCTTTGGGAATTCAAAGTTGCTTACAGGGGTAGAGGCAACATCTGAAAGAGTACTTGATGCATGTAGTAATGCGAGCATTGTGCATATCGCATCGCATGGACTATGGTTTGGAGATTGGTATTGTTCTGGTCTCGAACTTCATGAATCTGAAATATCTTCGGGTTACCTCTCCGTTGCGAAAATACTAGCTTCCAGTACTGATTTGAATACCAGGCTGGTAACCCTGTCATCTTGTTGCTCTGGCCGAACATTCGTACCAACATTTCGGATTCAGGATTATGCAGCTATTGATGGGGCGTTTCTTGCGAAAGGTGCGCAGAGTACTGTTGCTGCCCTATGGGAGGTTGAGGATGACGCTGCATTCATGTTTATGAAAGCATTTTATCTTTCGCTTCGTCAGGGAAGTACTGTTGAAGCTGCGGTAAAACGTGCGATGCAATTTCTTCGAAATCGCGAATACAAACTTGATATTCTACCGGATGAGTGGGAATCAGAATTTAGTGCAAATGATCCTGACTGGAGAAAACGAGTCCAAAAATCCTCAATTGATTACGGTGATCCTTTTTATTGGGGAGCATTTCGTTGTAGTGGACTTACTTGGAAATCTCCTTGCGGATGATTTATGTGAATCTCGGCTTGTTGGGACCGTTAAATAGAGCTTAAAGTAAAATTGTAGTTACTAATATATGTTGATTGTCCCGGCCTCAGCCATTTTGCGAAGTGTAGTAGACTCGCCAGCATCAACAGACTCACTTCCAATCTTAAGTCCAATCGGAGTAATTAGTTCTGCATCAAATGCTTTACCTACCCAAGAAATGATGCCGCCTGATATTCCGCCAGTTGAATTGATACCAATGATGCCCCCTGTCTTTACACAAATGGCTGGACCACCACTATGGCCTGACTCAATTTCAGCATTTGTTCTCAAGCAAGGGAAAAAAGCGTTTCCTAAATTATGCATTTCTGGATGCATTTCTGTAATTTCGCCTTTATTGATGACTAGTGATAGGCCAATTTCCAACTTTTGAGATTTACCTTTACCTCTGACTATGAGTTTTTGGTGAGCCTCAGGAAAACCTGCAATTAAGACTTTTTGATCGAGGCCTGGTGTTTCTATTAGAGGCCAGAGTGCAATTGGAGAAATATTTCCATCAGAATTCAACCGCTTGTCATCTTTGACAAAAAGAACAGCCATATCAAAGTCCAGAGTCATAATGATGCTGGTTACTAAAGAAAATCCTAGAGTCTTTAATCTTCCGTTTCTTATTTCAGACTGATCTAGAATTAAGATACCGCAATTTACATCTGTATTCTCAAGAAAATGATCTTCTTTCATAAACTTAAGCCGTTCGACCATTTCCTCTTGAGTCGGGAGAGTTTTTTCGCCTGTTGGTCGCTGATAACGTCTTCTGGCGTCTACAAACCCTTCGAAGACATGTGCGGCAGTTAGGTATACTCCAGATCCAATTGGGAAACATGTTCCAAGTTGATAAGTCGGTTCCCCACTGCTTGTCATCTTGTATAATGGCATCACGAGATCGTAATAAGAATTCTCTCGTGCTTCATCAATGAAAGAGTTTCCTACAGGTATTTGCGGCATTCTTCTGTCCATCCTAATGTTTTAGCTGACTTCAAATACGAAAATAGTTGCCTAATAAAATCGAGCATTGTGAGGTGCGTTCCTCATGGTTCGGTGAGCCTAGTCTGGCAGGAGATTGTGTCAGATGAAAGCTAGGTTAAGTCACAAGCGTTAGTATGAAAAGTGAATGAAGAAATAACGAGTTATCCCCAATTGAATTTCTATACGAAAACAAGGTTGTGTATGCTAGTAGACATGTAAGGTGAAAAGCAATCATGTTACCGTCAGTGGATACTGAAAGACGTGAAAGAATTAATTTCAAAGCTAAAGACAACACACTTTGACATGGATGGAAATGAGAAATGAATCAATGCCCCCTCTGCAATGGACCGACGACAATCTTCTGGCTGCATGATTTCATTTGGGAGCAAGTGATCGTATCAAATCCTGACGCTAAGGACTTGACTTGCATCCGATGCGCCGAAGTGGCAATTGGTCGACCTCTGACGCTCAGGGATTTATCAATCGATAACTTTGGCCATACCGCCAAGAATATGATTTTTAAGCCCGGCGTTATGCGGGAATATGTCCAAGCATTTGTAATCGGTGCGTGTGAGGCGTCCAATAACCAAGGCTATTGGCCAGAAAGTTGGACGAACGCGGATGATCGATTGACTCAATTAGGAAAAAAAGTAGGTGGCTATCTGGCCAAAAACACTTCGGACATTTGCCCGATTCTCGATGAATTGATCCAAGCGGCGGATGAATTCAATTGTTGAACAACGCAAGTGAAATTAGGTAGTACACTAATGGCGAAAAAGAAAACAAGAACCGCGAGACCTGCGCGCCCCGATCTGGTAAAATACTTTCAGACGATTAGGGCGGAGTTGGACGCTGTGAAAGACCGTATTCGCAGTTTAATTGAGCATTGGCCAACAGACGGTGCCCATAAAGAAGCTGCACTGCGATCAGTGTTGCGGCGACATTTGCCTGCATCGTTGGAATTAGCTCGGGGTTTTGTAGTCGGAACTAAAGGCAGTTCTTCAGAAATCGACCTGCTGGTAATCGATAAAGGATGTCCAACTTTATTTCGGGATGAAGGTGTTGTAATAGTATCACCACATTTCGTCAGGGCGATTATCGAAGTGAAGACCCAGCTGGTTGGTGACAAGAAAATCGCAGAAACTATTGAAAAACTCCGCAAGAATAAGGCAGTGTGTCAGAGTGATCCTGGCTATGAGACATGGGCGGGCTTATTTGTTTATGAGGGACGCCTGTCGAATTATGAGTCTATCTTGCGACTGCTTGGAAAAGACTGGAATAAGTACAAGATGCCGATTGATGGAGTTGCTTTTGGCCCTGACCTATTGATTCGACATATCGAAGGCAGGCCATACAGATTCAAGGACCAAGGCCACATGTGGTGTTCTTGGGGAACGCCCCAACTAGCAGCATCGTATTTCATAGCGAGTATGCTTGATGATCTTGATTTGATACCCCAGTGGGATAAACGATTGTGGTTTCCTCCTCACGAGAATAATGAATGGCTGAAGTACCTCTCATTCGGTGGAAAACAACTGAAGAGGGCGACACCGCCCAAGCCACCAAAATCAAAGGAGTAGCTCTTCATTCGAGGTTGTAACTCAGCATATAGAAGATTGCTTTACGACTTCTCCTGATCCTTTCCTGGGATTTAATCTGTCGGAAGGCCATTAAGCCGGTAAGGTCTTTTGAATATGAGGGAAGAGAAGAATGTTCTCTAGCAAAGAAGGATCGATTTAATCAGGAAAGGGACTAAGTAGTCAGATGAATCATATTTACTAGCTGATGCAAGCTACCATCAGAGACCACAAACTGTCCCAGTGAAAGACTTAAACTGTCCCTGTCAAACTAACAGCACTGGGACAGAGTCGACACCTCGTTTCTTATTTACTGTTTTGGGTTTACGTCCTTTTATCCCATCGGTGTCCCGGTTGTCCCAGTGTTTTAGACGGTTTTTTATTTTTGCTGCTGGGTCTGTCGGGAACGCAGAGAGAGCGGATTCTCAACCAGAGAGAAAGAAGCCGTTCAGTTAGTTAAGTCCAGTCTAGCCTCATCGGTCGGACGAATCGCCCATAGGGTGGCATAAGTGGCAGGATCTAAGAAACACTACTGACCGATCACTTCTCGTCGAAAGTGACATGTAAACTCTTGGAACCTGTGTTTATTCCACCAATCAGCCAGCCAGTCGAGGCAGAAGACAGGAAGTCGATGAGTGACATTTTATTCTTCTCGTCGATAGCTTCCATTCTTTCTCTGGCTTTGCATGCGAAGTGGTGGATATTCATTCCACGACGTTTGGCTATCTTCAGATAATCAAGAACGAAATGCCGTTTTCTTTCCGGTAACCCTGTGATCCAATCAGCCAACTCGTCTTCAGTCCAATGGATGTCGTTGTGTTTGTCGATGATGTTACTAAGTCGAGACATTTGAAAACCCTCCTGGAAGGCTGTTACCGACGAAATGCCTTGGTGAATTTGCAAGATTAAAATAATGTTCTCAAATTCGTGTCCCAAAAATGAGGCAAGCCACCTTGAAATCTTACTTTCGATTCTAGGAGTCCTTGGGAAAGCGTGATGAGAGCTACTGCTCAACTTTAGAAGATGACTTTCTTCTAACGCAAATCGGAACTTAGTGCACTGGACTTGCAGTGTTCATGATATCAGTTCCTGCGAATAGCTTTACATACTGATGAACTTATGATCTACTGATACCTGAAATAAGAGATTGTCGATCTGTAAACGCTGAGACATGCGATTTTTAAATGCTGTTAGAAGAACTGATGAATTATCACAATTAGTCGCATGTTCGGAGGAAAATTATCAAATGGCAGAAGTCGTTGAGAATGATCTGTCACCTTTGGTAGAGGCCCTGCAAGATGCAGTACGAGGTACAGCGAATGAGCTTGAATCGTGCTTAGTCAAGTCGTCTGACGAGATTCAGTTACCTAACTCAAAGGCAATTTGCCATTGCTACCACGTCAAACTTGACGGCAACTCCAGACCTATGATTCCAGCATTGGTCAAAATACTGGCCGATGCAGTTGTAGACTATGCAATTCCTCGGCAGCAGATACTCGACGCTAAAAAACGATTTGATAATACTGGCTCAACTGATTCGTTTGTACGCTTGGCACAGCAAGCACGCTCGCTATTTAACGACAGCAGCACTACGGGTGAGGGGGGCGAACTTCTACTCTTTCTGTTTGCTGAGAAAGTTCTTGGCTTACCGCAACTCTTATCAAAAATGATCCTGAAAACATCGACTAGGCATCATTACCACGGGATCGATGGCCTTCATGCAGGGACAACTAGCTCCGGTGGGCTTGCGCTTTATTGGGGGGAAGCGAAGATGAAAGAAAAGAGGGCTGATGCTATTCGAGATGCTTTATGTGATCTTTCAAAATTCCTCCGTGAAGAGATCGACCTCGAAAATCGTGACATTCAACTATTAAACCAGAACATAGACCTAGACAACCAAGCTCTTGAAAGTGCAATTATAGAGTATTTCACACCTACTTCGTCAAAATTTGGAGAGGCCGAGTATCGTGGGATAGCATTCATCGGATTTGACGCTGATGCGTACGCTGATGATTCGCAGGACGTGACTGCAGAACTTGTCCTCGAAAAAATATCGATAATGCTACCTGATTGGCAGCTACGAGTAGGCACTCGCATCGAAACAGAATCAGTAGGAACTTTTGTTCTGAATGTGTTGCTTCTTCCTTTCCCTAGTGTAGCTGAATTCCGATTGCAATTCTTAAAAGCAATAGGAGTTAGAAATGTCGATTGAGCATGTTCGGGAACATGTCTTTCAAGATGAAGGATTTCTACAAGTATTCGATAAGCTCGTAGTTGACTCCGTGGCGTCCCAGTTCTCGACTTCTCTAGCTCGCCCACAAAACGAAGATGAGAGCGATGGACAACGTCCTGGTGAAGAACACGACTGGTCATACTTATTGAAAGTAGCATCGCTTTTTTCTGGGTCAGAAGTAGGTGGACATCAAGATGTGACATTGAGGATTGCACAGTTCTGCTTACAGAGCTCAGATACCACTGAGAACATGAAAGCAGCTGCTACCATGCTACTTGACGATTTGTCCAATGGTCCAGCTATAAAACTTGCTCAATCTCGTGACATTATCCCTGCCGACTACGAGGAGCGGCTGAACTTATCGATGCGTATGCGATCTCTTAAAAACAAGTTGGGTACATTAGTTGAGTTGTCCGATAAGTCTACACTTCGGCTTACTCGTTTCCAGCACGCATTTTGGGATGGACTTGACCAAGCCACTTGGGTGAGCGTCTCAGCACCGACGTCGGCGGGGAAATCATTCGTCATTTCAAAGTGGATAGTAGACAGCATTGACACTGCAAGAACATTGATTGTGTACGTCGTGCCGACAAGAGCTTTGATTAGTCAGGTCGAAGCTGACCTAAAGCAATACACTAGAGATTCCAAGAAACGAATCCATGTGACATCTATCCCTCGAAAGGAATCGATAAAACGTGATCGGCCTAATATTTTAGTCTTCACACAGGAACGGTTACATTTATTCTTAACGAGTACTAACGAAAACGAGTTACCGTTTATCAGCCATCTGATAATTGACGAGGCTCAGAAAATTGGCGATCGTCATCGAGGAGTGATTTTACAGCTTGTAATTGAGTCAATTATTTCGAAACGACCTGACACTCGGTTGGTATTTGTGTCACCCATGACATCCAATCCTGATCAGTTGATGAGAGATGCTCCATCGTCCGTCACTTCAAGAGTCATAGAATCAGATGCAGTGACTGTGAACCAGAATCTCCTGTGGATTTCACAAAAGCCAAGGCAAAACCAGAGCTGGGAAGTGTCTCTTTGCATTCGTGAAACTCTGACGACTCTTGGAACTCTGAAACTTGAATCCAAGCCTGATCCAGACAGTAAGCGATTGCCGTTTGTTGCTCACGCCCTCGCCAATGGCAAACCAGGTAATGTGATTTATGTCAATCGTGCAGCAGACGCCGAAACAACTTCGGATCAACTATTTGACCTCTTGGGTAAGAAAGCAGACATTTCAGAAAATCCGGAGATTTCTCAACTAATCGAACTCATTCAGCAAATAATTCACCCAGAGTATTTGCTCCAACGTGTTTTGAAACACGGGATCGCATTTCACTATGGAAATATGCCTCTTTTGGTTCGTACTGAGGTGGAACGCTTATTTAGCAGTGGTGTGATCTCATTTCTGGTCTGTACTTCGACGCTCATCGAAGGGGTTAATACATCATGCAAGACGATCTGTGTTCGCGGTCCAAAGAAGGGAGCTGGTAACCCAATGAATGCGGAAGACTTTTGGAATTTAGCTGGTCGCGCTGGGCGCCTTGGTAAAGAGTTTCAGGGCAACGTCGTTTGTGTAGACGCGAATAAAAGTGATTTATGGAACGATGGATCGCCACCAATGAAACGGCATAAGTACACTATCAAGAGAACGACCGACAACATACTTTCCGATCCAACAGAGTTACTTCAATTTATTGACAATAAATCTCCACGGACAGACGCAGTTAAACGCCCAGACTTAGAGTATGTTTTCTCGTACCTAATGCATAATCACGACAAGTACGGTTCGCTTACTGAAGCCCCCTGGTCTAAAGGGGTCGAAAATGAAACTTTAATGAAACTAGATAAAGCTATGGAAACGGTTTGGAGTGCACTAGAGATTCCAAGTACTGTAGTTGATCGTAGTCCGAGTATTAGCCCAATAGCGATGCAAAACCTATTGACGTATTTCAGAGAACGAACGATCAAAAAAGAAAAGCCCATTGAGGAATTGTTACCGGCAAATCCTGGTAGCGATGACGCTGCAAAAAACTATGCTGGAATTCTTGGGAGATGCGCAAAACATTTGAATGCCGCACTTGGTCCAGCGGGAAAGCGTAGTTTCATGCTTGCATTGTTGGTGACGCAATGGATGCGAGGTTTTCCGCTCAGGAGGTTGATCGACGACCGAGTCGATTATTTCAAATCGAATCCTCCAACAAAAAAAACAACCTTACAAGGAGTTATAAGAAACGTATTAGATGATGTAGAACGAATTGCCAGGTTTGAGGCTCCTCGAACATTGACTGCGTACATTGATGTTCTTCGCTTCTTTCTTTCTGAACAAGGACGTGAAGATCTCTTAGAGCAGGTAGAAGATTTGGCTGTCTTCCTTGAGCTAGGAGTATCTCTACCTACCCAGATATCATTAGTTGGGATTGGTCTTTCGCGTACAACTTCAATTCGTATATCAGAATATATTGCCGATGATAGTCTCGACGAAAGTGCTGTGCGATCTTGGCTTGCCGAACGGTCTTGGGAATCAACTGATCTCCCAGAAATAATGAAAAAAGAGGTAAAGAGCATATTAGAAGACGATTGAATTAGCAGCCAGCAAAGCAATTCAATCGGTCACTACGACTTTTAATTTGTCGTCGCTTGTGTTTTAGTTTCCGCTGTTTGCTCGGATCAATTGTTGTTCCAATGTGATTCTTTACACAGTTTTCTTGTCATTATACTCCGTTCTGTCAGACAGTGTTGTCGATCTCAAACACTGCCTGTCACCTTCTGATATCAGATTAACTCATGAGCTCAAGATGGTAACATTCGTCTAGAATGTTAAATGCAAGTGTTACGAGTGATTTGAAATTATGAATGTGACCATGTCTATCGAAAGAACAAATGCCGGAAGACACTTTCCCGCGATTGGACTCGACCTGGATGGCACCATTGACGAGTCGCTCAATTTCTTCCAGTGGCTTAGTCACTCCTGGCGTGGCATGGTCTATATCATTACCTATCGTTCGAACCGTTCAAAGGCTGAGGAAGACCTTTACAAATATGGTATCAGGTACGATCAGCTGATTTTAGTGTCTTCATTCAAGCAGAAAGCTGCAATCATTCAACGTGAAGGTATCGAAATCTATTTTGATGATCAGGATGAAATGACGGCTGATATCCCCGAAAGTGTAACTGTCTTCAAAATTCGAAACGGCGGAAACTTCGATTTTGTTGATCGCAAATGGTTATACAGTGATCAAACGGGGCGTTCGATTTAGCCAATCTCTCAAGTTTCCAGTTGTCAAATAATTCTTCCTGAGTTGTATTTAGTCTGGCTCCTTGCAATAGAAATGACGATATGGTGTACTCGTGTTGTTTTGAATACGTCTATTTAAGATTAAAGTTAAAAAATAATACGGTACTCAAAAAATGCTGACAGATCATTCAGATAAAGAAAATAGAGGGCCTGAACTGCCCAGTACAATCTCGTCACGGCTTTTGCAGGGGATACAGGAATCCGACCAGGGAGCCTGGGAACGGATGGTAAGCCTTTATTATCCGATGTTATACGGTTGGTGCCGACGATCAGGTTTACAACCAGAAGATGCGGGAGATGTTTGTCAAGACGTACTGCGGAGCGTTGTCGTTAGCCTGCATAATTTTCGACGTGACCAGAACAGTGATACTTTTCGTGGATGGTTACGAAGAATCACACAGCGGAGGATTATTGATTTCAGGAATAGACAGAATGGGCAGCCGAATGCCATCGGTGGTAGCGATATCCAGGTCCGAATCGCAAATCTGGTTGATGATATATCAGATTCTGTCAATTCTGACACAACTCCAGAGTATCTCCTGGCACTACTTGAGCTGGTTCGCAACGAATTTGAAAACCAGACATGGTTGGCCTTCTGGAAGACGACTGTAGATGATAAGTCGGCCTTTGATGTGGCTACAGAGTTGGATATGACACGGAACGCTGTCTACCTCGCAAAATCGAGAGTATTACGACGATTGCGGGAAGAACTGACAGATCCTTCAAATACGATAGATAGAAAAACAGAGGACCCCGAGTGTGACGGATGAAAGGCCATCAGATGACCAGCTACGCGACTTTCTCATTGGGAAAGTGTCTGCGAAAGAGCAGTCAATGATTGCCTCCTATTTGGAAATACACCCCGAAGCGCTCGACGACATCATCGAATCTGATATCTCAGATTCGCTCATCTCCAATCTTCAGCAACCTGCTAAATTTTTCTCCAGCGAACCAGCATTTCTGGAAGGTCTGGAGAAGGCTCGGTCAATTCCTCTCCAGCAGGTTCAATCCCTGGTGCCAAGTCGAGTTGGTTTTTACATTCTACTTGAGCAGATTGATCGGAAGGGGACAAGTGCCGTTTTCAAAGCCAGGGATGAGCGAAACGATCAGATTGTTGCCTTAAAGATTCTGCCTTTTGAGAGATCACATGATCCCAAAATCGTAGACCGTTTCAGACGAGAAATGGAGTCGCTCGAACAACTAGAACATCCAAACATTGTTCGATTTATAGAAGCGGGTGAAGCAAACGGAATCCTCTATATTACGATGGAGCTTTTGCATGGTTCCGACCTTTCCAGACTCGTCAAAAGTAGAGGGCCGCTGCCTGTTGATTTAGTCTGTTTTGTGGGGCAACAAGTTGCCGTTGCTTTGGACCATGCCTTCAGAAAGGGTATCGTTCATCGTGACGTTAAGCCTTCAAACATATTTTTAACCAAGGAGGGAGAACTCAAACTTCTCGATCTTGGTCTTGCCCGACCATTAACAGATGATTCCGCATCGATTACCCATAGTGATCAGCTATTGGGAACTATCGATTATATGTCTCCAGAGCAGGCATTTGATTCACACCAAGCCGATATCAGGAGTGATATTTACAGTCTGGGTTGTACTCTCTACACACTTCTCGTTGGGGTTGCTCCTTATAGCGGTCCTGAATTCAATCATGTCCTGAAAAAACTGTTGGCGCATTCGACAAAGGATATGGTTTCGATTCGAGAACATCGTTCTGAAATCCCAGAGCAGTTAGCTCAAGTTATCGAACGTATGTGTGCCAAACAACCTGCTGATCGCTATCAAACACCCCTCGAAGTTGTAGACGCACTTGCCTCTTTTGCAGACGACCGCTTACTTCCAGATCTTGTTTACGAAGTAAAATGTGAGAGCGACGGGAATGAACTATGCAATCCTGGATATCACCTTTCGTGTGAAGGTGATCAATCACACACACTTTCAAAGAGAAACGGAAATCGTTTTAAGACAGTCATCATTTATTTGATTGGAGTGCTATTTCTACTGTTGCTGGGGACCGGTGTAGTCATGTGGTTTGATACAGATTCTAAAAAACCGCCCTTAGCAAAACCTTCCCAAAATCCTACCAGAACGAACTTAAAACAAACGGAAAAGAGAGGGGCTTCCACTTTAGCCACATCCGCTAAAAAAACAATCGCTCCCATCTTCTCCGAAAACACTCAGATTTTGCAGCAATCTCCTTATAGCGGGATTTGGTGTGTCAGTACTTCAAAGAATGGGAAATATATTCGCACTGGGAGTAACGATGGAAATCTCAGAATCTGGGACCGTGAATCGAAGAAGCTCTTAGCGAATCTTCGTAAGCGAGAAGATGTGGATCATCCCGTTCATGATTTTGCTTTTACAGCTGACGGTAAGCGATGTCTTTCTGTTGGTTTTCCATCCTATGTTGTGCTCTGGGATATCCCTGAGCAGAAGATCGTGAAAGAATTTGTTGGTCATGTAGATCGCGTGTGGACGGTCTGTATTTCACCTGACGAATCCAAGGGAGTTTCTGCGGGATGGGATGGGACGATACGAATATGGGACCTGAAATCAGGTGAAGAGGTTCGTGTAATTGAGGCCAACATCGGGAAAGTGCTGGCATTGGCTTATTCGCGAGACGGAAAAAGTCTGATCGCTGGGGGACGTTCTAAAGTTGTCCAATTTGATATTAGCACAGGCCAGGAGCAGTGGGTATTCGATGAGCAGCGTGTTTATGTGAATGCTCTTTCTGTCTCTTCAGATGGACAATTTATAGTGACTGGAAGTCGAGATAATACTGTCAGAGTATTGAGTGCTGATACTGGGCGGCAGATTCAAGTTCTCACCGGGAATACGGATTGGGTCAATGCTGTGGCGATTTCCGACGATGGGAAATGGGTTCTTTCCGGCTGCGCAGATGGCACTGTTCGGCTCTGGGAACTAAAGACTGGTGAAGAAATCCGATGTTTCAAAGGACATAAGGGGCCAGTCAATTCAGTGTCTTTTGTTGAAAATCCATTGATTGCGATCTCCGGTGGTGATGATCGCACGATTCGCTTTTGGACGTTGCCAGTTGGTGGCGAACTTTAACTGTGTTTCAATATTAAGGGGATCTTTATGACTCAGTATTCAGTTCGGTTTGTGATGCTCTCTTTTTCATTGTTGCTGTTCGGGGGATTATTTTTAGTCGGATGTGGAAGTGCTGTTAGTAAGTCAAACTACGATAAAATCGAGTCTGGAATGACGATTGAAGAAGTCGAAAACATTCTTGGAAAAGGAGAGGAACAGGCTAGTTCCAGTATCAATATTCCTGGCCAGTCTATCAGTATTCCAGGTGGGGGAAATATTTCAACATCTGGCATGTCAACATCTGCGAAGTCGATGGTCTGGAAAGACGGTACCAAGGTGATCTCGATTATGTTTTCTGATGGAAAAGTGATGGGGAAGTCACAGTTGGGGCTTTGACGGGTATTTGCAATTAGTAGTAAACTGAAGTTCCCCAGGAATGGTGGTCGCGGTGTTAAGGAATGATTTCATGCGAAAATCTTCCTAGTTTAGGTTATTCAGAAAACTAGATTGTTTTTCTCATGAACAGAAAAAAAGTACCTGATAATTTTAATCCATATCACAAATGGTTGGGAATTCCTGAAAAGAAGTGCCCGCCGACATTTTATGAACTACTGGGAATTTCGTTGGATGAAGATGACCACAAGGTCATTCAATCTGCTGCGGAACGTCAAAAAACGCACGTTGAACAGTTTTTGGGGACCTCATACAACAAATATGCGAATCAACTTATTTCCCAAATTGATGAAGCTGAAATTACTTTATTAAGTCCTGAGCTTCGTCGGAATTATGATCGTCAAGTTGACCTCTTCAAAAAACGGAGGAAGAAACGCCAATTTGATTCAACCGTTGGGCCGTCCTCGATTCGGATGAGTGGCAACCGAACTGTCGGAGAAGGGAGTGGTATCGCCAGGGAGTATGCGGGGATAGTTACAGTACTAGCCGTTGCTTTTTTCGGTATGGCGGCAGCATCTTTCTGGTTGCCGTGGGGAAAATTACAACCTGACAACCAAAATACCAATCAAACTACGTCTAAACCAGAAGAGTCTGTCACCAAGCCAGAACCTGTAGTAAAGGCAGCAGCTCCTGCTAAGATGCCAGAGCCGAAAAAACTAGCTAGTTCGATAAATATGAAGTTCCAGCTAATCCCCAAGGGCACGTTTTTGATGGGGGAAGAAGACCTTCAAAGTCCTTATATAAAACCTGTCCACCAAGTGACACTCACGGAGTCCTTTGAGATTGGTGTGTACGAAGTCACTCAAAAACAATATGAAGAAGTGATGGTGGAGAATTCGAGCGTATTCAAGGGGCCAAACAACCCTGTTGAACGTGTGAGTTGGGAAAATGCAGTTGAGTTCTGCCGTAAGCTTTCGGAGATGCCAGATTCGAAAACTGCAGGCGTTATCTACAGATTGCCAACTGAGGCCGAGTGGGAGTATGCATGCCGTGCAGGTACAACGACAAAATATAGTTTTGGCAATGCTATTTCACTACTGGGTGACCATGCATGGTTCCAAAAGAATTCCGTTGGCAGAACGCATCCTGTCGGTGAAAAGAAGCCGAATCCTTGGGGGCTTTATGATATGCATGGCAATGTGTATGAATGGTGTCTGGACTGGTATGGTGAATACCCAAGCGATAACGTGAAAGACCCGATAGTGACTGAATCAGGCTTGGAACCGATTCCAAAACATCGGGTTATCCGTGGTGGTAGCTGGAATTTTGGTACCGCTAACTGCTTTTCAGCTGTTCGGGGTAATATCCCGCCTCTATCAAATCTACCCTACGTTGGATTCCGTGTGGTTCGTAGTTCAGTCAATAAATCTAATGGGGCAGGGAAAGCTAAAGAAAACTCGGCAACGGAGAAATCCATGTCAGAGACAGCAGAGCAGCCGAAACCGTCGGCTTCAGCTCAGAAAAAAGTAAAAGATGCGCCATTGCCTCTCGGCGAGAAGACCACATCAAATATCCCTGGCATCGAAACAAAACCCAAAGGTGCGCCCTTAAAGCACGCATTACTTTTACTGCGTCATCTAGACTCGGACCCGAAGAAAAGAGGCGTGCGTTTGAATTGGTTTACTGCTAATGAAAGCGAGGCCAATGAATTACCAAAGCAGGGGTATTGGAATGATCCGATGGGCATGCTTGGATATACAATTGGCTGGAATGCTCCCAGTACGGTACCGCTAGGTCGGATCAAAATAAAGAATAGAGTAAAGTACACAATTTTTAAGAATCCGGCACCGAATGTAGAAATAATGGGCTGGGTCTGGCTTGAGGATAAACCCGGGTTGATCCCGGCATGGGCACTAAAGCAACTTGGAGCTAATGGAAATTGGCAACTCACGAATAAGCCAGAGCAACGAGATTTCCTGCTTAAAGAGACCGATCACTGGGAGCTGAAATTTGAGTTTTATATATTGCCGCCTGATGAAACAACTCCTTGGAAAGCCGTCCGATAGCTTTCGGTACTTTCTATTACGCGATTCGTCGTGATCCCCCAAATGGCCGCTACCTCAAAAGAAGCCACTTTAGCAAAAAGGCTTCCCTTTCGTTGCGTTATATGACTTTATTTCAGGTTTTGTCATGTCTGAAGAAAGGTCTTCAAGGAAGGCAGGAAAGCACCGGAACCAGGTACAGACTTTACAAATTGGTCGTGGTATCTGGTGACAATTTCAGTGCCCCGTTTTCATACGTAAGGTCTCAATAAAGCCACGCTCTCAAAAATATACACTCGACTACTATCGACCTGTTTTTTTATCTTCGAGATTCCATACCCAAAGAAAATCACCTAGGCAAATTTACCTTAGAGACTTTTCAGGTCACATTGGCAATGAGATGCCTGACACTCTCTGGGACGAACAAATATATATTCTTAGAATGCCAATGTGGCCCCGGTCAGTACCTCTTTCGTCCAAACTGGCCGGGGCTTCTCTGCTGGTAGGCTAAGTTAATGTCACGAGAAAATTCAGCCAGACGAAATAATGCACTCCGAAAAATCCGGAAAGCGAAATGCATCGATCCCGAAATTAAACTCGCGATTGAAACCATACTGGACCTGTTAAACAGGCAGTCTGCTTATAACGTCGCCTGGCCCTCAGCTGCTTTTCTTGCAAAGAGACAGAATCGCAGTAGACGGACCGGGCAGTGGTACATTCAGATCATTAAAAAGTTTGAAATCTTTCACTGTATCCAGCTTCCTCCGGACAAGGCGATGGAATATTGCGAGTCCCGATTTGGATTCCGTCCGAAACTCGATCAATGCGGTCAATACGGACCCAACCTGTATGTAGTAAATCCGGAGCATCCTCTTTGGGATAAGAGCAGATCATTGCCCAATGAAATCGATATCAAAATGGGAGAGATAATCCAAAGGGTAAAAGCACAAAGGAACGCGAAAACAACCAGTCGATTAGCTTCGAATCCATTAAACCGCCCGAAACTTAATGCGACTACTGATTCAGATCATACTTACTGCCTGGATCAGATCCGTAAAAAAATTGAAGCAACCATGAGTCGATTTCAATATGAAGACTCAAACTATGCACCTCAACCCAGCTAATCAAAGCGGCGTATCGCAAAAGTATAATTCCTGACGTTATTCGCGACATCATATATAGTGTCGCGAATAACGTCCAAGTTTTAAGAATTTTTTACGCTACAATAAAGAGGCTTTATTTCGCTTTTCGAAATTCCCAATCTACTTTTACAGACCTTAAATAATTGCATCAGTTTAAAGGTCTGCTTCAGCAGGCCTACTCGCGGTATTAACCGCGAGTCAACCACCCCACCCTCCCACCATCTTGCTCACAGCCAGGAAACTGATTCAAGATTGAAAAGATATTGTCCTCACAAGTGAGGACAGACCTGCATCCATGATTTCTCTCCTGATCGGCTTTGCCGATCTTAAGAGATTTCACAATCCAGGCCTCAGAAGGAAAGGGATTTCATCAAATAAGTGAACCAATCCTTTTCAGGTTCAGTTCATAGCAGTGCTGCGCTTTAAGAGATAACCAAAGACTGTTTTACTCTACCGAAAGCAGGGGGCCGTCCCTTCCTTGTTGGACCACTTCTGGTCATCCATTTTCTTCTAAAGGATCTTCAGAAGTTCATTTTAACTTACTGCAGTATTTCTTAAGGCATGCGATGAGTAAGTCTTTCTGAGAAACCTTTGTCTGAGCTGAAGCAAGTTGAATTGCTGCCAGGACACCGGAATCTAATGGCCATCTCTTATTGTGATTAAGTGAGCTCTCATGCGCCAGTCCCATCCCATGAAGCTGTTCCACGGTTTCGCATAAGTGATTTTCGATACTGGCTCGAATCAGTTTCTGGATTGTAAGCCCCTGTTGACGTCGTTTCTCTGTCATCGCTTCAAGCAACAAATCATCAACGGGGTAAACCCTGTACATGACCTGATCCTTGCTTTCTAAAGAAGAGCTTAAGTTCTGCTGTAGTTGAGTCTTTTTTCTTTGGCCAGATCTCCTTGCCTGGCGCGATGCTGCGGTTCTCGCTGTTTTCTTTTTTGGCATCTTGAATTCCCTGTTTCAGAATTATTATTTCTCTGAACGGCATCTACCTGATTGGTGCTCGATTCATAAACTGCGGAGAGAGCCCCCCCAAATAATTAAAACAGCTGAGAAATAATTCCTGCAAGTTGAACTAATATTTATGAGATGTCCAACAACTTTGGAGGCAAGATCCCAACACCTGATTTTGATACTGCTTACCTCTTTCAATAATGAAGTTTATATACAGCTGTATTATTCTGTCTTAATCAAAGAGGCCCTTGCAGTACCGGGCGGCAAAATCTGATTCCCAAGGAATAGACGATCGCCCAACGTTAAGTTGGTACAATTGATCTCGAATATTCATTTCCTTGGTGCCGACTCCGGGGCGCTACTTTGCCTTTCCTGAACTTTTAAACCACAGATAAGGCCAGAGGCCTTCTGACGGCCTGAAAGTTCAAGAGAAACGACAGAAAATGCCTTCCTGGCGATGCGGACGAGCGTCCCAAATCACGAATCTCCCTTTTCTAACAGAATGAAGGGGAGTACATGATCTGTGGAAGACAAAAGAGAACGTTGCCTTAGTTACTGACATATTCTGAAAGGACCCTTCTAAAATATTTCCGGAGATCGCATCGGAATATCACTTGCACCAGTGATTCGTTGATTTCGTTAGGGAACCTTTCAGAATGGTTAACCCCCAAAGACCTTTGGGAATATTTCAGGACTCTCTCTTCAGAAGACCGGTGAGATCTGGTGGACTGTAATTCTTCCCCTTGACTGCTTTTCCGGACACCATCGGACTTGGTTCTTTCGTCATATTGCTGCGATGGACTTCTGAAAACAGTTCTGGAGCCGGCATTCCTGAAGCGACTGCATCACCGAAGAGAACATATGCTCGATCAGCCCAGGCATCAGCCGCTGCAACGAGGTCTTGCTGTGAGTGGGCAGTGAGCCACTCTGCCAGTTCCTCTAATGCTAAGGCAGCTCGGAAGAGGAGGACGTCATCATGGAGAGATTTGGAAGCTATCCTGGCGGCTGTCGAACTGAGAAGCTTGGCCAGTGAATCGGCAGCATCCTTATCACAGGCCAGGAGAGTCGGATTAGAGGAGATGGGCCCATTCATGGCCAGGTGAAATTGCCGCACAGATTGAATGGATTTTTGCAATGTGACTCTTCCTCAGGATACGTTGAAAACTCTTACTGAAATGTACAAACTGACAAATCAGGCAAGGAAAGAATCAGAGCTTTGATATGAAATATCCTACTGATAAGAGAGGGTAACTTTCAGATCAGTATTCGTCTGGCAGTAAGATGCAGGTACTGGATCGATCTGCTTCGGTTATAATCCAGATTTTCTGATCAGCCGAAATGAAATAGACACTAATTATTCTCATGCCCGTGTGCAGCGACTGTTCATTTACCCGTTTATCCTCAGCGCAGCAATCTCTCCAGTCCCCTGCCTGGTGACGCCTCAGATATGTTTCAGGTTGCTTTCCTGCTTTTTCGAGTTCTTGAATCGCTCCTGGGGTAGCAACAATCTTTCCAAGAGGGAAAAGTGGATCAGACACAGGCACTCCGTCTAGTTTTGAAGACACTTTTGAAAGTGAAAAGAAGCCAGAGTAAGATCTCATCTTCCTCTCAGTTAGCCAAGAAGATATGGAGATCAGTCTTTCTGGACACTGATGAGCCAGGCTTCAACGAGATTATCCATTAAATAACCGCCAGCAGCCGGGGAGAGGCTTGAACGAATCAATTGCTTGGAAACCGTCTGAGGGTTTACCAATGAATCCCGAATAAAATCGGGAACATGAAAAGCGTTCATACGCATCTGTCGATATTGTCCCACAATATCTATCCAGCAATGCGCAGCTGCCATGCGTTCGTTTTCGGCAGTAACCACTCCACAGAATAACTTAACCAATGTGAGGTTGAACTGGTCACTAGTGGGCTGTTCGAAAAAATCATCCACAACATAAATGGAGACGGTGTAACGGGCTTTTCGACTTCTCAGACCTTTATTTCTATTTAACCGCACTCTCGTTGATCCTTTGGTATATATTCTTCATGGACCCATTGATTGACGCGACCTACTCCGACCCCAAGTTCACGTGCGATCCGGATCTGTCCCCACCCCAGATCGCGTAATTCAGTAGCCCTTCGTTTGTTGAAGTATTGAGGTTTCTTACCAATCTGAGAACCTCGTGCTTTTGCAGAACGCATACCAGACCGCGTTCGTTCTCTGATGATCGACAATTCATAGTCCGCCAGGACTGAAAAGAGTCCTGCCAGCATTCGACCTGTGCTCGTACTGAGATCGATATTTTCGCGAAAGGAAATCAGCGTAATATTACGTTCGATACACGTCGTAATGATTTTGACTAGATGGGGTAGTGACCGACCTAAGCGATCCAGGGCGTGAACCACCAGAGTATTGATTTGACCTTTTTGAATGGCATCCCATACCTGGTTCCACCCAGGTCGAGAATCTTTGCTTCCTGAGATTCCTTCATCGATATACTCCCGAACATTTTTCCAGCCACGGTTATCTACATATTCGCGAAGATCATGCAGCTGCGCTTCCGTTGTCTGCTCATCCGTGCTGACGCGAGCGTAAATGGCTATTTTTGATTTAATAATCAAGCCTCATATCATCAGAGCATAGGTATGCTGATTAGTATCCAGGGCCGATTCCCAGAAAAATCGTCCGGTTTTTTGGATTGCTCTAATGTTACAGTCAGATACTTTCGGAATAATCTTTGATGCCGAGCTTTCGAATCCTACCCTGCTTATCCAGTGCGTTGCCCTACATTTCCTGGAAGCTTTAAGCACCAGTGAAGCTGAGATATTCGCAGATTACCAAGTATTGGTAAGTGCCCCCAATCAATACAGGTAACTAACCAGGGGGGCCCCGCTCTAGACCGAAATATATTTCCCTCGCGCGATGGGCTCAGACATCAGGTATCGTGAGGGGGAATCCATACTCACAGTGTTATCACTCAATACCTGACTCCAACGAGTCCAGCACTGCAGAAAGTGCTGGCTATGGCAAAAGTCTGCTGGCTACAGCGGGGGCAGTCTTTGGTACCCGCAAGCTATGTGGTGAAGAAGAGGTGGCGTCATCGAGGTAGGTACTGCCGGTGATACCGATTCAAATCGACAGCATTTCATCTGGCAGATAGCGACAGCCTTCATCAAGCGGAACCCTGCTAGAAATATCAGTGATGGATGCGACTTTTGGCTGTCAAGTATGAGCTGAAATGCGACGAAAGGGTCCAAAAAGGGTTCATGTGTTCCGTTGCACCCCCCCCCTAAAAAACTGCTTTTAACCAGTTCCCACAAAAAAAAATGGAAATTCTTAAACCATTGTCTCAAAGGACATTAAGGGGAATTTCTCGTGTGAATCTCCTAGGGGGTAGAAAAAATGGTCAGGGGGGGACCCCCACTACGTATTTACGTACTTATCGAAGGGAAATGTATCTGATTAACTCAGAAAAGGGTGTCTAAAAAATCAGTGATGGCTATCGAGCAGTACAAGGCTGTTTCTCTTTGGTGTGGAAAAAAGTATTCCCTTTTCATGCCGGATTTCTGTTCGAGGCTAATCAATTTTTACGGAGTGAATGATGTCATTTGTCATTGAAACAGCGGGAATTAGTATTTCGGAGCTTCAGTCAAAACCTCGCGTCTGTGAGCCATGTGAGTCCCTCGTTGAAGTGGAAAACGTGATTTTGAAAGAGCAATCAGTGCAGTTAGTACTTCATGTAGTGACCAGTACAAAAGGAAACCAAACAGGTAGGTCATTTAGTGAATATCTTAACTTGCCGAACCCCAACCGTGAATCTTCGGAGGCGTTAAAAAAACGAGTTTTAAGATTCTTACTGGCCTTCGGTCAGATCACTCAGCAGGACATTAAATCGGGAGCTGATCTTAATATTGAATTCGAAAAACTGAAAGGAAAGCGGGCGATAGTTCAATTCGTTTCGAATCAAAATTCTCAGATCCAAATTCCATTTTATGGTATCTGGCATTTAGATGATCCCGATTGTCCAGCTGTCCCTTGAGTAAAAGAGAATCGAGGGCACGGTACAGTAACGGAGCTTCTCTGCGAAGAGAGACTACAAATTGTCATGCCCTCGATTTCCCTTAAAAAATGCGGACACAAGAAACTGGTTAACGAACACAATCTTTATTTGTTGAGTTAGGAAACATGAGTGAGAAAAAAAGAAAAAAAACGATTTCAGATTGGGCAATGATGTATCTTAGCGATCGTAAGCATGTTTTTAGGAGAGGACACCATTATGAATTTTGTCAGACTCATTACCAAAGAATCGAAGATCAAATCATGCAGCGTAAGGTCTCTGAGTTCATTTTAAGTCGTAGCCCGAGTCTGGCTTCTGCTAGCTTGGTGCGAAACGTTGTGGAAACGATAGCTCAAATGAAAGCTAAGTCATCAGAGATTTTAGAACCATTTGATGTTGACCGGGAGGCGTCCTTAAACGTGATTGTTTTTAAAAATGGAACATTTAATTTAGACAGCTATATTCAGGAGCAGCTTAATGCACAATAAACACTTTCAGCAGCGACATGATCCAAAGAATTTTGTTTCATCTATTCGACCATATAACTATGACCCAAATGCGGAATGTCCTGAGTGGATGAGATTTCTGTCTTTTTTGACTTCTGAAAAATTAGATCTCATCAAATGTATTCAGCTCTGGTGTGCTTCAATATTTTGCCCACAGTACAGAACTGAATGCTTTCTATGGCTGACTGGGCTGGGAAAAAATGGGAAGTCTGTTTTTGTTGATGTGCTTACAACTGTTGTGGGAGAGCAGTGTGTGAGCCATCTCAGTGCTCGGCAACTGGCTGGTAAGCATGAACTGGCTGGTCTGGCTGACAAAAAAGTAAATGTCAGTATGGAATTCGAAAAAGTTACACCTGCTTTCGTGGATATCGTCAAAAATCTATGTAGCAATGAGCCCCTTACCATCAATGAAAAAATGAAGTCGGTTTATGATGCCAGGCTTTTTATTCGACTTTTATTTGTGAGTAATTCTGTTCCCTATGTCACTGACCGTAGTGATGGATTCTGGAGGCGGTGTCTACTGGTTGAGTGTAAAGGGCGTGTCCGTGATGGTGAGGAGGATCTTAGCCTAAGTGACAAGTTAAAGGGTGAGGCTCCTGGCATTTTCAACTGGCTTTTGGAAGGAGTAGAGGAACTTATACAGCTAAAAGGAAAGATTCCTGTTCCTGCATCAATCCAGCGGTCCGTTGAAAAACAGCGTAGAGTGATGGACCCCCACCGAGGATTTTTAAATGAACAGATTGTTTTTACAGGGGATGATCAATGGTTACCGGGGCAAAAAGAGATTTATCCTCGTTACCGAAAGTGGATGACGGATCGCGGACAAGCTGGTATGTACTCTTGGGATCGCCTGAAAATCTATCTCAAAGAGGTGTTTCCGGGTAGTAAAAGTGTCCGACGTAGGCATCGAATCCATGGGCGAGCATATGGTTATTGCGGTATCGCCTGGAAAGAAAATGAAGAATCGAAGAGTGAAGTTGAAGATGTGGTTGAGCAAATCATGTCTCTTCCATCTTCAGCATCTTCTTCTGATGACAGGGATGAAGTTTCACCTGAGAGACCTCAGGGGCCGCAGGCACGGGGCTATCAACCTGATGATCCTCTGAGCAGTTCTGAGAAAGGAACTGAGAAAACTGAGGCACATCCCATCGCGGATGAGGATGAGGAACTTGCCGAGATCTTAGGCGAATTAGGAGGTGGCAGATGATCTATATGACTCGTGCGAAACCGGGTGATTCGGAAATTTTGTCAGAGGTCCCAGATGATGTGAAGCTGCTGGATGCCCGTAACGTTGGCAAGATCCTTGGTATTTCAGAGTCAAAGGTTCGGCTTTTAACCGATGCTGGCGCATTGACCCCAGTCAGGATTGGGATGCGATCACTGAGGTATAGGCTCTCTGATATCTATGAATACAGCCGCAGTCTTAAATGATTTTCGGCTGAAAAATTGTGTGATACAGGTCTTTCAAATTTTAATCGAAAAACAGAGCTTATTCGTGAGCTCATTAGCAAATATTGATGTTTAAGGAATGAGGTATTTTGAGATGGTGAGTGTGAGTTTATTTCAGCCGACTGTGACTCGGCATGATAAGAAAAGTGGGAAGAAAGTTGCGAAGAAAACGAAGGTGTGGTGGATGGCCTGGCGTGATCCTGACTTGAAAAAACGTTGTACTGCTTCTACTGGAACGAAGAATCAGAAGCTGGCCAATCAGAAAGCCAGGGAGCAACAAGATAAATTGTATCGAATTGCTCAGGGTTGGTACCATCCAGCAGATAGTCATTGCGACAAAACTTTAGAATCTGCGATTGAGGAGTTTCTGAAGAGCAGTCGGGCAAGGCATCGGTTTCAAACGACTGATGCTTATCGGATAAGTCTTTCAGTGTTTCAACGGAACACTGAATGTCAGTTGCTGAGACAGGTTACTGTTAATGTGATCGAAGCATTTATCAATTCCCGATCAGGGAAAGTGTCATCTACTACAATCAATAAGGATCTGAGGCATCTGAGAACATTTTTGAACTGGGCTGGTAAATTGAATTACCTGGCTGCAATTCCGAAATTCTCAGGATTATTTCTACCAACAGATAAGTCTAGTCCGGTGATGATTCCAGAGCATGAAATCAAGGCGGTCCTCGAAGTATTGAAGAAAAAAAGACTCAAACTCTTCCAGCCTACAGACTGGTGGCGGGTCTACGTTCAGTTGGCTCTCTTTTTAGGTGCCAGGAGAGGGGAGCTACTTGGGTTAAAGTGGTCTGATATTTCGTTTAAAGAGCAGTCTATCAAGATTCGCCGGGAAACGTCGAAGGGAAGGCGTGACCGCACTTATGAAAGTGTTACAGCCCTGATGCCACTGTTAAAAGACTGGTATGAATCAGCTGACTCAGTACCTCTTTCGACTGATTCTGTTTTGCCGTGGTCTCATACAACACGCAGGCAGTTATATGTTGATTGGAAAAAGATTCTGAAGGCTGCTGGTATCGCGTCTGAGCGACATTTTAAGCTTCATAATTTTCGATCTACGTGCGTCAGTGAGCTGTTGGAGTCGGAATCTTCATTTACCGTGCGGGACTGGGTAGGACATGCTTCGGTTACAACGACTGAAAAGCATTATGCAAATACTACGAAGGCTCGCAGGGAGGTTGCGAGGAAGAGGCGGGTACGATGAATCAGGTAGATTCTGAAAAGTGTTACAGACACAGATGAAACCGTTTTTATCGTATTCTGATCAGCACCAGGGGCGGCAGGTAAAGGCTCCTGGTGCTGACCTTCTTCTTGCCTAAAAAGCTATCCATTGAGCATTTCGTTGTTAGCGAAAACTATAGTAAAGAGAGGGGCTACTGTGGGGGCATCAGCTCATAAACTGGTGAGATCCACACTTTGGGTGGAAACTGACATATTCGAGATACTCAAACCGCCTACCTTTTTAATGATTGTGACTCAGTCTAAGTTCATGTATTGAATTACGAGACTTATCATAGAAAAATACGCGATCAAACTCTGAAATAAAATTGTGATTGTCCATTCTTTCTGACCATTCAATAAGCCCAATTACATGATGGGGAATCGTTTCAATCAATAGCCAGCATTTGTCACACTTTTTAAGATACTCTGGAAGTTTACTCTCCTTGTTTTTCAATGTTTCCAAGACCTCAGGGGCCGAAAGATCATGTATAAATCCTCCTGAGGCTTTTAGGAGACCTGCTGACGACCAGTCATCAACTGCTGCGAGACTGATTTCCTCAAGCTCCACAGGTAAATTAATACCATCTTCATTACCCTCCAGGTCTTCATATCTCTTTGGTATTACAGATGTCGAGTAATTAAATCGGACAAAATCATAAACGACGCGAATGTTGTGGCTACGAAAGTTGCGGTTTAGGTATTTAGGATTGAAACGTGCCCTAATCGCCTGCGGGGGAATATTTTTGTTCTGGCGGCATCGACACACAACCTCCCGGAGAATCAATTCATGTTCCTCCATGGCTTTCATGCTCTGTTTGGGCTGGTTTACGATAACTTTAGTGACCTCAATTCCGATAGTCACGTTTCCCTTTGGAAATAAAACGTCTGGGACATCATCTGGAATAAGCAAGTCTCGATATGATACTTCCCCAAGATACTCAATTAACCTATATGCGGAATTCAATTCTTCTCGGTGTTTTGAATCAACAGACATTTCTCTCCTCCTAACCTGAGTATTAAGTTAACGAAGCACTGGCAGATTAGAGAGGACCCAAAACGTGTCAACAGCATTTCGAGTGGTTTCACCCCAAGAAAATTATCTCAGTGGGAATCAAACTGAAGCCCAACGAAATCTGGATACTTAAAAAAGTGCAGCGGGGATTTTGCAAAGGCTATATGACAGAATAAGCATCCCAATGCTGCAGATTTCAGATGATCGTCCACAGGAATATCTGAAATCAGATTCCCCATTCATTACCGAGAGTATCGAGCTCTGATAATTCGAGTTTTGAATCGGGCAATTTCCGAACCTTATCGGAACCATCTCTTTTATTTCCCGAGAATGTTGCAACGCTGGTTGTAACACGGGGTTCCCCAGCAATGGGCTTTTTGGGTTTCTTTGGGTGAGAGCAGGTTTGCCTGGTTTCTGGCCGCTATAAACACAAAAACCCGACGGGAAAGGTTTAGCACCATTTCCTGTCGGGTTTTTTCATAGTACCGGAGGGGGGACTTGAACCCCCACGAGGTTTACCCTCACTGGATTTTGAATCCAGCGCGTCTGCCGATTCCGCCACTCCGGCCTGAGATTAAGATTATATAGTCTAACGCTTTAAGGAATTCAATGGAAACAGGCTAAAATATCACATTCCCTGATTGGTCAGGCAATCGAGTGCTAATTTTATGCCGCCCGTTTCGTGTTTCAGGCGGCTTCGATGGCAGCGGTAGAAAGCGGGAACTTCAGTGTGAATGCGGTTCCTTTACCGACGGCACTTTCTACACGAATCCGGCCGTGATGCGCTTCCATGACTTCTTTCGCCAGAGAAAGACCCAGTCCGGTTCCTCCCTGACCATTTTCATCCGCTTCTTTGGTGGTGTAGAACTGATCAAAGATATGATGCAGTTGCTCTGACGGGATGCCTGCTCCACTGTCACGAACAATGACTTCTGCCATATTGGCTTCCGCGTTCAGTCGAACCGCCAGATCAAGTCGACCTCCGGTAGGCATGGCCTGTCGTGCATTGACGATCAGATTGACAAGCACCTGCTGAATCTGGTTCGGATTGAGAACAACTTCCGGCTGGGCCTCGAAATGAGTGTGCAGATTGACACGGTTCATCGAGAGATCTTTTTCGACCAGGGCAATCACACTTTTCACCAGTACGACCAGATCAACTGGTTCCTGACGGCTGTCACTGCCGCGGGCATAGGAAAGCATCCCGGTCGTGATTTTTGCAGCACGCTGACCGGCAGACAGGATTTTGTTAAATGCTTTCTCGCGGCGTTCTTCTTCTTTGTGACGCAAACCCAGTTTGGCGTAATTGATAACGGTGGTCAGGATGTTATTGAACTCGTGAGTAATTGAAGAAGCCAGAGCGCCGACAGAACTCATTTTCTGAGCATGAATCAACTGCTTCTGATAGTCTTCAATTTGGGTTTCCAGCTCTTTAACCCGTTGTTCCAGTGATTCGATGGTTTGATTAGACATGAACCGCTTGCATCCTTGCCTGGCGATTGAATGATTTATAGAAAACAGCGACTTGCCACTGATTCTGGAATTTTTACTTATAGTTTACATATCGGCGTCTTGGATACAGGACTCCAGATCGTCACAGTAGACGCGTCTAATGCGATTGGAGAAATAGTCAGCAGGATCCTGTTGCCGAGAATAGGTGGTATTGTGTAAATGGGTTGTATGGGGTCTGGTGCGGGAAAACCTGCGTTCGTCGCACCCTGAATCATGCCAGGTCTTTATTTGAGTTGGACTTTAAAATGCAATAATGATCCGCGTTTCTCAATATTGTTGTAAGTCATTAAAATGGAATAGGATCGAGAATAAGGATCAAGCAGAACAGCACAAAAGATCTGCTTCGGTTGAAGCGAGTTTCAATTGTGTTTCTGCCAGTGGTTTCAGCCGGGAAACTGGAATTATCAGACTGATTATGTCTATCAATATGCAAACAGGTCCAGGTGTAACACTTTGCGAAAGTTTCCCAGATTATCAATAAAGAGGGGACAGGTTTCGATGAAAGTGTGTGTCCGGACGATTGAAGAATTCATGTCCGACAGACTAAGCAACAGGGGACTGCGTCAGCTGATGTCTCTTCTACAGTCGCTTGATACAGTCCCTGCAACTGCAGTCAATTGTGAACAGACTATGCGGCGATGCGCTCTTCTGCAGGTCCCTGGTCGTCTTGTTGATCCTGGATCTGTTTTTTGCGTGCAGCTGTCTGGATCCGGTAGGCAATTTCTTTAGCGATGGCCTGGTTAAAGGCAATCTGAAACTGATGAAAAGAAAATTGTGCGGCACAACACCAGCCAATTACAGGCTGGCAACGCTGAGGTCTGAGTTCCAGTTCACGGATTGAACTGGCAAGAGACACAACCGTTTGCTCTTCAAAATAAATTCCACTCCCCAGTCCATTCTGTTCGAAACAGACGACTGAACGGGCTGCTTCACAGTCCGAGTAGATGACGACAGGAGTACCACAACTTTGTGCCTCAATGGCTGAAAGGTCGAAATCAACTTCACGGGGACAAATCACGGCAGAGCAGAGGCGGTATTGATCCCGCAGTTGCTGATCATCCAGTGGGCCCAGAAGTTCAACCAGGGGATGATCCTGTAAATCCTGTGGGAGTTCCTCAGAGCTGATTCCTGCAATCGAGAGACTTCGCCCCAATTCCTGACAGGCATTCACGGCAAGTTGATCAGATGCGGTCCACTGGCCATCAACAACCAGCAGGTAAAACTCCGTTCTCTGGTCGAATCCGGAGCAGAAGAAATCGGTGTCCACAGGTGGTTTGACGAACGATGTGAATCGATCCCGATTCTGATTCTGAAGGGTCTTTGTAGGAACGACAAATTCCACTTCCGTCAAACTGTTGATGAGCTGCTGATTAAGAGGGGCATGATTACTGGAACGGGGTTCCAGATAACACATGTGTAACTGGTGTTCCTGGCATTTGATAGAGGCGGCTGCTTCCAGGCTGGTACTGATGATCAGATCAGAGTCAACAGAGTTGATCTCGCGCGCAGGGGAAAACCCTGTTCCGAAGCGGGCTATCGTAGATGAGTGAGGCCAGATTTGATTCAGTGCTTCCCAAATACAGTACTCGATGCGAGTATGTGATACGCCGGTATGCACTAATGTGACACTCATTATGTTTCCTCCTTGAAACGTTGATGAGCCAGTATGGATTTCTCTCGCGATCAGACCAGCAGTGCGCTTGCCGGTAATTCGATATCGAATGATAAGATAGGAAGTCTGAAGGAGGGGCTTTCAACCATCGCACCTTCGCCGATGATCTTGACAAATCTTAATATTCTGGTCAATGCGAATTTGTTCAGAAACAGTCGTCCGCTGCCATGCAGTAAAAAATAGAATGATAACTTTCTTTATTTTTTACTGCTGACCGCGGGGGTCTCAGCATTGATCAGTGGTTCAGATACTTGTGTTGATTGCTTATGAATCGCGTCAAAATCAGGAATAGTAACTCCCTGTTCCGCCTGATGGACCAGGGCGGCCATCTCCCAGGCAGTGACATAGTAATACTTCCACTCGGGGTGCCGTTCGGCTTCTGCACGGAGTTCTGTATGAAAAGCTTCTGTTTCCGGCCCCAGCAGGGTGTCGATATTGCCAGGCTTGGCACCATGGGTATGGAGTTTGATAAAAGTCCAGTCGGGGCGCCCGGTGACGTGGACATCTGCGGCCAGCCAGTGATGTAAACGATTAACCGTGCCGGGACGTCCCGCGTGCAGATCCGAATTTTCGATTCGTGGCATCAGACCCCATTTGCGTTGACTCCAGTCGAGTCTTAACGGTCCCTGGATCATCAGCAGACTGTCTGAATCAGGTGAGTGACCTACCTGGGCATGAACTCCCTGGTTCTGCGATTTCCGTTCTCCCGGGCGGTTTTTTGCGTAATAGATGCTGTTGATGATCTCGGTCTGAGTATTACTGGGGGCGGAGGGCATGGTCAGGTCGGCATAACAGCCGGTTTCCAGCAGGATTTCAATCTCGTTGTCGACGCCACACCAGCGACCATCAGGACGCGAGTTACAAAGTGCCCAGTTACCGTGGATAAAACTGTAGAGAATCTCTCCCGTCTGGGGATCTTTTCTCAGCAGACCATGCCGGTCGAAGAGGGTCTGGCGAAACTCGTTCATTTTCTGTCGCAGGCCGTCTGCTGTGTCATGATCATGATGTAGATGAATTTCCACATCACCGTATCCCTGTTTACAGAGGGACGCGAGACGATCCAGGTACTCAGGCGCATACTGGTCTTGAGGGTAGAAGAATGTATGTTGTGGCACTTGTCCCCGCGAATCGCTGAACCGGGAAAATCGAGCCGGGTATTCTTCACACCAGCGATCGACGCGGGCAATCGCCTCTGATTTCGTGGGGCTACCCCATTCCGGTTCAAAGTGATCACAGACCGCAACGAAAATATGTCGGGCTTGTTCCGGGCTGAAGGAGACTTTCGGATCTCGCTTCTTTGAAAACAGGTAAGCGGGGAGCCAGTACTGCATGTTCCGGGCCCGGATGGCAAAACAGAATGCGCCAGCCACGCCGAGCAATAAGGTGACACAAATCATAATACAGGTAAATAGAAACGGGGACATGTTGGTTCAGCTTTTTGTAAAGGGGAGGGTATCAGCAGTTATCGACTCCACGTCACTGACGACAGGATCTGTTTCCGGAATATGGTGATCATTCACCGGAACCAAAACAGGCTGACTGCGTTCGGTACGTTCCCAGATGCCACTTTGCCTGGTAAAGAGCCAGCGGTACAGGCCGATCCCTAAGGCCAGATTCATCTGAACGAACATACCGGGAACGCGACAGAGTTTTAACAGGCGACTGCTGCCATTCAGCTTCATACCAATGAAAGCAGAAATATAAAACAGTATCTGCAGCGACAGTGTTGCCTGATACAGTGGTTGATTTAATAAAAACAGGTTACTTAAGAAGGCCAGCGCCATAAAAACTGGACAGAACCAGCGCAGCAGTTTGTGCGACCAGAAGGCGAAGGCGATTGAACCATAGCGGGGATGCAGCAGAGCTTTCAGATGCTTCAGGCTCTGAAAGGCCCCGGTGCCGATACGAATACGACGTTTGAATTCGGCCTGGACGGACGTTGCTGATTCCTCAACCGCGAAGGCACTCTCATCGTAGATGAGGCGTTGTCCCGCCAGGTGGACCCGCATGCCAATCAGAAAATCGTCAATGATCGTATCGGCTGGAACAGGCTGATAAAGCGATTTTTTCAATGCATAGATCGCACCATTCACACCCAGGACTGCACCGAGACGGGTTTCACAATGTTTGAGGAAATTCTCATACTTCCAATACAGTCCGTCTACGTTTTTCCCGGTTTCTGCATCTTCGAGAATAAGTTGCCCGCAGACACAGCCAGTTGATTCGTCCTGGAAATGCCTGACGAGCTGTCGGATGCACTGTGGATCCATATTGGTGTTCGCATCGGAAAAAACAAGAATCTCTCCCGAAGCCAGTGGAACACAGTCATTCAGTACCGACGCTTTCCCGCGACGTTGTTCAAACTGAATCAGTCGTATCTGGTCATCGCCGTACGTGTTGACAAGCTCTCCAGTCAGGTCTTCATTTCCATCGCAGCCAATCAGGATTTCCAGTTTTGATGTCGGATAATCGAGCCGGGCAAGGTTGTTGAGACGTTCGAGGATCACAGCTTCTTCACGATACGCGGCGATGATGATCGATACCTTCGGCAGAGAATTTGTATCGAGTGGTTCCCGTTCCTCTGTGTCTTGTTGCCTGGATTTATTACGTGCCAGCAGCCAGATCACCAGGGGGTAACCAAAATAGGAAAAACCGATCAGAAACAGAGAGGTCCAGAACAGGCTGGCTATCAGAACGGGATTCATGTGGATGATCCTTTCTGGAACTGTTTGTAAGGTAATTCAGCCTGATTCACTTCAATCTGTTTTATTGGCTGACTTTCATTATGAGTTTTGATCACTCGCGCCGGAATCCCGCCGACGGTTGTGTGTGAATCCACGTTCTTAACGACCACCGCATTGGCACCGACTTTGGAATGTGATCCTATGTGGATTCCGCCAATGATTTTAGCACCGGCGCCAATGAAAATATCCGAACCGAGTTCGGGGGAAGTGTTGCGTTCTGCACCGATCGTCACCTGATGTTCGATTTTGATGTCGTCACCGGCTTTGACAGAACCGTTGATTACTATCCCCTGGCTGTGGATGATCACAAACCGTCTGCCGAAACTGGCGCCCCGTCCAATGATACACTGGCAGAAAATGGCATTACACTTATTGAAAATCATGGAAAGCGGAAACAGTTTCCAGGTATCAGACCATTGCATCAGTCGATACCACAGTATTGCCATCGTGCCGTCTGTCAGGCAGGTCTTCAGCAGGCTGCGGTAGGTGATGCTCCCGTAGCACCATTCTGATTTCGCTTGCAGGTCTTCCCAGAACTTCATATTCAGCTCACTTCTTATTGAATGTATTGGTAATGCGCGCTCTTGGATCAGACGGGATTGTTTACCAGTTGATTCAACAGGTCTGCCAGTTGCCCCGCCTGGTATTCCCGCTTGAACTGATCTATCTGTTCCGGTTGAGAGATGCAGGCATCATGTGTTTCTGTGAGTCGTTCAGTTAACCAGGTTGCCATGCCGGGAATATTGTCTGCACGGAAATTGGATGCGGGCCAGAAACTGCCAAGGATCTCTGCGGTTTCACCTGCAGGAGTAATCGACAATATTTCCCGTTGAATCGCCAGGTATTCAAACAGTTTGGCGGGAGCGACCCGGTCGGCACCTTCGACATCACTGAGCAACAGGCACAGGGCGTCAGCGTTTGCCATTTTTTTCAAAGCTTCATGATGCGCACAGTATTCTTCAGTAAGCAAAGTACATGCAGTCTGTCTGATCCGTTCGAGTAGTGCCTGTTGTTCCGGTGTTTTTCTGCCAATGAACTGCAGTTCCAGATTTTTCAGGATCTCAGGCTGTGATTGATGAACGGCTTCGATTGCGTGAATGAGTGGTTCGACCGTTGTCAGATTCCAAAGTGTTCCTGTATAGACGATCCGGAATCGTTTCTGTGCTGCGGGATGATGTGTTTTCTGCAGAGGCTGATCCAGATGATCAAAGTCATCCATGTCGAAGCCGTTGTAGATGCATCTGGCAACGGCGTCAGTTCCGAACTGGTGTGCGCGGTCAAGCAGCCTTTGAGTACTGGCTTTGGTTGTCGCAACGATGGCATCCGCCTGCTGCATGACCGATTTCTGTAAGCGGGTCTGGATCAGATGTGAAATTCGGTCCTGCTGATGATTTTCCAGGTACTTGCTGCTCAGGTCCCATTCGTCCCTGAAATCGACGATCAGAGGCAGCCCCGAGATGCGTTTCAGTTTACTGGCGAGAATCAGATTGGAGTAGGGGGGCGCCGTCGCCAGTATGGCATCGTGAGGCATTTCGTTCAGCAGTTTTTTTCCCGCTTTGAGTGCATTGGGGTACCAGAGGATTTGAGAATCGGGTTGAAGTAATAACCCTGCAGCTGATCTGGCGATCTTACGGCAGCCAGACTTCACAGATGACAGCAGACTGGTTGACTGAGAATACTGTTTTTTGCTGGCCATGTTCTGTTTGAGTGAGTAATCCGGTTCCCAGGTTCGGGCTTTGACCAGATTTGTTTCTTCCGGAATATCGACCAGCAGACTGTTGTCGAATACAGGGACAGAGGGGTTGGCTGCCATCAGCACACTCACGTCCCAGCCGAATTGACGCAGGTATTTGACGAATTTTACCGGACGTTGTACACCCGCACCGCCGACCGGTGGAAAGTGATAGCTGACCAGCAGCAGTCGTTTTCGCGTCCCTTCCGAAGATACATGATCCCGAGAGTCAGTGGATTCGGTTGGACGAGAGATAATAGTGGACATGGTGTCGTGGTTCCTTCAATATTATAAATCAGGCGCAGGCCTGCTGTGTTCGCGTTGAGTGCTGTGTTTTATTTTCAATCCAATGACTGACTGTGTGAGACTGAAGGCGGGTGTGCTGGCATTCAGAGAGCTGGCGGACTGCTTCAATCGCGTAGGGATGGTTGTCATGCATCAGGCAGAAATTCCCAGAAACGGGATGATAGTTCTGACACCAGTCGATCATTTCAGACTGGTCATTCATTAGATAATCGCGAGGATCGATATCCCAGAGCACCACCGTGCGTCGTTGCCGCCAGAGTCCCAGCAGTTTACCGAGGTTCAGTTTGCCTTTCGGCGGTCGTACCAGCTTCACTGTTTTGCCTGTGATCTGCTCCAGTATCTGATCGGTCTGCTCAATTTCTTCAAGAAAGTCGCGTGTGGATGTTTGTGCCGGCTCGGAATGTGTCAAAGTATGGTTTCCGAGTTCGTGACCTTCCTGGACGATTCGTTCGATCAGATGAGGATATTGCCGGGCTTTTTCACCGATGACAAAAAATGTGGCCTGTTGCTGATATTTCTGTAATACGTCCAGTAGAAGTGGCGTGTATTCCGGGTGGGGGCCATCATCAAAAGTGAAGGCTATCTCTTTGAGTGGCCTGGTGTCAGCAGTGTAGCAGTTGGCATGAGCTTGCGAATCAAAGTGGCTGACAGCGCCATGCACCAGATACAGTTTCGGCGGAATCACTGCGGGAATCGCTTTCTTGACGAATTGACGAATGATATTCATGGCGGCTGTTTTCAGGTCTGTTGTTTTGTTTTTTTGTCTTTTCGCTGATAAGACGATCGTGTTTTCTGTTGTCCGGTCAGGCCAGCTGTATAACGTGTACTGCAGTCAGACAGAATCTGGCTGATCTGTAATGATGACTCCTGCCATGACATCGGTTCAAAACTCCGCCGATCAGAAGGAGTCGTTGATTCCAGCATTTCAGCGAGAGCCACAGCCAGTTCACTTGAATTGTCAGCTGTCACCAGTCGATCACAGGTGGGATCTGCAATTTCGGGAATTCCACCCACACGACTGGCAACAAATGGTTTCCCGCAGGAAATGGCTTCCAGGAGAACATTGGGAATCCCTTCAGACAGGCTGGGTAATGCGATAACGTCAGCTGCACGATACCAGTCCACCAGCCGGTGTTGCTGTTGTGATCCCTTTAACTGGAAGAATTCTCCCAATCCGGTTTGTTCTGTTTTTTGTAATAAAGCTGATTCCAGGGAACCATCACCTAAAACATAGCACGTAAAACGAGTGCCCACTTTACTTATTTTCTCGCAGGCCTGCAGGAGAACAGAGTGTCCCTTGACCGGTTCCAGGCGTCCGACGCTGACGATGATTTTTCGTTCCAGGGGAAGTCCCAGTCGTTCGCGGGCGGCTCGCTGATCCCCGGGACTGAACAGGTCCCGATTAACACCACGGTAGACGGTATGAATTTTCTCCGGATGTACATTCAGGTTTTTCACCGCATTCTGGATGTCGTTGCTGACAGTAATTACGCCATCTGCCTGCTGGAGCACGTTTTGAATAGCACGTTTTCGATTCCGATTTTGCGTGAGCAGCAGCACATCACTGCCTCCGGTCATAACGACGACGGGAATTCCATGTTCTTGAGCCGCTTTGACGGCAACTTCTCCATCAGGGTGTAACCAGTAGGACAGGATGATGTCAGGCTGGAAACGGGAGATGGTTCGCTGCAGGCACTGGGAGAGAGACCATGACAGAAACTGTCCATAATGCTGGTGAAGTATCTTCGGAGGGTAGTAGAATCGCGGATATTCCACGCTGAGTTGGCTCAAGTATTCAACGGGCATCCAGTTCCGATCCATCCGTGATTTGTTTTTGAGTCTATGCGAAATCTCATCAATCCAGGAGACCGGTGTAATAACATGCACGCGGTGTATCTGCGACAGGGATTCAATCATCGATTTGTTGAACGTACCTTTCCCGGGTTGCAACGGGTTAGGAAACACGTTTGAAAGAAATAGGATTTTCATGGCAGGCCTGACCTCAGTAGTTAATTCTTCGTGGTGTTTTCGCTTTTTCATCAGCGGCTGCCCAGCTTTCGATACCGTACCAGATGACGCAACGCGGTATACAAGCCGGTCCTTTTCAGGACCTTTCTGGACAACTGGTCAATCCAGCTGGATGCTTTCAGATAACTGAGTAGACTTTTATTTCTTAAAGATGATGGAAACAGCAATATCGAGCGACTCTGTGTTATTTCAGAGCTGTAGCGTTGCTTATATTCCGCATCACCGATTCCAAAATCGAAAGTGCGAGGAGTGTCATACGTAATCAGATCCTCAAGGATCAGCAGCAGTAAGGTCTCCCCGGGGGAGATACTGGCATAGTCCAGATCAAATCCAAATTCCCGATCATGGTAAATTCCTCGGTGTTGAATACCGATTTTGAATGCGACTGGCTGATCCTGATCCATCAGAAGATAGGAACGTAATGAGTCATTAATCGCAAAAAACAGCAGTTCTTCGATTTCTTTTGCATTATTTTTTACTCGCAGCCCCAGACGCTGAGTCTGCCAGGTATTCTTTGATATTTGGTGTGCTGCATCAAGGAAATCAGCGACCTGGTCGGGACGCGTAATACGGACCAGTTTCAAATGAGAATTATCTCGTATTAATTTGCGATGTTTTCGTCGCGATTTGGAACGAAACTGGTTCCAGTAATCCAGTGGGATTTCCGGAAACTGAATCAGACAGCGTGATTGAAAACCTGTATGGGAATAGGCTAAGCAATGAGAAGAAAGTTGAATCAGTGATTGATTGAGTGGTTCATCAATCAGAATATCTTCTAACAGCAGATATCTGCCTGCAGTTTGACCACAGAATGATAGCGTCGCTTCCAGAAGGAAATTCTGAAAGCCGTGATCGTACTGATAGTCTTTCGCAATCAGAAATCGTTTGCCAGACAGGAAGTAGCCATGTAATTGTCTGGCAGGACCGAGACCCCGCAGTTTTTTAGTACTGATTGATTTCGGGAGAAGAATTCCTGCTGCCACAGGTTTGTTTCCCTGTCGACACAAAATCAGGTGGCCGTTTAATGCAGACTGATTCTTCTGCAGCAGGGAAGAAATGCTTAGAATGTGATCGGGGTGCTGTTCAAGATCGGAATGGGGATCGTTCTGAAACAGTTCCCTCCAGTTCTGATACGGTTCAGATACGGTTGTGAACTGATCGGGATTCAGAGGATAGATGCGAATCTGCAGCGATTCAAATCCATTCTGATCCTGTTCTGTCTGAATGGTCCAGCAGGCAGTATCTTTTTTGGGAATAAAGTTTGTCTGCATAACAATTAACTTTTAAAGGCAGGGTTTAAAATATCGAGATACAGGTTTTCATAATCTTTGATCATGGTCCGGATATTGAAGTACTGTTCCACTCGCGCACGAGCGCGTAAACCGATTTCTGCCCACTGACACTGATTCTGACACATTTGAATCATCGCCGAAGCCAGAAAACCGGGGTTTGCGGAAGGGACCAGTAATCCTGTTGCCGGTTGTTGTACGATTTCAGGATTTCCACCCACCTGTGTCGCAACGATAGGCAAACCGACTGACATGGCTTCCAGGAGTGTGAGAGAAATTCCTTCTGTCAGTGATGAGGAGACATAAAAACCCGCTTGTGTGAGTAATTGAGGGACATCACTGCGTTCTCCCAGAAATTCAACGTGCGAATTAAGTAGTAACTCAGTAGTGAGATTTTCGAGTCTGGTTCGTTCAGGGCCGTCCCCCACGATGAGGAGTCGAAATTCCGGAATCTCCTGCACGACCTGTTGAACAGCATGCAGCATGGTCACAATATCTTTTTCGGGTGAGAGACGTGAAACGGTAATCGCGGTCAGTTTCTGTGCAGAGCCGGTAAAAACAAACCGGTCGACATCGATACCGTTCCAGATACGGGTTACTTTAGTGTCGTCCAGCCAGCCGATTTTCTTACAACGGTGCCCGGTATCATCCGAAACAGGAACAACGCGGTCAGCAAATCGACTGGCCATGGCAAATTGCATGCGCTCGCTGAACGTCTCTCCAAACCGTCTGCCGTGTCGGGTTTGAATTGTCACCGGTATCCGGGAACGATAAGCGGCCAGGCTGCCATAAAAGTGAGGGTAGGCATTGTGGGTATGCAACAGGTCGTAGCCCCTTTGGTTCAGGAAGTCAGATAACTGCCTGATCTTGGCAAGTTTTCCGCGCGCCGTCAGCGGGAACTGGAAGACCGGACAGCCGATCTGCTGAATTTCTTCGGCAGGGGCACCGGTTTCACCCAGCGCAACGAATTCCAGTTCAAACTGTTCCCTGTTGTGGTAACGGGCAAAATCAACCAGCAGACGTTCCAGGCCTCCCGTGCAGAGCGTCAGGCTCAAGTGGCAGACGCGCAGCCGTTTTCCTGCAGACGAATTCTGATTCGCGACGTTGCTTGCGTTAATAGCTTCGATTGTACTCATCGTGCTTTATCCATTGAGTCAAATTATTACTGCTCTGATTTGCGAATCAGGTTCATGGTCTGTTTGATTTTTCGTAATGCATTGAGTGCGGTAAACTTCCAGCGGGGACGCTGAATCTGAGCCCAGGTCAGGTAGCTGTGGTGTGTGCTCATTTTCTGTTTGTGGTGACTGTTGCCTGCGAGAAAGTCGTAGGCGTCGAACCCGCGCTGGAAACATTCTTCGATACACAGGTAATCAGTGATCACTCCCGGGCTGAGTTTGCCCTGATATTCCGCAGAGCCTCCCTGGTAGCAGAGCACACGATTGCGATCGATCAGAACCTGGACACATCCAATGACTGCGTCGTCAATCTTGACGCGAAACAGTCCCATTTGTCCGGTGGGAATCAGTTTCTGGATTAATGTCTCATGAAATCGGGTAAATCGTTCGCTGGCATACGAGCCGGGCTGACCTTCTTTCTGCCAGCGGGTCTGATGCAGCGTGACTAAATCAGAGAAGATGGATTCTGCCTGTTCAATCGTTTCTGCCCATTCGGTCGTCAGATTTCCATAGGTCTTCATATTCTTACGCAGATTTTTGCGGGTGGAATAGCCGAAACCGGAAATTACTTCCCGTTCTTCATCGCGAATCAATTGCAGGTCGAAATAACGACTTTCAATTTTGCGAACCGATATCTCTGGAAATGAGAGGTCCCAGTTTTCGAGCTCGATACTGTCAAAACCGTCAAAATGCAGGGAATCCCAGGTCGGGTGATCGGACAGTAATTCAAGCAGCGCCTTCATGAACGCGGACTGGTCGGCGGGTTGAATCAACAGTGAATTGTATTCCACACAGACACTGTCAGCCGCAGGTTCACCAGCGGTTCCCAGGTGCAGGGTTTTGATGGGAAGCGGGCCGTCAAACTGTTCCACACCTTCTGTTAAGAGGCAGATACCGCAGGGGATCTGATCCCGAGAGGCAACCACAAAAGAATACGGCACTAAATCGCCATATTGCTCAATCCAGGTTGAAGTCCAGACTGAGGAACACATCAGAGGAACATCTTCAAATTGTGATTCCAGCGTTTGCCAGATCTGCAGACAGTCCTGTGTCTGGTCTCTTTCACGCAAATGCAGCGACAGGATACCGGAAGAAACAGAACCGGTACGGTTATCAGAAATCTGATTGATCTCTTGATTCGAACAGTGAAGGGTAGTCATTATATTATTCATCATTTTGTAGATACTAAAAGAGTCAGGATTTGATCGATTCAGGAACAGACCGATGCAACAATACGGTTCCTTTTTCAAAAACCAGCCAGGTGCCCAGCAGAAAGACACCCCCTCCGGCGGCAACTCCTACGAGAATGGCCCAGGAATTACGGATTTCAAAAAAGTGAGGCAAGAAGTATGAGTAGCCTAACAGCGCCAGTAAGGGGGCCAGGGTCGGCGCAATAGCCGTTCGCAGCAGCTGGCTGGTCGTGATATTCAGTTTCTTCATCGCGTAAGGCAGGATGATCCCCAGCTCTGCAACAAAAATGGGAATTGCCGTTCCTAACGCGACGCCGATAAGCCCCAGAGACTGAATCAGGACCAGTGACAGGATCAGGTTGGCAATGGCTTCACTGATATATATCAGCGATGGGATTTTGACATGTCCCATTCCGTACAAAACTGAGCGAAACGTTGAGACAGGTAAGGCAATGATGCGGGCTCCCAACAAAATCATCAGAATGATATGGCTTTCCGGGTAACCCGTTCCGATCCAGGTATTGATCAGGGTCGTACCAAAGAAGCAGACACCGATAAAAAATCCGGTGACAAGCAGAAAGGAAAGTGAGACACCATTCAGAACCAGCTTCTGCAATGCATGATGATCCTCGTTAGCATGCAGTTCTCCCGCGCGGGGCATAAAGACTTTACCGATTTGTGCAATCGGCATGTTAATAAATTGTGTGAGTCGCAGAGCGATATAATAGGGGACGATCATGGCCGGGCTGAAAAAGATCCCGATCAGAATCGAATCAGTTGCTTCGATCAGGGTCCAGGCAATGGCATCGATAAATGCGTATCCGCTGAATGAACCGCATTCTTTGAGGATGCTCCAGTCCAGGTACTTGCGTCCAATTCGAAAGGTTTTCACCTGGCGAAACGCAAAATAGCATTGGCCTGCATTTTCAACGACAGTGACCGTAAAGAAAATCAGGGCAATGGTCAGCAGCCCCCATTCTGCTTTGAGGAACATCAAGGTCAGCGCCAGTCGCAGAAGAGCACCGGTCAAGTTGACTCCACGTTCAATGTCGAACCGCTGGATGCCCATCAAAATACCACCAAACACACTGCCTGCCAGACCGACAAAGACATTCAGCCCCAGAATCAGAATGACCATTCTGATTTCGTATAGGGAGATTGTACCCCAGTCACTTAAGTGGGGGGCCAGCCATGCGATGATGCCTGCCGTTAATAAAGCCAGGCTGCCCATGCAAAGATAAATGACAAAAATGACATTGGAAACGTGATTCAGACGGTTCCAATCCTGTTTGGCGTGATAGTGTGCCACATAGCGACTGATGGTCTGACCAAATCCCAGGTACAGGAGACCGGAATACCCGGCGATGGCATTAATGAAGATCCAGCTACCGTATTGCGCGTCCCCCAGGATGTGCAGGACATAGGGCATCAGGAATACGCCGATCATCAGGCTCACTCCATGATTGAGCCATGTCGCACATAAATTCGTTTTGATTGATCGACGCTGAGTCATCGTTTAACTTTCAGTGTATTACCACTGCATTAAGTGTTAATGGGCAAAAATACGTACAAAAATGAGGAACGCAATGAACAATCCCATGCTCACTCCGATCAGATAAATCACATGTTGCTTATTCCAGTAGACCAGTGGAGTCGGTCTGGCCAGGCTGGCACCCGCGAGATTCAGATACGCAGCACAGACTCCGACCACCATATATGTCGGGACGACATAACAGCGGGATAATGACATCATTCCCCCACACCAGGCAGCCAGGATCGCGGAGACATAGGGTAAGAGGCGTTCCAGTTCCCGGTTACGAAATATGGGTCTACCGTGACTCTTACTTTGGAATTGTGCCAGGCGATACAGTCCCAGTGCGGCAAAGAAGAAGCAGCCTATGAAAAATGTTCCTCCAAACAGCCCCAGTTCAGTAAATGCATGCACGAACGAATTATGGGCCGCTAACCCGGCCAGGTCGGAATACTGGCCTTCACCGATTCCAAACAGCAGGTCGGGAGATTTGAGAGCGGTCAGGCCTTCTCTCCACAGCAGAATGCGATCGTGTCCGGTTCCGGAATTCAGGTCAATATTTCCCTGTCGACCGGCGAGAACGGTGACCCCCGCCATGCCAACCACAGCGCACGCAATGGCAGCTTTTTTACCGTATTTTGGTAAGACAAAAACCATACCTGCAATTCCGAGTGTCAACAGTCCTCCGCGGGAACGGGTATAAATCAGGCCGATACCCAGGATGATCATGCCGACGATCCACAAAAAACGGAGCGGACTTGCCGCGGGATCATTAAAAAAGTACCAGCAGAGAACTCCGGTTGTGACAATCAAAACGGACAGGTCATTGGGATCCTGGAAGATACCCGTACCGCGCATACGGAATACGCGTATCACTTCTCCCGCATCGGAAACGCCGTCACGGTCGCTGACATGTTTGATAAATTCAAAATCAAGAATACCCGCGTAATCAATCACACACAGTAAAATCATGACGGACGACGAGATCGCAATCGTTTTCAGGAGTCCTTTTAAACGTTGAGGAGAGTCGATGATGCTGATCAGCAACAGATAGTACATCAACGTTTTCAGAAACATGACAGTTGATGTGCGGATGCCATAAAAATACATGTGTGATGCATGTGACAAGGCGACCGCGACCAGAACTCCGATGACACACAGCGTGATTGGCTGCCGCTTTAGCATCGGGAGTCTGACAGTTCGCTTGATTTGATCAAGGGATAAGAAAAATGATGACAGGATCAAAACTTCATAAATGGGCAGATTGGCCAGAGCCGGAATCAGCTCGGCTGGTCTCAGGAACAGGGTGATATTCACCAGCAGAAACAGAGTATAAGCGTTTTTCGAAGCCGAGGAACCACCCATAATCGAAAGCGGAACGGGTTGCCGTCGTCTCTGCGAACCGTTTCGTGAGGGCGCAGTCTGCCCCTGTGCAGTTTCTGGTGCAGAAACTGTTTGTCGAACAGGAGCAGGATTAGAATACGCTTCATTCGCCATAAATAATCAATGTGGCAGAAGTTGTTGAAGTCAGGATTTCGGGTCATTTCCGGAATTGACCCTTGAATCGTCTTACAATTCGTGTTGATGCATTTTTAAAACGATAGTTCAGGAACGGGGATCGAGTGGTTGGAAATAAGTGTTTCCCGTTCATTCTCGACCAGAAAAATTGTCATAACCGGTATGAAGCGTGATTGGGTTATGTGACGAGTCGATTCAAGTTAAGAGGGCAGCACGGATGATCAATTGAATTGATTGCGCCTTCCCGTTATCTTCTGTCCTCGTGTATACGCTTAACTTTGAGGTTTTCGGTTCCAGTATTGAGAAGAGTGATGGCGACCCTGATTGAAATATCAAATGTGACAAAGAGTTATGGTGCTCAGGAGCTTCTGAAAGAAGCCTCGATTGCGCTCGCGGATGAGCAGAAAATTGGGTTCATTGGCCGAAATGGTGCCGGGAAATCTACTTTGTTGAGGATCCTGCTGGAAGAAGAATCGGTCGACAGTGGACAAATCATTCGGCATCCCAATCTGCGGGTTGGTTATCTCAGGCAGCATGATCCGTTTCAGGCAGGTGAAAGTGCACTGGATTTCCTGATGCGCGACAGTGGTCAGCCCGACTGGCGCTGTGGTGCAGTCGCCGGCGAATTCGAATTGAAAGGCCGCTTTCTGAATGGTCCTGTCAAAGAGCTTTCCGGTGGCTGGCAGACCCGTGTCAAACTGGCGGCTTTATTACTGCATGAGCCGAATTTTCTGATGTTGGACGAACCAACCAACTTCCTCGACCTCCGCACGCAGCTCCTGCTGGAAGATTTTCTGAAAGATTACCGGGGGGCGGTGCTGGTGGTATCTCACGATCGAACTTTCCTCAAGGCAATCTGCAACCAGACTCTGGAACTCAAACGAGGGAAACTGACCCTGTTTAACGGGAATGTGGATCAGTACCTGGAGAACCAGGAGATTCTAAAAGAGCGTGATGAACGCACGAATGCGACGGTTCTGGCGAAACGCCGTCAACTGGAAACATTCATCGCAAAAAATAAAGCAGGCGCGAATACCGCTTCACAAGCACGCAGTAAAGAAAAACAGCTGGCACGGCTGACTCTGACCGAGATCGAGGGGGCAGAATCGACAGTCAACATCATCATCCCACAGACTGAGAAACGACAGGGCATTGCCTTAAGCTGCGATGATCTGGCAATCGGTTATCCCAAGAACCGCGTTGCGGACAATATTAACCTGGAGATTGAGCATGGTACCCGGGCGGCAATTGTCGGTGATAACGGCCAGGGAAAAACCACCTTCCTGCGCTCCATTACCGGTTCGCTCAAGCCTTTAGACGGAAGTTTGAAATGGGGCTATCACTGTAATGTCGCCTGCTATGCACAACATGTTTATACGTCATTGCCTCCTGAGCAGACAATCCGTGACTACCTCGAATTAGAGTCGGCTCCCGGGACCACGAACCAGCAGATTCTGGCGGTCGCAGGCAGCTTCCTGTTCAAGGAACAGGCACTGGATAAAGCCATTAAAGTTCTCAGTGGGGGAGAACGGGCGCGTTTGTGTCTGGCGGGAATTCTGCTGGGTAACTACTCCATACTGATTCTGGACGAACCGGGTAACCACCTCGATGTTGAAACAGTGGAAGCCTTAGGGAATGCGCTGGTGAAATTTCAGGGAACGGTGATTTTTACCAGCCATGATCGCCATTTCATGAGTAAAGTCGCCACTGATGTCATTGAGGTCGTAAATGGTACCGTGAAGAGCTATGAAGGCGATTACGATGCCTATCTTTATCGTGTTAAGAAAGAAGTGGCTGAGGGACATCGTGAGCAGAATCAGGCTTCGATTGCCAAACAGGAAGAGAAAAACGCAGCCCCCCGTGAAAAAGGTTTAGGCGGCAAAATCAAAAATGCGCGAAAAGAACTCTCTGCGATTGAACGCAAAATTGCCCAACTCGACGAGCAGCGGAACGAGATCAACAAGAAGTTCCTGAAAGCAACAAGCCCGGAACAGGCACAGGAACTCCATGACGAAATGCAGCCCCTGGTCGAAGAGATTGGAGAACTGGAAATCCGCTGGATGGAGCTTTATGAATTCCTGGAACAGTAGGTGAGATGATTATCAGGTGTCTTCAGGCGGTTTGCCAGCAATCCAGGGGCCAGCCAGTTTCTGATATTTAGGAGGAATGAGAATGCTCCCCCTGTCACCTGCGTGCCAGCCTGCAACGTGTCGAGGCTTACTGCGTTCTTTCGACATGGTTTCCCAGTTGTCTGCCCAGCTGGAGTCGCCATTGTTGATTTTGAGTGAATCACGCTCGACTTGAAAGACTTTCCCTTCACGGTAACTCTGTACGGCCAGAGTAACCATCATCACGGCTGCTGCACCCAGTTCTGGTGAGTTATTGACCATAGTTGGGTCACCAGCTTTAATGGCAGCCAGGAAGTTCTCAAAGTGCAGCAATGTCTGATCGGGGACCTGTTCTGAAATAACTTCTTCCCGTTTGAGCTGACTGTCCAGAGTGACCTGTTTTCGTTCGGGAATAAACTCATAAGCCTGCCGTTGTCCAAACACATTTTTGTCAAAGACAACGGTTCCGTGGTGGCCGCGTATCAGATGTCGAATCGGAACTTCGCTGGAGACCATCGTGCTGCTGATCAGTCCCTGTACTCCTTCATGGAAGTCCGCAATGATGGAAGTCACATCTGTCACTTCTCGATCATCATACTCAAGGAAGATTCCGCCGCCTCCAACGACACGTCCCGGGTACATCAGTCCGGTGGCCTTCAACAGCGAAGTAATACGATGGACAAACAGGTCAGAAAGCATTCCGTAGCCGAACGGCCAGTAGCAGCGCCATTGTCCGTATGTAGCGCGGTCGAAAGGCAGGTCCGGAGCCAGACCTTCTTCGACACCCAGCCAGCGTTTCCAGTCGACAGTCTGGGGAGTCATTTCTTTGGTAATCACATTATGGCGGGACATCCCCCCCAGGGAATTGCGAAACCATTCCGCCTGAAACTGGACAATCTTTCCGAGTTTTCCTTCATCAACCAGGGCGCGGACTTCATTCCAGATGGGCATACTGGTGGCCTGTACGCCGACCTGCACGACCAGCCCGGATTGTTTCCAGGCAGCGACGACATCCATAGCTTCCGAGATGTGATGCGTCATCGGCTTTTCACAATAGACGTGTTTGTCGGCTTTTAATGCATCCAGAATCTGTTTTGCATGCCAGTGGTCGGGAGTCGCAATGCAGACGGCATCAATCTCTTTATCATTCAGCAGGTCACGGTAGTCTTTGTAAGTTTTTGGGGTGTGCCCTGTTTCTTTCTTGATATAGTTCACTGCCTGATCGCGGTGTACTGAATAGACGTCGTTAATTCCGGTGATATCGAGATTCGCCCCTTTTTCGTTGCGAAGTTTTACCAGAGTTTTGACGTGCGAACCGAATCCCCGGCGTCCCGGTCCAATAATACCGATACGGAGACGCTCATTTGACTGATGTGCTTGCGAGGGCGCGAGGGACGCAAACTGACTGGCGGCGATGGAGGCTGCCGCTGACTGTTTGAGAAAAGAACGACGGCTTTCTGGTTTCTCACTCATGATTTCCCCCACTGAGAATTTCAAACGAGGCTTAAAATTCTTTGATGCGAATATTCTGATACTCTACGTGGCTGCCATGCCCGAGCAGTCCAATATGACCACTCTGATTTTTCAGTCCCGGATGTTTGGCAAGTACCTTTTCGTCTTTGATCTCAGACAAATCTGTCTGCAGCACAGGTATGTCATTTACGATGACGGTGATTTTTGATCCGCGACAGATGATTTCTTCGTGATTCCATTCGCCTACCGGTTTCAATGCGCCGCGTTTTGCCGGGATGACATCATAAACCGAACCGTGGTATTGAGTCGGTTTCAGTTTTTTCGGATAGCCTTTATTGTCGAGTACCTGGATCTCCATACCTTCATAGGCAGGTTTCTGGTCTACCAGTGGACAGCGGATCGCAATCCCATTGTTGGCAGCCTTGGTCAGCTTGAAATCAAACTTCAGACTGAAGTCGGAATATTCTTTTTCGGTAAACAGGAAGCCGCCTCCATCGGCAGGGCAGACCAGTTTTCCTGCTTCCACATGATATCCCTTTCGATTGGCACGTTTGAGCGTCCAGCCGGATAAGTCATGGCCATTGAACAGCGGCTTGTAATCAGCTGTCTGTTCAACAGACTCCGAGGTGCAGGAAATCGGCAGGGTGTACTGTTTGAGCCACAGGTCGTCAGTCTGTTTTAGCTGTTCCAGGAGTTTTTCAGAGAGTTCCTTCCGCAATTCCTGGTATTCCGGCTGGCAGGCCAGGTTGATCACCTCATCCGAGTCCTGTTTGAGATCGTATAGCTCGACTTCATCCCGAAACAGGAATTTGTGGACACTGCGCTGGCCCAGCACAGGTTCCTGAAGCCTCAGAGTTTCATTCCAGGTCGCCCGTGACAGGGTATCAATGGGAAGCGGGTATCTGGAACGCCATTCCAGGTTCCAGATCAGTTTATAATCGCGGGTTCGCAGGGTCCGCATGGGATAATACATGGTCACTTCATGAAATACATGACTCAGGCAAATCTCATCCCAGCCGGACGTATGTTGTTTGCCTGTCGTCGGCAGGATACTGCGACCATGTAGTTTGTACTTAGGTCCCCTGGTGTTCGTCCAGTCCAGTACAGTCGGAGTAATATCCAGCAGAGAAACCATCGCGTCGGAGACCACTCCCCGTTCTGATTCTGGCCGGCCGGGATCACGGACGATGAAGGGAATTCGCACGCCGGGATCATAATGATTTGCCATCGCGCCTGGTTCAGAGGAGCCATGATCGCTGGTGAAAATGACGAGTGTATTGTCTGCCTGGCCTGAAGCATCCAGCGCTTTCAACACGCGGCCGATGCCTTCATCGAGATAGCTGATCTGCTGATAATAACCGGCTAAACCTGCACGAACTTCAGGGCGATCAGGCAGGTACGAGGGGACCGGAATCTGCTGCGGATCATAGTTCAAAAGCGACATTCCGGATTCTTTAACCTTCACACCCCATTCCGGTTGAGTCCGCGAAGTGGGGTGCGGATCGTGATATCCCAACACCAGAAAAAAAGGTTTGTCACTTTCCTGGTTCATAAAATCAGTTGCCATGTCTGCCATCGCTTTGACCTGGTAGCCACTGACTTTGGGTTGAAAATCAATAGTAGTGTCTTCCGGGTAAAGGTGGTATTTCCCGATCATCCCCGTGCGGTAATGGTTTTTAGCCAGTAGTGCAAAAACCGTTTCGACTTTCGGTTTCAGACGAAAGTTATGGTCCCCGTGAGGATGACCATACTGTCCGTTGGCGTGTACGTGCAGGCCGGTGTAGAAGACGCCGCGCGAGGGCCCGCAGGAAGCAGTGGTTGCGAATGCATTTTGATAACGGGTGCCTTCCCGCGCCAGCTGATCGATGTGGGGTGTTTTGATAACGGGATTTCCATAGCAGCCACAATCGTTCCAGTTCTGATTGTCAGAAAAGAGGATCAGTACATTTTTCTGTTCTGCCGCCTCGAGTGGTGTAATCAGAAGCAGGCTGAAACCGATGGCAAAATAACACAAAAAATGCTGCATATTTCAGTTCCTCTGGTAAAATCAGCTGGCATTGAAAAACAGGCGCTTTTATTTTGAGGTTCCCGTTGCCTGATTGACCAGCACACGCAGACGCGCTTTGTCGGAGACGGGCTTACCCGCCAGTACATCTTCTTCAGTAAAGGTCGCCATCAGGATTTTCTTATCTCGCGTCCGTGCGAAATCATAGATGATGTAAATCGTACCATCATCGCTTTGAACTCCATCCGGGTAAGAGACACCGGATCGCTCATCCAGAAGTAAGCCTCCCTGCCAGGTTTTTCCGTCGTCTTGAGAGAGAAACGCGGTCAAGTCACGGCGGCTCTTTTTGTCTGCCGGGTTATGTCGGACCATCAACAGGTTGCCCGATTTCAGACGGCGAATGAAAAACCGGGCATTCACATGCGGAATGTCAGAAGCTTTGCCCTCCGACCAGGTCTTTCCCCCGTCAGTGGAAATGGACTCACCAATACCATACCTGGTTCTGACCAGAGTCCAGAGACTGTTGTCTTTTCGTTCCACGATCATATGCTCGTCGAATGTTCGTTCGGGTACATCCGTTTGTCCCAGCAATTGAAAGGTTTTACCCTGGTCTTTTGAAATGAAAATATTTCCGCCCCGTTCTTCGGGCAGATCAAAACGGTGCTCGATGGATTCTTTGGCCGGCTGCTTCCAGATTGCGACTGGTAACAGCCAGTCTCCGTTTGAAAGAACGGTGGGTTTATTCATCATGATGCCGTTACAGAGGCGGCGGGGTTCTGTCCATTTCGGGTTTTCCTGATCAGAACCGTCCGTTGTTATTGCCCAGACACCACTGCGACCATCCCACCAGCGATAGGATTGTGCCCAGAAAACCCACATGCGACCGCTGGGATCATGCCAGATCGCCGGGTCATAAGCGCGAACCGGACCGGGAGGATCAATGACGAGTTTGGGACCCGACCAGGTCTTGCCGTCATCACCACTGGTGACAAGTACAACATAGTTGAGTTCGCCTTCACCTGTTCCACCGGCGTACCAGAGCGCCCACAGACGACCGTTGGCAGCACGGGATAAGCCGGGGATTCCCTGGAACATCCGGGTATCGTCCGCGTATTCTTTTCCGGGCGATGTGTTGATGGGAGGCGCAACAAGGGCCGGATCGGTCTGATCCGATTTTTCCTCAGCTTGAATGTATGCGGTGATCAGCAGCAGTGTGATCAGAAATGAAACAGGGCGAAGCAATGAACGCACGGTGAGTCCTCTCAGTTGCAGGATAAAGCAGGATAGTCACATTTATGAGTCTCTATTGTCTGTCATTATGCTAACAGAATGTCATACCGGGAGCGAGTATTTCAGATCAACAAACAGAAATATGAAATGAATTGCCTATGCGTCTTCAAGTTGTTAATTCTGCTCTGAAATCTGCGTCTGGACAGACTATTCATTCTGACCTAAAGTATGCTTACCAGAGGTCGCCATTCTTTGCGGGGTATTGAAATCAGTCATAATTTAGTAATCAGAAGCAGTTGAGGAACACCATGGACCTGACCGAATTGATCATTTTACTGGTAGTGGCGGGGCTATGCGGCAGTATTGCCAGAGGACTGGCGGGTAGTACACGTGGCGGCTGCCTGGTTTCGATCGCGCTCGGTTTTATTGGCGCGTTGCTGGGGAGTAAATTAGCCATGCTGCTGGGCCTGCCTGAGATCTTTTCACTCAACCTGGGGGGCAGAAACTATCCGGTTGTCTGGTCGATTATTGGCGCGGCCTTGTTTTGTGCGGTTCTGGGGCTGTTATCCGGGCGCCGCCGTCTGTGATCCCCAATGACAGCACCTGATGTCCTCTCGCAGGTATTGCAGAATTCTGCTGAGTTGAACATACTATGCCGGTGTCCCCGAGATACCCGACTTTCCGAGTCGGGTTTTTTTGTATCAGTCTGATTGGAAGTATTGCTGTATGTCTCTGTTGAGTATGAACCAAGTCTCCTTTACGTGGAGTGGGCCTCCACTGCTGGATGAAATCAGCCTGGAAATATATGAAGGTGAGCGGATTGGTCTGCTCGGGCGAAATGGGGCGGGAAAATCCACACTCATGAAAATGATTGCGGGCGAACTGGACCCCGATGATGGACAAATCAAGCGGGATAAAGATGTAAGAATTGCCCGGTTGATTCAGGAAGTTCCCACAGGTTGTTCAGACCGGATTCATGATTTTGTGACCGAGGCTGCGACCCCGTTTTTTGAGCATGAATGGGAAGCAGAACATGCCGTGGAGCGGATCCTCTCCCGGATGGAGCTCAATGGTGAAACCAGATTCGATGCACTTTCTTCCGGAATGAAACGCCGTGTGCTGCTGGCAGCATCAATTGTGCAGTCGCCTGACATTCTCCTGTTGGATGAACCGACCAACCATCTTGATATTCCGGCGATCAAGTGGCTGGAACAGTTTCTGCAGTCCTATAATGGAACACTGTTGTTCGTGACACACGACCGGGTATTCCTGCAGGCGCTGGCAACGCGAATCATCGAAATTGATCGCGGGAAAATCTATGACTGGACCTGTGATTATGACACCTTCCTCAAACGTAAAGAGGCATTTCTGGACGCAGAAGAAAAACAGAATGCGCTGTTTGACAAAAAACTGGCTGAAGAGGAAGTCTGGATTCGACAGGGAATCAAGGCACGTCGTACGCGAAATGAAGGGCGTGTCCGGGCATTAAAAAAAATGCGAGAAGAACGCCGACAGCGACAAAGTCGAGTCGGAAATGTCAACATGCAGGTTGCAACCGCCGATCGCTCCGGCCAACTGGTGATCGAGGCAAAGAATGTGACATTCTCGTATGGCGATGAGCCGGTGATACAAAATCTGTCTACCCTGATCTCACGCGGCGACAAGATCGGAATCATCGGTCGTAATGGTGCCGGTAAAACGACCCTGCTGAAACTGCTGCTGGGAGAACTGAAGCCGGATACGGGGAGCATTCGACAAGGAACCAATCTGGAGATTCTCTACTTCGATCAGTTACGCGAGCAGATCGAAGAAGAAAAAACAGTGATCGAAAATGTCGGCGAAGGGCAGCAGACGCTTACGATCAACGGGCAGCCCAGGAATATTTATGGTTATCTGCAGGACTTTCTGTTTTCACCCGAACGGGCACGTCGACCGGCCCGCTATCTTTCGGGAGGAGAACGAAATCGCCTGTTACTCGCGAAGTTGTTCACAAAGCCGACCAATCTGATGGTTTTGGACGAACCAACGAACGACCTGGATGCAGAGACCCTGGAACTTCTGGAAGAGCTTATCTGCAATCATCCGGGGACATTGCTACTGGTGAGCCACGACCGTGCCTTTTTGAACAATGTGGTTACCGCGACGCTGGTATTTGAAGAGGGGGGAGAAGTCAAGGAATATGTGGGCGGTTACGATGACTATTTGCTGCAGTCTCAGAAAGATGAGCAAGCGGCAAATGAAAAAAACGAATCACAGGTCAAAGCAGAGCCCCAGATTGAGAAGCCCAAAGTAGTCAAGCTGAGTTTCAAAGAAGAGCGGGAACTGAAAGAGATTCCGCAAAATATTGAACAACTGGAACAGGAGCAGGTCGAGCTTCAGGAGAAGATGGCTTCTCCTGAGTTCTTCAAACAGTCGGCCGAAATAATTGCTGATGCAACTTCACGTTTGTCAGCGATTCAACAGGATCTGGAGCACCTGCTGGAACGCTGGGAAGAACTGGAATCGCGGGTTTCATAAGTAGATACTGTTTGAAAGGATACTCATGCGCTTATTTGAAGGAACTCCCTTTGATCGGCCGCCCCGTTGCGAAAAATGTGAGCAACTGGAAGAAGAATGTACCTGTCCTCCCGAGCCTGCGTTTCGCATTCCCCCGGAACAACAGACCGCAAAACTGTCGACGGAAAAACGTAAAAAAGGCAAACGCGTCACGGTCGTCCGCGGTCTGCCCGCAGAGGGGAATGATCTGCCTGAATTGTTGAAACAGCTGAAAGATCGCTGCGGTGCCGGGGGAGCCCTGAAAGAAGACGAACTCGAAATTCAAGGCGACCAGTTGGATCGCGTGCGTGAAGCACTGCAGCAGTTGGGGTTTAGGGTCAAAGGATGAAAGGCGATCGAGTTTACACTTCCGGTGCGCTGTCGTAAGGGATGTCGACCGGATAAAAGTCCCGCTCTCTTCGCTGGTGGTTGAGCTTTGCGAAATCGTGTGTATGGATGGCTTTCGCTTCCACGTTGAAAATGGAACCTGCAAACGGTTCAAAACTGGCTCGGAAATGAGCCGACGATTTCACGGAAATGTATTTCATCGATTCACAGTCAATACCCAGAGTTTTGGAGAAGGCAGGGCCGAAAGGTTGTTCCCGGGCTGTCACGACGACCACCGAAACGCCTCCCTGCTGAATCCAGGCCGAAGGTCCCATATTTCCAGTCAAACCTGCATACATGGGACCATCGTATTTGAATTTTCCTTCCGAGAGTGCTTTAACTTCCGCTTTCATTTTTACCGGGGGCCCCTGGATCGGGTCTGATTTGCCGCCGACCTCGGTTTCAATTTCCCCACCCACACCGGCTTTGTGGGCCAGCGCGACAACATCAGGATCGACGATATACAGGATTAACGCTTTGTCGAGTTTCTGATCCAGAAAAGTCTGCAGGATCTCGGTAGAATCGCCGGCTGTTCCGCCACCCGTATTGTCGGCATGATCAGCCAGGATGATCGGGTATTTGCCGATCTCCTCTCCCTGTTTGATTGCTTCTTTGACTGAGAACGGCAGTTTGTACCAGCGCCGACGGCGTTCCCAGATCCAGTCAAAAAATTCTTCAGCCGTTTTGTCCGCAAGTTCCTGATCATTGTCCGCGACGACAATCACTGATGGTCCTACATCGGGAACATCAGCCCACGGGAAACCGGTTGAAACCGTCACACCCAGAATACCGGGGCGCGTTTCGATTTCGTGTGCATAGTCCATGACTTCTTTCATGGGCATGTGCGCGGTCACCTGGCAGGCGGTGCTCCAGAACAGGGGGATCTGCCTGAGTGTCATGACCGGTTTCACTTCACCATTTATGATTTTTACGATCAGATCAGCGGCTTCCTGACCTCGTTCATTCATGTCGATATGTGGATAAGTGTCGTAGCCTAAAATCGCGGTGGCCTGCTCAACGCGGAGCTGAGAATGATTGCCATGCATATCGGGGGTGACCAGGATCGGTCGGTCCGGGCCGATGTATTCCCTGACTTTGGAAATGAAGTGTCCGTCGCCATCTTCAATGCCGTCAATGACCATCGCACCATGCAGATCAAGCAGAACGCCATCGACGGGACCGTTGTTTTTTTCCTCTGTTTTCAGACGCTCCAGAAATTCTGCCAGTAGATCGTCATAGGTTTTTCGTTCGATCAGGCCACTGGGAAAAGCAAAAGTCCAGAGCAGAGGGATCAATTCAAAACCATGTTTTTTTGCACCATCAATGAAGCCGCCTATACAGACATTTGCTCCCGGAAAGGTTTCCATGATTTCCTGGCCACGAAATAACCCCCGATCATTGATGAAATCGTCAAGTGTGGTGGGAAGGGAGGAATACGTACTGGTTTCATGCAGTACACCGCCGGTGGCAATTCTCATGGTTGCAGCTCCTGGAAAGTCAGTTCTTGGATGAGCACAGCTTCAGTAAAGATAAATTATCGGCAGTAGAATAGAAAGCGTCACCTGCCTGTTAAAGTTCGGCTTCTCAGAAAGTCCGAGATTCGCTATGTAGAACATTCCCTACTGCCAGTCTGTCACGAAACCAGTCAATTCAATGTAGAAAAAATAATGAAAATAGCGATTACCGGAGGTGGCATAGCGGGAATGGCTGCAGGATTTCTGCTTGCACAGGCAGGGCATGCAGTGACCATCTTCGAGCAGGCTGAAAAATGCAGACCAGTTGGGGCAGGGATTCTGATTCAACCCATTGGTCAGACAGTCCTCAAACATCTGGGGATTTATGATCAGATCGAACAGCAGTCTGCACGTCTGGATTATATCGAAGCCATCAAACATACAGGCAGCAGACTGGTTTTTCTGGAGTACCATCGCCTGCGAAGTCAACTGTTTGGCCTGGGCGTTCACCGCGGACTGCTGTTCAGCGCGCTCTTGGAATTGAGCAGAAACGCTGGTGTCGAAATCAGAGAGAATTCACGAATCTCCGGTTACAGGTACCTTTCTGATGGTGTCGTCCTGGAAATGGGGACAGAAGAACGAAGTGAGAGTTATGATTGTATTGTGGCGACAGACGGTGCTCGCTCGATATTGCGCAGTGTTTCTGGGATACATCATCGATGTGTTGATTACGAATACGGTGCACTATGGAAAACAGGTTCCTGTACTGCGGTCACGGACAGGCTGTTACAAATCGTTGAAGGAACCAGGAAACTGATGGGGCTGCTGCCGATTGGAAATGACCAGTGTAGTTTTTTCTGGGGTTTGACGGCTGATCAGTTCGCGCAGTATCAGCGTCAGGGAATCGAAGTCTGGAAACAGGATGTCAGGCAACTCTGTCCCCCGGCAGAAGAAATGCTGTCTCAGATTGATGACTTTACAGACTTGACATTTACCACGTATCGCGATGTTTCCATGAAATCCTGCCGGGCAGATCGAATTGTCTTTCTTGGTGATGCAGCCCATCCCACGAGCCCACATCTGGGGCAGGGAGCCAACCTGGCTCTCGAAGATGTCTGGGAGTTTTCAGTATGCCTGAAAGGTTCGCCAGATTTTGCAACGGCGTGCCGTCAGTATGAATCTCAACGCAGGAGTAAAATTCAATATTATCAACGGGTCACGCGCTGGCTGACTCCCTTTTTTCAATCGGATAGCTGGTTGAAAGGCTGGGGACGAGATCTGTTTCTGCCTCTGATGTGTCAGACTCCCGTTCTCAGGGAACAGATGTTGAAAACATTATGTGGCTTCAAAGCCGGCTGGACCCGCAGTAGAATCGAATTACCATAAGCCACTTGACCATGAGGCAGATTATTTGGGACCTCGTTTGAGAAAAATATGAATGACGAATCCTAAAGCCAGACCGGTGGCGACCATAATCCAGAAGGGCCAGGGGGTCTGATATTTTTCATAACCATGCTGGAAGTTTGAACCAAATATGGCACTCAGCGTGGCTATGGGAAAGAAATAAGCTATCAATAGATTCAGGCGATGGGATGACAATTCGATGCGGGCAGAAACTTTGGCCTGATCTTCTGCCTGCTTGGCGACTACATAGTCCAGGGCATTTTTCGCATCTTCGATCAGCAGTTCCGCAGTACGTTCCAGGCGGTATGAGCTGTCACGATAATCAATGATCAGCTTGTCTTTCGGGATGGCCTCCCGCGCAATCTGCAGAGACTGAGTCATATGGCACAGCGCTCGATATACGGGGCCCAGATGATTCAACACTTCCAGGTATTCCAGCGAATTGACTGCCTCATCTACCTTATCGTCAAACTCTTCCAGCAACTGCTGAAATTCCTCCAGATGCTGGTTGAGTGCATCCGGGCCACCTTTGAATTCCGATGCATGCCAGGTGCCATCAGGTTCGCGCCAGAAAAATCGTCCTTTCCGATTCATGTCGTCCGGATGGGGTGGGGCATGTAAAATGATCAGTGCATGCCCTTCTGCAATCATGGTGCGTTGACGACCAACCTGTTTTCCCATGCGGTCTCTAAATTCTGCTGGTACATTCCAGGTGGACGGCAATAGTGAAGATTCATGCATCTTTACGATCCAGTCTCTTTTTCGGGGAAATGACAATTGCAATTCAGGTGTTTTTATTAGTAGTATGCCTGTTAATCCAGTCCTTGTGAATTGGTAGCTGCTAAGATTCGTCGATTCTTCAAGACATGCAGGTCTTGTTCGAGATTTAAAGGGAGAACTGTGAACCTATTGCCCACTCGCTTGTTTGATCTGAGAATTCCCTGTTGTTTGTTTCCCCTGATTCTTTTGTTTGGATGTAATTCTACGCCTCCCCCTCCCCAGATGAAGCCCCCGGCGGTGACGGTGGCGGAACCTGTGCAGAAGACTGTGATTTTTAATCAGGACTTCACGGGAACGCTGGCGTCCATCGCATCAGTTGATATTCGGGCACGCGCCGATGGAATTCTGGAAAAAGTTCTGTTCACTCCTTCCGAGGAAGTGAAGGAAGGTCAGTTACTGTTTGAAATACAACGCAATCAATATCAGGCAACACTGGATAAAGCCCAGGCAGCGCTGGAAGCAGCCAATGCTCAATTAATCGACGCTACGGCAACTCTGGAACGTAATTTGATATTGTTAAAAAAACAGGCTGTTACTCCCCAGGATGTCGATGATGCGAGAGCGGACAAGGAACGGGCGCAGGCGGCAGTGGATGGTGCCAAAGCAGATATCGAACAGGCAAAAATCAACCTGGGATATACCAGCATCAGCGCACCGATCAGTGGTTCCGTCAGTCGCAACCTGGTCGATGCCGGTAACCTGGTAGGGTCTGGAGAGAATACACTTCTGACAACGATCGTAACTATGGATCCGATTTATGTGTATTTCGATGTGAGCGAACGAATTCTGCTGAATGCTTTAAAAAACGGCCGAGACCCCGGCGGGCCGAATCCCATTAAGGTTTACGTCGGTTTGTCTAATGAAGAGGGCTACCCACACGAAGGAATCGTTGATTTCTGGGACAACAAGGTCGATCCCGGAACAGGGACGATTCAATTACGGGCAAAGCTCCCGAATCCTGAAGTCCCAGGACCTGTTACACAGGATTCTGATCAAAAGAAAGCTGCCGGGCAGCAGAATAAGGCGACTGTACCGGGGAGTGATACTGAAAAAAACAATGACGAAAATCTACGCAGGTTACTTTATCCCGGTGTCTACGTTCGTGTGCGTGTTCCTGGAAATCCCATCCCGGGAGCAGTTCTGGTCCATGACGTAGCGATCGGTACCGATCTGGCAGGTAAATATCTGCTGGTTGTTGGTGAGAAAAACATGGTCGAGAAACGGCCCGTTGAAATCGGTCAGATGGAGGATAACATGCGGGTGATTCTGAAAGGAATCGAGCCGGGTGAGAAGTATATCTATGAAGGCCTGCAACGTGCACGACCTGGTCGTCCCGTTACGATTACCAACAACTCTGCGGCTTCCGAATCAACTCAACAGAAGCCCGTAAAAACAGACGCGAAAGCCGGCGATACTCAGCCTGACCCGAAATCCAGCTCCAGATAAAGAATTTGCAGTACGCGAAGTGATTTTATCTGGGTTGTATTTCTGATCTCTAAAAATAACGAAACGGACGACGATGTTTTCCCGGTTTTTTATCTATCATCCGATTTTTGCCAGCGTGGTTTCGATTGTCATTGCCATTGTTGGGGCACTTGCATTGCCTCTGCTGCCGGTGGAATTATTTCCTGATATTACCCCGCCGACTGTCGCGGTGACGGCCACTTATCGGGGGGCTGATGCGGAAGTAGTCGCAGACACAGTCGCGACTCCCATTGAAGAGCAGGTCAACGGGGTGGAGAACATGTTATACATGTCTTCCAGCAGTACCAGTGACGGAAATATGACCTTAACCGTGACGTTCGATGTGGGGACCGATCTGGATATGGCTAACGTACTGGTTCAGAACCGGGTGGCGATTGCCAATCCATCTCTGCCTGAAGATGTAAAACGCGAGGGAGTTACCACTCAGAAAAAGTCTACGAACATGACACTGGTGGTCGCGTTGAATTCACCTGATGAAACTTTCGATGGACTCTATTTGAGCAATTACGCGACGATCAATATTAATGATGAATTAGCGCGTATCAGCGGGGTCAGTGACGTAAGCGTCGTGAATGCACTTGATTTCGGGATGCGAATCTGGATGGATCCAAACCAGATGGATACGCGGAATATCACGACGACCGACGTGGTTGACGCCTTGCGTCAACAGAACGTTCAGGTGGCCGCTGGTCAAATCGGGCAGGAACCCAGTCCCAAAGATCAGGACTTTCAGCTGACAGTGACAACATTAGGCCGTCTGTCCAGTGCAGATGAATTTGAAGATATCATTGTCAAGACAGGCCAGGAAGGACAGATCACGCGCATCAAAGATATCGGCCGCGTGGAACTCGGTGCACAGAGTTATTCCGGTTACTCTCAACTGGATGGTAAACCTGCGGCGCTGATCGCTATCTACCAGCTACCCGGTGCCAATGCACTGGATGTCGCAGAACAGTCCCGGAAAGTCCTCGATCGTCTTTCCAAAGATTTCCCCAAGGGACTGGAATATTCAGTTCCTTACGACTCGACTGAATTTGTGACAGCATCGATTGATGAAGTGGTAAAAACACTCATTGTGGCGCTGGTGCTGGTATTTATCGTGATCTTTGTCTTTCTACAGGACTTCAGAGCCACGTTGATCCCCGCGGTTACGATTCCGGTGTCATTGCTGGGGACCATGGCGGTGATGCTGGCGATGGGATATACGATCAATACGCTTTCACTGTTTGGTATCGTGCTGGTGATCGGGATCGTGGTGGATGATGCGATCGTGGTTGTCGAAAACGTGACGCGTATCCTGGATACCGAAAAGTGCTCACCGAAAAAAGCGACAGAAATTGCGATGATGGAAATTACCGGGCCGGTGATCGCGACGACACTGGTGCTGCTGGCGGTATTCGTGCCGACCATGGTCCTGCCGGGAATTACCGGTCGCCTGTATCGGCAGTTCGCTCTAACGATTTCGATTGCCACCCTGTTTTCTTCAGTCTGTGCACTCACCCTGAGCCCGGCAATGTGTGGATTCATGTTACGAGAAACCCAGGAACGTCGGGGGTTTTTCTTCCGAGGATTTAACTGGTGCTTTGATCGTTCGCAGAATTTCTACATGAGATTTGTGAAATCCTTTGTGCGACACGCATTTATCATGATCATTCCACTGGTAGCAATCTTTGCTGCTACCGGGGTGGGGTTTGTATCCGTGCCCGGAGGCTTCCTGCCGAATGAGGATCAGGGTTATATCTTCATTAATACACAGCTGCCGGATGGAGCGTCTCTGAATCGAACACGGGAAGTGCAAAATCGAATCAATAAAATATCGGCTGATCTGCCGTCAGCGACGCATGTGATCACGATGGGCGGGTTTTCGATTCTGAATAATTCGAATGCATCCAATTACTCAACGACAATCATCGCTTTGGAAGACTGGAGTAAACGCCAGGCTCCCGATCTGCATGTGTTCGCTCTGGTCAAAAAGCTGCACGTGGAACTGGCTCAAATAAAGGAATCCATTTCCTTCCCGTTTATTCCGCCTGCCATTCAGGGGCTGGGAAATGCAGGAGGCTTCCAGATACAGATTCAGGATAAGAATTCCGCTGGAATGGATGTTCTACAGATGTCCGTTACCGATTTGATGGATCGTGGCAATTCGGATCCTGTCGTGACAGGTCTCAATACCAATTTCAGTGCGACCGTCCCCCAGATCTATCTGGATATTGACCGGGAAAAAGCGATCAAAATGGGAGTACCGCTGGATGCTGTTTTTAATACGCTTCAGGCTGATCTGGGATCGACCTATGTAAACGATTTCAACATCTTCAATCGTGTCTTCAAAGTCATGGTTCAGGCAGATGAAAATTATCGCAGTAAGGTCTCAGACATAGGCCAGTTAAAAGTCAGGGATAAAAGAGGGACGATGGTGCCTCTCAATACACTGGTCAAAGTCGATGATTCCGCAGGACCACAGGAAGTCGATCATTACAATCTGTACCCAACGGCCTCCATCACTGGTAATCCTGCGCCTGGATACAGCTCTAGTCAGGCTATTACCCGGATGGAGCAACTGTGTGACGAAATACTGCCTGAGGGATTTGGATATGAATGGACAGGCATTGCCTACCAGCAGATTGAAGCAGGTAACATGGCGCCATTTATCTTCGCGATGGCGATTGTATTTGTGTATCTGTTTTTATGTGCCCAGTATGAAAGCTGGACGATTCCGCTATCGGTGATTCTCTCCGTACCACTGGGGATCTTTGGTGCGATCTTCGCCACGATGTTGCGCGGGCTGGATAATAATATCTACACCCAGGTGGGCTTTGTGTTATTGATCGCACTGGCGAGTAAAAATGCGATTCTGATTGTGGAATTTGCCAAACTGCAGCGTGAGGCTGGGAAATCCATTTCCGATGCAGCAATTGAAGCCTGTCACCTGCGATTCCGTCCGATTCTGATGACTGCTTTCAGTGCGATTCTGGGTGCCATCCCACTGGCGATTGCCTCGGGCGCCGGTGCCGCCAGTCGACAGGCACTGGGAACCGCTGTGGTGGCTGGTCTGACTGCGGCCACACTGTTTGGAGTGTTTATGGTTCCCGTCATGTATGTCATCATTCAGAAAATGAGTGAGTGGTTCATGGGGCCGCAAAACATTCCTGCCGAAGAAGGAACTGCGGAAGTACCACCAGCGGGTTAAACTTTGAGTTGCACTCAGCTGAAATTGCGCTGACGACTTGCTTCGTACAGCAAAATACTGGCAGAAACCGCGACATTCAGGGATTCCGTCTTACCCTGTTGCGGGATACGAACCAGGTGCGTACACTCCGCCTGTAGCTCGGGACTGATTCCGGTTCCTTCGTTACCTACAATGACTGCCGTCGGCTGCTGAAAATTATAATCGTTTAACTTCTCCGAAGCCTGCATGGCGGTTCCCACAATGTTGATCCCGTTTTGCTTCCAGTCGCGGCAGAGGGAAACCAGGTCCGTTGCCTGTACCAGTGGAACATGATTCACTGCACCCGCCGATGTGCGACAGACCAGGCTGGTGACTTCACATTGCTCATGCGTTCCTGAAAAAATTCCGTCCGCACCCATGATCTCGGCAGAGCGGATGATTGCTCCGAAATTGAACGGATCCTGAATTCGATCCAGGATCAGAAAGAGGGGGGAAGTGATTTCCTGTTGATTGAATAATTCAATCGATGTATAAGGAAACGGTGCCATTTTAGCGATCATTCCCTGGTGATCACTGGCACGACATTTTTGAGTGAGTTCTTTATCAGTTGAAATGAAAACAGGAACGGATGATCGCGCAGCCTGTTGTTCCAACTGCTCGATTTCTTCTGATTTTAAATGATCAGACAGGTGCAGTTCATACATTGGCCAGAAACCAGCGAACAAGGTATCCCGCACGGCGTTGCGACCCCAGATCCAGCACTTCTGATGATTTCCCAGCAGTGGCTTGTTTTTCTTTAATTTAGAGGGCTTTCCAACCATAGGAATTCTTTTTCAATTTGTTTATTCTATGAATCACCGTGAACCTGATTATCCCGGCGTGAGTTGCCGATAGAGTCAATTTAGTATTGAATTGAACATATTAAAATGACGATGGGCCTTACAATTCCAATGAATGTTTGAAAACTCTCGCTAAAATCTGTACTAATTACCGATCATTTATTACTGACATCTGACATAGAGGCGGTTATTTTGTCCGGAAACCCAATCATCTATAAATCATACGAATGGGAACGATTAAGAATCGCATCCCGGTTTAATGCCAGTCTGATGGATCATCTGCGTCCTTATGTCAAACCTGGTATCACCACGGATGAGATCAATACAATCGTGCATGAATACACTGTTTCCCATGGTCACACACCGGCTACACTGGGTTACATGGGCTTCCCGAAGAGTTGCTGTATCAGTATCAATGAAGTGGTCTGCCATGGGATTCCCGATGATACGGTTCTTAAAGAAGGTGATATTGTCAATGTCGATATTACCAGCATTGTCGATGGCTGGTATGGCGATCAGTCGGAAACGTTTCTGGTAGGAAACGTTTCTGATGAAGCACGGAAACTGGTGCAGGTTACCTTTGATTCACTGTTTCTTGCGATCAATACAATCCAACCCGAATCCAGTGTGATTGAAATTGGTGAAGCCATCTACAATTATGCCACTGAACTGGGGTACGGAGTCGTCCGCCAATATCAGGGACATGGCATTGGACGTGAATTCCATACTGACCCGGGAATTCCCCATTATCCGGTCTCAGGTTCTGAACGTGATCTGCTACTGCCGGGGATGTGTTTTACCATCGAGCCGATGCTCAATGCCGGCACCTGGAAAACAGTTGAAGATCGCAACGATGGCTGGACTGTACGCACAAAAGACGACAAACTTTCTGCGCAGTTTGAACATACGATTCTGATGACCGAAGAGGGACCGGAAATCTTAACGCTGACACAGAACGGCCCTCAGCCGGGGCATCAGTTTTAAGCGACAGTCCTCAGTCACGCAGCATCAGAATATTGGATTGGTGCTATGCTGCGCTCTCTGATTGCAGGCAGAAATATTTCTCGAACTCAATAATGGGTAGCGACGCTCGCTTGCAACCTGGCAAAGCGGATGGGTATCGTAGATGTAACAGATTACTTCTGTAGCACTTAAGATTCTTCTGACCGCTTACTCTCCCACCAGAAAAGCCTGAATCTGGAGCCATTATGATTCGTCCGACTTGCCTGTTCCTGTTTTTATTACTTCTGTTAACTAACATCAGTTTTGCAGACGAACCCAACCTGGACTGGGTCCAGGTCACCGAAAAAGCAGGGTGGCAACCGCGTGATTCCCAGGGAGAACTGGTTTACAAAGATCAGCTTTGGATTTTTGGTGGCTGGTTCAATTCGTATGAAGCACCGCCTCGCGATGTCTGGAATTCTGCTGACGGAAAAAACTGGAAGCTTGTCACCAAAGAAGCGCCATGGATTCACAGCGATCTGCCAATGACGGTCGTCTTTAAAGACAAAATGTGGTTGATGGGAGGCTGGTACAATGGCCGTCTAAAAGGGCATTCTGCAGGCAATCAGGTCTGGTCTACAGTCGATGGCAAGAACTGGGAACTGGTAACACCGCATGCAGACTGGACGCCTCGTCTGGCCGCTGGACTGGTCGTTTTTAAAGATCGACTATGGTTACTGGGGGGGACGGAAAACTATTATTTTGGTGATGAGAAAAGTCTCAAAAATGATGTCTGGAGTTCGGCGGATGGAAAAACCTGGAAACAGGAAACAACAGACGCAGGCTGGTCTCCCCGCGCGTATCATCAGGCAGCTGTTTTAAATGGCAAAATGTATGTGTTTGGGGGGGGGAATTATACCCCGGAGTATCATGCGACCAATGATGTCTGGAGCTCAGAAGATGGGGTGCACTGGAAACAGGAAACAGCGCAGGCACCCTGGCATGAACGTCTCTGGTTCTCCACGGTGGTTTATCGAGATCGACTCTGGGTGATTGGGGGCTGGTCAAACAATCCGGCTGCCAATAAAAATGATGCCTGGTATTCTCAGGATGGAAAAGACTGGAAGCAGTTAAAGTCGGATCATGTCTGGAAAGCACGCCACGAACATTCTGCGTTTGTATTTCAGGATAAAATCTGGCTGGCGGGAGGCCATGCGCAACCTCTTAACAGCGAAGTCTGGACGCTGGATATTCCTGAAGCCTGGTTTGAGAAAACTGAGGAACCTCAGAAAACAACTTCGACTCAGTCTGCATTTCCCAGGACGATCGCCAACCTCAAAACTGGAAAGCCTGCAAAAATTGTCTGTTTTGGTGATAGTGTCACGGGAGTTTACTATCACACGGGGAGCCGTCGTGCCTATACAGACATGCTGGGAATCGCATTAGAAAAAAACTTTCCCGAAGCAAAGCTGAAAATGATCAACGCGGGGATCAGCGGTCATACCACAGTCAATGCTTTGTCGCGGATTGAGCGGGATGTATTAAAACAGCAGCCGGATCTGGTCACTGTCATGTTTGGATTGAATGACATGACACGCGTTCCCCTGGAAGAATACCGTGAGAATCTCAAATTAATCGTGAAGCAATGTCGTGATGCCGGCGCGGAAGTGTTGTTGTGTACGCCCAACTCTGTCATCTCCACATCGGGACGACCGGCGGAGAAACTGGTGCAGTACTGTGATGTCGTCCGCGAAGTCTGTGACGAATTGCAGGTCCCGCTATGTGACAACTATCAAAAGCTGAATGCACTAAGAGAACAGGATGCATTAAGCTGGCGATTGATGATGAGCGATGAAATTCATCCGAATATGGCGGGCCACAAAAAATTAGCCGAACTGATGGCGGAATCCATTTCCGGGGAACCCGTTTCGCTTGCGGATGTTGCTCCGTTAGCGCAGGCATTACCGCGAGTGAAATCGCTGGTCGAAGCAAAAAAAACAGTCAAGGTGATCGCCATGCCTCCTCTGGATCAACTGATTCAAGCCGCGTTTAAAAAAGTGGCACCAGATGTGAAACTGGAAGTTTCAACCTGGCAAACGGCAGGCAAGTCGCGTCGGCAGATCGAAGCCGATGCTAAAGCTCTGGTGCGTCCCAGTAAACCGGATCTGGTTCTGCTGACAATTCCGCCGACTGCGAAAGCAGGCAATCAGGAAGAGTTGATTCACAGCCTGATGTGGACGATGAACTATTCACTGAATTTTGGAGCAGGGGGCTGGGATTGTGTCGTGTTTCATCCCGATGTTTTCGATGCCGGTCATATTGATACGGAAACGGACCGGATGACAAGGAAACTCGTGCGCGGGCAGGATTTGACTCTCGTGGAACGAACTGAGGGGCAGACCGGTTCACCTGAGGAAATTGTGATCCAATGGCTGAAATCGCAACTCGACTGAAGCAGTTTCAGGGGTCTCTCGGTCCGTACACAGGAATTTCAAATGCAACAGATATCCCTCGGTTTCCTGAATTATGAATTCAGCCGCTTTCAGGAACCTCGTATCAGTATAGACCCGGGTGAAACAATCCGGGTGGAATCAGAGGATGCGCTCTCCGGCCAGATTCGCAAAGCGGGGGACCTGCGTGATAAAACCAGGGTCCCGTTCAGTAATCCGCTGACCGGCCCGATCTTTATTAATCAGGCGGAACCCGGCGACACACTGGCGATCAAAATCGAAGCGATCGAATCCCGGGATGGGCAATGCGCCACTTATACCGGCAACCCGAAACAGCTCTGTCAGTGGCTGGGGACTGACGTTCCGGACGGCGCGCATGTCTGCCCCATTCGTGACGGGTATGTCTACTGGAGTGATCAGATCAAAATACCCTATCAGCCCATGCTGGGCTGCATCGGCACGACGCCTGCTTATGGCATGCCCAGTACAATGCCGGCAGGACCGCATGGCGGTAATATGGATATCAGGGAAGTGACAGAAGGAAACACACTCTATCTTCCTGTATTTGTCCCCGGCGCGCTGCTCTATCTGGGAGATGCGCACGCCGCGATGGGCCAGGGAGAGCTGTCCGCGACCGGACTGGAGATGGCGGCACAAACGACACTGACGATTGAACTGATCAAGCAGAAAACGATCACCGGGCCCCGCATTGAATCACCGAATGAACTGATGACCGTCTCCAGCGGCACACCGATGGAGCGGGCGACAGCAGACGCATTCGCGCAACTGATCTTATGGCTGGAGGCGGACTATGGCTGGAATCGCTGGCGGGCTTATGATCTGCTCACGCATGTCGCTGAGATCTCGATGGGCTACTATGAAGGGGGCGGGTTAGCAGTCAAAATCGCTAAAGAATATGTCACACATCCGGCTTGAGACCACGTGAAATCAGATTTGATCCGAAACGGTACGCCTCGCAGACGCTTTTTTACTTTCGCAGGAAAAACTGATGTTAATTGGATATGTCAGCGACGAGGATTATCGCGCGTTATATGATGTGGCTGTGGAGTTTCAGTCTGAAGGTCAGTTGATCAATACTCGTTCGACTGCATCGGGGGCGGTTATTGCGGATTTAGCACCGGGTAATTACGAGGTCATATTACAGCATCGTGATTATTGCGCGAAACGGGTGGAACTCAAGGTAGAGCCGGGACAGGTCCACCACTTCCGGTTGCTCTCAACGAAACTGTTCGGGTTTGCATGGCCTCGCTGTATTCAGAGTGGAGAAGCTTCTGAATTCCGGGTGCATTCCACTTCAGAATATCAATTAGAGCTCTGGCGATACGGAAAAGAGAAAGAGTATATCCTGCGGATCGGTACGTTTGACGATCATGCACCGCTGGCGAATTTACAGATCACGCCAGACGGCGATTATACGCAGAAGGGCGTGGACTGGAATAATGTCGGTTATCGCACAGTCACACAGAGACAAACTGTGACAGCGCCTGACAAGTCTGGCCTGTACATGTTTCATCTCAGTAATCAGTCCGGTCAGCAGTTCACGTTTCCCTGGGTAGTTTCTCCCCGAACCCCACAGTCAAAGATTGCGATCCTCGCCAGTGATTTAACCTGGAACGCATATAATAATTTCGGGGGACGCAGTAACTATCTGAATCCCGAGGGACTACCGGATACGCCTGTTGTCAACAGTCGACAGGAATTACGCCGGTATCTGAAGCCCTCTTTCGGCGCTTATTATGTTGAGGATTATCCTCCCTTATCACTCGAACGCCCTCAACCTTATCTGCACATCGACCTGGAAGAACAGCTCCGCGATCCTATTTACAGCCGGATGGGGTGCGGGATGCTGCATTCCGAATGGCGGCTGCTGGGCTGGATGGAAGAGCAGGGACTCGACTACGACTATTACAGCGAGACGCAGTTTCATTTCGATCAACTGCCCCTGAGTGAATATCAGGTTCTGATTCTCAGCTCGCATCCGGAATACTGGTCAAAACAGATGTACGAGCGATTGAAGTCCTGGGTGTTCGAATCGGGCGGCCGATTGATTTATCTGGGAGGGAACGGGTTGAACTGTGAAGTGGAATTTCTGGACGAGGAGCGGATCGTCTATCACAATACCGACTGTACGAGCTGGTGCGGTGTTGCCATGGATCCGCCGATTCCGGAAAAAGATTCCACGTATGAGAGCCGTTTTCATGCGCGGCAGGAATCCGAAGCGAATCTGCTGGGGGTGGTCTTTTCCTTTGCCGGCATTATGACAGGGGCTCCCTATCGCGTGGTTGATGAGCGGCACTGGTGTTTCGAGGGAACGAAGTTGAAAAACGATGATCTGTTTGGGACAGAGAGTCAGCACATGCGGATTCCCGGCGGCGCTTCGGGACATGAGACCGACAAGATCTCGCCCAGTTCTCCAGCGGATGTGCAACTGTTGGCACAAGGTACAAATCCCGATGAAGGAGGCGCAGATATGATACATTACCAGACTGCATCTGGTGGAGAGGTCTTTTCCGTCGGATCGATCTGCTGGATCACTTCGATGCTGGTGGACGAGAATATTTCGAAAATATCCCGTAATGTGATCGATCGGTTTATCAGCTGAGTGGTCGCATCTCAGGCGATAATATCCAGGATCGGTTGGCCATGATCGATTTCCAGTCGTTTGCGACCGGGGATATCCAGGCGATGCGGGTCGAGGCCTAGCAGGTGATACAGGGTGGCGTGAATGTCGGTGACGTAGTGCGGTGATTCGACCGCATGAAAGCCAAGTTCATCTGTGGCGCCGTGTACATAACCCTGTTTGATACCTGCGCCGGCAAACCAGACCGTGAATCCATGGGGGTGATGATCTCGACCACTGGGCATCTTTGTGTTTCCACGTGATTCCACAGCCGGTGTACGTCCAAACTCGGTACAGAAAACGACGACAGTGTCTTCCCACATCCCGCGACGTTTAAGGTCTTTTAAGAGTCCGGCAATCGGTTTATCAACGCGTTTACAGGAACGGGTGTGGTTTTCTTTGAGGTTCTGATGCGAATCCCATTCACCGTACCCGCTCAAATAAACCTGTGTAAAACGCACGCCCCGTTCCGCCAGGCGTCGCGCTGCCAGCAGGCGACGTCCATAAACAGAGGTCTCTTTTTCATCAATGCCATACAGTTGTTGTGTCTCCTGAGTTTCTTCTGTCAGCTCCAATGCTTCAGGTACGGAGTTCTGCATACGAAATGCCAGTTCGTAGGAATTGATGCGGGCGCGTAGTTTTTCATCGGTCGGATATTCTACTGCAGCCAACTGATTGAGTTCGTTAATCAGCTGATATTGATTCGCTTGCTCCTGTTGTAGAATCGATTCGGGACGCGTACCGAAAGGGAGTGGGGTTTTCGGATCGAGTGAGAGTTCGACACCCATATATTTGGGCCCGAGATAATCCGGATTGAAGTTTTCTTTCACGCGAGTGTCAGTGTACGAACCGAGAAAAACATATTCGGGTAAATTCTTGTTGAGGCTGCCCAGTCCATAACTGAGCCATGAACCGACGACCGGCTCTTTCTGATCCAGTTTGTGACGTCCATGGTGGATCTGAAATTCAGCTGCATGGTCGTTGTCTGTTGTGTACATGGATCTCACAAAAGAGATGTCATCGACGCACGTCGACAGGTGCGGCCACCAGTCGGTGATTTCAATTCCGGATTCTCCCTGTTTTTTGAATCCAACCTGCATCGGCATGATCTGGGAATGTTCGCGTTTTACCTGCACAACCGAGCGGGCGCGTGCCTGATAGCGCGGGTCTTTAAAGGGATCGGGATATATCGTATCTGAAAAGGTTTTACCAGCATATTTATTCAGTTCAGGTTTCGGGTCAAACGTTTCCATCTGACTGTAACCGCCTGACAGGAAAACCCAGATGACTGATTTTGCTTTTGGAGTAAAATGTGGTCCCCCAGTGGGGGCAGAATTGGACTCCGCCCGTATTTCCTGTCCGAGCAGACTGCTTAACGCCATACCCGTAGCCCCAAAACCCAGATCCGCCAGAAAAGTGCGACGCTGAATCTGCCTGCAGTGTGGTGTGATAAAGTGTTTCATAAGACTGTTCCTGTGATTTGCTGTCGTAGATCGTTCTGGAAATCAACGGATCGTGACAAAATCGTTATGACTGAATAATGCGTGGACCAGACTCTCTCGCGCACGGGCCTCGGAGGATGCCGCTGGTTGAGAATAATCGCGTTTTGTAACGGAAGATTCGGCGTTTGGTGTTTGAGCGGAATAGAGAGATTTCTGGCGTGACAGAAATGCAGCTGCCACTGCCTGCTCCTGTTCACTGGCGGGGCGAGATAAGATAAGTTTGAATGCCCGTTTGATAAAATCAGTCTGCTGCTGATCTCCTGGTAGGGTGGTGTTTGTTTGAGACCAGATTATCTCGGCGATCATTCGGCCTTTTTGCACGGCAAGAGTGCTGTTGGTTAACGCCAGTGCCTGTTGTGGCATGACGGTGGTTGTCCGTTGATAACAGTCTGTTGCACTGGCACCGTCAAACAATTCCAGAAATTCCATTTTGGCCTCGCCATGATGCGAATAATACAGACTGCGACGGTTAGTGATCAGACCCTGATCCTGTTCGAGTTCCTGGCCATACATAGTCGGGTCAAGATCGCCGGCAAGATAAAAGATGCTGTCCCGTACAACTTCTGCTTCCATACGGTTCGTGGGAAATTTCCAGAGCAGGTGATTGTCCCGGTCTTGCATAAGGTTAGGATGTTCTGCCGGCACACCTTTCGAACTGCGTTGATAAGTCTCACTGGTAAGAATGACTTGATGTAGATGCTTGATGCTCCAGTTTTGATCCATGAACTCGGCCGCCAGCCAGTTGATCAATTCGGGATGAGTCGGTTCCGCTCCACTGCGGCCAAAATTATAAACTGATTTGACCAGGGGCTTGCCAAAGTGCCTCATCCAGATGTGATTCACGGCAACCCGCGCGGTTAACGGGTTTTCGCGGCTGGTAATCCAGCGGGCGAGTGCGGTCCGTTTTCCGGTACTCTGTTCGGGGAAAATCCGGCTGAGTGCCGTGTATTTGGTTAAAGTTGCTTCGACGGGTTTTTGTGCGGCAGTCAGTTGCGCTCGACTCTGAGTGACCTGTGTTTGCGCGGATGTAAGCTTCTTCGCACGTTCCTGGTCTGAATCCGGCAGCGATTTTGCCTGCAGTAATGCGAGTTCGGCTGATTTCAGATTTGATTCTGCCCGGCAGAGTTTAGCCTGCCATTCTGTTTGACAGGCAGCCTGTTCCAGCGATTCGACATTGTCAGAATTCTCGATATAGCGAGCGGTCGCAGCGCGCACTCTTGCTGCATACTCCGTTTTTTTGGCTTCTGCTGCTTGTTGTTTGAATTGTAAATCGGTCTGATTTGCTTTGGTAAGATCACGTTTCAGTTGAATGGCCTTAACCTGACGTTGCCATTTTTGATCCGCTTCCGTCAGTGGGGACTTCAGGATGACCTGTGATGTGGCAGGACCGGTACTGAATCGCGTGAGTTGCCAGTTGCCGATTCCGGGGAGATCCTCTCCTGCCTGATAATCCGGGAATTCGAAATCACAGCGCAGCAATTCCTGTCCACTCAGATTCTCAATGAGAATCTGATCAAACTCCGCAATGCTTCCCTGGTGTGCATCAAGGAAGAGTCCTCGATTCGTCTGGACCGCCGGATTCCAGCCATTCAGTGCGATTGGCGTCTGATTGAGAATCGAATTTGACCTTTCCGGTCCGTGGATCGATAGCTGCGCAATGTCCTGATCTGGTTTCAGATGAAGACTAATATTAAATTCAATGTTACCGGAATCATTTTTATAGGAACCAATGGTCGTAGGATTCGTTGTGCCCGGGACATACGCAATGATATTACCCGCTTCAAACGCGACGTAGAGACTGGTTTTGCCACCGGTTAAATTGTTGGACAACTGAAAATTGACATGGGCATCCTTCAAAATACGAAGCTGAAACTGAATCCGAATATCGGAATCGAAGTTCTTCCAGTCAGTGATTTCATAAGAGAGTATCCGGCGTCCCTGTTCGGCATTAAGTTGCAGGGCCTGCTGGTTAATCTCTGATGAAGCCGTTTGCGTCGGATCGTTTTTTCCGGCAGCAATTATTTCTGGCCTGGCTGCCAGTATATTCGCCAGCACAGACTCGTGCTGCATCAACTCCTGTTCCAATTGTGTTTTCTGCTGTTCCCAGTTTTTGAGAGCACTCTGGTAAGCGGCCTCGCGTTTCCGGGTCTCTTCCTGAATGACAAACGGTTTCAGGCCCGGGTACCAGGCGGTGGCAGGGAGTGATACCGGCTTGAAGTCTAGCTTGTCTCCCCCCAGAAAAGCGATGGCGGAGGCTTCGACTGGCGGCTTGTCTTTCACCACATTCTGTTCCAGCCCACCCGTATAAAACTTTGCCTTCGCATCCAGGTGTCTGTCGTAGATACGAACCATGCCCGAGCGAACGGGGCCATTACGAACACTGAGTTTATAATCAGGGAAAATTCCGGGATCAGCTTCACCCGGCACGCGATCATGGCGGAGATCGATCGGTTCGAAAAACGAGCGGAAGGCAAAGTATTCATTTTGCGTGATGGGATCATACTTATGATCGTGGCATTCGCAGCAGTTCATGGTCAGCCCCAGAAATGCTTTGCCGGTATGTTCGACATTATCTTTCAACCAGGTGTGATAATTCCAGCGGTAGAAATTGCGCACAATAAAGCCGGTGGCAACCAGATTCTCACGATCATTGGGAGCAATCTCATCCGCCGCCAGCATTTCGAGAACCATGCGGTCATAGCCTTTGTCCTCGTTGATTGATCGAATAATCCAGTCGCGCCAGCGCCATGTCAGAGAGTAACTGTTGGTCATATCTTTGGCGCCACGGCGTCCGTACCAGTCACTATAACGCCAGACATCCATCCAGTGACGTCCCCAGCGCTCTCCATATTGTGGTCGCGCGAGCAGATCGTCGATTACCCGGTTCCAGGCATCCGGTCGTGCGTCACTGAGATAAGCGTCCAGTTCTGCGGGTGTGGGGGGAAGCCCGATCAGGTCGAGATAGACTCTCCGCAACAAAGTTGCCTTTTCTGCCTGGGGTTGTGGGATCACCTTCGCCTGTTCAAGTCGCGAAAGAACAAAGGCATCAATCGGGTTTGTTGATTTCGTTTTGACTTGAGGCACATCTGGACGGAGTACCGGTTGAAAGGCCCAGTGCTCTGCAGGATCGGCTTCAGGCTGATCGCCGCTGGGATACTTTGCCCCCTGGGCAATCCAGTTTTTAATCAGTTGGATCTCATCTGGTTTGAGTCGTCGTCCCTGCCCTTCGGGGGGCATCTGAATGTCCGCATCCGGAGTCAATACCTGATACAGCAGGCTTTCGTGTGGCTTACCGGAGACTATCGCCGGGCCGATTTCTCCTCCCTTGAGAATCAACTTGCCGGCATCCAGTCTTAATGAAGATTCCTGTTTCAAACTGCCATGACAGGCAAAGCAGTGTGATTTCAGGAGTGGCTTGATCTGTGTCTGGTAATCGATTTCAGCTGGAGCCGATTCTGCAGAGAGCGGAATCGGGATGATGGTCAGCAGGATCAGTGAGACTGCAGTCGCTGAGTATTGCATATATCAACTCCCTATTCTGTATCAACAGATTACATATCACGACTCACTTATGTTTAGGATAAATTCTCTTTCCTGTTGTCACAAGGTGGTTTATGCTAGATTGTTAAATATGCTAAGAAAATAAAATTGCCAGTCTGCTTCTATATCTGGTGGCAAATTAATGTCATGATAAGATGATTGTCCCTGACTTGTCTGGATGTACTGTTTCAAAGAAAGTCTGTTATGAAGTCATTCTCTTCCCGATCTCACCTGCTTCTGTTTCTTTTTTTATCGAGTCTGTCAGGCGCTGTTTCTTTTTCCAATCAGGCGTTCTCGGGAGAAAAGCAGGGGGCATCTTCGGAACGAAAGGTCCTTTGGGTACAACAGGCAGGGGGAAAGAAACACGACAAAATCCGTGGCATGGCTGTTGATCAGCAGGGGAACTGTTATGTGACAGGAGAATTTACAGAGACCGCTCAATTTGCAGATCAGACAGTTACCAGTCTGGGGAATATGGATTTTGTACTCGCCAAATATGATCCTGCAGGCAAACTGCTCTGGATACAGACCGCCGGAGGCAAAGACATTGATCGGGGGTATGGCGTTGCCGTTGATCAGGCGGGGAACTCCTACGTCACAGGACATTTTCAAAGTCCTGAGTTTCAGATCGGCGACAAAATTCTGAAGAACCAGGGGGACTACGATTATTTCATCGCCAAATATGATCCGCAGGGAAAACTGCTCTGGGCCGAGAGTGCCGGCGGAACGGGCTATGATTACGGACATGGAATCGCTGTGACACCTGAAGGGGACTGCTATGTGGCGGGATCCTTTTCCGGGGATGTCACATTTGGTACAGCGCAAACGGGAAACAAAAAAGGGCGTTCGCTGTTTGTAGCCCGCTACGATGCGGATGGAATGTTGATCTGGAGCCAACTGGCGGGCAATGCTCGCAGTCAGAGTGGACATCAGATTGCCGTCGATACCAGCGGAAACTGTTATGTCTGCGGTTATACTACGGGACTGTTGGAACTGAATGGTCAACAGGTGGGGGTCGACACGAGTGTGCAGGATATTTTTCTGGCTAAACTGTCACCGGCGGGAAAGCTGATCTGGTCGGCAAATTCAGGCGGACAGGCAAACGGTTTGAGTACAGGAGTTGCCGTCGATCATCAGGGCAACTGTTATCTGACGGGTATGTTTAAAAATAAAGCGACTTTTGGCAAAACGACTCTGACTAGTAAGGGCGGCCATGATATATTCGTTGCACGGATCAATGCCGATGGTTCTCCCGCCTGGGCCTATACCGGGGGCGGAGAAAAAATTGATTATGGCCTGGGCATTGCAGCAGATCAGGCAGGTAACTGTTATGTCACCGGAGAATTTTCAGACGACGTGCATTTCCTGGGAAAACATTATCCGAACCTGGGAGGTCGTGATCTGTTTATCGCCCGTTTTTCTCCCGATGGAAAGCCTGAATGGCTGGAAATAATGGGCGGTGATAAAAGCGATTTGAGTTATGCGATCGCTGTTGACAAAAATCAAAACTGCTTTGTTTCGGGTGCTTTCTCTCCGACCACTCAATATCAGGGTCATGATTTGAAAAGCCAGGGTAGTAACGATATTTTTCTGATCAAGTTGAGCCAGTAATATGCGATTTCGAGTTCTGCTAATCGTCTGTGTGCTTTTCTCATCTGCTGTCCTGTGCGATGCGCAAACTGCCATTGAAGCACCTGAGGTCAAACCGGCACGGCAGGCGGGATATCCCCTGGCGACAACCCGACGTAAGGCGATAAATGTGCTGCCATTTCATCGTGAGCTGGATGCTGCCAAACTCCAGAAATGGCTGGAGATTAGTTCTCGCTGTACGATGGCGGAATTTGAGCTGTTTTTGTCTCCCCTGACAGCGGACGAGCAAAAACTGCTTGAAGTGATTGAAAGTAAACCGGCGCCGATTGTGAATCGACTGCATTTTGAAAACCTGAGAGACGTTTTAAAACAAAAAGCGCTGGTCTCTTTGCAGGTGGAAGAAGAAGTTAAAAAAGATGATTTATCGCATACGACTCCGGCTGTGGAAAATCTGCTGTATGGTGCATTCGATGCCGTTTTTGCGAGCGTCGGTCCGCCGAATGGTTCTCCCCGCTATGGTGATGTGGTCATTCATCTGAAAGACTCCGTACGAGAACATGGGTGGGCCACTCCTTTCAGTGGCATGCATTTCATGTATGCCATTCAGCATAAAGATGCGCGAAAGATGCAGGATATGCTGGCTGCTGGAAAGTCACTCCCGGACTCGCCCTATAATCCTCTCCATCTGGGGTTTAATGACCGGCTGCATTTTTCTCACTATGTTGTCACTGAGAAATACTGGAATCAGATGTTGGCTTTTCAGGCGATTCTGGTTTATCGCAATCTGGACAACTCTCCCGCGAGCGCGGAAGTCAGACAGCGGTTTGCTGCATTGTTGAGAGAAGAAAATCCTCAAAAGTTCTGGAATCTGTTTATTCCACCCCGTGTGAAGAATGCGACTGCAGCGCAGGAAAACGAGAATATTCCTTTTGGCTATCTGGAAGGGAAGTTCGATGATCAGATCTCGATCGATTTCTTCACATCCATTCAGGTCCCCGCATCAAAACTGGCGGAAGTCAAGTCCTGGCCTGAAGCGCAGCCATATCTGCATCTCATTCAGGCAAAGTCAGCAGATGTACCCTGAACATGTTCAAGCAGATCAACAGAAGCAATACTGTATCGCATGTATTAAGAATATAACCTTTCTTCTGTGACTTGCAGTTTCAGTAATACATAAACGATCAGATAGTGGAATCAACAACGACCTGTCTTTCAGCAGGCCCTGCCTGATTTCCATGCAGGTTACCCTGTCGCTATACGCCTTCCCCGAGTGAAGTTTGATGTCAGAATGAGACCTCGGTACGCACAGTGCATCGATTTCGCCTTGGATTGGTGGCTTTTTGATTGTTCAAAAATATTAGTTGAGTGAAGGAGAAAAAAAATATTTCATTGGTGCATGATTTGCGAATGAGCGTTGTGGAGAAAGTTGTAACTTAAAAAAGGTGATCGCTGCTGTCCTTTTATTTTTTTAATTCAGGCAGGGATGAATCGAAATGCTGCTTTCTCTTCACGTTATTTTCATATTAATTATCTACTGTTCAATGGAGTATGGTCATTATGCAATTTCGAGAAAGACGAAGCCGCGGTTTTACGCTGATCGAGCTATTAGTAGTGATTGCGATTATCGCAATTTTAATTGCTCTGTTATTACCAGCGGTTCAACAGGCGCGAGAAGCTGCCCGTCGCAGTTCCTGTAAAAACAATCTGAAGCAGATTGGTCTCGCATTACATAATTATCATGATGCCCATCGTGTTTTTCCACCGGCGGCGATTGCTCCGGGAAGCTGTTACTGTGAACGTGTACTGGATATGCCAGCCGGTTCCTCTCCGCTGTTGATGAATCATTCGTTTTATCAGCTGCTGCTACCGTACCTCGATCTGGCAAATCTCTATAACCAGTACGATTTTACGCTGTCAACTTCAACCCATGTCGCACGCTCTGATGGAAGTTATTGTGGTTCCGTAGGACCGACGTTTGCCGGCTCGGGGCAGTTGACGGTTGCCAAAAATAACTTTCCCGTTTTTCTGTGTCCTTCTGATCCCAATCCTACCAAATATGGTGACTACCAGAAATCCAGTTACGGGCATGTAGGCTACACAACTGAGTACAGCCTGGTCTCTTCGTATGGAAATAATACAAGTAGTCTCAAAGGGACCCTGGGCTTCAACGGTTCTGCCAGAATTGCTGATATCAAGGATGGGACCAGTAATACGATGATGATCATGGAAGCCTCCATGCTGCTGACCAGTGCTTCGTATGGACCCTTCTGGAATTCCTACCGGCATACGAATGTGTTGCTGCCCGTTTCCTATGGAATCAATAAAAACCATCCGGGTTATGATAAACCTTACGCCTGGGGAGCCGGTAGTCATCATGAAGGAGGCTGCCAAATGCTGATGGTCGACGGAGGAGTTCGCTTCTTAAGTGAAAACGTAGACCGTCTTGCGGTCGTCCAGGCTTTGGTCTCCATTAAAGGCGGGGAAGTTTTACCAGAGTTTTAAGTCCGACTGTTGTATTAAAATCTGACTGTATCCGTCGAACGCACCACGTCACCTCGTCGGTGCGTTTGACATTTCATATCAGCGCCGAAAGTTAATCCATGCCCTCGATTCCTTTTCAGTTTCCCTTTGTTTCTCGATACCATTGCCTGCTGATGTTGTCCTTGATCCTGGCGGGGTGTTCCGGAAAAAGTGACAATTTACCCGAACTGGCAGAAGTGACCGGACAGGTTACTCTGGATGGAAACCCTTTACCGGACGCGATCATCGATTTTTATCCCCAGGGCACTCAGCAGAAAAAACAGTCGCGTGCTTCCACTGCTGCCACAGATGGAGAGGGGAAGTACTCGCTGATGTACAACAATAATACGGCAGGCGCAATCCTCGGCGATCACCTGGTTCGTATCAGCAAGACAGAAGGGGGCGCGGAAGTAGCCGGTCCTGAGATGCTGCCTAAAAAGTACAATGAGACTTCCACCCTCAAAGCGACTGTGACTAAAGACGGTCCCAATACGATCAACTTCGAGTTGACGAGTAAGTGAACGACGAACGTGAGTTGCCTCGGAAATTGGTCGGGTTCATTTCTTCATAGTCTGTAAAATTGACAGTATTCTAAACAGACTTTTATTCAACCCTGACTGCTCACAATAATTCCCAGAACGATCAGAATGAGCCCGACACTTTTAGCAAGTGTAACCGGTTCTTTAAAAAAGAATGCGCTGAGAAACATCACCAGCACAAAGGCTAGGCTCATAAACGGATAAGCATAGCTCAGAGGTAGCTTGGTCATGGCAGCCATCCAGCTTAGAGCTGCAAGGAAAGCACATGCAAAACTGCTTAAGACCCAGGGGTTGAGTAACAGTTTGACTATGAAGTGAACTTTATCAATACTGTTTTGGGGAAATGCTCCCGCAAGTCCGACCTGCCATTTAATGATGATTTGGCCGTAGACTGTAAATAGTATGGTGAGCAGAATATAGAGATGGCTCATAGAGATCAACTAACTGGATTACCAGGAAAGTGAGAGTGAAAATTAAATAGCAAATGATTCAGTCAGTATTGTATTATTGCGAAAATTAAATGTTAGAGATTATCAATCACTCTCTAAAACAGCTAACCCGAATCCCGTTTTGCCATAGCCATTTCCATTATAAAGCATATACCGGTTGCTCTTGTGATCGAAAACATGCGGATACTCTATCATTTCCGAGTCCCAGCCTGTTTTTGATACATCAATACCGACTTCCTCATCGAGTCGAGTCCAGTTGATTCCATCATCTGATTCTGCGTATCCAATTCGGTAAGAAATTCCTCTGTATGAATACCACATTTTATAAATGCCGTTGTCTTTGATGACACAAGGTCTTGCTAAAGCGTATTCATCTGCAGATTCAAAAGTAATTGCAATAATTCCATCACGGCGCCAGTTTATTCCATTTTCTGATTCAGCATATTTAATACAAAATCTGAATGAGCAGTCGTTGTCTTGGTCCCATTCTAAATTAGATCCATACCACATTTTCCAGATTCCATTCTCGTGTAGAATCCAAGGGTACGAGATAGACAGGGGATCCACAGAATTTCGATCAATGATAGGAGCGGGCGAGTATTTGGTGAAAATACATCCTGTTAAATCACTGATTGCAAGTCCAATACTATTTCGCCATGGTACAGTCACTCCCAGATTCCAACCAAGATAGTAAAGGTATTTTATTTTATCGACTGTAACCAGCCCTGTGACAGTAACACCACTGTCATCAAAATAACCGGGGTCGCCTGGGGAGAGGATTGGAGTTTTTGAGATGTTTAAAATTTTATCTGGTTGATTTATATTGAAGTCAATATAGCAAATACTTGATTTGTTATTTTTGTCTCTACAACTGGAGTAGACTCTGTATAACGAATCAGATAACTGGTCTGCCACTGGGTTTGCTGCATGTGAAACCATCCAGTCGTAATGATGATCGGGAGCGAAGACCTGCCCTAATTTCTTCCATTCCATAATTGATTCATAATCCCTTTAAACGGTAGCTGGGGATTTTTGACAATTCGGCTTTGGGCGCTTTATAAACCCCACTTTCCTGCGTATCAGCCATGATTGTCGCTCCGCCGCCAATCACGCATTTATCGGCAATGTTTATATGATCGCGTAGTGTCGCATTTACGCCAATAAAGCAGTTTTGTCCGATGTTTACGCCTCCTGAAACAACAACATGCGAAGTGATAAAGCAGTTATCACCTATGGTGGAATGGTGGCCGATATGATTTCCACTCCAGAGAGTTACATTGTTTCCTATTTTGACAAACGGCTGGATCGTATTGTCTTCGAGAATGAAACAATTTTCCCCAATGGAAAGATCCGGCCAGGTCGTTGCTTTAGAACTCACGTAACTTGTTAAACGATAGCCTTTCGCTTTTGCTTCTGTGCATTTGCAAGCGCGAACAGAATTTATGCCTGCATAACTGACTGCGACAAACATATCATATTCTTCCGGAGGATAGCGTCTTTCGATTTCTTCAAAGGGGAAGACTGGGAGACCACAAAACTCTGAATCGGTGAGGAATTCCTGATCAACAGTAAAGGCTTTAATATTGTATGTACTGTCATGTGTGAAATAGAAATGTGCAACCTGGGCGATATCTCCCGCGCCAAAAATAATAATCGGTTTCATATTTCTGTTCCTTTTGATTTCGAAAAACAAATTATTATGTTCTTACTATGACAGTGAATTCATATAAATCGTAGTCATGCAAAATCGCTACATTTCTTGAAAAATTGGTTTTACAGTAATCAAACAGAAAGCACGGATCTCCGTAATACAAATCCGGACGCATCTTTTCCTCATCTGAATACTTTGTAAGAATGTTGAATGCAAACCCAAGGCGACTGAGGTTCGAAATATCCTCTAAAGTCGCAAGTAGATATGATTCCCAGTCACTCGTTCTGGTATCCTGCTTTACGTTAAATATTCCACTGGCAACCGTATAATCTGAAACAGGCACTTTTGAGATCTGATCAGTAAAGCTGATATGGTTGTTAACTATGCCAAATTTATTCCTGGCCTGGTTCAGCATAAGATCTGATATGTCATAACCGTAATACTGAAAAGAATAGTTCTGATTAATCAGGTACTCAGCAAGGGCTCCATAACCACAACCAAAATCGTTTATACTAAATTGCGAATGGTGGTTACAGATTTTGAGCAGTTGGTCAAATCGCAGAAATTGTGATTCCTGCGAATTCCAGTCGACTCCCTGGGGAGAGATGCCATGTGTTTTTATTTTCTGGCTGTAATATTGCTCCACGGATGCAGTGATGTTTTTGAAATTCATGGATTATCATTGACCTCATCGCTGATAATTGCTGATTCATAGATATCTTTAATGATCGTGTAAGGCCGTTGCTTTGTTTCAGAGAAAATCTTTGCCAGATAGATACCAATGATTCCGAGACAAAAAATTGTTAAGCCTCCTAAAAACCAGATTGAAACGATCAGTGAGGGCCATCCCGCCAGAAGCTCGTTAAAAAATACTCTGCGAATGACTAATATCACAGCAGCGATACCTGCCAAGGATGAAATCAATATTCCCAGATAGAAAACAAAAATTAAGGGGGTGTTACTGAAGGATGTGATGGAATTCACCAGAATTGAAATCTTACTGAAAATATTATAGCTGGAATTTCCTTTGAAGTGCTTCGTGACCACTATGGGCTGTTGTGAAAATCCTGTGATTGCCCAGAGACCTGCCAGAAATATTTCTCTGTCTTTATGTTCGATGAGTGCTTTAACGTATCGTTGACTCATCAACCTGGCAGTAATCAGGTTCATCGGGACAGGGTAACTCGAGATTAAATTGAAAAATCGGTAGAACAAATTCCCAGAGATCTGTTCAATAAAGTTTCCTTTTCTTGATTTTTGGACTCCATATACCACATCAACATCTGATTCATGAAACTGTTTATGAAATTCACCGAGTAATTCAGGTTCTTCTTCTAAATCTGAATCGATTAAAAATACCATTTCCCCTCTGGCATGAATTAAACCGGTCATCATTGATTTATGATGTCCGAAATTACGTGAAAGATCGATGACTCTGACACGTTGGTCATGTTGAAAAAGATTGAGAGCACGCTCGAGCGAATCGTCAGGGGAGCCGTCGTTGACAAAGATTATTTCATAGTCATTCGTCAGTTCTTGCGCCTGTATCGAAATTCTCTCATAAAATTCGATGAGATACGGGGATGAATTATAGAGTGTTGTAACGATCGATAGTTGCATAATCAGCTGAAACTTTTCATGAATTTATATGCGTGATTACCTTCATTAAAAATCAGGTCGAGAATACTGACTCCGTGTTCGAAGGGAGGGTAAAGCTGAGTATATTCAGGGTATTCCGTGTAGCTGATGTATTTGACCTGGATATTTTCTCTCTCGAATAAGTTTCGAATAATATAGTCTTCTGCAGCAGGGCCAGAAAGATATTCTGTAGCTCCAGCCTGTTTGCATATTTCGACCAATCTTTCCGTTTTCCCGGAGATAATCTTATAATCTTTCGACCACGATATTTGAGTCGAAATACCCAAGATACGACAGATTTCAATCAGGAACTGATAATTTATCTTACTTAAACTGGTTTCTGCCTGATCCAGATAAAGGTTCTGAAACAGGTCTTTAAATTCGTTGAAGAATCTACTTCGAGAGTAATTGTGGGTTATCGATTTCCAGTGTTGTTCTCGCCATACATTGTCTCTGGTTTCTGTTTCAGAAATCTTTTGATAGTAATTTCCTTTGACTTTCACAGGGATCGTGAGCCAGAGTAGTCCCGATGGTGATTTAATTTTATTCCGATTACGCCAGTCTCTTTTGGTAAACTGCATGTCATCAAAGAGAACGAACTCATCTACTGAATTAATTAAATCAAAGTATCCTTTCCAGGGAATATAATTTGATTGAAGGATTGCAATCTTTTTCATGATTTATGGACTAATAAGAAATTCTCTAAAATGACGCACTTATTTGACATTTCGAATATCAGCTTCCTGAATTATCTGTTCTCCAGAGTTGACCTTATGAAATGATAATTGCAGATACTTCTGAATTTCATCAACAACACGCTGTTGCTCTTCGGTGGTGATCTCATAGAAAAAGGGAAGACGTAAGAGGCAGTCAGCCGCCTGCTCTGTGACTGGCAGATCGCCGTGCTGGTAACCCCAGGTTTTTCCCATGGGGGAACTGTGCAGAGGAACGAAGTGAAATACGGCGTGAATCTGTAGTTGCTTCAGGTGATTTAACAGGCCATCACGCAGAGTTTTGTTCGGGAGCAGGATGTAGAACATGTGATGATTGCTGAGACAGTCTTCGGGAACACAGGGCAGACGGAGTTGCTGATTATTCTCCAGAGGCAGAAGACTATGCTGATAGTAGTCAAAAATCTCTTTACGACGCTGATTGATTTCGTCAAACATTTCGAGTTGCGCATAAAGAAAGGCACAGTTGAGCTCGCTGAGGACGAATGAAGAACCAATATCACACCAGGTATATTTATCGACCTGTCCCTGGAAGAAGGCCTGCCGATTGGTACCTTTGTCTCTGATGATGTGAGCCCGGTCAATCAGTTCTTCCGAATTCAGACAGAGCGCACCGCCTTCACCACAAATGAAGTTCTTCGTTTCATGAAAACTAAAACACCCTAACTGTCCCAGTGAACCCAGGTATTTCTGATTATATTGGGCGTTGACGCCCTGGGCGGCATCTTCGATGACTTTGAGATCATATTTTTCTGCAAGTGTTAAGATCAGATCCATCTCACAACTGACACCTGCGTAATGGACGGGGACAATGGCTTTCGTTTTTTCGGTTATGGCCAATTCTACCAGACGTGCATCCAGATTCAGCGTGTCAGGTCTGATGTCTACAAACACGGGTACGGCACCGACTCTGACAAATGCATTCGCTGTCGAGACAAACGTATAAGACGGCATTATGACTTCATCACCCGGTTGAATATCCAGCAGCATGGCAGACAGTTCCAGAGCCGCTGTGCAGGAAGGGGTAAGTAGTATTTTCTTGATCCCGAAACGCTCTTCCATGATGCTAGTGCACCGTCGTGCAAACTCCCCATCACCGGAGATATTGCCGAGGGTGACGGCATGCGCAATATAATGGAGTTCTTTCCCTGCAATAAACGGTCTATTGAACGGGATTAACGAGTTCATACAAAGTGTATCCGTTTGTTAACATCTGTAATGATGGCCTTACGAACCTGAACGGGTCGCTGTATCAGGGGGCAGGATAATCTCTCTGAACTGCTCTAAAGCAGCAAGAATGGTACCAGAGAGAGAATCCACGGGTATAAGAAGTCTCTTAGGCTACTGGTAGCCGCTCTTTGCATGTCTCAACGAGAAGTGTAACTGACAGCGTTCTAAGGTGCTGCTATTTCTGTTTTATCTAACGCATCAGAGCTCTGTGGCGCCTGTTCAAAGATTGTCACGATGATCAGCAGGGTGAAGAATCGAGCAGCTTCGTGCAAAGTCTTGTCGTGACTGAAAAACAGGTCAAACAGGTACAGATCCGTATCACGCATTCGACAAAGTCATTATTTGATCGATAAAGACGGAGTCAGCCGATTATGGGCGATTCGCTCACTGGATTGATCTGGATTAAGAAAGCGATAGCGATTCGCGGTGGCAAATAATAAAAACAATCGATGAATTGTGCTTAAGTTATTTCATAATCAAATGATATGGTCCACGTGAACTGGTCAGTGCGTTAGTTTGAGATTTTTCACGTCGCTGCCAGGTATTTTATATCTGGTACTGATTTGAAGTGGCGTTAAATCGTTTTTGAATAATAACATAGCCTAATATACCCTGAAATGCGGTAGTGGGTATAATAAATGCTTTACACAAAGTGGGTTGGTGTGGCAGAATCTAGTGAGTGCGAGATCTGCCTTTGTTGTCTCGGAACTGATCGGTGCGACATCGTACTTCCCAACAGCTTTACCTGGAGAACTGGGAAGCAATACGGTGCCAAAAATCAATGCCACATAGCCTCTTATCCAAACGAGAAGATTCAGGAATACGGGCCGGGACAGGTCTGGGTTTCAAGGTCTGATCAGAAGCTATCGTATCACTCAGTATCAGGCATATATCCAGATCTGAGGTAGAAGTCAGACTGAATTTTAACTGCATTCAGAAGTGTCGAATTAATTGCTTGTAAGAGGGTCATGTAAGGAAATGGACATCGTTGTTGATGAAAGTATGACCGCTACCGATGCGAGCAAGTCTGTTACGGAACAGCAGCCGAATTCCAGTGAGAGAAATGTCAAATCTTCGTGGACGGTCTGGTTTCTGGTGACTGGAATTATAATTTCAGGTCTCGTTTTCCGATTGATGCTGCTGGATGCATTTTTTCTTGACTTTGACGAGTCGATGCATTTTCAGGCAGCCCGGGAAGTATCGCTGTATGATGCATGGATTGCCAGTCGGGTTCATACTCACCCTCCACTGATATTTCTCTTCTATCATTACTGGATTGCTTTAGGCGATTCGGAAATGATTCTCAGGTTGCCGTCGCTGTTATTCAGTCTTTCTGCGTTGCTACTGGGGTTTCTGTGGATGCGAGAAATTCTGGGAGAGCGACCAGCATTAGCAGGACTTGCCTTTCTGGCTTTTTCAATGCCCATGATCCATCTTGGTGCATTAATGCGTGGATACACGCTGTTACTTACTTTTATTTTTGCAGCCCTGTATTTACAGGAGCGTTTTTATCAAACAGGTTCATTGCGTGCGCTGGCAGGGAACTGCTGTTGTCTGATCCTGGCCATGCTGACTCACTACAGCGCCGCCTGGTTGATTCTGGCCCTGGGCTTAATGGGGATATTACGAATCGCGACAGGTACTTTCACGAAGCGGATGTTTGCAGGCTGGGTGACCTCACAGTTCGCGTTACTTGGAGTCTGTCTGGCCCTTTACTTTGGGCATGTGCGCCAGTTTGTGAGAAGTGATACGCAGACAGCACTGTGGGATTTCTGGCTGATTGACAGTGCGTTTGATCCCACCACCACGAATCCCGCTTATCTGGCGATGATGCGGGTTGTGGAATTTATTCAATACCTTTCAGGCCCATTGTGGATTTTTATGACCGGTCTGGTAGTAACAGGTATTGTCATGTTGTTCAAGAAAGGGTCACAGGAAAATCATTCAAAAGGGATCGCGATCGAGCGAGGAATGCTGGTTCTCCTGCCATTATTGGTAGCAATGCTGCTGTTTCATTTACGCCTCTATCCGGTCGGACACACACGGCATTCGATATGGCTTGTGCCATTTGTGGCCTTGGGTCTGGCGGCAGGTACATGGCCGTTATTGAAATGTCCTGGTACTTTTCGAACGATTATTGCTGTGCTGTTCGTCTCCTTATGGATTTATACCTATGCCTACCCGAACGTTTGGAAGCTCGAAACCACGCAAACACCCCAAATGGCAAACAAGATGATTTCCATTATAGAGGAGACGGTGCCCGAAGGTGAGACGATCCTCATGGATGACAGCACACGAAATGTTTTGGAATACTATCTGGTAGGTCGAAAGGTGATGCACGGAAAACCTCTGGGAAGTGGTTATGTCGAGTACGAAATGGGCGGGTACCGGATCATCACAATTCCTAAATTTCATTTTTATATGTACGACATCAAAGCAGCGTGGCCGAGTTTTCAACAGGTATTTGGCGCAGCCTCTACGAAACCACTGTGGGTGGTCTATATTGGATTTGAAACTCCAGCGAATGAAGCTTCAAAAATATTCAAACGATTTCCACCTGGAAAATTAATCAAACAAGTCAAGTATCTGGATAATCAGATTTTGCAGGTTCAGTTTCAGGGACCTTGAAACAGGGTCACTCGTGATTCAGCAGACTGAACTTTCAGATTTGCTGGATTTTATTAACGTTCAGAGTCTTGATACAGGTTCAATCGAAAGTCCATGTCACAAATTCAAGCATCACATAAATTTCTGGTATATGTTGTCGCCTATGAAGCGGAACAGCATTTGTACGATTTATTTGAGCGAATCCCTTACGAACTGTTCAATCGGTCTGATTTCCATTTCCTGGTAAGTGATGATGCGTCTTCAGATAACGGTCCAATTGTGTTGAAAGAATGGTTGGAAGCACATGAAATCCACAACGTGACCATATTGAAAAATCGAGTCAATCAGGGATATGGCGGGAATCAGAAAATCGGTTTTCGTGTGGCCATTGATAACGGTTACAGTTGTTTGATTCTGCTGCATGGGGATGGTCAGTATTCTCCGGAATTGTTACCAGAGTTTGCGCGTGTCTGGAGTGAAAGTGAACCGGACGTGATTCTGGGGACGCGTATGCATTCAGTACAAAGTGCCCGCAAAGGTGGGATGCCCTACTATAAAGTTCTGGGCAATCGGATTCTGACAACTTATCAAAACCGCATGACTGGTTGGGAGTTGAGTGAATACCATACGGGTTATCGCGCTTATGCGACAAAATTTCTGGACAGTGTTCCCTTCGAAATCAATACCAATGAATTTCACTTTGATACAGAGATACTGCTGCAGGCAGCGCATGTGAATGCCAGTGTCAAGGAAATAAATATTCCAACATTTTATGGCGAAGAAGTCTGTCGCGTCTCCGGGTTCAAGTATGCGTGGAATGTATTTACCGCAACGCTGCAGTATAAAATGCATCAGCTAGGCATGTTGTGCTCTTTAAAATTACGAAATCTGTCACCAGGCCGGTATCGCGATAAGACCCAGGCTGACTACTCTTCACATGCACTGGCGTTACAGATTTTGGAGGAGAGGCAGTCAAAACAGGTTCTGGATATCGGCTGTGGTCCAGGTCATATTGCTGCCCGCTGTGAACAGGCAGGCATGCAGGTGACCGGGATTGATTGTGCTACACCACTACCCGGTACGATGTCCGATTTCCATATCGCAAATCTGGAACAGGACGAACTGCCTGTTTCAATTTGTAATTACGATACTGTGCTGCTGATGGACGTGATTGAGCACCTGGCAGATCCGGAAGAATTTTTACTGGGGATTCGAAATCAGGCTCATGGTCGATTATCGGATGATGCTGATAACGAAGCTGCTGAACCAGATCTTTCACAGATCGGCTCTGAGTATGATACCGGGTTCGATATCGAGCAGTCCGAAAGCAGAGAATTAGAGACGTCATTACCAGTCTTTATCATTTCAACTCCCAACATCGCGTTTGCTGCTGTGCGAATGAATCTATTACTCGGGCGATTCAACTATGCCGAACGGGGAATACTTGATATCACGCATAAACGACTGTTTACGCGAAAGTCTTTGCTGCAGATGTTAAGCGATTGTGGATATGAGATTGAACGGGTTCGTGGAGTAGGAGTGCCTTTTGCAGCTGTGATGGCAGGGCGAACCGGTAAATATCTCGGCTGGATTGCTGATCTTGGTGCAAAAATCTGGCCATCACTTTTTGCATTTCAATTGCTGGTTGAATGCCGTCCTCGTCCGGGAGTTAAGGACGTCTTGCGAAATGCGATTCGAATTCATGATCTTTCGCAGGTGGGGCACAACGAATCCGTTGAAACAGCAAAAACTGATAATCGATAATCCATTGTCTGATTTCGTGTTGAAAATATTGATTTCTGGATTTGATGTTCCGACTGACCGCTAATCAGAATTTCTATATCTTATCTCCGTCTGTAATGGTTGAATCATGAAGTGGGAGCGCTTTACAAGACAGATTCTTTCGCAAAAGCTGATTATGGCAATCGTAATTGTATTTGCCATACTTTGCAGTGCGCGTCTGACAGAAACATTAATGTATAATCCCGATAGTGCTGACTACGTGATTATGGCCCGGGGACTGATCAATGATTTTGAATACCGGCAAATATACTCTCCAGGAGAGCCTTACTTTACGTTACGCCCACCCGGGATGTCACTCCTCCTGATTCCCGCTGCTTTAATTGCGCCTTACGATGTGATTATGGCAAAAGTGACCGTATTGATTACCGCTGTCTGTATGCTCGTTTTGTTCTACGGGCTGATGTGCCGATTGGAAATCTCGATTGCTGAATCGTCACTCGAACAGACAGGTCGCATCCATTGGCCTCAACTTCTGCTTACGCTCATCTTTGCTACGAATCCGTATGTTCTGCTGTATGCTACGCTGATGATGTCCGAAGTGCCATTTATCGCGTGTACCCTGGCGATTTTGTACCTGATTGCCCGTGATTCTGAAATGATATCAAAGCGACATCTGTTTCTGCTCACATGCCTGCTGATGTTTCTGCCGTTACTCAGGACCATTGGCATCAGTCTGGTAGTAGCGCTGGGGATCTGGTCAGTCACCAACCGCAAACGCTGGCCCTGTCTGATTAGTGTATTCTGTTCCCTGGCAGTAACAGGGGCCTGGATGATCCGCAACAGTGCCCATCAATCAGTAAGTTATTCCTCCGTGTTGGCCAATGAATTCGAAAAGGTTGGAGTCCTGGGAATGCTGGTGAGCATGGTCAATCGTGTACTGGCTCACTTCGTGGGACTATGTCAGAAATTATTCCCCGGGATGCCGGGAGAATTTCCGGAATACGAACGTTTGGTATTGAATGAGAACTATGTACTTCCAGGAGCACAGTTATTGTATTTACTGGCGAGTCTGTTTCTCATTTCTCTAGCAGTGTATGGAATGTTGAAGAGATGGGAGAAAGGGGGGGCAGTCAGTTTTTACTATCTGCTGCTTACTTTCATGATACTTGCGGTCTGGCCGTGGTTACAGTTGCGGTTTACATTGCCTCTAATACCTGTTCTCCTGGCATTCCTGCCATCTGGAATTAAGGCATTGGGATCCAGTGCAAAACCGTTCGCTGTTCAAGGGAAACGGGTATTGACTGGGGCTCTGGTTTTTGGGTGTGTCATATTGGGAATGACACAGATCAGAACAGATCTGAGGCTGGTTTATGCGAATCAGAAAATGATATCAATGGGTGAGTCGTTTTATGAGACAGAGTTCCCCGGGTACAATTTTTCTAATTTCGTGGCAGCTGGAAACTGGATTCAGAAAAATTCAGAACCGACCGACCGGGTTATGACCAGACGAACTGATGCAGCTATCAGTGCACATCGCTATCAGCAGACAGCGTATCTGGAGAGGTTGAGTATAGAACAGCTTCATCAGCAGATTCAATCATTCTCAGCGAAATACCTCGTGTGTTATAGTCGAAACTACGTCGGCTCATTTAAATGGTATTTACTTGATTCTGATCCTGTTTATCGGCTGACCCCCGTTTATTCACAGCGGGGGGTGATGGTGATAGAAGTGCAGCCAAATTATGAAGGAACAGTCCGTCATCAATACTGGCGTGAAGAGGAATCTATGGAAATTGCCCGGCGGGCATATGAGAAAAACCCCGATCAACTCTCCTGCCAGATCGGTTACCTCGAACAATTACAGGTGGTGCAGAAATATGATGAAGCAATCCAACTGATTCAGGAACTTCAGAAAAAACAGATTGAGGATATTCGTATTGTTTGTCTGCTGGGTTGGTCCTATGTTGGGGTGAAGGAGTACGAATCGGCATTAGTAGAATTTAAAAGAGCGTCGTTAATGCCTAATTCAAAACTGCATCGAAACAATATCCAGCGTGGCTATGAACATGCTCAAAATATGTTGAAACGGAATGCCGGTCCAGATGAAATAGAGGAAGAGAATGGGCCCGCGAAAATGCTTCTGATCGCTGAGAATTACTGGAGACTGGCGCGTTATGAACATGCGATGAAATATGTGCAGAAAGTGCTTGATTCGCAGGACGCAACGAAACAGGACAGGGATACTGCTCATGTATTAGAGGCACGCCTGCATTTGCTGAATGGTCGTCCTGAACAGGCTCTGGAAGCGTTAAAAAACATCAGTGATCCTGAAAATGAAGCGGCAGTGGCCTTGCAGACACTGATTGAACAGGAACAGTATTTCAACAAATTCTTTAAAGGGCAGAGCAGGTCAGAAGAGTTTCAGAACCAACAGCTGGATTCCGGAATTCGAGATTCCATACTGAAACTGGCCGCAATATATGAATCAGAGGGAGTTCCCGGGAAAGCGCTCAGGCTGCTGGAACGAGCACATGCACTGGATCCAGACCAGGCAGAAATCCGAAAGCAACTCGCAAAATATCAGTTGTTCTATAATATGCTATCGCAGGCAGAAAAGAACTATCTGGTCCTGCAGCAACAATCTCCCGATGATCAGGATGTCCAGGATAGCCTCAGTAAAATCGAGCAGCTCAAAATTACTCCCCGTTTCTGATCAGATTGGATCGCAATATTCCAATCATTTAAAAAATATCAGAAAATCGATCTGGATTTGCAGGTCGCACCCGCAACTGAGTCATCGTCCGGCGCAGGGAAGTCCCAATCGCTGAAGCCTGCACTTTACTCAATCTCACGCATGAAACAGCAGTGATGTGATTCAGAGAGTTTCCACCCTGATATTTTGATAAAACCCGTGTTTTGCAGGAAATCAATTCTGGCGAAACTGTTTCAATTATGCGAAACTGAAATAATCGGGGCAATTTCAATTCTTCTCTCAATGCTGAGTTCTCTCTGCTGTTTCCGGAGCCATTCCATTGCAGGCTGATTTACATCATTGTGAGAGGAATGGTGCGACTGCTTACAGACTGTCCAATAGTCGTTTGGTGATGTTTCTGATTTTACATAATCAAAGATTACTGTAACGCTTTAAGTGTCATTTAGAAGAAGATTCGCAATGGAGATGAATGCCACCCGCTAAAGTTGTTCGGCAATGAGTTCCGGGAATCATCCCGCGGATTTCTATAAGAAAACTGTAGAATATGGAGATACGATGATGCGTCAAATGAAATTACTGTTGCTGTGTTTGTTCTGGGGAGGTGTGACAGTTTCTGCTGCAGAGACTGATTCCGATACTCCCACTCCCTCTGCAGACGAGACTGCGGTTCGCGCAGCCATTGATTCTTACAAAACCGCCTTTGACAAAGGGGATGCCAAAGCTGTTGCCGCTCACTGGACTTCTACTGGCGAATTTGTGACTCCCGAAGGCGAAACCTTAACCGGACATGATGACCTGGAAAAAAGCTTTACTGAGTATTTCAAAGCAACTCCCAATGTAAAGATTGAGCTGGATAGTGTAGGAATTCAGTTTATTTCTCCCGGTGTTGCCATTGAGGAAGGGGTTGCCCGCGTTGTGGCTCCAGAACAGGAACCGGATGTAACAGAATACACGGCGGTGCATGTGAAAACCCCTGAAGGATGGAAGCTGGATAGTGTCAAAGAAACGAAAGTCATTGTACCTCAAACACATTATGAACAGCTGAAGTCCCTGGAGTGGATGATTGGCACGTGGGTTGATGCCAGCGATGACTCGACAGTAGAGACTGTCTGCCGCTGGACGAAAAACAAAAATTTCATCACGCGTTCATTTAAAGTCCATATTGAAGATCGAGTAGAAATGGAAGGAACCCAGGTCATTGGCTGGGATCCGGATAAACAGACGATTCGTTCCTGGTTATTCGATTCAGAAGGTGGTTTCGGGGTTGGCATGTGGACACAAAAGGAAAACCAGTGGACGATACGCACACTGCAGGTACTGGCAAACGGTGAAAAAGCCTCTGGAATCAATATTATAACTAAGGTGGATGATAATACGTTTAAATTCCGTTCCCTCGGGCGTGAAGTCGATGGGGTCCTGCTTCCCGGAGTCGAAGAAATTACTGTGGTGCGTCAGCCGTAAAGAAAAAGAATGCGACAGTACGCGTCATAGCGATCAATATTATATGTTTTTAAAAGGTGAGACTAATATGAAAACTCCCTGTATTGCAATACTTGTGGGAATTCTTTCCCTCTCTCTGATATCTGAAGATATTTACGCCCGTGGCGGCCGCGGAGGCGCTCGAGGTGGTGGAGGTGGTGGAGGTGGCCGTAGTTTTGGCGGCGGTGGAGGCGGTGGTCGCAGCCCTTCGATGAGCAGACCCTCCGTATCCAGACCAACCAGTCGGCCCAGTGGGGGAAATCGACCGAATTTCAATAACCGACCCTCTGGTGGAAACCGTCCGAATCTCAACAATCGTCCCAGTGGCAATAACCGTCCCAACGCTGGAAACAGGCCTAGTGGCGGTAATCGTCCTAATATTGGGAATCGACCGGGGAGTGGTAATCGACCCGATTTTGGAAGTCGACCCAGCCAGGGGCAGCTTCAGGACTTCCTCCATCTACCAGGTAATGGCAACTCAGGTAACCGCCCCGGTAGCGGCAATCGTCCTGAGATCGGCAATGGTTCTAATATTGTGAACCGACCCGGCAGTGGAAATCGACCGGAGATTGGTAATCGGCCTGGAAACGGAAATCGACCGGATATCGTTAACCGTCCCGGGAATGGCAATCGTCCAGGAAATGGTAACCGACCCGATATCGTAAATCGTCCTGGTAGTGGAGATCGTAATAACATCAATATCGGAAATAATCGAGGTCCCGGTAAAAATAATATTTCGATCAATCAGATCAACAAAAATAATGTTCGGGTTGGTAATAACGTAAGAAATAACTGGAATGGACGACACGTGAATGCGTTCAACCGTTCGTGGTGGTCGAATCGTCCTGGCTGGAACAGCCCTGCCTGGCGTTACCAGCATGGCTGGGGGCGTTATCCTGTAGGTTACTGGTGGCGACCTGTAACTGCGGTTGCTTTAACAGGCTGGTTCACTGGCTGGTGGAACACCCCTTCCTACTATGATTATGGTGAAAATATTTACTACCAGGATAACTCGGTCTATTATGGAGATCAGCCAGTCGCGACTGCAGATGAATATTATCAGCAGGCAGTGGCTCTGGCAGACTCGGTTCCGAAAGATACATCAGATACTACAGAAGATCAGACAGAGTGGATGCCTCTGGGAGTGTATGCTATCACAAATGCGGATTCCGAAGATACCAATATGGTTTTGCAGTTGGCCGTCAATAAGGAAGGCGTGATTGCCGGCACCTTCTATAATGATATCACACAGGTGTCTCACCCCGTAGAGGGAATGGTTGAGAAGGAGAATCAAAGGGCTTCCTGGCGTTTCTCAGATGGCTCCAATCCCGACCTGGTGATGGAGACAGGGATCTACAATCTGACGAAAGATCAGACTGATGTACTGGTCCACTTTAATGCAGAAAAGACACAGACCTGGATGCTTGTGCGTCTGCCAGAGCCGGAAGGCGATGGTGATAAAACTAACTGATTGAGTTTTATCGACTGCATCAAAGGATAGATACGGATGATCTGAGCTGTTTCAGATCATCCGTTTTTTTGTCAATTACCAGTTACTTGACCTGTGTTGAGACCTGCCTGTCTTTGAGCGATTGAAAAAGGTCCAGCAATGTTGATACGATTTTTGTAGAAGCATCCTTTTCGACATAATTGGTTCCCAACCAGGTTTCATAGCCACCCCAGCGATGTTGTTCTGGAGTAGGTAAATAACCGAAGGAGCCATTTGCCAGTTCGATCGTAAATGTTTCTGCGAAGGGACTGCGTTCTTTGAGTTCCAGACCCGTTTCCGTAAATGTTTCGAACGGAATCGCAGCGATGCCAAGATCACCAATTCGGATGACCTGCAGGGGAATCTTAATTTCATCCGGAGCATCTTTCAGGCCGGCAATTCGTTCTGCATAAATTTCTTCCCGTGAGTGTCGCGTGCGTGTCTTGTCTTTGGGAGCGGACATCACTTTGGCAAAATGTTCCTGCATTTCGGGAGTCGGTTTTCTAAGCTTCAGAGGCAAGCTGGAGGTGGTTGCGGCAAGGGGCACCCAGTCATGAAATTTGATATGGGCATGTGCTTCCTGAACCCGGCTGGCTACCTTTTCAGCAACTTCCTGCATTTTTTCATACTTTTTGTAGCGACGTCCGTTTTTCTGAGTAAAGTTGATGTTGTTGACATCTCCACTGGTTCCATTGGATAAAATTCCGACAAACGGCGGGTGTTGATTTTCCGCATTCAGTTTTTTAGTGATGATCCGGGCAAAGTAACCAAAATAATCGGCTGAAATTTCACCCGATCGAACTCCCCCCACATAATGCAGTGAATAATTGGCGAGTAAAGCGATGGGACGCTGATCCAGACTTTGAATTGAGATAAAGCTGATTTCCGGGTCTGTAGGGCCCGCTGGGCGATCCAGTGATTTATGAGCCCGTGGGGGATTCATCCTTACCCGATCGATACCTCCAAACGGATTGGTCAGAAGGCTCGTATCATTCACAAACCAGCGGCGATTGTGAAGTTCCGATGGTTCCTCTGCCTTGCCCCAGCCAATCCGTGCCGGTTCCAGTTGAAATAGAGCCCGCCGAATACTATCGGAAATTCGGCTTGCCAGAAACTTCTGGTATTCAGTGAACTCAGTCTCTCGAATGACCTTGGAAGGCCCTCGCGCGGTGGTTGCAGAATGCGTGTGCGTTGAAGCCAGCAGTATGTGAGATTTGGGAATTCGGGTGGCTTTGTGAGCCTGATCTTTAGCCAGATCAAAAACGGATTCCGGGATACCGACATTATCGCATAAAACGATGGCCAACCGGGTTTGACCATCATCTAGAACGATGCTTCGCGCGTGCAGCTCATCATGGACCTGGGTGGCCGGAATTGGTTTCCAGCCCCCGACAATCAGTTGCCCCAGCGGAGGAGTGATATTACTGGTTGCTGCGCCTGCTTTAAAAACTGCCTGTTTTTCAGCAGCGAAACCGGATGCCGCAGTTGTCAACCAGAATAAGGAAATCAGTACGATGAATGAATTATGTTTTAAATTTGCACTGGTCATGAGGCGTCTTTCACAGAAACAGGAGATTCTTATGAGTGGTTTTCACTCTGTGCAGGTTTATTGACTTAAGTGGGAAGGCTGGCTGGTTGCATAATGCAATGAAAAATATTGTAAACAACCACGCTCCAGCTTGCCAGATTCAGAATGATTTAATACACGCTTTCCGGGCCAGCCTGGTATCCGAAACAAATTTCTTGTGTTTTAACGGGCTGAACTGCAGAATAAAAAGCAATGATTTAATCTCCCTGCAAAAACAGATAGGAATTACCATGATCAAAAACGGTCTCTTTCCTGTACTCGCTTTTCTGATGTCCTTCCCGATGCCACTCTTGGCCGCAGATGCATTTCTCATCCAGAATGGTCAGCCAGAAGCGGAAATTGTGATATCAAAAAAACCTTCCCGGACCACACGTCTGGCGGCCCAGGAGATGCAGACTTACCTGAAAAAAATATCGGGTGCAGAATTAAAGATCGTTGCTGAGCCAACTGCGGAAGTTCCAGTTAAAATTTATATAGGCAGCAGTACTCATACGAAAAGACTGGGGATCACTTCAGACAATTTGAAGTATGGTGCCTATCGCATAGTTTCTGGAAAGAACTGGCTGGCACTGATCGGCGATGATACTGATTTTGTTCCCATTGAGCCCTGGCCGCGAAGTAATAATGATATTGTCAGTGGCAAAATGCAGGCTGCCTGGGATGAAATTACGGGTGAGCACTGGGGGTATCCGCATTCTCAAATGCGCAAGCATTACATGGGAGCCGCCAGCCTGTTCGGCACTCCGCGTGAACAGAAAGTCGATAAAGATGGAAACGTGAATGTCTGGGGATTCGACGAACGGGGGTCTTTTAATGCTGTTTGCGGATATCTGCGAAGTCTGGGGGTGCGATGGTATCTGCCCGGAGACTCAGGTGAGATTGTTCCAAAGCTCAAAACGATCGCATTGCCCGAGATTGATCAGACGGTCGAACCTGATTTCCCCCTGCGGACATTGAATTTCCGGTTCGCTGTTTACGGGCGTGAAGCGGCGATGTGGGGCATGCGGCTGGGGCTTCGAGAGCCCTACGGCAGACAGGCAGCGCATGGTCTCGATCATATGACTCATAATGAGTATACGTTGAAAAACCATCCGAACTGGTTTGCTTTGTATGGTGATAAACGAGACACTCAGCCAGGCAAACGTCTGAACCAGTTGTGTTACTCGAATGAGGAACTCTTTCAGGAGACTGTGCGTTATGTACGTGCCCAGTTCGATCACTTCCAGATGGATGAGGTCTCAGTCATGCCTCCTGATGGATATACGGCAATCTGTCAGTGTGAACTCTGTAAAGGTAAAGATACACCCGAGCGGGGTTATCGTGGTGCCTTCTCAGACTATGTCTGGGAATTTGTAAACCGCGTCGCAAAAGAAGTTCGGAAAACGCATCCTGATAAACGGATATCCAATTGTGCGTATGGGACTTATACACAACCGCCTCTTAATATTGACAAACTGGAACCGAACCTGCAGGTCATCATAGTCGGCGGACGCAGACCAACGGGCGAATCGCGAGAGGAACTGATGCAATTGCGTCAGGACTGGGCGAAGAAAACCGATCGCCCCGTGATTATCTTTGAAAACTACCCCTTTACCGGACGCGGTTTCTATCTCCCGGCTTATATCCCTCAAGTATTAGGGGACAGTATCAATGTCACGAAAGGGACGTCGTTGGGGGAAGATATCTGGCTGACCATGGATTTTGGAGAAAATGCAATTGGATATAACCATTTCCTGATTTACTTCACTGCGAGAATGTACTGGGGCGGTAAAGATCAGAACGTTGTGGAGATGTTTGATGAATACTGTCGACTGTTTTACGGCCCGGCCGCTCCCGCGATGCGCGAATTCTTTTCGTACTGCGAAAACCACTGGCGCGAAATGGAAAAAGAGAGGGAACAGGCAGAACATGCTCTGCTGTTGTTTGAGGCAGCGAAATCAAAGGTCGACGAAGATTCTGTCTATGGGCAACGAATTCGTCTGGTCGATCTCTATCTGAATGGGCTGCGAAATAAGAGTAAGCAACTGGCTCAGAAACGGGGACCGGTTCCCACTCTGAGACTGGTGGGAGATCCACTCGGCGAAATTCAAATCGACGGTAAACTTGATGATAAGCTCTGGGAGAAGCTTCCCACTGCATCAACCGGTCAGTTACGCGAGCTACAGACAGGCCGGCAGCCCATCTACGGTACGTCGATCAAGAGTTGCTGGATTGGGAGAAATCTGTATTTTGCGATTCGATGTGAAGAAGCCCCGGGACAATCGCCAGTCAGCACGACAACGAAAAAAGAAGATCAGGCGATCTGGTACGGTGATGCGGTCGAAATACTGCTGAATACGGAGTCACACAGTTATTATCAGATCGTTGTGAACCCGGCAGGAGCATTGATTGACCTGGATCGCGGAACGGACAAAAACAACTGGTTCCGCTGGGATTCCCAGGCGGAAGTTGCGACTCAGGTTGGCGATGGGTACTGGACTGTTGAGATCCGGATTCCCGTCGTGTCGGATGAAAACGATCCACTGCATCAGGTGATCGGCCACAAACCAACCCGGAGTCTGCCTTGGTATGTTAATATCTGTCGCCAGCGGATTCGCGAAAATGGTTCTGAATATTCTGCTTTTGCTCCCACAGGTACAGCTGGTTTCCACGAACCGATGAAGTTTGCACATTTCTACCGTGGGTTATCGCATCAGTTTCCGGCAGATGAGAGTGTGACCGATTATTTGATTGCGGAACGGGCTGCAAGTCAATTGATGAGAAAACGTAAATATCAAGCTGCTGAAGCCGCTTATGTGACTTTGAGCGAAAATAAAAACATCACTCCCATCCAGAAGTCGACTGCTCTGGAGAAAGCGTCAGATTGTGCACGTGCGCTCAAAGCGTTTGATCGTGCCGGCCAACTTACAGATCAAATTCCGGTGGAGTCAATTCAAAAAACAGCCCGGATGGAAAATCTGTTGAGCCAGCGAAACTATCAATCCGTTATCGATCAATATGGCGATGAAGACCTGGCACAGTGGCCCTTCTGGCAGGCAGGCGCTGGCGCATTTGTCCGGGCTCGCGCCTATTTGGGATTGAAAGACGGGAAGAAAGCAGAAGCGGATTTGCAACAGGCTCTGGCGTTAACTTCAGAACCCCGTCTCAAGTCCAGTATTCTGGTCATGATGGGCCACAACAGGGAAATGAATCTGCAGGATGATAAATTGGCGCTGGATGCATACCAGCAGAATTATCTTTCCGCAGGACCTATCGGTTCTGCGGATCAGTTTCGTTCCGTGCAGGGAGCGATACGGATTCTGATACGACAGCAGAAATACGGCGAAGCATCCAAGGTTCTGAGCCTTGTGAAGACCGGAGACCTCAAAGGATTCTGGCGTCACGAGATGATGCTGTCACAGGCAAGTCTGTTGTCTGCGACAGATCAGGTCGATCAGGCGCTCAACGTCTATCGTGAACTCCTGAAAGATCCATCTGTGTCAAAAGGTCATCGCCAGGCAGCGGAGGCTGCACTGGCTGAATTAAATCAAAAGTAATTGTCGGTTCTCTGAATTGGCTCAGAAAATGATCGAGAGGGAATCATCGTTAACCATTGCGTCTTGCGATCGAAAATACGCGGTCCAGGTGGCTTTGGAGACGTTATTGTAAAGCTGGTCACAGTCTAGCCTGCCAGACTGGTCGGGCTCTCCTTTTTTATCAATCTGCCGATTTCTGTGAATTCGGTACTGAGCAGTTCCAGGATATCATCCAGTGTCAGCACGCCAACCAGTTTTCCCTCATTATCGACTACGGGAAGTCTGCGAAATCCGCCTGCCCTCATTTTTGAAAGCGCCAGCTCAATGGTCGTCTCTTCGTTGATCTTATCAGGAAATCTGGTCATCACTTCGGACACCAGGGTTTGAATGGAATCCCGTGCCTTTCCGACAATACGCAGAGCGAGGTCGCGATCCGTAATCATACCAATGGGATGCGATTCCTCATCCAGCACAATCAGAGTCCCGACATTGCGGGAATTCATCCGATCTGCAGCGACCTGAACTGATTCATCGGCGTCAATTAAATCAACTTCTCTTGAGCAGATACGACCTACTGTCATGTTATCTCTCCTTTTCTGATTGATGAGTGTGCAACATACTGCCTGCAGAGCAGTGTTTAGAAACAGATAACCAATCTGTTTCTAATTTACATTCACATCCAGGGGTTGTAAATCCATTCTAAATGGTGAATGAACCGACTGCTTTTATAGGGGAAATCCCTATCCATGAATCACAATCCCCCCTGATTCTTTTAGTAACGGAGACTTTATATTTTCAGTGTAGAGTGGTTGTTTTTATTTCTTTAAAAATCAATCTGAAAAAGGAGTGCATGATGACAATGATCGCCGAACAGCAAATGGAACATATTGGTGAAACCAAAGGATGTGCCGACCATGATCATGACATGATTCATGAGTTGAGTAAGAGGTTGGACGCTTTGTGGCGCTGTGATCAATATATTGCCAATGCCGAAGGTCATGCGGATCTGAGACGATTTTGGAAAGAAATCAAGACTCAGGAAGAAGCAAATATCTCTCGACTGAAAAAACTATTGTCAAAACATATTCAGAACAACTGCTTCTAAGCGGTATTCCGAAGTGGTACCTGGTAAGTCAGATACGAAAAAATCCACATCAGGATCAGAGCAGTCAGTTCTGTTTGTGATGCAGTGTGATACGAGATATTCCCGTACCAATACTGAAAATCAAGCTGTGTTTTCTGAATCAATTTATTTTTAAGGAGAAAATGAGTTATGGCAACTACAGTGTCATCAGAAAAAAAGAAACCAGAACAATCCACTAAGAATAAAGTAAAGACCAGGCCGCTGTCACGTTTTTCGCAGGATTTGTCATCTTTTATGGGGCGGGCGCCGTTTTTATCGTTCCGGAATGAGATGGATAACCTGTTGAATCGTTTTTCAGACGATTTTGGCAACGGATGGCTGACACAGGGGTATGCTGCGAATCTCGATTTGTCTGAAACGAACAACCACATTGAAATCAGAATGGATGTTCCCGGAATCCAACCTGAAGAAATTGACGTGGAAGTATCCGGCAATCTCCTGCGAATCACGGGAGAGCGTAAGGAAGAGCATGAGGAAAAAGGAAAGATGTTCCATCGTATGGAACGTCGTACAGGCAGTTTTTCCCGCTCAGTCACGTTGCCTTGCGATGTAGAAGAAGATCAGGTCGAAGCAAATTGTGAAAATGGTGTGCTGACAATCACACTACCGAAGTGTGAATCAATGAAGCCACATAAAATTAATGTAAAACCTGTGGCAAAATAATTCTACTGGAGTCTGTTTCAGAAATACGTAAAAGGTGTGTCACTGATCATTTATTTGTGGCACACCTGCTTTGTCATTCCACCAGGGAAAAATAGCGACCTTTAAACAGTTGCTTCAGAAGAGTCAGCTTAAGCACCTTATCTTCAACTCGGAGCAATTGAGAGTGTACTGTGAGTTTGACGAATCGATTTCTCAGTGCAGCGTTATTACGCATAGATCACCGCTTCAGATAGCTCTCAGATATTTTAAACCCACACAGTGAGACGAATTTAACTCAGCGAAAGTTAACCGCATCACATTTAACCATAGCGTCTCACAAACTTTTTCTTCGGTTCAATTTGTCCTAGAGAAGTTATAGGAAAACTGGAGACTGTCTGGAGAAAGGAGCACACCATCATGAAACAACAAGGTAAAATGGATCGTCCGGTGGGATCCATGATAAACACACATGAGCAGTTACAATATCTGCTCGATGAGCATGAACAGATTCTGTCTCATATTAAGGATTTGAATCAATGGTGGACTGAACTGGATGAGCACGGTTTGCCGAAGTATGGTGAAATGGGAACCCGGATGGAAGGATTGCGGGACCTCCTTTCCAGGCATTTCAACGATGAAGAACAGGAGGGATATTTTAAACCACTTATGGATGAGGAACCCGGGTTTTGCATCATGGTGCCTGACTTTCGTGAGCAGCATGATGAATTTCTCACCAGGCTTGATGATTTCAGCGCCCGTCTCAAGCAGCCTGTGCCTCCGTTTCAAAACTGGAATGAAGCCTTAGAGGAACTTAAAAGTCTCCTGGCTCAATTACGCACCAATGAAAAGCGTGAATTTGAACAAGTTCGTGAGGCATTTCAGAAATCTTCTCTCCCCCCTGATTAAAGCTCGTTTTCAGTCATGGAAACGGATTGTGCGACTGAACTGTCAGTATTTCCTGCCTGCGACAATTACTTCGAGAACTGAAATAACGGCTGGTTCTGAACTTCCCGGAATGGCGAGCTAATAGTTATACTCATTCATGTCGTAAGGCACGATGGGATGCAGTATGTCTGATAGTCAAGGGATTGAAAGAAGTAACGACTTCGCGTCTTCCTGTATCAGTTCAGGAATTGATTTTAGAAATCAACATATGAGCCAGGTAAATCAGCAGAAGACAAAGGTGATGATCGTTGACGACCATCCGATTGTCCGGGAAGGCTATTCACGCCTGATAGAACATCAGGACGATTTACAGGTCTGCGGGGAAGCCGACAGTAAAGTAGATGCGATCAGGAAAATCATGGAGAATCCTCCGGACCTGATCATCGTCGATATTTCCCTGAAAGATGGTAGCGGTCTGGAATTGATCAAAGATGTCAAAGCCCAGTTCAGCCAGATCAAAATGCTGACCGTATCCATGCATGATGAAACGTTATTCGCAGAACGTTCTCTCCGTGCAGGTGCTTTGGGGTATGTAAACAAACAACAGGCCCCAGAGCAGTTGATTAAAGCGATTTACCAGGTCTTAAAGGGAAAAGTATATCTGAGTGCCGCGGTGACGGAACGCATGATCTGTCGCTCGATCGGCTCAGATAATTATTCAGACCAGTCTCCGATCGAAAGTCTGTCCGACCGAGAACTGGAAGTGTTTGAACAGATTGGTGAAGGTGAAACGACCCGTTCAATTGCTCAGAAATTGAATTTAAGTTCGAAAACCGTGGAAACTTACCGGGAAAATATCAAACACAAGCTGAATCTGGAAAATGCAACTGCATTGACCCGACATGCAATTCAATGGGTCCTGGAGAAGAAATAAATGATTTGCTGAACTGAATGTTGAAAAGTGTCTCACTCCGAGACAGAACAGTTTCAGTAGGGTATTCCCCGATAAGGTCATTCGAATATTACCCGATAGATATCATCTGCTGCAGGTTGTTACATTCAATACTTCATCTGGGAGTCTCTTGAAGCATATGACTATTGTTGACAGGATCTGATATCGATGGTGACTATCAGTAGAAATGAATTACGGGAGCTTCTGGAGACGTGCTCGGACCTGACGCTGGTCGAAGTTTTGCCCGCGGTTTCTTTCCTGGAATATCATCTGCCCGGTGCCATCAATGTACCTTTGAGTGATTGCTTTAATGAACGAGTCCTGATTCTGATTCCTGAACGGAGTCATACAATTGTGGTTTATAGCCTGAACTTTGAATGCCGCCAGTCGGAACTGGCATCTCAGTGTCTTCTGCAACTGGGGTATCAGAGTGTCTTCGATTATGAGCCAGGAAAGATTGACTGGCGGGCTGCAAAACTCCCGATTGAATTTGGACCGTCGATATTGGAATATTATTCGCAACCAGACACCTTCGAGTCTGTAAACGACAATCCCCGGTCTTAAATTATCTCAGAAGAGACATCGACATTTTCTGGTCGTTCACATTGATCAGTCCGTGATATTTTCCGAGAAATGTCTTCCAATGAATGGTCCTGATCTGAAAACAATTTTACTTCAGACTGCGACTCCGGTGAGTCCACTCTTAATAAATTATGAACTTTTCTGACTTCGTCGAATGTCAGAATCAGAACTTGCGCCATCTGCTTCATGAAATAAGAAGTAACACTTCCCTCCAGATAAACTTCTCCCTGGTGGACTTCAATTCGAATCGCGTTCAAAACTGCATATCCCTGGGCATGCAATGCTCTTCTGATCCGTGATCTGAGCTGCCGATCCGGACTGGGGTTGAAATCAATTCTTGCTTTGTTCTGCAGTTTCACAGCGTTCTCCTAAATTTGTCCTGTTGAATCTGACAAAGAAAACAGACTATCCTGATGTTGTGTGGTATATTCAGGCGAGATTGCTTTAACAGCCTTATTGTCACAACTTTTATTAAGTTCCTGTTTCGGCTGTATGAATAGCAAAGCAACGTGCGATAATGACTCCAGTAATCGCAGTGGATGTTCTGATTACTTGGATAAAATGCTCGCGATCCTTCCGGTTTGATGCAGGATGTCAGTAGAAATCAGCTTATACGAACAGAAGCATAACAGTAATCGGAAAATCAACTGTAGTTTTATAGGGGAAATCCCCAGAGGGGTTCCGCATGTTCATTCGGTCATTCTTATTTACAACGATACGGAAAATCAGCAGCTTTTCAGTGGCTGACCTGGCGGTATCCCCGTATTTGCTTTGAGAGACAGAACTATGTCAGACAGAAAGAGATTTCCAGTACTGCTGGTCGAACCTGATCCGGAATCCCGATTACAGATCATGCAGATTCTCTCGCTAGAAGGTTTCCAGGTCGATACCGTGGAGACCGTCGCGCAACTGATGGACCGGGATAACTGGTCAGATTACTTCCTGATCATTCTTGAGCATGAATTACCTGATGGTAGAACGGATGAATTACTTCCCCGGATACAGCATCTGGCGAAGGATGCCGAGTTAATCATAATTACTTCTCGAACAGAAGTTCAAAATATGATCCTCGCCTTCCGAAACGAAATTGCGGATTATTTTATCAAACCGGTTGATAACGAACTTCTCCGAAAATCGCTTCAGCGGATTCGAGCAGAGCAGGTTGTATCCAGCAAGTTACGCCAAACGCAGGCCCAGTTAAACGCGATAGTCGAGGCGGCCATCGAAGCGGTGATTACGATCAACCGCCGGGGGATGATCCATTCCTTTAACCCTGCCGCAGAAAAGATGTTTGGTTATACCGCGAGTGAAGCGATCGGTCAGAATGTCAGCATGCTTACGCCTCAGCCGATCCGGGAAAATCACGATCAATATATTGCCCAGTATCTGGAAACGGGGATTTCAAATATTGTCGGAGCACGGCGTGAACTGCAAGCCTGCCATCGCAATGGCACTTTGATTCCGATTGAACTGTCTGTCACCGATCTGCCTCAGTTTGAAATCTTCGCCGGTATTATTGTCGATATCAGCGAGCGAAAGCAGGCCGAACAAAAGCAGGCCGAACTGACGCGGGCAGTTGCTGTGGCTGCACAGCGGGAGCGTCGCCAACTGGCCAATATTCTACACGATCATCTCCAGCAGTTATTGATCGGGGTACGCATTCACCTGGGAATTGCCATGCAGGAAGCGCACTCTGAATCAGAAAATCTGACACTGGCGCGGGCAGATGAACTGCTAAACCAGAGTATTGAAGTCACGCGTTCACTGACCGCAGAGTTGAATCCGGTGGTTCTGCATGAGGAAGGTCTGGCGTTAGCGCTCGAATGGTTAGCGCATAATATGCTGGAACGATACAATCTGACAGTGACACTGGAACTGGATCATGCTGTCAGTCCGCAGGCAGAACTGACAAAAATCGTACTCTACGAATGTATTCGTGAGGTGCTGTTTAATGTTGTAAAACATTCTCAGGCCACACATGCCCATGTCTGTATGCATCCTGTTTCAGACCAGGATGTGGAAATCACGGTTACCGATGAGGGAGTTGGTTTTGATCCACAACACCTGGAAACACATCAGTCGGATGCAGGGGGGATGGGGTTAAGCAATATCGAGTTTCGTCTTTCGCTGATCAAAGGGAAATTTCGTCTGGAGTCAGAAATCGGAAAAGGAACCGTCGCGCATATCATTGTATCAAGGGACGCAGTCGAACCCGATTCTCAGTGACTCAAAGCAAGCAATTCAGGTATCAGTGACGAATCTCGTCTAAGGCAGTGGCAGCGTGTCGTATGGGTATCGGGATCCGGCTACTTTGTTCAACATCAGTTAAGTTCATTGAGTGGCCATCATGTCTTCAAACTCGATAATTTAATCTGGCGGAAACAATCAGAAACTTACGGTTTCCGGTTTTACGATAGCGTCTCCAAAACCATTTGGACCGTGTATAAAAGATCGGAAGACGCTATGGTTAAATCTGACGTGCTCTAGAACAACTTCGTTTCAGATTCCTGAAGAAAAACGCTGAATCTTCAACGCTTTGAAATACCTGTCAACTGGTCTACAGACGATTTAAGGCTGTGTGAGGGGGCCCTGCAGTTCACTGAGAACTTTTGTTAGTTCCACATGGTTCTGCTTTGCTTCTCCGGTCAGCAGGTCTGCTTTCAGGGACGATTTTTCTCCGGGATCCTGCTGCAGGTTGTAAAACCTCCCGTCTCGGTATAACTTCCAGTCCAGTGAACGCACGCAGCTTTTATTACGGAGTTCAATGTAAATCCATTCCCGCGTTTTTCTGTGATCAGGTTGACCGAACAGGACAGGAGCGAAACTGATACCGTCACGTGGGACGTCCGCTTTTTTTAACCCCGCGATTTCTGCAACCGTGGGCAGGTAATCGCTCATGTCAACCATATCGTCTACCTCGGTTCCGGCTTTGATGTGACCGGGCCAGTTGGCGATGAGCGGCACGCGTGTACCGGTATCGTCGAGTTTCCCTTTTCCACCAGGGACGATTTTCCCGTTTTGTACCGAGACGACTTTGGGACGCACCATTTTTCCATTCTCATTAACAGTCAGATAACTGGCAGCAGGAGTGCCATTATCGGTGGTGAAAATGATCAGGGTGTTGTCGCGCACGCCCATCTCATTCAGGGAGGCGACGACTTTGCCGACCATATCATCCATGGAAGCAATCATCTCACCGTAGGTCATCCAGCGGCCATATTTGTAGTAGGCGACGTGTTCGTCCTTCAGGTCGTCAGTTACGTCGTGGCAAAGCGCCATCGGGTAATAGGCAAAAAATGGTTTGCCGGCTTTATGGCTGCGTTTCATGAAATCGATCAGGAAATCAGCATAAACTTCAGGGCCGTACAGACTGGATGCGTCATCTCGCAGTGACCCGTTCTGATAAATCAGGGGATGATGATAGCGGCCCCCTTCGTGCCACCCGAACAGACACCATTCATCAAACCCCACTCGGCTGGGGTGCTGTTTATCGTTTTTCATCATACAGAGTTGCCATTTACCGGCGACAGCAGTGGCATATCCGGCCTGTTGCATGCGGTTGCCGATGGTAATCCCTTCGGCGTCGCCGGGAAAATCTCCCCATTTTGATCCGGCTTTTCCAAAGCGGAACGGATAACGACCGGTCATCAGACAGACGCGCGTCGGGTGGCAGACCGGCATGGCGTAGGCGTGGTTGAATTTCATGCCTCCCTTTGCAAGGGTGTCAATGTGTGGCGTTGGGTAACTGCGGCCTCCGTAGCAGCCGATGGCATCGCTGCCTACATCATCCGCCAGAATGAGCAGTATGTTCGGTTTACTTTCAGCCGCAAACAGACAGGCTGGTATGAATAATGCAATGCCGGTTACAAAGCAGCGGGCAGCGTCAATGAAATTCATGGATGTATCCTCTTAGAAAATTATTTCTTGGATCTTAAAGTATCAAGGTCAGTTAAATCATAATAAGACAGTCCATCCTGAACGGCCATGTGCAGGTGATGAAATGCGTTACGCGATGTCATCAGCTCGTGCCACGAATTCAGAGATTCTTTCAATTTCAGTTCAGAGATCAGCGCCGGTTCGAGTGTCGCAGCATGCAGCGCAGCGGGGCCGAGCTCTCCCTCCGTCTGGAGTTCCACTGATTTGTCTTTGTTTTGTGACTGAAGCCAGCGTGCGGAAATCAGTAAATCTTCCGCCTGCATAGCCAGCCAGCAACGTCCCAGCATGTGGGCAATGTAATAATCTGCACCAGGAAAACGCCAGGTTCTGGTTTTCGATTCTCCCGTATCGCGTACTTCGACAACCAGTACGGGATGCCCCTGGGCATTAAGTTGTTGCGCTGTTTTGAGGCTGGAATTCATTCCAGAGGAGGGAGCAATCAGAACAGGCGTCGCTTTTCCGTCAGGCCAATAGAGGGCAGGAAGTGAAATACCAGGTTCCGGAATGATGATGAGACGCTGGGGAGAGATCGACGATTCTTTGCTATCCAGAAGTCTGATACCGGGGTCTGGAAGATCTTTGAGGTTACGAATTCCGGTGACCTGGCGTATGAGCTTGCGTGTGAGAGGGGGGCGATTCTCAGCCAGCTGTTGTTCGTAGTTGGTGAAAAGGTCAAACAGACTGCGTTCGTTCTTCAGACTGAGCACCTGCCCCTGGGGAGTGACCTGCAGTTCCTGATCGGTCAGCACGGGAGTGTCATCCGTTTCGAAAACTTCAAGTTGTCGTCCCTGAAGCCAGCGGGCAAAGAAGCGGACGGCACCTTCACGCAGGCGCTGGCTGAATCCATGCTTGTCATTGGCTTCGATCAGATTAACGCGTTCGGGAAAACCGAGCTGTGTATAAACGCGTTTGGCTTGACGGTACGCATCCCAGGTGCCCTTGATGGGGACGAAATCTCTGGTCGCAGCGAGGATCAGCGTTGGCCTGGGAGCACGCGTCAGAATATAATCGGGATGATCGAAGCCAGCTCCGATTTGCCCATACAGGTTCTGTTCTGCGTCGCCGGGACCGGGACTTTCGTTTTTGAAGCGATGTGTCGTCATGAAACAGCCGGGGGCTGCCGCCACGATGCGATCGTCAAACGCCATCAGGTAACTGGTCAGGTTGCCGCCACCTGAGTTCCCGGTACAGCCGATTCGCGATTGAACCACGTCGGGACGACTGCAGAGATAATCGATGCCGCGGACACCGTCCCACAGCATATAGGTTCCCAGGCTGCGTCCCAGCAGGATCGGGGCCACGCCCAACTCCTGATGCTCATGACTTCCCCGATGATGCGGCGTTCCTGATGCATCGAGGATCTGTTTGCGTTCTCCCTGACCGATGGGGTCAAAGCAGAGTACGATAAAACCATGTTGGACCAGCAGACGATTGGCTCGCTGATACGATTCGTAGGCTTTACCGTTTTCGCTGTGGCCCACCGGATGTAGAATTGCGGGGAACGGACCGGCTCCTGCGGGGCGATAAAGGTTGGCAGTCACATGAAAGCCGGGCTGACTCTCATAGAGAATCTTTTCAATGGTGAATCCGGGCTGCTGGATGGTTCCCAGTGTTTGTGGATGGAGCGGTGTGCGTTCGGGGAGTGTTCCCAATGAATCCATTAATGCTGTGCGTCGCTTCAGCTGATATTCGGAAATCCCTTTGTCTGATTTCAACGCTGCTTCGAGTTCATTGCGTCGTTTATCCATGGCAGCATGGACCTGTTGACGCAGATAAGACCGCATCATCTGTTGTGTTTTATCAGAGTTGAAATCACGCGGCAGGACGCGGTGTTCAGTTTGAGCCTGCAAGTTGGCAGCACCACTGAATAATAGAATACAGAATAGGAATAATACTCGCATGAAGGCGGTCCCTGCTGTCTGACACTATGCCAGGAGTTGTTCCACGATGTTCCCTGAAACATCGGTCAGGCGGAAGTCGCGACCCTGGAAGCGGTAGGTCAGTTTTTCGTGGTCCAGACCGAACAGTTTGAGGATTGTGGCATGTAAATCGTGGACATGCACGGGATCTTTCGTGACCCCCCAGCCAATTTCATCCGTTTCGCCGATCACCTGTCCCCCCTTGATGCCACCGCCTGCCAGCCACATGCTGAAAGAGTAGGGATGGTGATCGCGACCGGTCACTTTCTTAAAATTGACTCGATTTTCTCCTAGAGGTGTGCGACCGAATTCACCGCCCCAGACGACCAGTGTTTCATCAAGCAGACCCCGCTGCTTCAGATCTTTCAGTAATGCGGCAATTGGCTGATCTGAAATCTTTGTGTACCGTTCCAGTCCACTGTTGAGGGAACTATGATGATCCCAGGTCGAGAGGAACAGGGAGACAAACCGCACGCCCCGTTCCACCATGCGTCGTGCCAGCAGGCAGTTGCGGGCATACGAACCCATGAAACCGGAGGTACTGCTTTTAGAGGCTTCTTCGCGGGTGACGCCATATTCCTCTAACGTGTTTTTCGTTTCGCCAGAAAGATCGAGAAGTTCCGGCGCTGTCTGCTGCATGCGAAAGGCGAGTTCATACGCTTTGATGCGGCTGGAGATTTCCGGGTTCCCAATCTGTTCGTATCGCAGGCCGTTTAATTCGTTAATCGTCTGCAGACTGCGCATCTGGGCTGATGCTGAAATTTCGGGTGGGTTCGCCAGATTAAGGACCGGGCTGCCCTGGTTGCGAAACAGCGTGCCTGCATATTGCGAAGGTAAAAATCCACTCGACCAGCTGGAGGCACCTCCCGGTAAGCCTCGTCCCAAAGTTGCCAGAACCACGTAACCGGGCAGATTTTCAGATTCGCTTCCCAGACCGTAGTTCAGCCAGGAGCCGAGTGTCGGGCGGCCCTGCAGATCCGAGCCGGAGAGCATCATCAGTTGACCAGGCAGATGATTGAACTGTTCACAGTGCATGGAGCGGATCAAGGCGATATCGTCAACACAAGTACTCAGGTGAGGCAGCAGATCGGAGAGTTCCATTCCACATTCACCATAGCGTTTGAATGTACGCGGACTGCCCATGATGCGGGCAGCTTCTTTCTGGATGAAGGCGAACTTGATGTCTTTCAACAGGGACTCGGGCATCGGCTGACCGTCGAGTTCATTCAGACGCGGTTTGGGATCAAACAGATCCATCTGGCTCGGGCCACCTTCCATGAACAGGTAGATGCAGCGTTTCGCACGGGGGGCAAAATGGGCCAGTTGCTGTTCAGCCCCCAGCAGCCCATCCTGTTTCATCAGCGATGCCAGGGCGAGTGTACCCAGTCCGCTGGCACCGGTAGCGAAAAAGCGGCGCCGGTTCAATGCATTAAGATCATTGTGTTGCGGTAATTGCATGGTGGTCAGTCTCGCGTGATAAATTCATCCAGGTTCATGATAATTCGCGCCAGTTGAATCATCGCGGTCAGTTGCGCAGGCTCTGCTGGTTGTGTTTTCGGTTGATTGTTTTTCGCCAGGTAGAGCAGGTCAGCATACGCTGCATTGAGGTATTCCTGTTCGCGGGGGGCAGGTGGGCGAGAAAAACAGCGCAGGAACATCTCTTCTGTCGCAGCCGGCAGATTATCCTGATGCTGTTCCCACATGAGTTTCCCCAGTGCCTGCGCGCTTTCGAAAAACATCGGACCGTTGAGCAGGGTCAGTGCCTGGAGTGGTGTGTTTGAGCGTTCGCGGCGGCTGCAGGAAACGGTGGCATCCGGTGCATCAAATGTCATCAGCATCGGGTAGGGGACTGTGCGTTTAAAGACGATATACATTCCTCTGCGATAACGTGCGCTACCTTCCGTAGCGGGCCATTTCACACTACGGCCGACATCGGTGACAAAAGCGGGCAGAGGAGGACGTATTCCCCGCCTGCCAATCGTTCGGTCCAGTAATCCACTTGCAGTGAGATGAATATCGCGGACAATTTCTGCTTCGACACGATAACTGTTCTGTCGCCAGAGTAACTGGTTGTTCACATCGTGTGCCATCTGTCGAGAATTCGCAGCGGATGACATACGGTAGGTCGATGACATGACGATCAAGCGGATCATCGCTTTGCGACTCCAGTTTTGTGATTTGTATTCTGCCGCCAGCCAGTCGAGCAGCAGCGGATGTGTAGGCGGTTCTCCTTTGGTACCGAAGTCATTGGGAGTCGCGACCAGACCGCGTGCAAACAGATGCTGCCAGATGCGATTGACGGCGACGCGGGGGGTGAGCGGATTATTCTCTTGAAACAGCCAATGTGCCAGATCCAGGCGGTTTGTTAACGGTTTCCCTGCATTGAACTCGGGGAGGACTGCGGGTGTGCCCGGGTTAACTTGTTCGCCATGCTGATTGTAGATCCCCCTGACATGCACGAACGTGTCGCGGCGGTCTTTCGTTCGTTCTTTGAAGGTGGGAGCCCTGATTGACGGCGGGGAAGGGCGGGATTTCAAAAGTTTTTCCAGCTGAGAATAAAGTTTGTCCCAGCCTGGCTGTTTTGTCTGATAGTGAGAGGTAATCTTTTTGAGGTCGGATGATTTCCTGTATTTATCCAGTATTGTGGTGATTTCTGCTTTCTGTTCCGCGGTGAGATCGGGCTTCTCAAACTCTTGCAATGAATCCAAAACTTTATCATATGCTGGCTGCCATTGTTTCTGTTTTGACTGGTATTCCGCTTTGTCCCAGTCGCGACTGACTTTCACGCTGGAATCGTCGGCGTTATTGAAGAATGAATAAAACTGGTAGAACTCTTTCTGTGAGATCGGATCGTGTTTGTGATCATGACATTCGGCACATCCCAGCGTAAATCCGAGCCAGATCATGCCAGTGGTATTCACGCGGTCGACGAGTTCTTTCGTGCGATATAATTCGAGATCGACGCCCGCTTCCGTATTGCTCAATGTGTTGCGATGAAAGCCGGTGGCGATGAGTTGGGTGTCTGTTGGTTTTTCCAGCAGATCTCCTGCCAGCTGTTCGATGGAAAACTGATCGAAGGGCATGTCTTCATTGATAGCCTGGATAACCCACTCACGATAGACCCAGGCATGGGGTCGGATACTGTCTCCGAGATACCCGTCACTGTCTGCATAGCGGGCCAGGTCCAGCCAGAAACGCCCCCAGCGCTCACCAAAATGAGGAGATGCCAGCAACGTGTCAACCAGCTTTTCGTAGGCGGCAGGATCTTCGTCTGCAACAAATACAGCGACTTCTTCTGGAGTCGGCAGTAAACCGGTGAGATCGAGATAGAGACGGCGAATGAGTGTTCGTTTCGATGCCTGTGGTGCGGGTTGAACTTTGGCAGACTGATGTCGGGCGGCGACGAACGCATCGATTGGATTGCGAATCGGGAACTCTGAAGATGGTTGTGCGATGGCAGGGACTTGCGGACGCTGCAGAGATTTCAGAGACCATAATACGGGAGGCTCCAGTACCAGGTGATCCGGCCAGTGAGCACCCTGTTTGATCCAGAGTCGAAATGCCTGTACTTCGTCTTCTGTCAGAGGTGCAGCGTCCTGGGGCATCTCTGCGGCTCCGTCATGTGGAGTGATCAGGTCCATCAGGTAACTGGAATCGGGGTCACCGGGGTCAATAATCTCTCCGCTTTCGCCTCCTTTGTAGATCTCCACTGCGGAGTGCAACGCAAGTCCTCCCTGGCGAATACGGTCCTGATGACAGCCCAGGCAATGCTTTTGCAATATTGGGGCGATGTCCCGCTGGAATTCAATATTTTTATCAGCGGCAGAAGTGCGCGAAGAGATCAGCAGCAGGGTTATCAGAATCGTCGTCAGAAAGGTGCGATATCCCTGATCAGTCATATTGCAGGCAGGCTTTCCATCTGTGAGCACAGTGAATGTTTCGTTTGCGATTCATGTCCGTCTCAGCAACTGATGTCGTAATCACGGTACATGAACCTGCGCGAAAGTCGTGGCAGGTTTAATAAAGTAGACTTACTATTCTAATGATCTGTTCCCCCCGGTTACAAGTCTTTGATTCGGCGAGGCCTGAATTTTCAGAGAGTAGAGTCGCCTTTGCCTTTCCGGTCAGTTACAGTGTTATGCAGGCATCCGCATCAGGAAACAGCGGTTTGCATCCAATTACCGGCATGAACGGAAGAGCCGGAAGTTTCAAAACTCAATTCAGCGAATCTACAGCCATGAAATTAATCCTGCATCTGACTGTACTGTTCTTTGTTTCATTCGGTTCTCTGTATGCAGACGATAAACCGAATATCGTCTTTTTCTTCGCCGACGATCAGACAACCAGCACTTTAGGCTGTTACGGCAATCAGGTTGTCAAAACTCCTAATATTGATGAGCTGGCCGTCCGGGGAACCCGGTTTTCGAATGCCTGCGTCAGTCAGGCGATCTGCTGGGTGAGCCGCACCACAATTCTGACCGGCTTAACGGGGCGCAGTTATGGTACGCCCGCTAATCCAGAGATGACTCGTCCCGATGCTGTCGAAACCCTGTATACAGATCTGTTGCGGGAAAACGGATATCGTGTCGGTTTCTATGGAAAATGGCATGCGAAGATGCCGAAGGAGTTTCAGAGAGAAAAGCACTTTGATGAATTCGAAGCGATCAGCAGAAATCCGTATTACAAAAAACAGCCGGATGGCAGTCTGCGTCATGAGACCGAGCTGATCGTAGACCGGGGCATCGAATTTCTGAAAACACAACCAAAGGGCAAACCGTTTGCTTTGAATCTGTGGTTTAATGCCTGTCACGCGGAAGACAGTGATCGTCGCCCGGGGATTGGCCATTTTCCCTGGCCACGTGCCGTAGATGGAATGTATGAAGACGTGACGATTGCGCCGCCCCGCTTGAATGCACCAGAGATCTTTGACGGGCAACCTGATTTTCTCAAGACCACGATTAATCGGGAACGTTATTTCTGGCGGTGGAATACGGACGACAAATACCAGACCAATATGCGGGCTTACTACCGAATGGTGAGTGGCATCGACGGAGCCATCGGTCGATTTCTGGCGGCTTTGAAAGAAGCAGGCCTGGATAAGAACACGATTATCGTCTATTCAGCAGACAACGGTTATTACATGGGGAATCGTGGCTTTGCCGGGAAATGGTCGCATTATGAAGAGGCGTTGAATGTTCCATTGATTGTCGTCGATCCCCGCGTTGCCGCAGCTCAGCGTGGTCAGGTTGCCAGCGCCCCCGCGTTAAACCTGGATCTGCCTGCGACTTTTCTTGACTGGGCGGGAGTAAAAGTTCCTGAGCGTTACCAGGGAAAGAGCCTGCAGCCGATCGTAGCGGGAAAGACACCTGACAACTGGCGAAAAGAATCATTTCACGAACACTTTGCAGTCCGCAATCGTATTCCCGCTTTTGAAGGTCTGCGGAATGACCGCTTCAAATACGTGCGGTATTTTGATCATGGTGATCATGAGTTTCTACACGACCTGAAGCAGGATCCCGATGAACTGGTGAATCTTGCAGGACATCCACAGTTTCAGGACACATTAAAAGAAATGCGTGAGCGGACCACATCGCGTGTGAACGAACTGGGCGGGCCTCTCGCCCCCTTAAAGGGAAAATTTACTGATTCTACGGTTCCACATCCCGTTGCCTCTGCAGCGGTAGGAGCCAAAGCTGATTCGGAGGGTTTTGTCTCTGTATTTGATGGCAAGAGTCTGCGTCACTGGAGCGGTGATCCGCAATACTGGTCTGTTGAAGAGGGAGCTTTGACAGGAAGGACTGACGGTACCCTGAAGATGAACCGGTTCATCACGTGGAAGGATTCCACGATTCGCAATTTTGATCTGAGAGTCAAAGTAAAAGTGACTTCCGGCGGGAACAGTGGCCTGCAATATCGAGGAACTTCACGTCCCGATCTCGGTCTGGATATTGTGACCGGTTATCAGTGTGATGTGGTCGCGAATAACCCGAATTACAACGGCATGCTCTATGAAGAGAAAGGGCGGCGGATTCTTTCACATACCGGTGAGAAGGTCATCATCGATCCTGAAGGGCAGCCCTGGGTTGTGGGAAAAATCGCAGTGAAACCATTCGCACCTGATGAATGGCATGAGTTCCGGGTACTGGTAGCAGGCAATCATCATCAGCACTGGATAGACGACCATAAGACGGCAGATTTGATTGATCTGGATGAAAAAGGGCGTGCCCTGGAAGGCGTACTGGCGGTGCAGGTTCATGTAGGGCCGCAGATGAAAATTCAGTACAAAGACTTCAAGATCAAGCATCTGCCCGATGATCTGCCACTGCATACAGCCAAAGAGAATCCGATTCCCGCTGACGCCTATGGCGTGCGACCACAGGGACGACTGCCCAGGGGCTGGACACCCCCCGTCTATGGCAAGCGTTGATAATGCAGGCAGTTTAGACGTTTTTCGGGAAATCACTGATTTTCGCTGAGTTCACTGTGGTGATCGAACTTCCCGAAAAATGTCAGGTTATGCAGAAAATTATTGAATCTGCGACAGGGTTAAGGTATCATATGAATGCCAGTTGATGCATGGTGTCCACTGGTCCCTCATGTTACTTCCTGCCTGAATCGCGTGATCTTATGAGCTTTCGTTCCATCCCACAACTGCTCACGTATTCTGCGATCCTGATCGCTGTTTTTGCAGTACCGGTGTCTGCACAACCGACTCTTCATGATCGGATTGATGCCGCTCTTAGTAACGGTGACCCGCAGTTTAAAAAACAGGCGGCCGCTTCCGCCGATGATGCGATGTTTTTACGGCGCATTACACTCGACCTGACCGGAACAATTCCGCCGGCAGAGAAAGTGAGGGCGTTCGTTGCTGATTCCGCCACTGACAAACGTGTTCAGGAAATCGATCGACTGCTGGCATCTCCCGAATATGCCCGTCGGATGCAATATGTGTTTGACACAATGCTGATGGAACGTCATCCCGATAAACATGTCCCGGCAAAGGACTGGCGGAATTATCTGCGCCTGTCGTTTCTGGAAAACCGGCACTGGGATGATCTGGTTCAGGAAATGCTGACCGTTGATGGCACGGATGAGAAAACCCGACCGGCTGCCAAATTTCTACTGGATCGGGAATTGAAAGCGGAGCAGGTCACTCGGGATCTGGGGCGTCTGTTCCTGGGACGGGATTTAGAGTGTGCCCAATGCCATGACCATCCGAATGTGAATGATTATTTGCAACGCCACTACCATGGGCTGAATGCGTTTTTAAGTCGCAGCTATCTGTTCAGAGATCCGAAAACAAAAAAAACGTCGATCGGTGAAAAAGCGGAAGGGCAAGTCGCATTCACCTCAGTCTTCACGAAAGAAGAAGGCAAGACGGCGCCGCGTGTGCTGGATCTGCCTGAGATACCTGATCCCAAAATTCCTGAAGAACCTTACAAAGTCAAACCGGCCAAGAACGTGCGTTCGATACCGGTTTACAGTCGTCGGCTGCAACTGGCGGATGCGATTACCAGCACGGAAAATCAGGCGTTCCAGAATAATATTGTCAATCGACTGTGGGCATTGATGATGGGGCGTGGCCTGGTCGAACCGCTCGATATGTGGCATTCCGATAATCCACCGACTCATCCGGAAGTCCTCAAGTTATTGACAACCGGGTTACAGGAGCAGAACTACGATTTGCGGTATCTGATTCGAGAGCTGGCGCTGACGAAGACCTATCAGCGGAACAGCCAACAAAAAGCAGATGCGAAATCGACTGACAAACCCGATTATCGTGTCGGTCTCTTGAAACCGTTGTCACCGGAGCAGTTGGCCTGGTCGATGATGCAGGCGACGGGAATAAAAGAAAGAACACTGAATGGCTTGAAGGCAAAAAAAATTAAAGATGATCCCCAAAAGGGACCCAAGTTGACAGCGGATGCACGCTGGCAGGAAGAAGCATTGCATGATGCACTGTGGAGAAATGTCGATTCCTTTACAGTTACGTTTGGCACTGTGGGAGCGCAATCGTCCCGGTTTGATGCTTCCGCCAACCAGGCTTTATTTCTTTTGAATGGGCCCTTAATCCAATCCTGGCTGGTTCCCGGAGGAAACAATCTAACAGCGCGGCTGAAGAAACTGGAATCTGAAAAGGAAGTTGCCGAAGAATTGTATCTGGCCGTCTTTTCCCGCTTTCCTGACGAGTCAGAAATAACACAGGTGGTCGAGTTTTTGAAAGCGAGTCAGCAGGAAACCCACAAGGGAATCCCTGAACTGGTCTGGGCAGCGCTGGCTTCTGACGAATTCCGGTTTAATCACTGATCTATCAACCCCTTATCAACCTCATTCAACAGAAAGACCAAAGATGCAACGAAATCAAGGCTGTCATCAGCTTGATCACCAGGTAGCACGACGTCAGTTTCTGGCGGGGGCTGCGGGGGGCACGCTGGCATTCAGTTTGTCAGGTTCACCGGCAGTTGCAAAACAGGTCGACGGGCAGCATAAACGGATTCTGCAGGTCTATTTGCAGGGAGGCGTGAGCCAGCTGGAATCGTGGGACCCCAAACCGGGGACGGAATTCGGAGGCCCCTTCCGTGCGATTTCGACTTCGGTTCCGGGAATGCATATTTCAGAACTGCTGCCTTACACGGCGCAGCGGATGCATCACCTTTCGATTGTACGTAGCATCAATCTGAAAACCAACGATCACAGGCAAGGCCGGCTGTTTATGGAAAAAGGGAGACGGGCCGGCGAATATCCCTACGTGGGGTCCATCGCTTCGAAATATCTGGCGCCTGAGAAAGCGGAGTTGCCTGGATACATTCATATTTCGACGCGGGGTTTATCTGACAGTACCTCAGCGTTTCTGGGGGCCCGACATGCTCAATTGAAATTTCAGGGCGTCACTCCACCGAAAAATCTGTCATTACCTGAAGGGCTGGCGCAATCCGCGGCGACACGACGAATGGAACTGCGTCAGCAGTTTAACCAGCAGTTTCAAGCCGGCCGTGGTAAGGCGATGACAGAAACATTCGACGCCTCGTTTCAGCAGGCGGAAAAGTTAATGTCTCGTAAAACCTTCTTTGAGAAAGCGCCGGCAGACATCGATCTGGAGCGTTATGGTAAGCATGATTTCGGTAGAAACTGTCTATTGGCGCGAACACTGCTGGAGAATAATGCGACGTGTGTGAAAGTCACTCATCACGGTTATGATTCGCATGCTGAGAATTTCAATTTTCATTTAGAACAGCTGGGCGAGTTCGACAAGACATTCTCGATGCTGCTGGACGATCTCCATGAGCGTGGCATGCTGGAAAGTACGCTGGTCATGGTCTATTCGGAATTTGGACGCACCCCCAAAATCAATGTCCGTTATGGTCGCGATCACTGGGGGACGGCCTGGTCGATTGCATTGGGCGGTTGTGGAATTCAGCCTGGTGCCATCATCGGAAAGACCAATGACAAAGGGACAGCGGTAGCAGAGCGTGAAGTCGATGCAGGTCATCTGTTCCATACCTACCTGCAGGCTTTGGGGATAGATTCGACGAGAGATCACGAGATCGCAGGTCGCTCGGTACCCATTGGGGATCCCGCCGCGTCGCCCATCGAGGAGTTGTTAGCATGAGTGTCAACAGCAGTAAAGCTGTCGCAGCCAGTAAGCCGGTTCTGGATGGGCCAGTAGAAGCACAGAAACCAACCGTCGATTATGAAGCCCTCGATCCAGTGAAAACACACGTGGTGGCCGAACTCAAGCATACGGTCCCGCTGACTTGCTGCAGAGTTGATCCCACCAGCCGCTTTATTGTCGCTGGTGCGGAAGACCTGGATGTCCATGTGTGGGATTATAAAACAAAAGCCAAGCGAACCTTGACCGGTCATACAAGCTGGGTCAGGTCATTTGATTTCTCTGCGGACGGTAATACGCTGTATTCAGCCTGCTGGGGCGGAGATATCAAAGTCTGGGATCTAGGTGAAGCTGAACCGAAAGCCAAAATGACAATTCCGGCCCACAAAGGATCGGCACGCTGGGTTCGTGTTTCTCCCGATCAGACTAAACTGGCAACCTGTGGAAATGATCTGCTGGTCAAAGTCTGGGATCTGAAATCCGGGAAGCTGCTGCAGAGTTTCTCCGGTCATGAACGACACGTGTATGCGGTTGATTTTCACCCACAAGGGAAACAACTGGTGTCCCAGGATCTGATGGGCGTGATCTATATCTGGGACCTGGAGACCGGGAAACAGACACGCAGTTTCGATGCAAGTGTGATGACCGGTTACGACAAAAAGTTTGCCGCTGACATGGGAGGTGCGAGAGACCTGCAGTTCAGTCCTGATGGAAGCGAACTGGCAACAGCCGGGATAACCAACGTAGTGAATTCTTTCGCGGGTGTTCAGGATCCCATTATCATGTTGTTTGACTGGAAATCCGGTCAAGAGAAAACAAGGCTCAAGCCGGATAAAACGTTTCAGGGAATTGCCTGGGGCGTGCGATACCATCCCGATGGTTTTCTGATTGGCGCCGGGGCCAACCGGAGTGGTAAAGGAGAGTTATGGTTTCGGAAGCCGGAGGAAAGTGAGTTTTTCCATACGATGAAACTGCCAGCAGCAGCCCGTGGACTGGACCTCTTGAGCGATGCCCGGCATCTGATCGTGGCACACTCAGATAAAGCCGTTCGCGTCTACCGGATGACAGAAGAAGAGAAAAAGAAACAAGTCTGAAGAAACTGGCGTCCTGGCTCTCTGCTCTGCTTGAATCAGCCGATAATATCGTGGATGACTTCGCCGTAATCCCGTTCGAGCCGTTGTCGACCCGGATAATTCAGGCGGGTCGTGTCGAGTCCCATCTGATGCAGTACCGTCGCATGCAGGTCGGTCACGTAATGCCGATTTTCGACTGCATGGAAACCAAGTTCGTCCGTAGCGCCGTGAACATGACCACCTTTGATGCCACCTCCTGCCATCGCGATACTGAATCCATGCGGGTGGTGATCGCGGCCAGAACCGGCAACGGTCTTATTGCTTTCGCGGTATTCGGCACCCGGAGTACGTCCGAATTCGGAACCAATGACGACCATCGTTTCATCCAGCAGACCACGCAGTTTCAGGTCTTTGATGAGACCGGCAATCGGCTGATCCACTTCTTTAGCAAGCTTTGAATGCAGGCGTTTAATATCACGATGGGAATCCCAGGCACCGGCGTTTCCACGATAGCCGTGGAACAGCTGGATGAAACGGACTCCCTGTTCGCTCAGACGTCGTGCTGCCAGACACTTTTCTCCGAAAGCTTTTGTGGAAGAGTCGCCGAGACCATACAGGTCCTGCACGTATTGGGATTCTTCCTGAAAATTCATAACATCAGGGACGGCGGACTGCATCTGGAACGCCAGTTCGTAAGATTTGATTCGTGCCTGCAGGTTTTTGTCATCAGGATAATGAATGCCTGTCTGGCGATTGAGTTTTCCGAGCAGGCCGAACATTTCCTGTTGTTCAGTGGGCGTCAATGATTTATCTGCAGAACGTACAAAAGAGAGTGGTGCTTTGGGATCGACTTTCAGACGAACGCCGGCATGTTCTGGTCCAAGATAAGAAGAACCGTGTGTCCAAGCGGCTCCACAGCAGTCAGCACTGGGATTTCCCAATACGACATAATGTGGCAGGTTCTGATTGGCTGTACCCAGTCCATAACTGACCCAGGATCCGACGGTTGGGAAAGCGCCTTCAGTAATCTTACGACCGGTGTGATAGGTGAGCTGCGCACCGTGGTTGTTATCGATGGTCCACATGGAGCGGACCAGAGTCAGGTCGTCGGCACAGGAACCCATGTGCGGGAACCAGTCGCTGATTTCGAGTCCACTTTCGCCGTACTTTTTAAAGCCGGTCTGCAGCGGCATCAGCGATTTATAGATCTTTCGTTTCTGTTTGGAAGGATCAAGCAGTACTTTATTGATTTTGTCTTTATTGAGAACCGTTTCTGCAAATGGTGTTTCTTCGATTGATTTTCCAGCATACTTGTTGAGCGCCGGCTTGGGGTCGAAGCTTTCCAGATGGCTGAGTCCGCCAATCAGAAAAATCCAGATGACTGATTTGGCGCGGGGAGCCAGGTGGCGACCTTCTCCGGGAGCAGAAGCCTGCAGTTCGCCTTGTTGAAACAGGAGTGAGGTCATGGCCATTCCGGTCATACCCATTCCGGTGTCGGTTAGAAAGCGACGGCGATTTGTGTGAGGCATGTGTGACATATCAATGTCTTTCTGTTATCAGTCAACGTCGATCCTCAGCGGATCGTAACGAAATCATTATGGTTGAACAGGACGGTAACCAGTTGCTGAAACTGGTCTGTTGATGGTTTGATGTCGCTGGATTCAGAAGCATGAGTCAGGAATTCACGGCACATTTTCTGTTCTGCGACATCGGGATGGCGGGATAAAATGCTGAGGAACGCCTGCTGGATAAAGTCATCAAGTTTGCCTGATGTCTGTTTGAGCAGTTTTTGTGTCAACGCTTCAGTCGCCTGAAAAGTCAGTTTGCTATTCGCCATGGCGAGTGCCTGATGAGGCTGAACGCTCATGTCGCGCATATAGCATTCAGTGACACTGGGACCATCAAAAATCTGTACGAATTCCACCAGCTTTTCATGGGCGTGTCTGAGATAGATACTTTTACGGACGGAATCCTGGGCCTGGGTATTGTCGATATCAGGGCCGCCAAGTTGTGGGTCCAGACGACCGGGAATATATATCAGATTGTCGCGGACAATTTCCCCTTCCATCCGCATGGCAGATTTTTTCCAGTAGTATTTATTGTCAGGATCAATTTTGTGGTTTTCCTCAGATCCTGTACCCGCCATCCGATAAGTGGAACTGGTGACAATCAGGCGGTGCATTTCTTTCATACTCCAATCCTGCTTAACCAGTTCTGCTGCCAGCCAGTCGAGCAGAGCAGGGTGTGTCGGGCCACGTCCGTTCCCGCCGAACTCGTTGACGGTGGGAACAATCGGCTGTCCGAAGTGACGCAGCCAGATATGGTTCATGGCGACACGTGCTGTCAAAGGGTTTTTGCCGTCTGTCAGCCAGCGGGCGAATGCGAGCCGACGTCCTGAACTGGATTTAGGATAGACAGGTTGTTTACGCGGCGAGTATTTTGTAGTCAGCTTTGCTTTAGAATCTGTTTCCGCTTTCTTAAGAGCCGTCTCAGCGGTTTTGTGCTGTTGCTCTGCTTTTTTCAATCGTTGTTTTGCTTTGGTAATAACGGACTTTTTCTTTTGGGCTTCCGCATTTTCCAATGCCTGTTGGGCCGCTTGCTGTTCCTGTGTTGCGGAGATCAGATTCCATCGGGCATTTTCGAGGACAGACTGTCTCTGCAGTTTGACCAGATTTAGCGCGGCCTCTTTCCATGTATCGGATTTCTTGTCGCCTTTAGCTTCCATTTCCTCAATGGCAAACTGGGCCTCCAGCACTGCCAGTTCGCTTTTCGCAGCCAGACGCTGTTCTTTTGCTTTGGCCTGTTCCATCATTTTTCTGGCGTGTGTCAGCAGGTCTTCTTTGACCGTTTCACGTCGTGCGGGTTGACTGGCAACCATCGGAAGCGAAACGGGGGTGACTTTAAATTCTCCGCCCAGGAAGGTAGGAACCCCGGGAGGAATGGCTTCCTCTTTGACGGGGCGGCGTTCATCCCCTTTCTCAAATAACCAGGTTTTGGCGGTTAATGATTTGTCGTAAGCACGGGGGATTCCGTTCTTGGCTGTGTCCAGCACACCTTCGACACGGTCGGTGCGCACATGGTACGTTTCAAAAATGGCCCGCATTTCATAGTATTCGCGTTGCTCAATCTCGTCATACATATGGTCGTGGCATTTCGCACAACCGACGGTGATTCCCAGGAATGCCTGCGATGTATGCTTGACGACATCGTCCATCCATTGATCCCGCTTCGAGTGATAATTACGTGCCAGGTAACCGGTGGCGCGGAGGGTATCCCAGTCGTCTGGTTTGAGTTCATCGGCAGCCAGCATTTCGACCAGCATCTGATCGTAGCCTTTGTCGGCATTGAGCGATTCGATGATCCAATCCCGCCAGTGCCAGATATGACGCTGGCTCTCTCTGAGAGCTTGTTTGTATCCTGCCCAGTCACTGTACCGCCAGACATCCATCCAGTGACGCCCCCAGCGCTCGCCATAAGCAGGGTGGTTCAGCAGGCGTGTGACAACGTCTTCGTAAGCCTGTGGATTGGTTTTCTGTTCCTTGAGGAAATCCTGAATCTCAGCAGGAGTCGGATTGAGTCCGATGAGGTCGAGATAGACGCGTCGTAACAGGATTTCAGGACTGGCTTCTTTCGCGCGTTGCAGTCCTTCCTGTTCATGACCAGCGGCGATGAATTGATCAATGGGATTGCGGGCCCAGTCCGCGTCTTTGATCAGCGGGACTTCGGGGCGATTCACTGGCTTGAATGGCTTCCAGGCATAACGGCTTTTATATTCGGTAAAATCAGCGGTCAACCGCTTCAGCTTTTCGGCTGCCTTGGCATCCGGGAATTTAGTTTTGTCGCCGGGAGCAGTGCCAAACAGAATTTCCTGCAGATTGGAAAACCCGTCGTTGTCGGCGTCTGCTTCGGACAGCAGTTTGAGCCGCAAATCAATTTCAGGATCACGCTCCGCTTTGAGCAGTTTGTCGGCTTCCAGTCGCAGCTGGTTTCCGAAAGGGTTGTGCGGGAAATCTTCGAGTGATTCGGCGCCTTCCGCATGCGCTCCCACATGACAGACACTGCAGGAATTCAGATTCGCAGGCAGGTACTCCCCGAAGTAGCGGACAAAGGCCTGGCGATTCGCCGGGTTGGCGCAGACGGGGCTGGGGATCAGAATGCCAGTCAACAGCAGGCAGATCGAAAATAGTTTCTGAAATCCGTTCATGGTATGACCAATTAAGTTCTGCGCGATCGCAAAATGAATGAACGCTGGTGGAATCAGGATTGTAAAATATTGGATGTCGTGAGTGTTTCACACACGCATCCGGCGAGAGTTAAGGCAGGAAAAAGTACCCTCTGTAAAACGTTATCTGGTAATTCAAAAAGATACTTTATTTATTGTAGCAGAATTAGACGAGAATGCCAGAAGAATTGATGAAGTCTCAGGTTCACATCAGACAAAAATAGTATCTGCCTGTATGGTACTTTGGAGAAGTAGCCGCCGTACAAATACAGTACTGGAATTTATTTATCAGCCTTGATTTTCAGTTTTCTGAACTCGATCGCACCTGCTTTTTCACCGGCAGCGCCTCCGGAATTTCCTCCGAAACCAAAGTTCTGTTTCGTTTCGCGGATGGCAGGATGTTTGACAGTCCAGGTTTTCCCGTTGAAGTCCACTTTCATCTCTGACCCCTGGAAGACAATCTTCACCGGATGCCAATCCTGTTCGGGAAGGGGGATCATTTCTCTCAACAGGTCCGTGGATTCTCCTTTTCTGGCATGCGCCAGAATGCGGATTTCTTTGCGTGTCACCAATACATGAACAAGGTGCCCCCGCTCCTGCGAGCCGTTGAAGATCATCCCGGCAGCCTGCGCACCCCGTTCGAGTCGGAATTCATAAGTTACCACGCAATCCACGAATTCGAAACGACGCAATTTCACCGGGCCATGACGACGGGGACCGGATTCATAACCCCGCAGCACGCCCTCTTTGGATATCCAGGTTCCGAGCCCCCAAAACCAGTCTTTCGAGAGTGGCGTCTGGAACGATTCCTCCAGTATGGTTTCTGCAGCGGATACAGAAGCGTTTTGTACTTCAAGCATCAGGCAGAATGAGAGCAATAGTAGAGATGAGATGAGTCGTGATTGAATCAAGGCTTGACTCCGCTGAAGTCCCAGGCACGAATGTTTTTCTTTGTTTTCGTTGTCTGGAATTGAATGGATTGAATATCGAGCGGTCCTGATTTGACAGGTAAGTAGAGTCGCACAATGCCAGTCTTCCCGGTGACGGGCAAATGGAGCTTGACCTCCTGCCAGTCTTTACTCGCAGCGAGATCGAATTTTACCGTCTGTCCCTGCCTGGGGAATTCGGTCTGTTCAACTGTCTTCCAGGTGATGTTTCCTGCCCCCCCTTTCGGACTGCGCAAACGCATCGTCAGTGTGAGCGGACCTGTCTGTTTCACCTGTGCCGTACCAAGGAATGGCTTGCGACCATCGGCTTCCATTCTCAGTGCACCATCTATCAGCGTGATTTTGGAGGATTTAGGAACCAGACCCCGCTCTGGATCTCTCCCCTTGTTGTCAATATTGCCGGGACGCGGTTTATAAGCAGGGTTGGGTTGTGGATAGAGCGCGCCGGTCTCCTTAACGAATTCGTCGATCAACGCATCGAGTTCACGAACTTTGTCTGGCCGTTGACTGGCCAGATTGTCTGATTCAGAGATATCCGCTTTCAGATTATAAAGTTCTCGTACCTCAGGGTAGAGACGATGTGGTTCGAAGCGTCGGATCAGTTTCCAGTCTCCCTGTCGCACAGAGACAGCGGGGATCAGATGAGGAAACCAGGTGAAGTAAGCGGTTCGTTCGAGTTCACCCGTCTGTTCCAGAACTGGTAAGAACGATTTCCCGTCAATAATCTGATTTGCCGGCTGACTCAGCTTCAATGAGTCAAGGATGGTCGGATAGAGATCAATAGGACCCACAATCGCATCAGAAGTGGTACCTGGCTGGATGTGGCCGGGCCAGCGGACCATGAGGGGCACGCGCTGGCCTCCTTCATAGATTCGCCCTTTGCCTTCCCGCAACGGTGCATTGTTTGTTGGTGGTTCGCCGCCCGCCCATTTGCGATAGCTATTAATGGTTTTGTACAGAGGATGTTTGTCGGTGATCTTCTTTAGTTTCGGATCATCGCTGCTCCAACTGTGGGCATTGCCGCCGTTGTCGGAATAAAAAATGAAGAGGGTGTTGTCAGCCAGTTTCAGTTCATCCAGTTTCTGCAGGATGCGTCCCAGGCTTTCATCGACGTTACGCAGCATCGAGGCCATCACGGGATTACGCTGCTCCTTACGCGGATCCTGTTTCTTTGCAAATTCGGCTGTATATTGTTCTTTATGTTGCCAGGGGCCATGTACCGAATAGTGCCAGAGATTCAGAAAGAAGGGTTCACTGCGATGTGCTTCCATAAACTGGATGGCTTCACTCGTCAGGCGATCGGTAATGTGTTCGCCGTCTGGTCCGTCAGTGATGTTTCCTACGCGGTGTTGAGCCGTCGGTTTGCCAGTGGGAGTAACGCCATACGGAGAAAAGTAGCTCGGCGGACCAGGATCGGGTGCGCAATGCCAGACGGTTTCGAATCCCTGTTTGTCAGGACGGTGGGGTGCCGTCAGACCCAGGTGCCATTTTCCAAAGTGGCCCGTGCGATAGCCGGCGTCGCGTAACGCTTCTGCAAGTGTGTATTGATTCGGTTCGAGATAGTTTTTGCTGACAGGCATACGTAATTTCTGGTTCGGAGACGCGGCTTTCGGCAGGAACTCGAAATCTTCAGCTTGCGGGGGGCGATGTCCTGTGGCGCTGGTGATGCCATGCCGGGATGTGTACTGACCTGTCAGAATCGAAGCCCGCGTGGGGGAACAGAGCGGCGTCGCATAGGCATTGGTAAAACGCATCGACTGTTTTGCAAGTTTCGACATGTTGGGCGTTTCGTAATAGCGGGAACCATACGGTTCACTGTCCATCCAACCCATGTCATCGACAAGGAACAGGACGACATTGGGGGCTCTGTCAGCTGCTACGGTTTCAGCAGAACTGAGTGCAATCATACAGATTAGAACAACCAGGAATTGTTTCATATTATCCCTCTGAATAGTGAGCGCTGTATGGTGGTCAACTGAAAATAACGATCTGCTGGGGACATATTCTACCAGTATACAGAGGTGGAAACTACACTCGAGTCGAAAACTGTTTTCTCCAATAGATGATCTTCATTGATTTAGTAATTGAGGTAAAAAAGGGATGTATGATTCAGTTCAGCTGATATAAAGTTCGCTGGTGAGCTGTTAAAATAAACGCGTTGACTCATTCTGTGAAAAACGATTCGTAAAACAACGTTGAGTTCTTTTTTGCCTTAACTACACGGGTTATCGACACCAGGGTAAATTTCATGCGAAACCTTTTCAGAGTGCTTCTGTTTCTGCAACTGCTGACGACGCTCGTTCATGCTGAATCGTCAAAACCCAATATTATTACCGTGTTCATTGATGACATGGGCTGGAGTGATCTCTCCTGTTATGGAGGGAAGGTGACACAAACGAAAAATATTGATCGTCTGGCGAGTGAAGGTCTGCGTTTTACTAATTTCTACGTGAACTCACCCATTTGTTCGCCGTCGCGGGTCGCTCTGACGACGGGACAGTTTCCACAACGGTGGAAGATCACTTCTTATCTGGCGCGTCGCAAAGCCAATCGGGAACGCGGTCTGGCACAGTGGCTGGATCCAGCCGCTCCTGTACTGGCCCGCGAACTGAATCTGGCTGGCTATGCGACGGGGCACTTCGGCAAATGGCATATGGGAGGGCAGAGAGACGTCGGGAATGCGCCGTTGATTACGAAATACGGTTTTGATCGCAGCCTGACGAATTTTGAAGGACTCGGGCCACGAGTACTCCCTTTAAAAGATGCTTACGATGGCAAGCCGCCGAAGAAACATGACCTGGGTTCTGCCGATCTTGGTCAAGGACCGATTTACTGGGAAGACCGTTCTGTGGTGACAGCTGCTTTTGTGAAAGAGGCGTTGACTTTTATTGATCATGCCGAGGCAACCGGTCAACCTTTTTTCCTGAACCTCTGGCCCGACGATGTGCACTCTCCCTTCTTTCCTCCTGAAATTCTGCGCGATGCCACTGATGAGAGTAAACGGGCCTTGTATTATGCTGTGCTGGATGCCATGGACCAGCAGTTGGGACTGCTGTTTGCCCGGGTGCGTAACGATAAGCGTCTGAAGAACAATACGCTGATTGTGATCGCATCGGATAATGGACCGGAAGAAGGCGCAGGCTTGGCCGAACCGTTACGGGGCGCAAAGACCTGGCTGTATGAAGGGGGCGTCCGTTCGCCGTTGATTGTATGGGGACCGGGTCTGGTAGACCCTGACGCTGTCGGCACCACGAATACGAAATCTGTTCTCTGTGCGCTCGATGTGAACCGTTCCCTATACACAGTGACGGGAACGAAACTTCCATCCGGTGTCACGCTGGATGGCGAAGATCTGGCGGACACGTTGCTGGGGAAAAGTGAAGCAGGGCGTAACGCTCCCATTTTCTGGAGACGTCCTCCAGATCGACCGGGGACAAAACAGGAACCGAATCCCGATCTGGCGGTGCGCGACGGGAAATGGAAGTTGTATGTGAACTACGATGGAAACGGCGTTCAACTGTATGATCTGGAAACAGATGTATCCGAAACGCAGAACCGGGCAGACGATTATCCTGAGATTGTCACACGATTGAAACAGGCGGTCACGGACTGGAATCGAGATCTTCCTGCAGATGCTGGAGATCCGGAGTGGAAACCCCCTGCGAAAAAGAATTGATTCGAAGATCATGGAAGAGTCCTTTGACTCGGTACAGAACACTGCTCATAATAAAGAGAACGTTTTCCTCCTTGTTCCTGCCGCACCAGTATTGAGATCAAATCATGAAAACCAAAGCGTGGATGCTCACTTTATTACTGTCTCTCAGTTTTCTTTCTCTCGATACGAATGCAGATGCAGCAGCCGCGGAGTCGGATCAAAAAGAGACGCTGAATGTGCTCTTTATCGGAAACAGTTATACGGCTCGACACAATCTGGCACAGGTCGTCAAGAAGATGGCAGAAGCAGGTAATCCGAATCTGACTTTCAATCCCACCACGGTGATATATGGTGGGCGACGCCTGGTGGATCACTGGAATCTGGGTTCTCAAAATTATGTCAAGCTGTTTGAACTGACGGCTGAGGAAGAAAAGCAGACGATTGCCAGACTGGAGAAGGATGCGAAAGATCCCAAGAATCGATACGCGGCAGCCGCGTTGAAACGACATCAGCAGTTACTCAAGGAACTGGATGTAGAACATCCCAAGTGGGATGTCGTCATCCTGCAATCATACCGTGATGACCTGAAAGGGGCTGACTCGCTATATGCTCAGTATGCTCCCCGATTTGCAGAACTGGCGAAAAAGCAGGGAGCCCGTGTGATTCTGTATGAAACGACGCCGAATACTCAGAACGCGAAGGCATTAAAGAAAGCCCCTGAATCTGCTGCTGTGATGCAGAAAGCAAAAGCGATTGCGGCACTGGCAAAACAAGTCGATGCGAGTGCGGCTCCGATGTCGCTGGCAGGCTTCCATTGTCAGACGGAACGCCCTGATCTGACGCTAAGGTTTATTAACGATGCCCATTTGAATCAGACGATGGCTTATCTGACCGCCTGCTGCCTGTATGCAGCGTTGTTTGATCGAAGTCCCGAGGGTCTGCCCGTGGATTCAATTACCGACATCCGTTATTTCGATAATAAAGACCGGACGAAGGACCGGGATGGGAACCCGATTACCAAAACGTTCTCTGCCAAAGATCGAGCCGATCTGCAGCGAATTGCCTGGAAGAGTTACCAGCAGTTCAAAACGCTGCGTGATGACTAGCGTTGACACTTTCCTTTTCTATAAACCATCACTTGGCACATATTACTAAGGGCACCTGTTCCATGTTGTCTATTGTTCGAATCTTAGTTTTGTTTAGTATTCTGATGTCTGGCTTCGTCGCCAGCGCTGCGGATTCCAAGACTGGAATACAGGTGGGAGTCGCGGAGATCGATATCACGCCACCGATTGGTTTTCCGATGGCCGGTTATTATCACGAGCGACTGGCTGAGGGAACCATCGATCCTCTGAAAGCCAAAGCGGTGGTGTTTCGCGAAGGAGATACTACGGCGGTGCTTGTGGTCTGCGATCTGATTGGCATCGCCACGGATCTATCAAAAGAAGTGCGAAGGATTGCGTCTGAGAAAACGGGGATTCCCGCTGAGAATATCGTAATTGCAGCTACACATTCCCATACCGCACCCGACTACATGAAGGAGCTGTATCTGTACCTGGGTAAGGAATCGCAGGAGAAACTTCGCAAAGAATACATAGAAAAACTGATCAATGGGCCGGTAACGGCTATCGAGCAGGCGAATGAGAATGTAGAACCGGCAGCTCTGACAACCGGGAGTGCGATACAACAGACGCCGGTCTCCTTCAACCGTCGCTTTGTGATGCGAGACGGGAGTGTGAAAACCTGGCAGTCATTGAAGAACCCGGAAGTGATTCGCGCTGCAGGACCCATCGATTCTGAAATCGGTCTACTGGCAATTACCGATCGGGAGAGTGGGGAAAAACGGGGTGTGATCAGTAATTTCGCTTTGCACCTTGATACGGTGGGCGGAATGAAGTGGAGTGCAGACTATCCTTATTTTATCGAACAGAGTTTGCGTGAAACGCTCGGCCCGGATGTGATTTCGATCTTCGGGACCGGTTGTTGTGGCGATATCAATCATTCCAATCCAGCATCACCTGTCCGAAATAAAGTCGATTTCATTGGAAAGTCACTGGGAACTTCGGTCACGGAGCAACTTGAGAAATTAACTCCACTAAAAAATACCACTTTAACAGTCGGCTCTCAGGTTGTGAATCTGCCTCTGCAGGATGCGTCGCCTGAGGAGGTCGCACGGTCCATCAAAATCCTGGAAATAGCTCATAAAGGAGGTAAGGTCGATTTCTTTGATCATGTGACCGCTTATAAGAGAATGATCCTCGATCAGATTCGGCACAAAAAACCGCATGCCAATACAATTGAGCATATCACCTGGGGACTGAGTCGTTCATTGGCAGGCGCGGGTGAGTCGTTGCCCGTGGATGTAACGGTGATGACGATTGGAGATGAGGTGGCCATCGTCTGTCTGCCCGGCGAAGTGTTTGTCGAGCTGGGACTGGCGATCAAACAGGCTTCTCCTTTTAAGACCACACTGATTGTAGAATTGTCCAATACGGTCGAAACGATTTACATTCCCCACCGGGCCGCCTATGCGGGAGGCAGTTATGAAGTGACGAACTCGAATGTGCAGCCAGGCAGTGGGGAAATGCTGGTGGAAGCAGCAGTGAAACTGTTGCGGGAAGCTGCGACCAAAAACAGGACCGATTGAACTCAGAAAAGGCTGCAGATATGGTTTCACTTCGCTTGATACTGTTGATGACGTGTCTCTTTTTTCTGCAGGGGATTGCTGCAGCGGACAAACCGGTTTCGATTCTGGCACAGCGTATCCAGGGGCACATTCATCCGTCGATCTGTCGGTCCCAGGATGGAACGTTGATTGTCGTTTATAAAGGGGCGAATGTGCTGATGTGTTCGCGATCGGACGATCAGGGCGCAACCTGGTCCACGCCCCAGGCGATTGAATCATCGGCAAAGCGACCGGCAAACATTCGCGAAGTGAAAAAGTATGAAGTCTATCCTGGAACCGCTGATTGCTTACCCGATGGTCGCATTCTGGTCAGCTGGAACTATATTGCCGATGATAAAGTGAAAGACGGTTATTACGAGCGGGCCCTGCTGTATACCTTCAGTGAGGATCAGGGGCGCAGTTGGAGTGAGCAGCGACTGATCGGACCGGTTGACGGCAGGCATCTGGGAGCGGTGCGGCATAATGTGCTGCCCTGGAACAGAGGCCGCTGGCTGTTACCGCTGCGTGTGGGAGTGCCTCGATTGTATGATCCAGAGACCGGTATTCTTGAAGAATATCCATTGGAGGGGCCAGACGGAGTTCAATATGAGTTTCAGCAGATTGTGCGGACCGCCAATGGTTCCTTTCTGGCGATGGGGTCTGTGCTTTTGCGTTCGAATGATGAAGGACAGCACTGGACACCAGTCAAAAGATTTCCGGCGATTCCCGATCAACGGGACAATGCGGAAGGTCGGTATCTGACGACACTCTCTGATGGTCGCGTGCTGGTGACGTGGGGCAGGGGACAGAAGAATCAGGGACTGAGTTTCAATCTGTCGATCGATGATGGGCAAACATGGGATGCACGTCGGACTGTCGTTCTGCTGCCTGACACGCCTGTCGCAGCCCGCTATTATTCTGCGCGAACGATTCAGGTAGATGACCAGCATGTGGGCACGGTGTTCATGAACCGGGAGGGGGTTCATTTTTTGAAAGTGCCTTTGAAACGCCTGCGTGATCCTTCCTGACAGGGCATTCTTTGTAGTGATTTCTAAAATCAATAAATGACTGGATTCTGCAGAAAGAATCCCAAAAAGTCATTTGCACTCTGAAAATAGACGTGTTAACGTGACCGCACTATTCAATTCTCTGCTTTAAGAGATTTATTAATTACGATAACCTCTGATGGGAGGATGACAATGGAAATCACATTGAACGATCTGACAATCAACCCTGAAGGGGTTGACCTGGATGAACTACTTTCCGACTGGAACTGGGCGATGCCGGAACCGATGCGGCCCGTGCTGCTGACCGCGCTGGGTGATCTATTTGCGCAGGGCGAAACGGGGGTTGTCTATTTTGTAGATGTGATCGAAGGGCATATCAGAGTTGTTGCCGAGGACGGGTCTGTATTTGAAGATCTGCTCTCAGATATGGAATTTGTGACAGACCATTTCTTCCCTTCGCGGATAGTGGAACTTCGGGAAGCGGGAATTGAACTGGAAGCCAACCAGGTTTACAGCCATCAGCTGCCACTCGTACTGGGAGGCAATGACGAGCTGGAAAATTATGAGACATCGGATGTCAGAGTCTACATCAGCATTCAGGGGCAGATTCATGAGCAGGTAAAAGATCTGCCTGAGGGAACCGTGATTTCTGATGTGGAGATAGAGGACATCGAGTAGCGTGGTGACAATTAGCGGGGGTCAGGAGCATGAACGAGAGAGCCCCTCAGTCGTTTGGTCGGTTTCTGCGTTCCCTGCCTGCAGTCCAGGCGCATCTGCTGTTTGGTGGTGGAATCGTTCTGTTTTCTTATACGCTGATTGCCGGGGAGGGGCCTGAGGATACGGGACTGGGATTGTTGTTCTGTATCGTGGTTTAACCGGTTGTGCTGGCGCTGCTCTGGTATCAGCAGAAGTCTGAAGTCACGATGGCGGTTGAGGAAGCGATTGAACGGGAAACCGAGCCTGAGAAAAACAGGCGTAAACGCATCCGGTATCGAAGGTTGGCGCTGTTCTTTACGTTTGTTGTTTCTGTCTCGTTTATTGTCGCCGGCTTACCAGAGCGAGTCACATTTAACCATAGCGTCTCCCGATCTAATATACACGGTCCAAATGGTCTTGGAGACGCTACAGGAAAACTGGACACAGTCAGGGTTGGCTGATTGACGGTTTCCCGGCGTAATACCTGGGTTATCTGCTGCTGTTGTTTACGGCGGCCGGGATTGGGGGTATCAATATCTGGTACGGTGGACCCCTGGATCTCCGGAATGATCCACCAGAAGAGGACTACGATGAAAGTCAGGTATAAAACTTGTCTATCAGAGCGTTAACTAATCATTCTCTGGTGCTCGTCGATAGGGTTCTCCCTTGTTGAACAGGCTCCATCTGCGGTTAGCTTCGACTTTTTGTGATTCCGGGGCGAGCTCTGATGCCTGACGCTGCATGTCCGCAGCTTCTTTAAATTGTCCTGATTCAGCAAAGGCGACTGCTAACGCCGCATAATTAACCCAGTACTTTGTCGGAAGCAGGTCGAATGACTGTTGTGCATATTTGAGCGCCTGAGCTCCATCACGAATTTCTGCCTGTTCGCAGCCAGCCAGTAAATAGGCCAGATTGTTATAAGGCAGCCAGAAATCGGGTTCAATTTCGATCGCTTTTTTATAATCGGCGATAGCGGCCGAATAATTCTGCTGTGATTCGTGAATCAGGCCACGGTTTACCAAGGCAATCACAAGGTCCGGTTTTAATTTTAACGCTTCGTCAAGAGTCTTGATCGCTTCATCCAGTTTCTCTCGCTTCTTCTGCTTGAGTGCCTCATGGACCAGCTGAATTGCCGGGCTGACTGAGTCATCGTATTCTGTTTTGGTACGGGGGCCTGTTTTTTTATTTTGTGAATAGAGATGATGGGATGCTAATGCGCAGTTGTATTTTACCGTCTTGGGAGATGTCGCAGCCAGGCGCAGATAATATTCAGACAATCCTGACTTGTTTCTCTGTTCCAGGAATTTCCCGACGAAGTAATAGAAGTTTGTCGGATTACCGTCAGTCAACTGTGCGACTTCAGACTGGAACAGCACGGGATTCCAACTGACCGAATCCGGATTCTGCAGGATTCGCTGGAAAGCGTTTGCCAGATCGGCTTCTCCGAAATAGGTACTAAACTGGCCGGCGACCTGTTTGAGTAAGTCATCGCGCTGCGCAGGCAATTCCAGGTCCTCAGCGAGCAATGCGGCATGCAGTCCACAGTAAGAATTGTTAAAATTTCTGAAAGCTGTTGAAAATGTTTCAAATGCCTGCGATTTTGAGCCCTGGATGATCTGATAAACGCCAAGTTGCATTCTTTGGGAAAGCGTACTGTTTTCCGTCTTTCCCAGCAGTTGCTGTTCGGCAAGACGTCTGGCAGATTCCAGATCGCCGGTTTTATTACGCACACACCAGAAGTACCAGTCGGTGACACTGGTTTCGTATCGTTTTGAGCAGGCTTTCACAAAAGTCTCAGACTGTTCAAGATCACCCAGTCCTTCATAGCAGTTCGCGGCGCAGGTCAGCCCCCAGCCGGAATAGGATGTCGCGGCTTTCACTGCGTGCGGTTTTGCCTCTTCCCATTCTCCTTTCTGCATGTGATAGTTGGCCAGTTGATAGTGAATACGCGGTATTTCGAGACCGAAGGAGGGGAGCGTAAGGGCTTTTTCTATGGTCGGTTTCCACTTCTCAGTCTCACCACGGTCATAGTAGAGATTAGCCAGAAAAGTATAGGAACTGGCATCAGGAGCAAGCTCGATACGACGCTTCAGGATTTCTTCTGTTTTTGCATCATCTTTTGCAGCATAAAAATAATTTGCCAGTGCCGTTAATACGAGCGCATTAGTATTATATTTCTTCTGCAGTTCGCCAGCATGTTCTTTTGCGTATTCCTGATTGACTCTGAGGTTCATCGCGACCGTTTCAGGCATATGGGGACTGACTCTCAACATTCTTCTGGCAGTGGTAAGGTAATGCTCGTTGTCGTTCTGAGAACTCATGCTGTTGAACCAGCGTGCTTGATGCAGCAGGTCCTGGTAAATGTAATCGACATTTTTATCGATTTCAGAATATAACTTCCTATAGGCTTCCTGATTTAATTTATAATAGCTGCTCGAAACCAGTTGATTTGAGATAATTCCCAGTTCGCGCGGATGATATGAATTCAGGAGTTTTTTATAAGCTTCCCTGGCTTCTGTCTGATCCGAAGTATAAGCGGCAATATAGAACTCGTAGGGGTGTCCTTTAACCAGAGGTAATTGCTGTTCGAGAAAATCATCCACATTGACTGCCAGGCTGCCCTTGCGCACATTCAGTTTGTGATTGAGATGCAGGAATGTGACTTCCTGCAATAATTGTCCCAGCGCATTTTCGGATGGTTCAAATTCAGTGGAGGGAGAAGACTTGAGCGTATCAATGATCCTCATGCGAGCCTGTTCTTCACCGAGTAATCTGAGGGGACTCGGCAGCATGGTTTGCAGGACAGGTCTGGCTGTGTTAGACAGATTTGCTTCCTGCAGTTTCTGATACAACGGCTGCCAGAGTTGGTCCAGACGTTGTTCCGTGACCATTCTCTGTATACCCAGCGCATTGACTTCACTGAGTCGATCCATTGCCCGGCAACATTCGGGATCTCGTTTCAACAGTTCCTCTGTCTGAGCCAGCATCTGTTTTTCGTTGCCCTTCGGGTCTGCCTGCAGCATGCGCAGGTAGAGTGCCAGGGGCTTTAACTCATCATTTTCAACGGCCTTGTCCAGAACTTCAGGCTGGTAAGCACAATAGGCCTCGATCAAGCCAGTCCATTCCGGTGGAGACTGCTGTTTCGCAGTACTTTTATTATCAGCCGCACGGATGGCTTCGATATCGTCTAAGGCGGTTTCGTGCAGCCCCGACAAAGCGCGGGCGTAAGCACGATGGGCCAGCGCCCAGGCGGAAGCGTTGGACCGAAATTTTAAACGCTCGGCGTATAAGAGTGCCCGCGCCTTGAAGACTTTATGAGCCGGGCTCCAGTAAATTTCGGTCAGACTGCCGAGATTGGCGTAGGCCCGGATCAGCACCGAGAGCCGTTCCGGGGTTTCACCGTCCTCCCTGATCGCGGCATGTATGTCTTGAACGACCGTGTACTGCGAGATAAAGTTCCATTCGTTTAATCGCCGCAGCGTGTTTTCCGGGATGGTGGACTGCGCTTTCCACTCAGGGGCTTCGCCTGTATATCCGGCTGCCTTCATAAAATCCACGAAACCAGTGCGGGACAGGGCTTCCGTTTTTTCAACCAGAGATTCCAGAGGGGATTCACGTCTGAGTTCAATCGTCTCCGATTCCCAGAAGAGGGTTGGTTTTTCTTTGAAGGGACGCTCCAGTTCGATGTCCAAATTTCCTGTAAAAGAGATCCGGCTTCTTAGCTTAACTGGAAACGTATCCGGATTTTCAATCAAACGAACTTCGCCACGTAATGAGGCGTCACGCGTGACCAGCTGCAGTTCATCTCTGGCACTAATGTAGACTGCCTGTCGAATAATTTCTTCTGCGAGAATTCCCTGTAATCCGAAAGCTTGTGAGTCGAACTGACTGTCTGCCAGGACGGGGATGTTTTCATAGTCCTGGCTGAGTCCTTTTTCGGGAAGAACCTGCCTCTGGACGAACGGCTTTGCAGTTAAGGGAGCGGTTTGCTCATTATCGAACGGTTTTACATCAGTTTCGAGGGAGAGAACGACATCATCGACTCCGGTTGAAAGTTCGATCGCGAATGTGCGAAACAGACTGGGCCAGCGATATTGTAACTGCTTTCCTTTATTAGTCAGCCGCTCGTCGCCATACGGAAAACCTTTGACCAGACCTTTTGCTTCTTTGAGAATTAGTTCTTGTCCTTTGTTTTTATCAGCCTGACTGAGACGACTCTGCAGGCTTTCCAAGGTGCTCGAGTATCCATACCGGGCATTTGCTTCGAGGAGTACAACAATCAACGCGAGCGCAATCAGACCCCAGACAATGGTTCGTTCAATGGGGGATCGTTTCTTTTTTCCGGTTGCCAGTGCTTGTTGCGAAGTTGGTTCGAGTGATTCAGGATTCTGATCAGTGTCCGCCATCGTGCATACTCCGAAAGAAATGAGTGCTTCAGTTTTCTTAAGCGTCTCGCTGGCCAAGGAGACTGAGTTGACTGGAATGAGAGACGCGATGCAGAAAGGAGATACGTTCCAGATCCTCGGTTCAAATGGCAGAGCAAAACGAGTGCTCGACTGTCTACTAAGGCTTCATGATATCGCTGAAAAAAGATCCGTTCCAGAATATTTCAGGAAAATAAAAGGGCGGACAGGAGGCGTGAGTAGTACTACCTATATAAGAAGTGCGCGGTGATAACGGTGCGCCCACCAGATAAAAAAATCGTTTCCATGGGAGACGCCAGGTTGTAAATAAAAAAAGATCCAGATCTCATTCAGAAAAGAGACCTGGATCTTTAAGAGATTTGATCTTAAATATTTACTTCTTCTCAAAGCGGAAGATGCCTTCGCCCCCTTTGACGGTCTGAACGGTGTAGTACAGTTCGCCGTCTTCGTCAGTGCCGAAGGACATGACGGGGACTGTGCTGGCATCCAGGCGGAGATTTTTGACGACTTCGCCTGACTCTGCATCATATTCGAGAGCCCAGATTTTGCCGGAGACGTAGTCGGCATAGACATACAAACCATCGAGTTCGGGCAGTCGCTGACCCCGGTAGACGATGCCGCCGGTAATGGATCGACCGACGCCGTGATCGTATTCCCAGATGGGCGCGATCGGTTTTTCTTTCGCGGTTTCAGGGCGGTTCCCAAAGTTGTGTGTCCCTTCACGGACACTCCAGCCGTAGTTGCCTCCTTTTTTGATGATGTTGACTTCTTCCCAGAGGTCCTGTCCCACATCGCCGGCGTACAGTGTTTTGGTGTTGGGATCAAAACTCAGACGCCAGACATTTCGCAGGCCGTACGCATAGATTTCGGGCTTCGCATTCGCACGATCAACAAACGGGTTGTCTGCGGGAATGGCATAATTCTTGCCGTCTGATTTTTTATCAACATCAATCCGTAAAATGGAACCGAGTAACGTTTCCAGGTTTTGTCCGTTCCCCAGGGGATCGTTTCCGGAACCGCCATCGCCGAGACCGATATAGAGATAGCCGTCCGGGCCGAATACGATGCAGCCACCGTTATGGTTCCCGTAGGGCTGGTCAATCTCCATGATCGTCGTTTCGCTGTTGGGATCGGCTTTGTTCGGATCGTCTTTCGAAACAGTAAAGCGGGAAACCTTTGATTTGCGAGGTGTTCCTTCCGCGGAATAGTAGACGAAGAACTGACCATTCTGTTTATAGTCGGGATGGAAGGCCAATCCTAGCAGGCCTTCTTCGTTATTTTTTTTCCAGGGAGCGACTTTGTCGCGGAGGTCGAGAAACAGTTTGGTTTTCTCGGGTGATTTTTTATCAATGATCTGAATCATGCCGCGCTGCGTGGTGACGAAGATGCGTCCGCTGCCATCGTTGGCGTGTGTGATTGCCATGGGGCGCAGGGGAACGACTTTTCCTGTCTCTTCATTAACTGGTTCCCAACCTTCCCATTCCAGATTGGGGAATGCAGGTACGCCTTTGAGGGCCAATTCACCATCACTGGGATCCTGTACAGAGCCATCCGCGGGAATTTCGCGGATTTTGATATTACGGAAAGAGACCAGGTCGTTGTGGTCCTGCAGGCAGATGTGTCCTTTGGTTGGTTTTCCAAAACTGGGATACTTGGAAAATTTGCTGGCGGCAACGCGTTTGTTCCAGTCGGCGCTTCCTTTATCGAACTGAAAGTATTTGACGCCATTCATGATGACCTGGGATCGATCGGGGCCCACGCGGAGAAACAGGTGGTTCCAGTCTCCAGCGGGACGTGTGGCATCGACGACTGCCGGGGTCACTTTCTTACCTGCCTTTTCGGCTTCAATCATCCACTTGGGAGTGGCCGGCTTGTAGAGCTGGTAAAGCCAGCCTGCTTTCTGAGGATCGTGCCCATCGACGTTATCTTGAATCTGCACTTCCGGTCCGGTCATCCAGGGGGTCTTTTCTTCTTCGGTGACATGGAACATCAGTCCGCTGTTCCCTTCAGGAGAAATGCGGTATTCCAATGAGAGTTCGAAGAAGCCGAACTGGTCGTCAGTTATGATATCTCCGGCCCCTTTGGCGGAGCGAGAGAGGACGCCGTTTTTGATCGTCCAGCCATCACTGACTCCCTCTTTTTTATAGTTGCGCCAGCCATCAGTGGTTTTGCCGTCAAACAGCAGTTTCCAGCCACTCTTCTGTTCGGCTTTGGACAGCTTGTTGAGGGAAGTGTCAGAGTCGGCCGAGATCACTGCTGTGTTGGTCATTAGCAGTGACAGGCAGGCGGGGATTAAAAACAGTGTTAGAGCTCTGGGCTTTCGAATCACAGTTGCGCTTCCTTTATGAATCAATGATCGGTGTGAGTTGGGGAGCAGATGTATTTTCTGTTAGACAGAATGCTTCTATCTTAATTCCGATCCGTATTAATTCCCAGCAGGAATCAACTAAAAACACATAATTGGATATGGGGCAAGAATGGAATCATATTCCTGCCTGGAGTTGTTATCTTTTTTTGCATAGGTATCATAATAAAACGCGTGCACCCCGCTGAACGGTTCTGTCCTGCTGAGTCGTCAACACCTCAGCCAAGAACTCTCCTTGTGATAGAATATATAATTATGAAAAGCCGCTGGTTTAATTTGGTTTGGACCTTTCATAAGAGCCTCGAATGGTTTACCGCATTCAATGTGAAGATCTCTCACACGGAGAGCTTACTTTATGAAGTGGCGTAGAGCCGTCAAGGGGAACCGCAAACATGTTGTGTCGATACCGTGACGAAAGGTGTTGATACCAGAACGATACCAGGGCGAAGCCGGTTTGAAACTGTGATGAATTGTGTCGATACGAGAGGAATGGATGAGCAGTTATTTTTTAAATCGTGCTGAAACCAGGGGTTTTCATAGTGCTGTCTGATAATTCGTTTCTGTTATTCAGGTGAACTGAAAGTGGATTGCGCGCGACTCACAATTAAGCGTATCATTTGAAGTGGCGCGCAGCTGTCAAGACTGGTTTATTCACTGAGGTGTTTAATGAAGCAGTGATGGTTTAAAGATCAGGACCAGTCCGAGGAGGAGGATGACGACACCGCTGAAGAGTTTGAGCCAGCGTCCCTGGTTTTCCTGTAGCTTGTGACGGCCCATAGTGACGACGACAATGGTGACCATGATGGCATCATCGAGCATATAGGCAACGATATACAGCCCCAGGTAGGCGTAGGTTTTCCAGGCAGGGTAGTTCTGCATGGTTAAGACTTCGGTGTAAAGGGCCGGGAGACCCGCGGTGCAGAGGAGTTCGATAATATTCACGAGGACCGCCAGGATAGAGGCACCCAGGATGGCTCCGGTCAGGTTTTCGGCATTCACGATCTTGCGGGCACGGGCGTAGAGTCCGGGCTTGGCCCATTCGGGGATTGAAAGCGAGATGCCTTTTTTGAACGCGAAGAAGTCTTTGATATGGATCAGGCCAATGATAACCGCAAACAGACCCAGTAGAAACTGAACCATAGGCAGATAGCCGATGAGCAGAAAGACATTGAGCCACGCTGCCATGAAAGCATAATAAGCCAGGCCACTGATGAGCACGAATGTGCCAGCGACGGCGAGTACTTTGGCACGGTTCTTCAAGTTGACGAGCAACGAAAGCAGAAAGAGAAGGACCCACATCGCGCAGGGATTAAAGCCGTCCACCAGACCGATTAAAAAAGTAAAAGCCGGCATTCCTAACCGACTTTTGCTCAACTCTCCCAGAAAGGGAACTTCAACTGTATCCACCTCCTGTGAAGGAACAGGAGCCAAAAGCTCTCCTTCAAGTGGAGGTGGCATGTCTCCCGGTGGTGGGGGGAGGCTGGCATCCCCGCCTGGTACAGGGGGGAGAGCATCATCGTCTCCCACGGGTGGCGGTCCGAGAGTTGAATTGCTTTTGGGGACTGGAGAAAGGGGAACAGGATTATCATTACTTTTCGGAACAGGGCTGTCTAAATCCGATTCACTCTGGTATGAAACAAACTGCAGTTCTGAATAATCGGGTGGCTGCAGAATGCTCTGTTTGTTATCTGCTTTTTCCGGTTTGGGGCAGGTGGCTGTCCAGTATTTCAGAACGTCTTCCACTTTTGATCCCGTATACTCGTCACTGATCCAGCCAATGATCAACTGGTTACAGAAATGAAATACAGGGACGCTGACGGCCTGTTTGCCGTAGCGTTCAGCGAGTTCATAGACGCGGGTTGAAGCTGCGCTGTCAGAAACGACATCGTGGAGATTGTATTCAAATACCGGGTAGCGTTGCTTTAAGCCTTTGAGAAAGACCTTGGCTGCGGCACAGCGTGAGCATCCTGAGCGGACGTAGATATCGACCGTTAACAGCTTGTCGATGCGTTCGTCAGTGGATGTGTCAGGCTTGAGCTTTCGCAGGAGGGAGTTACAGCCATAAGCAACGGGGAGTTCGGCCTCTTGAAGCTGGAAGTATTTCAGAATCTGCTGATATCTTTTGACATGCTTTCCCGGCTCGTCGAGGTTATAGACGTGCAGGTTGATGCGTCCGCGTTTTTGGGAATAGGCTTCGAGTCGCTTCTGGACTTCCGTACAATCGGCACAGTCATTGCGAATAAAAAGTTCAAGAACAGCACACTGGGAGCCCGCTGCTTCTGAGGCATCCTGTGCCAGGAGTTCCGAGGTGGAAAGCGAGAATGCCAGCAGGGTGCACGCAAATAACGCGAGCCACTGCAACGGCTTACCGGGAATGAAAGTCATGTCAGTCACTGTATCCCTCCTCATCCTGTATTGAGTTCCAGATTGCTGACCCGCGAATAAATTGATGACTTATTATGTCTAGAGAATCAGAAATGATCCACTACAAACAATGAAAAATGCGCGGGATTATTAGGGAGCGAATCAGCTTGAGGTTAAAAATCGCAGCTTCGCTCGCAGGTTGGGCAGGACTTAAGCTTGATCAGCTGCGTTCGCATCTTCCATAACAGTTAGACAGTCGTCTGTAGTTTATGCTGATTATTTAAACGGTCTTCTTGCCAAAATCACTGATTTTCGGAACTCAGGCGATGAAATTTAACGACCAGACAAGCATGGGATCCGGTTCTGGTTACCTGGTTGTGATTGCGAATCAGCTGGCAACAGCGGGGGCCACCGCAGCTTGTTTCTTCAAGCGAGGCTGGTTTGAGTATACTGTAAAAACGGTATTTCAAAATACTGCCAGTCGTTTAACGGAATGCACTGTTATTATGGTTGTTGATCGGTGCTCTGTTTCAGCAGATCTTCGACATGCAGATGAATGGCTGAATCTGCTTTTACGGCTGTGGAATTCAACAGTTTTTCCTGCAGAGCCGGTATAAGTTTCCCATGCTGCTTCTGGTAATTTGATATCAGGGTTTTCGCTGTAGCACGAGGGGCGCTATATTTAGCATCACCATCAATATCCAGGAAGATCGGGTTTGTAATTGCCTGAGAAGCTTTCCCGTAGGTGGTCCATCCGGGCAGGGTAATGCCATCTCCCAGGACAAAAGCCACAAGGTACGCATCATGGGGCGGCAATTCGAGTGAGAATTCAAGCGTCTGATCTGTGGGCTGATTCGACACTGAATGGATGGTTTTCTGTGCGACCTGCTTTCCATTCACGTAGAGCATTGCTTCACGGGGCCGGACCCATGAAGGGGCTGCGACTCGTAAAGTAGCAGTCATCTTTGAGGTATGCTTTTGGCTGTTGTCTAGTAGTGATTCTGCGGGGACGAGGTCTCCCATTTCAAATTGTCCGTTTAATTTCAGGTTGGCAAAAATGCCCGCAGCCACTGCTGCGCGGCCCTCCGTGAATGCACGATAGACCTCTTTGCGATCGATTTGAGAGACCTCATCGGTGTGGCTCCTAAGGTAGGTACGGGCCTGTCCCACGGGGGAATGGATTGTGTGAGAATCAGTGGCCCCGACTGCGGTAAGCTTTAATCCACGATTCAACAGAGACATCCAGTCTTCGAGGGCGTAGAAAAAATCAGGGGTTTCATTTGCCGGCTGTGCCACTTCGAAACCGTTGAAATTAAATGCAGTTCCCTCACTCCGTTTACCCGTACTGCGATTAAAGCGAAATCGTCCGAAGGGGCCATTGGGAATGGAGGGCCAATAGGGATGATTCAAGATGATCACTTCGGCCCCTTTCTTCCGCATGTCGGCAATTAATTCACCCCAGTTATCATTTTTCAGAAACAGGGGGTTACGTCCCTGCACACCGCCGGGAACTGCCTGCGCAGGGTCAAAGGGAAAAGCAGTAAAATGACCGTTATGAGTGGTGACTTCATCTCCGGAAATCGAATGGAAATGGGACTGAGTCCCCGCGGTCTTTTGATATTTTGTGTAATCGGAAATGTGATTGTGATCGGTGGCGATTGCCACTTCAATTCCTTCACCGGCGATCGTAATCACTCGCTCTTCAAACGTGGCATTTCCGTGACCACTGCCTGGTAAGGTATGGATATGGCTGTCACAGGCAAGAAAACCTGTCGTGTCCACTTCGCGTGAAATGACCAGCGTGAAATCGAGCGGCTGCATCTTATCAACTTCGACTGATAACCTGGCGACACCCCATTCCATGCCACGTGTTGCATAAAATGTATACTTTCCCGGAGGCAACTCAAATGAGTCACCAGTACCCAGAGTATAGAGAATACCTGGGCGCACGGCGTTCTTCGGCTGGCGGGCGTTGTAGAGTTTTACGAGTTGTCCTCGATCATTCACAACCGTAATCCGTGCAGGTACGGGGGGCCCTGCAGGTGTCTTTACCCTCACAGTCACAGTCTCCAGCTGAAGTGCCTGTTTCAGAGGGCGTGGATCCAGTACGAAGTTACGTAAGACCGCTGGTTGCCCCCGTCCCGTGATGGTCAGGCTGTTCTCACCCTCTTTGAGGGTATTGGCCGGTACGGCGAAACCGATGCGGTGAAACCCGTCAGGTTTATCATCTGTACCGATTTGGGGAATGTGTGCTTCAAGGCGTCCTAGTTGTTTGTCATTGATGTGAACGTTCCAGTATCCACCCGAACTTTGTTTTTTCAGGTCCTGTTCAAAGAGCAGGGCGAACTCGGTTGGATTGATCTGCGCTGAAAATGTTTTTTGAAAAGTGTTTTTCCCCTGGATTTTGTGTGGTGCACGATCAATGACGATCGACTTCTCTGCGGCTTTCAGGGGGCCGGCGAGAATACTGGTTCCACTGGCTGCTAACAGGATCAGCGTCCGAATATGACACAGGTCCATTTGCTGGACTCCTTGAGTGATGGATTGTTTCAATTACTGGCGGGTAATCAGGGATTTATGAATTCATGCTGATGTAATGAATGGCTTCTTCCTGGCTGTCAAGGAGTGGCCAGAGGGTCCCCAGTTTGATGCTTTGGAGAATGTTTTGCATATTATCACAGGTATTACAGAAGACGGCCTGTCCCCCGGTCTGTCGGGCGTGTTGCAAAAGACGAATGATCGAGTTGATGATGATCGAATCCAGGTAATCGACTTTTGAAAGGTCGATGATCACATTCTTAATTTCGGGAGACTGGAAGAGTCTTAATAGATTGTTGGATTCAGTCTGAACATTGCTATATAGAAAATGCAGCGTCGATCCCTGAGGCGTGACAATCAGATTAGGGAGATTCAGTTCGACCTTATAAATTTCAAAATTATCTACCACGAGTCAAGCCTGCTTGCTTACGGATCGGTAAGTTCTGCCAATGTAATCCAGTTGATCGGAATAACACTTCATTTCTGCTGCAGAGTATAACCTGTTTGGACTTTTTTTGCTGGTTTGGAAAGAAGAAACTGAATGATTTTAGTGAGGTCTGTAAATTCGAAAGATGCTTGCCTGAAGACAGTTGCGAAAATATGGTGCGTGGTCTGCCAGGGTACATCAGAAAGTGAATCGACTGTAGTATCGATGCGATTTGTATATTCAGTTCCAGTGACATGGAAGAAACAGTCAGGGCTTCTGCGGACGATTGCTTTGAAACCGATGTCTTGCATTTAAGGTTCGGTTCATTCGGGTTCAGATTCTGATCTCTGTTTTTCTGCCAGCCAGCGCATTCCTGTAACATGGTCTGTATTAAAAGCGGCGAAGCGGAATTCACGATCGACTTGGTCCGCTTTTTCTTTCGTGATCCTGGTTCCCTTGGCATGCAGATAGCCGTCCGGATGATTTCGGAAAAATGTTTCGAAACCCTGGTCCGAGAGGTCGGAATCAGTCAGTTGTACGCCACTGCATAAACACAATAACGGAACCGCCGCCAGAAGGTCCGCGTTTTTCACGCCCTCAGATTCCAGTTTGATAAAAGGAGGCAGTCGTGAAAAGGCCTCGGCGATTTCGGGTGTGAATTCCAAACCGGGAGGCAGGATGACTTTGAGGGGGGTAAACAGTTCGGTTTCGGAAGGAGAGTGAGATTTGTTGAATGGTATGAAAATTTGATCGGGGCCGGGAGCTTCGATCACGCAGCCCCGGTTCAGCAATTCAATAGCGGCTTCTCGGGCGACGGGAATTCCCAGGTAACGAGGTCGTTGCTTTGGGGCATTCACGATGATCGACATGCCCGGCTTTTCCGACTGCAATTCGTGAATTGCGGCGGAGTCAAAAACCCGACCAGCTGTGTACAGATTCAGAAACCTCAGGTTTGTCTGTTTGAAACCGGAAGACTTTGCCAGATGGTTCAGGGCCTGTGTGATGGGAGTCCACAGACGAAAATCTCTCAAGTTCAGCATCTGATCCAGAAATTGAAAGCGATCATTGACCTGAATGGCACTGACTTCAAATGTGTCAAGGTGCTCCAGCCCCCTCGTCTCGCTCAGGTCTGATGTTTTCGCCGGTGTGCGAGCCATGTGGAAGTGAGTCATGCTAGAGCCGAACTCGAGCCCCTGCAGTGCGCCGGGTTGTAGATCACAATCTGAGATATTCAGTGAATGTAATGTCAACAGGCGACTCAAACGAGACAGGTTGGGAAGCGTGACTTTCTGATCTGACTTCTCGAAGGTGACTGTGAGAATCCGGAACGGTTCCGCGGGCAGTTGGTCCACGCTGGAAACCAGACTCTCGACTCCGTGTGCTTTCTTGAGACTGACTTTACCACCCAGTCCGATCACCCATTCTGCTGTATCGCGTTCGAAGGCAAGCTGTTCTTCATCAGTTAACGGCGTGGGAGACTCTTCAGGCTGGTTGACTTTTTTGTTTTCGTTTTTTTTCCGTTCATCGTACAGAATCTCCAGACTGCGTAGTGCTTTTCCGTGATTAGAGAAGATTGATAAATGCGGGTAGTCGCGATCTAACTGTTTGATCAGTCTCTTTGACACCTGTGTTCCATCTATTTTGAAAAAACCATCTGGATCCTGCAGGGCCAGTTTCTCAAAGGCAGCATCAGTGATGTCGGATTTGAATAAATGGACTCCACTACACATTCTGAGGACGGGAATGTTTGCGAGCAAGTCGGCGTTTTTGATATTGCTCGTATGGATCCCGAAACATTGAGGGATCGCGGCCAGGTGTTCGGCAATTTCGGGAGTGAGTTCCAGTCCTTGAGGGAGTGTGACCTTAGACAATGCGAAGGGAACCGTATCGGGAGGAAGATTCTCTTTGGTAAATATCTGCACTCCCTGTCCGCGCACTTCTCCTTTCATGGTACTTCCCAGTTTCAGTAGTTGATCGGCTGCCTGTTTGGCCACGGGGATTCCCAGGTACTGCTCCTTGATTCCAGGACCTCTTGCAGTGATTGTCATGCCAGGCCGCGTCGTTTGCAGTTGTTTAATCAAAGTGTCATCGAACTTTCTCGCGTAACGCAGTCTGAGAAAACGTAACTTTGACTTTGACAGCAGGGGCAATTGACTGAGTTCCTGCAGCGCAGCTTGTGAGATGTCCGCAATTTCCAGGGCTCTCAGGTTTGGCATCCGTTTGAGAAACTCGAAGTGGTCGTCGATCTGGGAGCCGCTTAGTTCAAAAGTGTCAACGAATTCCAGACCTTGAATAGATTTCAGGTTTGAGACCTTCAGAGGAGTACGCACGATACGTAAGGTTTCGAACGCTTTTTTAAAATGAACGTTTTCGAGTGCAGTGGGAGTCACTCCCGATTTCTCCAGGATCAGTTCCTCAAGAGTCATTAATTGATTGAGCCGACTGAGATCTGTCAATGGCCCATTGCGGTTCTCACGAAAAGCGACGGATTTCAAACGGAATGGCTCTTCAGGAAGGGCTTCGATATTTTTGACATTGAATTTAAAATCGTGTGCCATATTGAAACGGACGATGGCTCCCCGTTCCATCAGCCACTCGGTGACTTCGCGTTCCCGGGCGAAAGGCTCTGCAGTGGATGATTCAATACCCGGTGGTTCAGAGTGGCTCACGACAGGGCTTGCGTTCTCGTTTACTTTGACTGATTGAGTAATCGGCAGCCAGCTCAGTTTTATCTCAGCAGACTTTGTCGTATCGGGAACAATTTCAAAACGGTCGTTCTTGAGGGGCACTCCGTTGACCGACGCGAGTACCTGTTGCTCACTGCCTTCAGATTTAACTGTGGTCAGTTCTCCCCAGGGAAGCCGCTGGTTGCCGATCTGCAGGCGTAGTTCGTGTAAGCCTGATTCTTGTGTTCCCTTCCAGTTTCCCGACTTCAGTTCCAGGGGTTTACCATCAAGCAGTACCTGCGCCCGCTGATCATTCAGCATGACGTGGAATGTTCCCTGCGAATGCGAAGGCTTCAGAAACGAAATTCCCAGGAGCAGGAGGAATACCACAGCCATTCCCACCAGAAATTTTCCCGGACTGAGTTGTTTTCGGGCTATCGTATTCTGGTTCGTCTCCTGCCAGGTTGCCAGGACCTGTGCGACATCCTGCATCGTGGCATAGCGCAACTCAATCGAACGTGCCAGCATTTTGCGGCAGATCTGATCCAGTCTGGAATCGATCTCTGGCTGAATCTCCCTTACCGGTCTGGGATCTCCTTTCGTGATCTGTGACAGAATGGAAGCCGTCGATCCCTGGAAGGGACGCTGCCCGGCGAGAAGCTCATACATGATGACGCCCAGTGAATAGACATCGCTGGCTGGTCCGATTATATCCAGGTCACCATCCACCTGTTCGGGGGACATGTAGGAAGGGCTGCCCATGATCTGACCATGCTGAGTGATCTGGGTTGCCTCTTCGTTCTGGCTCATGAGAGCCAGTCCAAAATCGGTGATGATGGGCGTTCCATCCTGGCGAATCATAATATTCGCTGGCTTGAGATCGCGATGTACGATTCCCTGCTGGTGTGCCAGTTCCAGTGCCTGTGCCAGTTGTTGAATCAATTGAACAATTTCCTGCTGGCTGAATTTCTGACCGGATAGAATCAATGCCGCCAGCGATTCCCCCTCGATGAACTCCATCGTGATGAAATGTAGGCCGTCAATTACATCCACGTCATATACCGAGCATAGATTCGGATGATTCAGATTCGCAGCCGCGCGGGCTTCACGATAGAAGCGGGCAATTACCAGTTTATCAGTGTGCCAGTTAATCTGTGGGAGCTTGAGAGCCACACTGCGTTCGAGTTGCGAATCCCGTGCCAGATAGACACAGCCCATGCTCCCCTCTCCCAGACGCGACATAATCTGATAGCGGCCAAACCGGGCGGGGAACTGTTCGAAGTGTGGACGAGCTTCCTGGACTGTCAGTCTGCCCGAACCGGAATCTGACTGATCTGCAATCCGGGTTCTGGCAGAATGCGAGGCGGTAAAGAGCTGTGAAAGTTCCTCTGCGATTTCAGGGTGTTCGTCAAGCAGTTCCCGTTCGCTGACGATTTTGCCCGTTTCCCGCAAGCGATAGTAACGTTCTATCAGGATCAGTTCTTTCAGTAATACGCTGCGCGTAGGAGGGGTGAAATCGAAGAGTGTCTGTTCCAGCGAGGGACTGTCCCCGTTCTGCCAGGACTGTTCAAAATCTTCGCAGCATTCTTCAATACGGGCCTGTAACTCGGCCGGCAGGTTTTCCAGATCAATTGGTTGATTCATTTTATCTTATCCTAAACTCGAGAACCCCGAGTTATGTACAAGATCGCAATGGAGCGTATCACCCCGACGCAGTTCTTATCAGATTTTGGAAAAAACGGAAATTTGCCCGAATGATGACATGATTTCAATTGAGTTCCGCTTCGATATGCTCTGCCCAGGTTTGTCGAATCAGAACAAGACGGCGTTCAATACTGCGTTCCATCACCCCCACTTTGGTGGCAATCTCCGCATTAGTATAGCCTTCCAGCTTCAGTCGGGCGACTTCACGCAGAGAGTCTTTCCCGAGTACGGCCAGTAGTCGATTGGCCTCCTCGGCGGCTTCGACAGCCAGTTCCGGACTGGGAGATTCCTGTGCCAGTTGTTCCAGCCAGTTCTCTTCTTCCTCGTTTGAAGTTCCGGAAATAGTGCGTCTGATATCGCGTTTCTGGGCACTTTGTCGTCGGTACAGATTCCGGGTTTTACAGAGTGTGATATTGACGAGCAAAGGCCAGAGGCTGGTTCGGTCATTTAGATTCGGGAACTGTCCCGCTTCCAGTCGCACGAAAAAACTGTTTAACGCACTGAGGACGGCATCTTCTTCATCTTCCACCCGACAGAGGTCTTTCTGCAGATGAGAGCGAGCGAGTTGCACCAGTTGTTCGAAATAGCGGTTCCAGAGCTGCTGCTGTAAATCATCAGCTTCTCCCTGTTTGAGTTGATCCAGCCAGTTGGTGACTGATCCCTGATGTTCCATGCCTGCTGCCGTTATCTATTAAAAATGAATCCAATCTCATCAGGCAACAAATCAATCAGGCGGTCCGCGGTTCCGCCTTCTGGAATACTGACAAGGTTGAATGATTACAAAATCAATTCTCAGAAGGTTTTACAGCCAGTCTTTCAGCACGATCGACTCAATTCAAAAAAATCGGTCGAACCTGTGTCGGGAAAACTGCTGCCACTGCGATTGTACTTGAGGAGCAGGGACCACACAACATTTTGATAGACAAAAACTCAGGGAATCCATGCGTAACCTGCTGACGCAACAATCGAAACCAAATTCGAACGGGAGCAGAGACAATGATCAGGGCACAACTCACTCAACGTCCAAAACAACTGCGATTCGGAGGCTTAATTCGAATCTTTTTCCTCATTATGTTGTGTCTGATTCCGAGTCTGGTTCAGGCAGAGCAGCGTGTCTGGACCAGTGCCGACGGAAAGAACCAGGTCGAGGGCGAATTGCTGGGAACAACAGACAAGGTGGTCATTCTCAAAAAACGGTCGGATGAAACCCTGCATACGGTCCCTTTTTCCATGTTGAGTGTAAAGGATCAGGAATATGTGCGGGAAAAGTATCCCAAAATCTTTCCTGCTGATCAAAACAGGCCGACAGGGTCGACTACCACGGATGAGACGAAAACCGCATCGTCTGAGATGCAGGGAGTCAAGACTTCACAGGCTGAGAAAGCTCTGCAGGATAACCGGTTCCAGTGGGAGCAGGTTTCAAAGGTACTGCCTCAGTTTCAACCGATGCTGATCGACGGAGCAGCCGTCATCAGTCCACGGACTCAACTTATTTCCCGTAAACAACAGGCAAACCTGCAAATTTCCGCCGATTATATCGGCGCGATTCTGTGTTACCTTGCCGACCGGGAAGGGTATGAATTACTGGCTCAAAAGCTGGAAGAGAAGGGGGTGGTGGGAGCTTTTAATACTACCACTGGTGAAGACCGGGAGCGAATTGATCAATGTTTTAGTTTGTTTGGGAAGCTCTACAAGCTCTTTTACTCGAAAGAGGCGAACAAGCAATACTCCGATCTGCGTTATTCCGCGATCAACGATTTCGATAAGGGAATTCATATCTCCAAACTGGTTCGTAAGTTCGATCAGAATTTTCAAAAAATTAATTATCAGGGGGAAGAGATTCCCGTGGCTGTGTTCACGGGAGCCGATCTGGATGACTATCGCGAAGGCATTGGTGAATTTCCATTGAGTATCAGAGGGAGCTATCGCCCGCTTGTGATTGGTGGCAGGAATTCTCTCAAGTTGAATTATCTGAATTCGCCAGACGTTCCAACAGGAATTCAAAAGACGCCTGCAGAAGCGCGGGAGTTCGCCCGTCAGGTTGAGGGTAAAGAGTTTGCCTTCCGGACGGATCTGGTTTTGAAATATCCCCGATATGAGAAGAATCCTGATGTTCTGGAATCATACAATGATTTACTCATGAACGCGAAGATTGTCGGACTTTCTCTCGTGAATATCGCAGACCCGTCCCAGGTGATTCAGAAATGGGAGATGGAACAACCTGTGGTAATCGCGGGTGAGCAGGCTGACGCCGGCAAGCAGGACCTGGCTCAGAAAATGCAACGTCTGGCTAAGGAACATCAGCTGGTATTATGGGGCGACTACCCGGCAGTGCGAGTCGACTTGTCGTATAATTCTAATGGTCCGATAGTGGGGAGTGATCCTGTTCGATTCACGCACATGCTGGATCGGGTGGCGCTGGGGCTTGATCCAAACCATTTGAGTCCGGTGTTCATTGCTGCTCATTTTCCGGAAACGATCGGGCGTCTCATTACTGTCAGCACGAATCGAGTGGGGGGGATTCGTACTGCGAAGTGGTTTGGCGACAATGAATTTGACAAGCGGGCCAGCCAACAGCAGTTTCAGCAGGCTTATGCGGACAAACTACGCCACTACGCAGTCGATCTGCCGATCCGGTTTGTCGAAATTCAGAAAGTCGTTTTGGGAAAAAATAGTAATTACGACTTTGAACGGGGGGGCGTACTGATTAATCATCGGCTGGTGAATGGTCGGTTTCCCGGTCTGACAACCTGTTCCTTTAACCACAAGACTGAAAAGATTGATCGTCGTTCCAGGCCCTGCTTTGTACAGGAATTCCTGCCTTTGACGGCAGAGCAGGCACGTCCCCTGTTCAGCGGGATCCAGCAGGGATATAACCTTGACGCGTATGTCACACGTATCGTCACCTGGGATCGACTGCAACTGGAAGAGTATCAGGATGAGCAGCTACCACCGGTATCAGTCTCCCAGGAGTCTTTTGAACTCTACCGCGACCCTCAACTCAAGCAGCACATTGCCAGCCTGGAGAGCAAGCAAGTTCCTCCGCCGGTTTTGAGTGATGCAAAAGGCAAAATCTTTCCCGGCCCCAATCAACCGTTGGATCTCGATCAGAGTACGCTCTTTTTTCTGAAACAGGAAGCGGCTGGCAATAACGCGGAAGCGGATGAACTGACAAAACTGTTCGATGATTACCGACATCATAACAAAAGTTACACCAGTACCGTCCGTGATGCGCTTCTGAAGTTGACCCGTGCGGAAGAAGAATATTCAGAATACGGCACTGCACGCAATGGTTATTCAGCAGGCAAACCGGAAGAGAAGCAACAGACGATACAGAAATGGAAGGACGCTCAAGCGAAAGTCAAACAGCTGTTCCAACAGCCACAGTCATCCTTCTTTCCGGCTTCCATCAATCAACGCGACCTGGACGAAAGACAGTTTCCGGTTCTGAGAGAGAAATGGCAGAAGTGGATGAGGCAGTGTATCGCTTCCACAAAACGCCATTTTATTGTACATGCTGAAGTCAAGCTGGATCAGCAACTCCGTGATGTGCAGTTGATGATTTCGCACCAGACTCCGCTGAATCCGTATACCTGGGAGCCCACCAAGACACTGATTGACGAAGGGATTCCCGCAAACCGTCTTGTGGTTTTAAATTATCAGGATTCGAATATGGTTTTGTCTCATATTCCCTGCCTGCAACTGACGCAGTCGCTGGAAGATGTGCTTGACCGTATACCCGATCAAATCCGTGACCTGGTCATTGATAAGCAGAATGGAACGGCTCGGCTTGAGCTGGTAATTGCAGTGGGCAAAACCAGTCTGCTTCCCCATGCTGAAGAGAACCGCCGGGGAGGTCTGCTGCTGGAATCGGAAGTCAAGCAGCTGCGTCTGTTTACCGATCGGGAATATAATCGCGAGTTGATTTTTGAAGTGGAATTGAAACCAGTGGCTATATCCACGAAAACAGACTCTGTTTCGGCGACACAAAGTAAGCCCGCAGCGCCTGCTGCAGAGAAGATGACGCCACAGAAATCAGAAAAAATCGAAGTCCTGACACCGGCGACCTGCCTGCGGTTGATTGCCGCAAATCTGCCCGAATTGGCCCGGGAAAACAGCGGGGTGCTGATGTTCAATCGCTGGCGTCAGGAGACTGACTTTCTATCAAAACGCGATCAGTCAGAATATGGAATCGTTCACGAACGTGGTTTATATTTCCGTTCGCAGTCTTCTGCGCCTACGGTTCAGCAGCTCAAGGTCGAAGGGGAGGCATTCATCAAATGGTTAAACCGACCAGAAAGTATACCGGGCAATCGTTATTCTCTGCGTTACGAAACCAGATTCACAGCCTTTTCTGATGAGGTGAAAGGCTACCGACAGGCTCTGGTCAGTGCTGGTGAATTTGACGGTTCGATGCAATATTCACAAATAATGTTTGATATCAGCGCTGGTATCAAGCGTGCCAAACGCAGGATTGAATCGGACGCGTACATGGAAAAATTCTCGGAAAAAAACAGATCAGGTGGGGGGGGCGGAGTACGACTGGGTTTTGGAACGAAGCCAACCGACTCACCTCAGCCGAAACAAGTCAGCGAAAAGGAGAAAAAAAATCTGCAGGAGATTAAAGAGCTTACCCGCCTGGAAAAGTATCTTGCCAGTGCGCCTCCCGTATTCATTCTGCGCGATATCGGAAATCAATATGGCTTGACAAATCTGCGTGGAAATCTGCAGGCATATGGAACATCGAGCCTGGAAGCAGAGCAATTGCAGAAAATCTATGAGCCAATATTTCCCACACTCAATATGAGTCACCTGGTTGTTCTCCCCGCAGCGTTGCAGATCAAACCGGGTAACAGGGAATGGGAGATTGAAGTGGAGTTCGAAGTCAAATCGGCGTCATCACAAGAGACGCCTCCTGAGCTGTTTGATCCGAAACTGTCTGGTAAATACAGCGATAAACTCAGCCGAAAAGATCACGGCAAGTATGTTGTGTTTGATATCGATGTCAAAGCAGCCTGGCTGATCGATCAGCAAACGGGAAAGCGGGCGCACGAATTGAAGCTGGTTCCTTACCCTCAGCAAGAAAAGCAGGCCGCGGACTGAGTTGCTGAACATTCTATAGGGTAGTGACTTACGTGAAACCCGTTTCTGACGGGGCTGTCGCGAGGCGGGAGCGAGTAGAGGGCGTTCCCGTCTCGTTTTTTTGATTTTTCAGGAATAGTTTTTCTGAGCTGTCGGGATGAGATCGCCATTCTTGATCTTTATGACAACGAGTCACTCAATTCAAGAACCAGAAAACAAGTCGTTTTTATTATGAAAAATCTCCTGCTCAAGACGGTAAATATTCACAAATGGTGATCTATTTATTGGGAGGCGATTTCTGAGTCGTGCTCCATTCGTGGTCTTCTCGCAATAAAAGAAAGAATAGCGATGCTTCCATTTCTGAACCGTTTTCTGAAATCGAATTCATTTACGCGAAACACACGCAGTAAACGTAAATTATACCAGGCAGGGAACAGCATCTCACAGGTGCAGTTGCTGGAAGAACGTCGTTTGCTGGCAGGCATGTTGACATCCGACGATGTAATTGTCCGCTCGGGTGATAACGCCCCCAATCTTGACACGGGAAACAACGATGGCAATTTCAGTAAGTTCAGTGAGGAGCCGATTATCAACGAGACCGGGCTGGTTTTATTTCAGGCAAATGTCACGGGCTCTCTCACGTCAAGTAATTCGGGACTCTTCCAAGCTTCAACTTCGGGCACAATTTTAAATATCACACGTCAAAAACAACCGGTTCCGGCGATTCAAGATGGGACACTCTACGATGGGATTTCAGGAGCCGCTTCCTTGATTCCGTTGCCTTTCAACGACAGCGGACAGGCAGTGTTTGTTGATCGCTTCAATGGAGTCAATTATTGGGAAGACTCGGGTATCTTTCTCGGCAGCAATGGTAATGGACCGCTCTTACTGGTTCAGGAAGGCAGTGATGCACCCGGTGCGACGAATGGAAGTACAAATGGAAAGTTTGATGGACTGGAGGGAACCTATGTGACAGTGAACAATGCTGGGCGAGTTGCTTTCAGAACCGATTTGTATGATACCGACAATGGGAACGCAGATAATCGGGTCATTTTCAGCTCGGATGCAAATGGAAACCTCATTGAGATCGTCCGGGAAGGTCAATTGATTCCCGGTTCCACCACCAACGGCTTTACCGACTTCTATTATATGTCGATCAACAATGCAGGACAGGTGGCGTTTTGGGGACATACTTTGAATTCTTCAGTCCCGGACGGAATCTACATCAGTAATGGAGATGGGTCACCATTGAGAGTTGTCATGCAAGAGGGAGAGGCTTTTGGTTCATTCGGTGAAAAATTGAGGTCGAACGGATTGATCAGTTCGTCTTTAATCAATGAGGCCGGGGACATTGCCTTCAGATCACACGTCGACGAGGGAGACAATGGAACGATCGTCAGAAGTGTATTTGTGGTTGCCGGGAATGGGACATTGAAAGAACTGGCACGTAATGGAGACATCCTGCCTGATAATGAAATTTATTATGACAGTGGATTAGAAGATCTAGTACTGAATAATCGCGGGGACGTTGTGTTTACCGGGAAAGATGCCTTGAATAATAAAGTCCTCTTCCGGAGTGATGACGGCAGTGGGAGGAGTGACCTTAAAACAATCGTGAAGGAAGGACAGGCAGTACCAGACAGTGATCTGCAGATTTACAACTTCCAAAAATATACCATGAATGATGCGGGACAAGTGGCGTTTACCGCATCAATCTGGGACGGTAGTGACTCCAGTACCCTGCGAGATGCATTGTTTTTTTATGATGATGTAACCGGTCTCAAGGAAATTGTTCGTACCGGAGATGCATTCGAGGGAGCCACGATTTCTCAAATCTACTTTGCAGCCAATAACGAGCACGTCTTTCTGGAAAATAATGGAGATGGGATCAATAACAAAGGAGAAGTTACATTCTCCTTTAAACTCGACAACGACTTACAGTTCATCGCGATCGTCGATGCTGATCTTTCGGAAGAAATCAGTCTGCGTGTTGTGTCTACTCCCACTGTGACAGACGGAAATGGAGAAAGTACCTCGCTTCCGCAGAATCAGGACTGGATCAACGAATGGGATTCCTTCTGGGTCGAGATCTGGGTCAGCACGGCTAATTCCTCAAGCCAGGGAATTGCTGCCGTTAATTTTGATTTCAGCTACAATACTCAATATACTTCCGCGACTGCAATCGAATTCGGATCCAGTTTTACTCAAATTCAGTCGGGCATAATCGATGATGAAACCGGTCTGATTGAAAACCTTTCAGCTGAAACAATCGAGACTGATTTAGGGGTAAACGATCGTCTCTTATTCGCGAGAATTCAGTTTGACTCGCTGCCCGATGATCAGGTCTCCCTGGATCTGGAAGCACAAAGTATCGGCCCGTTTGATCTGGGGTTTGAGCTGATTTCACCTCAAATCAATGTCGTTGCTGATGTTCCTGAAATCACAACTGTTAATCCGAATATCGGAGCCAGTATCTGGGCGAATCCTTTTGATTTGAACGATGACGACAAGATTGATTTTCGCGATCTGATACTGCAGATCAGCATGTATAATACTCGTCCCAGTGAATCGAATTCCGAGTATGCCTGGTTTGCCGATTATGATCAGAATGACAGGATTGATTACCGTGATTTGGTTGCACTGGTAATGAATTACGGTAAATCGAAAAACAATCAGTCAGTTATAAATTATCCCAACAATTATCCGGATGCCTGGAATCACAGGTTGCTGGTAACGTCCACTCAGCAGTCGCAGCAGAGTGAAGACTATTTATCACAAACCGCGGCGGAGCATATGCTGGAAACAGCGAAGAATCACCTGACTCCTCACCTCGACGCCAGCGAACAATCAAAACTTGTCCAGGTTCAGGTACAGATTAAAGATTTAGCAGGGGATACCCTGGGGTTGGCATCTGCTAACACTGTTATTCTCGATCAAAGTGCCGCAGGTTACGGGTGGTTTGTCGATAAGACTCCTCTGGATCATAGCGAATATGCATTTGATAGTCGCTTAACATTGATCGCTTTGTCGGGGAGTGAGGCCGAAGGTAAGATTGACCTCTACACAGTCATTTACCATGAACTGGGACATCTTCTTGGATACGAACATGATGAAACAGGAATGATGGAAGCGACACTAGATCCGGGAGTGAGAAAGCTGACTGACTGGGTTGATGAGACTGACCATTTTTTCGCTTCCCTGAAAGATGAAACAGAACTGCTTTCTTTTTGAGGTCCTGGAAGAGAATTGTTGAGACAGCAATCAATATCAGTAATAAGACTGATATCAGCCAGACATCGGACAGTCTCTCAGGAGCGATTTAATCGTCGGATCTATGAGAAGGGGCCGTTTGCAGTTCAGGAGGCGGGAGCAGCGTTTCCGGGCGGATTAGAGCATTGAAATATGCAAGAAAAATCACAGAATATCAGACCAGAAGGCGATTTCATAAGTCGAAGATATAAAACGACATAAAAGTCGGGATGACAAGATTTGAACTTGCGACCTCTGCGTCCCGAACGCAGCGCTCTACCAGGCTGAGCCACATCCCGCGGGACGTTTATTCTACCATGAGTCTTTGATGGGTCAACGCAGCCGGGGGCTTTGTAAGCAGAGTTTGTGAACAGGATGAACTGTTTTCGATGATTCGACCATGATTTTAGACAGTCGCGTGTTTTACTATAGCATCTCCAGAACCATTTGGATCGAGTATCATAGATCGGGAGGGGCTACGGTCAATTGTGACGCGCTTTAGTAGGGTTGAATAATCGGCGTGCCTGCCGTGGCTGGTTCGGTCGGGAAATGAGCCGGATCGACATTGACTGGTTCCGGAGAAGCAGTCATGTAGGGGGTTCCCATCTGGATAGGCTGTCCGGTCATTCCCGGGGCAACCAGCATCGGCTGCGAGGTGACAACCTGTTCGGAAAATCCGCCTGCCTGGCTCATCTGACCTGCATTCATCATGGCGACCGTACTTGTCGTACCACCTGTCGTATAAGTCGGGAGTGGGTGCGTGTAATTTGCATTTGCGGTACGTGTCCGGTAACGCAAGAGGCTTCCGTTACCCATGGGGCCGTGTTCCCAGCCCTTTGCTACGATCCGATCCTGTGAACTGGTTGTGTCATAAGGCTTTTTGATGGAAGCAATTCGGGATTGCACCTGAGGCTGATACCATTCTGAGTAGAGTGATTGCTCATACATGGCGATTGCCTCTTCCGAGCGTCCAGTCTGCTGATAGACCTGTCCCAGGTGAGCTAACACTTTGGGATGGTTCGGGTCTACATTTGCTGCTGCTTTGAGGGACTGTTCTGCACCATTGATATCCCCCGACTGTTCCAGCAGCCAGGCCATTTCCAGGTGTGATTCGGCAATGTAGGGCTGAGTATCCCGCCAGGCAGTGATATGTTGAACGGCTTCCTGCTGGCGTCCCTGACTGATCATCAACTCGGCCAGACCGTGGTGAGAGGGCTGGTGAGAAGGGTCTAGTCGCAGTGCGTTCTGGTAAGTCTGTTCGGCGCCTGCCAGATTTCCTTCTTTCTCCATGACGACCGCCAGATTGTGAACGTAATCAGGGTTGTCGGGATTATCTGCAATCGCACGCGTGAATGATTCACGGGCTTTGGCATATTCGCCCCGCTGGTAGTAACCATTCCCCATTTCATTACTGGCGACACCATGCATCGTATTACAGCCGGAAAGTGAAAAGATTCCCAGTGAAAGAAGAATGGTCAGATTGCCGATTAACGAAAAGTTGATCCGGGTCAAGTGCATCGTGCACAGCTCCATCGTTTGTAAGCATGGTTCAGAGTCCTATTCTGAATTTCATGCTGTCGGAAAATGGTTTAGACAGGGGGAAATAGATTTCAAGGATTGAAAATCAATCAGGAAATGACTGGGAGAGAAGTGTGAGGAAGATAGCAGTCTGCGAAAATTGCAGCAAGAGGAGTTTTTTAAAATCCGCTTAAAAAAAACAATGTCGACTGGAAAAATATCAGAACACAAGTCCCTGTTGAAAATGAAGATAGAACATTTTCAACAGGGAGAATCTGTAGTTCTGCAGGCAGGAACTCCCGTTAATACTATGGGAGGACTGGTTTGCCTGGGGGAGCCGGGCTGCTATCCTGTGGGTCAATTAAGGAACCATGTTTTTCAATATGGGTGAACCAGCGGCGTGCCGTGGCCCGTCTTTGTGTGGGTGTCGCGATTGCGGAGTAATCGACAGAGCGTCCGGTTAACTCGTTGATGTAATTAAAGGCCAACTCGCGAACGGTGACATTGTCGTTCTCCAGCCATTCCACAAGTCGTCCCGAGATAAATCGGTCTTGTGCATCTTCCTGCTGGAATCCCCACAGCAGGCGTTCCATAATTTCAGCCATCTGCGGGGAGAACTGATTTTGCAGTGACTGGGTCAGGCGTTTGCCATTTTCCGGATCACGCAGCAGCCAGTTGCGGATGCCATTAATGGCGGCAATACGAGATTCATGGTGATCGACTTCATTGAGTACTTTCACCAGTTCCTGATAACGGTTCGTCAATGCCAGTGACTTGGTCGCCAGGTCAGATAAGTTGGGTTTCAAATCCTTGGTGATTGCAGGCATGGTGAGTGAAACAAGCTGACCATCTTTCAATTCTTTGGCGAAAGCGGCGATTAAACGACGTGCAAGATAAGAGTTATCCTTGTAGTCAGGTTCAACCCAGTGTGGTACGCGCAGTGGTTTGGGGCGGTCAGAGGGGTTGATCAATCCTTGGGCCCGATCCCTGGCTGACAGGGACATCCAGTGTCCTGCGTCGATTGTCTGGACTTTTCCCTTTCCGTCAGAAAAACGAATCATGCCAGAATATACATACAGGATGCCTGTGTAATTATCTGCATCGGGAATCTGTCCTGGTTTATGGGGTTGAACTGGAACGATTTCAATTCCACACACACTGTCTCTGGTGACCAGATCAACGCGCCAGAGTTCGTCGTTTACCTTGATCGACAGTATCGGGCCAGCTGCGTCTCTGGCATCGTTCAGGCCACGGGATGCTTCAATGCGGATGCGACCTTCCTGAATCTGGAAGCCCATGTCAGCCGCTTTATTTTTGCCTGTGTATGTAACCGTTGTTCCAGGGAGGAGTACGACTTTGCAGAGTGCTTCGGGAATATTGATTCTAGCTGTAAATGGCTCGGGAGAAGCAATCGTGGCCCCCCCTTGAATGGGGCTGACCTTGGACAGGATGACCCAGTCGTTTTTATCTGCCAGTTCGTGTTTTTTATCGACCTGTGCCAGGAAGAAGCCGTCTTCTGATTCGATCTGAGCTGCCGGCGCCTGTTCGGCAGCGTCGGCCATTTCAATCTTGGGTGGTGCTGGTGCTGCTGGCTTACTGTTGGCGGTATTCAAGGCAACTGTTTTACCGTCAGTCGTAGCGGGCTGAGGTGGTTCAGTCTTTGTTGTTTGTGACGGTGGTTCCGGAGTAGCCGGGATTGGTAAAGGTTTCGTTATTGGAGGCGTTGCCGGGACCGAGTTGGATGTAGATGCTGTTTCAGCGTCGGCCGGTGGTGGAGGATCAAAAGCCGGAGGCTTCGTGTTCATCGCTACTGTTTCACCCGCTGGTTCTTTATTCTCTGAAGTTGAATCGGCCGGCTCCTCTTCTACTTCATTTTTTGTAGCGGGAGCAGCAGCAGAATTTGATTCAGAAGACGATTGGGGCTGACTGATGGCTGCAGAGGGCCCCAGATCCACTTCCGGGTTTTCGACGGTATTACTGACCATGTCAGTTGAATTGTCGCCTCTTGAGAACAGATTCGGGAAGAGCGCCTCATCACTGAAGAACAGGCCTGCCCAGACCACGACTGCCGCGAGTATCAGAAAATATGGTGTCACCCGTTTCCAGAGTGGTTTCGTTTTCAGGTAATCGGGTATGCGTGAAGAGAACGGTTCGGGCTCTTCTGCCGGCGTCGGCTGCTGTTTAGCTGGTGCAGGGTTTCGCAAAGGGGCTGCGGAAGGATGTTGAGTAGCTGTCTCTGCAGAAGCAGTGGACGGCTGGGGCGCGGCCATTGCTTCTGCAGTCTCTGGCTGCGCACCTGCAGGAACTGGCCCCAGGGCATAAATGCGATCTCTGGTATCCGGATTGATGGTGGCGGGCTCACCCAGAACGAGTGTTAAAATCTGATGCGTGGCGGCAACTTCCACAAGATTCACATCCGAATTCAGACAGATTTTTTCTACGTCGGCAACACTTTCCGGTGTAAGTGTATTATCCAGATATTCTGCAACCGTATTCGGGTCAGGATTTGAGCCGGGGCCTTCAACTTCAGGTGCAGTCAGACGGCGTCTGCGCATCACGTCTTTAATACGTTCAACCAGGGAAGATGCGTAGCTGCTTTCTTCCAGTTTCTTGCCGATCTCTTTGATTTGAGATGGTTCAAGGACATCGTCGAGATAAGCAATCAGAGTTCGGAGTGTCAAACGCATACAGCACCATTGAAGAAAAGAGGAACGTGGGGAGAACCACAAAACATGGTTTCTCTACCCATAAATAGTGGGGCTGAAACACGCTTCCCGTACAAAAAATGTATAGAAAATCTCAAAAAGAGAGAAATTCATTCACACTTCGAGGAAAGAATGGAAACACCTGGTTTAATTGGCGTTAGGTGAACCCGGCAGCAGGTTTTGGGCTGTTTTCCGGTCGGGCCCCTGGATGATCATTGGGACATAGAGTTCGGGGAAATCAGGGTCATTGGTTTTGATGACGATCATCCCGTTATGCTTTCCGGGGGGCACCAGATTTTCGACGATGACTTCCAGTTTCTGTGAAGTGACCCCTTTATCCAGCTCCCGTTCTGCCAGTTTTACCTTTGCAAATTTCGAAGTGCTCTCGACACTGATGATTTCGAAATCCTGACCGCCCCGGTAGTCGGAAACGGTCAGCGGATGGATAGTTCGCCCGGGTGTGAATTGGTAGATTACCAGTGCTTTGGGTTTTACGACCAGTCTACGGGTCGGCAATTCCAGTTTGAATGTCAGGCGTGTGGAGCGTTCCTGCGTGTCTTCGTATTTGAAGTCAACGAAGTATTCTTTCTGGCCGGGGGATTCACTGGCGGTTTCCATTTTTAACTGGAATTCACCCGTTTCATTTGGTTCATAGACTTTTTTCTCCAAGCGTGGCTTGAGACATCCACAACTGGGAACGAGTTCCGTGACAGTCACTTTATGCTCACTCAGATTTTTAAAGCGGAAACGGGCGCCGACAACCCGTGTGGTCTCTTTCACCATGCCGGTATTGACCATGTAGGTTTCAAATGCCAGAGCCGGTTTTTCTTCTGCAGCCAGTGACTCCTGAACCCGTGAACCGGACCAGTGCGCGAAACTGGCCGTAATAAAAGGGGAAACAGCTAATGCCAGCAGAATACTGCGATTCCATTTTGATTTGAAGAGATTATTGCGCATGGCATCCGTGCCCGTAAGAGTGTCTATCTTGTCATTTAAAGGCTAAAACTGTGCATATCATTACCACAAACTGAAAAACGGGACAAGACCGGGTTTTGTCAGTGTTTGCAGGACCACTGTGAGACTGGCCTGCCTTTAAGTTTCAGCCGGGGATGAGATTTCGGGCTCTGCTTCCGTGTCAGTCGAACCTGATTTTAAGATGGTCATCAGAATCAGGCCGAGCAGCATGATTCCGGCTCCTACCCAGTAGGGGGCAGTAATGCTGCCTGTGATCAGATCTCCTTTAGTTCCCTTAAACAGAATGATGCCTGCGAGAGGGCCGAGAATCCGTGCGAGGGCTGAGATACTCTGGCCGACTCCGAGGATTCCGCCCTGTTCTGCATCGGAAGTATTGAGTGAGAGCAGCGACTGCAGGGAAGGGGTTGTCGCGGAAAACCCGATCACCGAGATCGGGAGTACAGCATACAGCATTGTGTAGGACCCGGAATTGCCGGCAACGCCAATCAGCAGCAGGCCGATAACCATCAGAACGATTCCAATTAATCCCATGCGATATTCACCCAGCCTGGGAATCAGTCGTCTGACCAGAAACCCCTGGCTGAGTGTTAAGATAAAACCGATGTAGGCAAAGATGAAAAAGTTGCTGCGGGCAGCGAATCCGAGTTCCTGAGTCAGCAGGGAGAGCGTGGATTCAAACTGGGCAAACGCGAAGGTCGTCAGAAAGATCGCCAGCAGGATCAGTCCGATACGCGGTTGTGTCAAAGCATGTCGAAAACTGGTGATATCGAACCAGTGATGACGTCTGGCGAGAGAATCGGTTGTTTTTTTCGTCAGGGATTCAGGCAGAATGAAAATGGAGAGCAGGGCAGCCATTCCTGAGAGAACACAGGCGACATAGCCTGGCGCTGCGCTGGGGGTGGCACCTGTCTCTGCGGAAACAAAGGCAGCACCAATCAGGGGGCCGAACGTGAACCCGATTCCGAAGGCAGCTCCAATCAATGCCATTCCCTTACCGCGTTCTTTCGGGCCGGTGATGTCTGCGATATATGCCTGCGCGGTGGGGATCGTTGCGCCTGCGATTCCGGCACCGATCCGGGTGATGAATAACCAGGAAAGGGCATCTATTCCCAGGAACATACCGGTTTTGCCCAGTGAAGTTGCAAATCCGAACATGCCGTAAAAAAAGGTGGATCCGAGCAGGCCCAGAATTAAGATCGGGCGGCGTCCCACACGGTCGGAAATCCGTCCCCAGACGGGAGCGAACAGAAACTGCATGGCAGAAAAGGATGCCATCAACAGTCCGAGTGTGGTGCCACCTGCTTCAAAATGTTCGCCGTAGCGGGGCAGTAACGGTAATACGATCCCAAATCCCAGCAGATCGATGAAGACCGTTACGAAAATGAGAAACAGGCCTGCCTTGCGTCCTTCCGACACGTGGTTCCCCTTTGCAGTGGATGCGATGACTATTTATAAAGAAACAATGCCGAGGAGTTTATTCCTCGGCATTGTGGAATCATGATCGAAATCGAGTCTGAATTCAATAGACTGCGATCAGGCCAGTTTGTCAGCAAAATCTGCTTCGGGTGTGGCCGGATTATCGGGGTCAAACCATTCGGGCTTGAATTCAATGCGAACCTTATGTTTCATGGCCAGGTTGGATGTCAATGCCATGATGGCATCGGCCATCGCGACGGTTCCATTACATTTCAGGCCGCCATCTTTAGGCTCGCTGTGGTTGTCCGTTCGGATACAGTGGCAGAAATGTTCCATTTCTTCGGTGTATCCTCGGCTGATTTCATCTCCCATGGCTTTGGTTGTGTCTGAAGCAGCTGCAGAGGGAGCAGTCGTTTCATAGGCATCCAGAACCGGTCCACTTCCATCGCTGGATTTGATGACCCACAGACGCTGGTCGGGGCCACCACCACCGGTAGAGGGGCTGGCCTCCTTGAAGAGCAGAGCTTCTTTTTCTGTCTTCATGATCAGGGTGCCGCGACTGCCGAGCACGGTTTCGCCGTACGGTTCCCAGCGGTTGGTGTTGATTGAGGAGTAGGTCACGATACAGATATCGCGGGGATTGGTTTCGGGGTCATAGTGTGGTCCCGGGAATTCAATAGTGACATACACATGGTCGTCGATCTCTCGATCGTCTTCCTGTTTGTCTTTGGAACCGATTCCTTTGACGCCGTAGAAGTTTTTGCCACCATATCCCTGTACTGCCAATGGGTGAACTTTGCCCAGGAAGATGCTGCAGGCATCCAGCTGGTGGCTTCCCAGTTCGGCCATCAGTCCACCGCCCGTTTTGTTGTACAGGCGCCAATTGATAAGTTCGTCCATATTATCGTAGCCATACTCTTTGACTGTCTGGGCGAGCGCCTCTTGGTCTTCTTTGGGAACATTTTTCCGCCAGCTGTCTCTGCCGGGGAAGCTGTTATTGCGGTGCCACTGGGCGCGGATATGTCGAATATCGCCGAGGATACCGGTTTTTACAAGTTGATTTGCATTGTCATACAGCACGCTGTAATGGCGTTGATGCCCTACAGCGAGCAGCAGGTTTTTCTCTTTTGCTTTCTTGATGAGCTGTTTACATTCAGTGATGTTGTGAGCCATCAGTTTTTCAGACAGCACATGCAGCCCGGCGTCGAGCGCTGCCATGGCGATGGGAGCATGCTGGCTGAGAGGGACTGCAATCACAACTGCTTCCAGACCCAGCTCATTTTTCGCGGCGATCAGTTTATTATGATCATCGTACTGTTTGATCTTGGATGCTTTTTCTGCACCGAGCTTATTAATCAGTCCGACGCGGTGTTCATTGCCGTGACCGTGAAACGCTTTTTTGCGGTTGGAAGGACGCAGGTCTGCTATGGCGACGATTTCCATGTATTCGGGTGGATGCTGCGTAATCAGCACGCTGCCTTCATCACCTGTCCCGATGAAACCGACTTTGACCGGTTTGCCTTTGAGCTCTTCGTAACCAAAATAGGCAGCGCCTAATCCGGTACCCGCTGCCGCTGCCGTCGTGAGGAAGTCACGACGGGTAAAAGCAACCGCTTCGTTGAAGTTATCTTTTCCGATTTGTTCCTGTTCGGGAGTCAGATTCATCTTGATATTCTCCTGGTACGCATTGCGTAGCTGTGATCCGTAGGGAGTGATATTTAGTTAATTATAGGCTGGAAACGAGGCGTTTGTTAGATGTACCTTCATTTCTTACGTAAAATGTACTGAATCAGTTGGTTTTGTTTGTCTTGTTTTTTCGGCTATGGAAAAAACGGTAAACCAGACCATCAATGCCGAACCAGGTTCCCGTGGGTAACGCGGCGATCGCCAGTAGAGCCAGTACTTCAATCAGATTCTTATTAATAATAAAACTGTGTTCAGGTCCCGGAACAGGAGGAACTCCCGGCCAGGGTGGCATAACCAGATAGAATGAAAGCAGCATTCCAGCTGAAGCAAGTGCTGCGATCCGGGTACCAAATCCGATCAGGAGCAGAACTCCCAGTATTGTCAGGCTGTAGATGGTCATCATGTTGACGCGGTGGATCTGCGTATTTTCGAGGGGGACCGGGCCTGCTGCCAGTTGTTCTGGAGTAAGCAGCTTACTGGCTTCCGATTCCATTTCGTCTTCCATGGCCCGAATGGGATTCACCAGGCTTGCTTTCATGCTCTGGATTTCCGACCAGATTTTATTGAGGTGATCCACCTTGAAATCCTGGTCCGCTTTGGCGAGTCGCTGTTCATAGCGATCCAGGGCGATTTTATACTGTTCAATTTTTCCGACGCGTTTCCCGTCGATGGTGCCTTCCTGTTCGACGTCAATCTGTCCCGCCAGTTCCGGATTGCCTCGCAGGGATGCCTGCATCTTCTCGATATAACTGAGTCGCGAAGAACGTGCATAGACTTTTTCTACAGCATCGAAGTATTCACGATCGAGAGCTGTTCCGCCTGTCAGTTTGCCATTGGGACCTTTTTTGACGGGTACCATTTTCTGCAGCCGCTGTTTTTCAGCTGGTGTGAGGTGTTTTTCCCCATTCACAATCAGGCGTTGGCGTTTGGGGTCATACTCAATCACTTCTCCGAGACTGCCGTTGAATTTGACTCCGGGAGGCAGCGCACTCAGTTCAGCGGCGAAATAATCACTGCCACTCACCATCTGGTGCAGCCGGGATTTCTGGGCATCGGTCAGGTTGGGGTAGTGGTTCAGAAAACGCTGTTCCCAACCCAGCCACTTGGCTTTGACCTTGTCTGCGTCGAGCCAGTTCAGGTCATTCGGGTCACCAGTCATGTTACGGAAATGATCCCGAAACGGTCCTTTGGCATTATTGAGGTAGCCGGCGGCCGTCCAGGGACGATTGGAACTGAGGGTGTCAATCTTCCAGAGGCCTTCGTAAAGCAGTTGCCAGCCAATACTGAGACGTAATACGACGATGAACAGGATCGCAATGCCTGTGATTCTCTTTAAATCTTGCACTCGTGAACCCTCTTTTTATCAGGGGATTTCAATTTCTAAACCAGATGCTGATTGACTGTATTTGACATGACCAAATCCAAAAAAGGATTGATCGTCTGTGGTTCGTACCCTGGCGTTGATGCTTCCTGAAAGAACATGAATTCTGAGCCAGATGACTCAGATCCATTCGTCTTACCGTTCTCAATCACGATTTGTCGTGCTCAAAGAAACGTGCGTTTTACGAACCTGTTCTTCAAAGAGTCCTTTATAACGACAAATCATTGTGACAACAATTGGTCGCGATCCAGGAACAGAAACTCATTCGGAATTCCACGAATGACCGGGCTGAGTTTTCTGCCTTGGGCAGGGGGGGGAATTAAAATCGTACCGACCTGGGTATGGTTCTCGCAATACTCCAGAGCCTTTTCGATGCCGATTACGTAAAAAGCAGTGGAAAGGGCGTCCGCCAGGGCTGCATCAGGTGCAATAACCGTTACAGACAGTAGTTCCGAGACCGGCCAGCCCGTACGCGGGTCGAGAATATGACCGTATCGCTGCCCTTGATGTCGAAAATGCTGTACTGAAGAACCGCTGGTCGACATGGCACAATCCTGCAGCAGAATGGTGCCCAGCCGCTGGCTGGTGAAAAGCGGGTTCTTGATCCCCACAGGCCAGCCCGGTAGTTTATTGTGTGTGCCTGTGGCCAGAATACTGCTGAAACCGCCATAAAACAGCCAGTTTTCCTGGTCTTCTGACTTCAGAAACTGACCGGCGAGATCCAGGGCATAACCTTTGCCGATGCCTCCGAGATTCAGCTCATTTTCAGGAGACTGGTACTGGATCGTTTTCGCGTCGTGATCGAACAGAAACTGATCAATGCCGGTATGCTGCAGGCAGGCGTCAATTTCCTGCTGTGTGGGAAGACGTCCTGCCAGTCTGCATTCACGCCACAACGAGATGAGTGGTCCGGAGGAAGGATCAAAGCCCCCTTGTGTATCCAGGCAGATCTGACGGGCCTGATCGAGAATCTCGAACAGGCGGGCATCCATGGTGACAGGTCCCTCCGCTGCTGTGGCGTTGACCCGCGACATCTCGCTGGTGCTGCGGTAGACCGTCATGAGTTGTTCGTACTCATGGATCAGATCGAGTGCATCTGAGGCACGCATGACCTGCTGGCTGGGGCCCGGGTTCATTACCATGGCGAATTCAGTGGCCATCGCCCGCGTGCTTAGACGAATTGTGGGACCACCTGAAGGAGCAGCGAATTCTTCAGTCGCCTGATTGAGATAATCGCCCAGGTTGTTGCCGACATTCTCAATCGTCTGTTTCAGGATGCGTCCTGTCAGAAAATCGCGGCGATTACTGTTCGTTTTATTCTCAGGCATGGGAGCACATTTGAATTTTAAGTCAACGTTTGCCTGATGAGAGGAATTCACATTCCCCTGGGTTGTAACAGGGGAACGTGACTGTCCGATTCTCAGGCAAATGAGGTGAAGTAAGGAACGTCAGCAGCCCGTTCTTTGATTTCGGAGGTACTTTTCAGCAGTTGAGCTAAAAAGTCATAAGTACCTGAAATCAGGGCAGAGCGTGCATTATCAGGCAGGGTGCAGTCAAACTGCTGATCACCACAGGTGATTTTCATGGTTTGCAGATCAACCGTAATTTCCTGCTTCGGATTCTGTTTAATGGCTTTGTCTAATGCTTCGAGAGTCTGTCGACTGGTACATACGGCTGGCACTCCGAGGGAAGTACAGTTGCCGAAAAAGATTTCCGCGTAAGATTCAGCTATGATTGCCTGGATGCCCCAGCGGATCAGCGACTGCGGTGCGTGTTCACGAGAGGAACCACATCCAAAATTGCGGCCACCCACCAGGATGGACGCATCCTGAAATTCAGGTTTGTCGAAGGGGTGTTCCGGGTCCTGGATGCGGTCGTCTTCGAACGCATGCTCGCCGAGGCCTTCAAACGTGACGCAACGTAAAAAGCGGGCCGGGATGATCCGGTCCGTATCGATATCGTCCAGTAAAAGAGGAATTCCCGTTCCAGTGATGTTTTCTACTTTATTCATGGTTCTGTTCTTTTGATTTATGCAATCGATTATTTTGTCGGTGAAATTTTAAGGTGAATCAGACAGTCGCCGGGCTGAGTAGTTCCCGCACATCAGTGACACAGCCATTGATGGCAGCGGCAGCGACCATGGTCGGACTCATTAACAGGGTACGACCGGTAGGACTGCCCTGACGCCCCTTGAAATTCCGGTTACTGGAGGAAGCACACAATTCGTTTCCAACGAGTTTATCGGGGTTCATAGCCAGGCACATTGAGCAGCCTGCTTCACGCCATTCGAAACCGGCATCGGAAAAGATTTTGTCCAGGCCTTCTTCAATCGCCTGTTTACGGACCAGCTGTGACCCCGGAACAACCAATGCCCGCACATGTTCGGCGACATGTCGCCCTTCGACGACTTTGGCTGCTTCACGCAGGTCAGAAATTCGTGAATTCGTACAGGAACCAATAAAGGCCACATCGATTTTCTGGCCTTTAATCGGCTGGTTTTCTTCCAGTTCCATATAGCGGAACGCTTCTTTGATCAGAGTCTGCTCATCGGGAGCATAGCTGGAAATCGGAGCCAGATTTTCTGAGACGCCGACTGATTGCGCCGGAGTGATGCCCCAGGTAACCGTGGGTTCGATGTCAGCGGCGTCAAATTCCACGACATCGTCGAATTGCGCATCGGGACCGGAAGCGAGGTCGAGCCACCATTCCGCAGCTTTGTCAAAAGCGGCTCCCTGCGGGGCAAACGGGCGGCCTTTCAGGTAGTCGACAGTTGTCTGGTCTGGATTGATGTATCCGCAGCGGGCTCCCCCTTCGATACTCATGTTGCAGACTGTCATCCGTTCTTCCATTGACATGCGATCGAAAACTTCACCTGCATATTCGTAGGCGTAACCCACGCCTCCCTGGACACCCAGTTTGCGGATGATGTACAGCGTCACGTCTTTGGCGGTCACGCCCGGCCCGAGTTCGCCATTCACGACGACCTGGCGGACTTTCGGGCGTCCCAGTGCCATGGTCTGCGTGGCCAGCACGTGTGCAACCTGGCTGGTTCCGATTCCCAGTGCAATCGAACCGAAGGCACCGTGGGTACTGGTGTGACTGTCACCACAGACAATCGTCATGCCGGGCTGCGTGAGCCCCTGCTCAGGGCCGACAACATGTACGATTCCCTGCCGGATATCATCAACATCCAGCAGCGTGACGCCAAACTCAATGCAGTTTTTTTCGATGGCGGACATCATTTCTTCCGCCAGCAGGTCTGCAAAGGGACGTGCCTGGTTCTGTGTCGGGACGATATGATCCACGGTGGCGATCGTGCGTTCGGGGAACAGCACTTTCAGCCCCCGATCACGCAGCATTTCAAATGCCTGCGGGCTGGTGACTTCATGGATCAGGTGTAAGCCGATCAGCAGCTGATCCTGCCCGGATTCGAGAGTTTTGACGCAGTGTAAGTCCCAGACTTTATCGAACAGATTTTTTGTGTTACTCATCTTTTTCTTTGTTTCGTTCAACTCATAATAGGCAATGACAGGGGGAAAACAGGCTTTGAAAGCGGACGGAAACCGGCGTGTTCCCCAATGACACGCAGGAAGTGGCATGGTTCTTCTGGACTCATGACCACATGAAATGCCAGATTAGAAAACGTGATCAGAAACCTTACACAAAACAGGGAGTAAATATAAGGTTTCCGAGCCTGACAAATCTAAAAATCTCCAGCCGGGAGAGTGGAAATCACAGTTAAACCAGAGAATACTGTGTTCCTGCCGGGATTGGAATAATGCCATTATCGCAAGTATGTCCGCTTTCTCTACTAGATTGTAGGAATTTTGCAGAGCAAATGGGATAAGAATTTTAAAAAGAAGTGCTGGAACCGTTGTGTATTGTTCAGTCAGCTTTTAAACTCCACGGCTTGATGCAAGTTATTGCCTCACCATAACTTTGAGAACACTGACAACATACGGAGAGCGGGTGGTATGCCTTAACTCACTGTCGTTGCTCGGCTTAGGTTCCGGTTTTGCGCTCAGGTTCTGTCATGAATGAGCTGCGGTGAAGCAGAGTTGTCTGGCATCCCCGGTAGTAAAATAATTCGATTTAGTCCCTAACTGTCTGGTTTTTTAACGTGTTTGAAGGTTTAACGTCCAATCTGAAAACGGCACTCAGCGGTCTTGCCCGTGGTGGGAAACTCACCGAAGGCAATATCAGGGACGGGTTGCGCGAAGTCAGGCAGGCTTTACTGGAAGCCGACGTTAATTACGAAATTGCCACCAGCTTTATTGAACGGGTTACCGAGCAGTCGGTCGGTGAAAAAGTTCTCAAGTCGATTCGACCTGATGAGCAGATCGTTGGTATTGTCCATCAGGAACTGATCAACCTGATGGGGCCTGTCGAGCCTGGTTTTGCTTACAGACCGTCTGGTATCACCGTCATTATGATGTGTGGTCTGCAGGGGAGCGGTAAAACGACCACCTGTGGTAAGCTGGCCCGCCTGCTGAAAGAGCAGGGTCGCAAGCCGATGCTGGTTGCAGCCGACTTACAGCGTCCCGCGGCGATTGAGCAGTTGAAAGTGATTGCCGGTCAGGTCGACGTTCCCGTCCATGCGGAAGCACCGGATGGCAATAATGCGGTAAAAGTCTGTCAGAACGGATTGAATCAGGCGAAAAAACTGGGCAATGTTGATACCGTCATCCTGGACACCGCCGGTCGTCTGCACGTTGACGCTGACCTGATGAAAGAACTGGAGCAGATTGAACACAAGCTCCAGCCTGACCAGGTGATTTTTGCCTGTGATGCGATGACAGGACAGGACGCGGTCAACAGTGCAAAAGCATTCAATGATGCTCTGGAACTGGATGGCGTCATCCTGACCAAGCTGGACGGCGACACGCGTGGCGGGGCTGCGTTAAGTGTCAAAGAAGTGACCGGCGTGCCGATCAAGTTTATCGGTGTCGGCGAAGCGCTGGACCGCCTGGAGCAGTTCCACCCGGACCGGATGGCAGGCCGCATCCTGGGGATGGGCGATGTCGTCTCGCTGGTGGAAAAAGCCCAGGAACAGTTTAATGAAGAAGAAGCCGCTGATCTGCAGAACCGGATGGCTTCAGGTAAGTTCAGCCTGAATGACTTCCAGAAGCAGATGGCAACCATTCGCAAGATGGGGCCAATGCGGGAAATCATGAAAATGATTCCCGGTATGGGTGGCCTGATGGATACGAATCCGGATGTGGATCCCGGTTCGGAAATGAAGCGGATTGACGCGATCATCAGTTCGATGACACCGGCAGAACGGGAAGATCCCGGTCTGATCGATCACAGTCGTCGTCGTCGTATCGCGTTGGGAAGTGGATCTGATCCTTCGGATATCAGTCGACTGGTTAAAGATTTCAACAACATGGCGGGCATGATGCAGAAGATGGCCGGCATGGGCATGCGTGACAAGATGAAAGCCATGCGAGAACTTTCCTCGGGAGCCATGATGGATCCGATGGGAGGCATGAACAAGAAAAAAGAACGCAGCAAACGGGGTGGTGATCCTCTGAAGCTGCGGGAAAAAAAGAAAAAAGATCGTAAAAACAAGAAGAAACAGCGAAAGAAAAACCGTTAGTCGGACTGACGGTACCTGCTGTTTTTGACTGAGCGTCTAACGCTATATTTTGTATCTTCCATAAGATAAGAGTTTGTTTCCTAAAGGAGAAATTAGTGGCAGTTCGTATTCGTATGAAAAGAATGGGACGTAAGCATCGCCCCTTCTATCGTATTTGTGTAATGGATTCACGCAAGCAGCGTGATGGAGAAGCAATTGAAGAAATCGGGACCTACGATACTTCTGTTGCCGACAAGTCAAAACGCGTTGAAATTAACATGGAACGCGTCGACTACTGGATGTCAGTGGGTGCCAAGCCGTCGGAAAACGTGGCCACTCTGATCAAGAAAGTCAAGAAAAACAAATTTGGTACAGCGGCTGCTCCAGCACCTCTGACTGCTCCAAAAGAACCTGCTCCCGAGCCGGAACCAGAAGCAGAAGAAGCATCAGCAGAAGCAACCGAAGCCGGTTCAGAAGAAGCTGCTGCCGAAGAAACTCCCTCAGAATAGTAATTTTCTGAGTTGTTTTGAAACAGTTACGCTCTGAGAGAGCATTATGCGATTTGATATTCTGACTTTGTTTCCTGAACTGTTTGACAGCTATCTGGAACAGGGCCTGCTCAAGCGGGCCATCCAGAATCAACTGGTTGAGATTCAACGTTGGAATTTTCGAGACTGGGCGACAGACAAACACGCCTCGGTAGATGACCGCCCCTACGGTGGTGGACCGGGAATGCTGATTGGCTGTGATACAGTATTTCAATGTGTAGAGCATGTTCGGGAAGTTGTTCCTGAGCCCGGTAAACTGATTATGTTAACCCCCCAGGGGCGGACGTTAAATCAAAGCCTGGCGCAGGAATTATCGAAAGAACGGCAACTGACTTTACTTTGTGGAAGATACGAAGGGTTCGACGAACGAATCCGCATTGGTCTTGAGCCAATGGAAATATCGGCAGGTGACTTCATTACCAATGGAGGGGAAGTGCCGGCCATGTTGATTATTGAGACTGTGATCCGGTTAATTCCGGGAGTACTGGGCGATGAGAGTAGTGCCAAATACGATTCGTTTTCCGAGTCGGGCCTGCTGGAATATCCACAGTACACGCGGCCTCAAAACTTTCGTGGAATGGAAGTTCCGGAAGTGTTGTTAAGTGGAAACCATCAGGAGATAGCCCGCTGGCGTCACGAGCAGAGTCTGTTGCGGACTCGTGAACGACGCAGTGACCTGTTGACTGAATCGGAATCAAATTCAACTTAAACCAGATATTGTAAACAGTGCATTCCAGGCGTCCTTGTCGGGACTCCGGAGAACGTACCAAGAGGACTTTGAGTCATGCAGGAATTATTGAAAAAAGTAGAAGCGTCCAGCCTTCGCGAAGAGCCACTTCAGTTTGAAATCGGCGATACCGTAGATGTGCACACACGAATCCAGGAAGGTGACAAAGAGCGCATCCAGATATTCAGTGGCGTGATTATCGCCCGTCGCGGTGGTGGCACACGTGAAAACTTCACGGTCCGTCGCATCGTTGCCGGCGAAGGGGTTGAACGAATTTTTCCCGTGAATTCCCCCAAAATCGCCAAGCTGGAAATCAAACGACATGGTCGCGTACGTCGCGCCAAGTTGTACTACCTGCGTGATCGCGTTGGTAAGGCAACTCGACTGGTCGAACGTCGTGCCAAAGTCAAAAACACAGACGCAGAGTAACATCGATAAAGCAGCAGGAGCACTGGGCTGGTTTCAGTGCTCCTGAATCAGCTGCCTGATGTACTTGCAAAGGGCAGCATCACCCTCCGGTTGACGGTGTTCGCGTATGGCTGGAAAATGGCTCAGTCGATTACTGGGAGACAAAGGTGAACGCGCTGCAGTTCGCTTTCTGAAGCAACTGGGGTATTCGATCATTGCCCGTCAATACCGGACAGATCAAGGGGAAATCGATGTGATTGCCCTCGATGGCGAGACGGTCGTCTTTATCGAAGTCAAAACCCGCAAGAGTGATGCAAAAGGTCAGCCCTTTGAGGCGGTGACATTGCAGAAGCAGAAACAACTGACCCGTCTGGCGGGTATGTTTCTGAAAAAACAGCAACTGCTCTCGCAGCCGGCGCGGTTTGATGTCATCTCAATCGTCTGGGGAGCAGGGCAGTCGCAACCGGAAATACAGCATTTCCAGAATGCGTTTGCCCCATCTGGTGAGTTCCAGTTTTATACCTGATCTCACAGGATTGTAATCTTCGCCGGATCCTTCTACATTGGCTCTGTCCTCGCTGACAGATGCTTCGTAATGTCAGCGTAGCGGCGTCCTCGTTACTAAGCTTGCTGTGATACACGGTAGTCACGAAGACGTGAATCACTGTCTGGTTGTTTGAGAAACTGTTTGCATCTGAAGGAGTCGAGAATGTCTGTTGAGCAAAAAGCGGCTGAATTAGGTCTGGTCTTTGAACCGATTGAACCAGGATATCTGAATCTGTGTATTCGCAGCGGTAATCAGCTGCTGACATCAGGACATGTCAGCGATCAGAAAGGCCGACTGGGTGAAAATGTATCTGTGGAAGAAGGTCAGGCAGCTGCCCGTGATTGTGCAATCAAGATTCTGCGCTCCGTACGCGATGAACATGGCACCCTGGATGGATTGAAGGTCGTGAAGCTGCTGGGATGCGTCAACTCGACACCCGATTTCACAGACCAGCACCTGGTGATTAACGGTGCTTCCGATCTGTTTCATGAACTGTATGGTAAAAGCGGAGACGGTTATCATGCCCGCAGTGCCCTGGGTTTCGCCGCACTACCCACAGGGGTTGCTGTTGAGATTGAGGCGGTTTTTGAGATCAAAGAGTCCTGAAATCATCGGGAGTCTGCCGATCAGGGAGTTCAGTGACTTTAAGTCGGAAGTAGCAGAGAAATCAGCTTTTCTGGAAAATCGCTTGACAAACTGAACGGCAAAGTGTGTAATACATGCCGATTGGTATCACTCAGATACTAGATATAGTTGAAGGGGACCTCAATTATATTAGTAGATCTGAACTGATTTCACTCGAAACTGCGAAAAGGATTTCCAACCTGTATTATGGGAGTATTACTCTCACCACGCCTTGCTTTTAAAGCACCTTCCTTAGCTCTGCGGGCTCAGTCCGGAGCAATGTCTTGTCCCCGGTGACATCTGGGCCTCTAAACGGTTATCGTTGTATAACCTGTTTAATCATTAGAGCTTATGTGTTTTATTTCAAGGGTTTGAGAACACTCTCAGATTTCAGGTAGGCTTTTTCCGATATAGATAGATAGAGAAGGAACTCATAGAAGCTGAAAAAGTGACTCCCAGAGTACTGAGCACACATGTGTTAAGCTGAGGGTTTCAAAGATCTTATAACTATAGTTCAAGCAGTACTGGTAATGGATTTGTGCTGTCTTACTGTAGGAGATTGAGGGTCAGGCTAAGATGGCTGGGTCAAATCAGACACGCGTTGTAATTTCTGGAATTGGTATTGTTTCGCCAATCGGTATCGGTATCGAACCGTTTTGGCAGAACATATGTTCGGGTAAATCTGGAATTGATCGTCTCACGTCAATTCCCACAGAAAATTTACCTTCCAAGCTGGCAGGAGAAGTCAAAGACTTCCATCCCGAGCTGCATGTCTATAACAAAAAATTTCTGAAAGTCATGTCGCGCGATATCCAGTTAGGAGTTTCCGCGGCTTCTGACGCAGTGAAAGATGCCGGAATCAAACGTGGTGTGGTTGATCCGGAACGGTTTGGCGTATCCTTTGGTGCTGGACACATCCCCACGACTCCCGATGAGCTGGTGGCTGCTGTCAAACGATGTGCAGAAGATAATTCCTTCGAAGTCACCCGCTGGGGTGAAGATACAATGGGGCAGATTACTCCGCTGTGGATGCTCCGCCAACTGCCGAACATGCCGGCCTGCCATATTTCCATTGAACACAATGCTCAGGGGCCGAACAATACAATTACCAGTCAGGATTCGTCGGCGTTGCTCGCGTTAGCGGAAGCGATGCGGTGGATCAAGCGTGGTGCCGTCGACTGTATGGTAGTCGGAGCGTGCACTTCAAATATCAATCCCGTTGATCTGTCTCGCAAGAATCTGATTGACCTGCTCTCACGGGATGAAGACCCCAAACGGGCCTGTCGTCCCTTTGACCGTTTTCGCAACGGAACGATCCTCGGCGAAGGAGCTGCTGCTTTTGTGGTCGAAAACTATGATCATGCTGTTCGCCGCGGTGCTGAAATTTATGCAGAAGTGATTGGTCTGGGAGCTGGCTGTGATGGAAAGTCCCTGAGCAACAGCGATGAGGAAAGTGATACTGGTCTGGTGCGTGCTGTCGAATCTGCGATGCGTCAGGCCAATCTGATGCCTCATCAGCTTGGTCATATTAACGCCCATGGCAAGAGTACGAAAATCGATGACCAGGTCGAAGCTCGAGCATACCATCGGCTGTTTGGTGATGATGCGATTAAAATTCCGATTACGGCTCTCAAGAGCTACTTCGGTCATTTTGATGCTGGTTCGGGTGCTGTCGAACTGGCTGCGAGTATTCTTTCACTCCGACATGGTGCGACTCCGGCAACTTTGAATTATGAAACTCCCGATCCCTTATGTAATCTGGATGTCATTCATGGTGAAGTTCGTCCGATGTCAAAACGCACAGCCATGACAGTCAGCCGCACCTCGTTTGGTCAAACAGCTGCTGCTATCCTGCGGGCCATTTAAGAATTAAGAGTGAATCTCTTTAGCCGTAGCGATTCTCATTCGAGGACTCCTCCAAGATGTCCTGAAGATGATGTCGTTGGCCTCGCTTATGCGAGATTTAATCTTTCAGGCGTAAGCTGGTATTGAATCCCCGTGGCATCATTCTAGCCTGTTCTCAGGCTTTTTTATGCGCATGAGTACATCCCTCTTGAGAACCTGATTCAATTTAATCAGAATGAACGTTCAAGACTGTGTCCAGTTTTACTGTAGTGTCTCCAGCGCTAATTAAACCGAGTGAATTAGTTTGAGAGATGCTGTGGTTAATTGTGATGCAATCCAGAAGGCAGTATCCAGCCTTCGCAGGACAGCTAATTCCGTCCTGATGAATTTAAACGCTCAACATATTCTCAGGAGATTCAGTCATGGCGACAGAGATTCTTGATACCGTAGCCAACACCCCACAGATTCGACAGACCCAACTGCTGATTGATGGAAAGTGGGTGGATGCCATCAGTGGTAAAACTTTCGTAACTATTAATCCTGCGACAGAAGAGGTTATCGCCGAAGTGGCTGAAGGGGACGCTGCCGATATTGACCTGGCAGTGAAGGCTGCCCGCAAAGCTTTTGAATCGGGGCCCTGGTCCAAAATGGATGCGCGCGATCGCGGTCGACTGATCTATCGACTGGCTGATCTGATTGAAGAAAACATCGAAGAACTGGCGGCTCTGGAATCGCTGGATAACGGAAAGCCAATCCGTGACAGCCGTGCTGCTGATTTGCCACTGGTGATAGACTGTCTGCGTTATTACGCCGGTTGGGCTGACAAAATCGAAGGAACCACGATTCCCATTCGTGGTAACCATTTCTGTTACACGCGACGCGAACCACTGGGGGTCGCGGGGCAGATCATTCCCTGGAATTTTCCGCTGTTAATGGTTGCGTGGAAATGGGCGCCTGCATTGACGGCGGGTTGTACGATTGTGATGAAACCTGCAGAACAGACACCGTTATCCTGTCTGCGACTGGCGGAACTTGCGCTGGAAGCAGGAATCCCACCGGGCGTGATTAATGTTGTTCCCGGTTACGGGCCTACAGCAGGCGCTGCCCTGGTGAAACATCCGGATGTCGATAAGATCGCATTTACCGGCGAAGATGCAACCGCGAAAATCATCATGGCCGACGCCGCTGCTACGCTGAAGCGGTTGACATTCGAGCTGGGGGGCAAGAGTCCGAATGTTGTATTCGCAGACTGTGATCTGGATGCAGCTGTTGCCGGCGCGGAATTCGGTCTGTTCTTCAATCAGGGACAATGCTGCTGTGCCGGGAGCCGACTGTTTGTGGAAGAGTCGGTACATGAAGAATTCGTCGCAAAAATTGTCGCGAAGGCGGCTGCCCGAAAACTCGGGGATCCACTGAATCCGGAAACCACACAGGGCCCCCAGGTGGATCGGGCCCAGATGGATAAAATCCTGAGTTATATTCAGAAAGGGACCGATGCCGGGGCAAAGTGTGTCACGGGTGGATCCCGTTTTGGTTCCAAAGGTTATTTTGTGGAGCCGACGGTCTTTGATCATGTGACCGACGAAATGTCGATTGCCACTGATGAGATCTTCGGGCCGGTTTTGAGTATTCTGCCTTTCAAGAATGTGGATGAAGTTGTTACACGTGCGAATAACACTCATTTTGGTCTGGCTGCTGCTGTCTGGACCAGTGATGTGAAAAAGGCGCACCTGATGGCCAGTCAGATCAAAGCCGGGACGGTCTGGGTGAACTGTTATGATGTGTTTGACGCAGCTGCTCCCTTTGGTGGATTTAAACGCAGCGGTATCGGACGCGAACTCGGTGCCGCTGGACTGGCCAGTTATACTGAACTGAAAACAGTGACGATGAACCTGGACTGAACTTTGAAAATGGAGGATTGCTTTCCGGTCTGGAATGTTGCTATAGCAGGTGCTCGAACTTACTGTCACATAGTAGTTTAGAATCAAATATTTATGGCGCGGATTAGAGTCTGAGGATCGACCGAGAGTGTTGATCTGCTATAATCGGCCCGTATCTGGTCATCGATTACTCAAGAACAGGACGTTCGAATGGGCTCTTGGCACATTATCTTTACACTGGGAATCTTTCTGGCTGCCGGTCTGCTGTCAGGAACACTGGGAGAGCTGTTTCGTCTTCCCAAAGTGACCGCCTATTTATTAATGGGTGTGATTCTGGGGCCTGCGCTGCTGGATCTGATCCCCCATAAGCATCTTGAGGAATTGAAACCGCTGACTGATCTGGCGATGGCGCTCGTCTTATTTGGTCTGGGGAACCATTTTACGCTCTCGCGCCTGAAGCGATTGTTTCGGCGCGTTCTGCCACTCTCGGTAGGCGAAATCCTGGCAACATTTTTTATTGTCTTTATCGGCTTATTGCTGGTAGGTGAGTCCGGTAGCGCTGCGATTCTATTGGGGGCGATGGCGATTGCCACTGCGCCTGCCACCACGATTCTGGTCCTGAAAGAAATGCAGTCGGAAGGTTCGATTTCAGAATATACAGGGATCCTGGTTGCGCTGAATAATTTAGTCTCGATCGTCGCTTTTGAGATTATCTTTGTCGCCGTCTATTTCTTTCAGGGAGACAGTCAGACCAGTTCGGTATTTACTCAGCTGGGACATCTGGGGCTGGACATTTTTGGTTCGATCTTTATTGGTGTATTCGGCGGTCTGATGATCAGCTACGGCAGTTCAATCATTAAAGGCAGCCGCCGAATGATTATGTTCATCGCATTGATTGCGATCGCATTGGGATTATGCCGTACGACCGGAATGCCTTATATGCTGACGTTTCTGGCGATGGGATTTACGGTCGCCAACTCTTTGACAGAGGAAGAGGTTCCCAAAGTCGAGGCCGAATTATATCCTTTGACCGGTTTTTTATGCGTCCTGTTTTTTATCATTCATGGTGCAGAATTAAAACCCAGTCAGTTCATCGATGCGGGGCTGATCGGGACCAGTTATATTGTGTTTCGTCTACTGGGTAAATATATCGGAATATTTGTACCCGCCCGAATGCGGAAGGAAGAACCGGAAGTCTCCCTGTGGCTGGGAACCACCCTGTTTGCCCAGGCGGGAGCCGCGATTGCTCTTTCAGGCATTGCCGTCAGTCGCGACCCGGTGCTGGGAGGACATCTACAGACGATCATTTTAGGGTCCGTTGTGTTTTTTGAGATTGTCGGTCCGATTATGATCCGTCAGTCCGTTTTGCGGGCTGGTGAAGTTCCATTGATCAACGCCATCCACCATACCGCCGGTGATCCAATCAGTGAATTCCAGTCTATGATTCGGCGTTTTCTGGTCTCGTTTGGTCTGCTTTCAGAAATCGATCAGCCGCCGGACCAGATTCTGGTAGAACAGCTCTATCGCAAGAATGTGAAAGGCATAGCGCAGACAGCGACGTTTAATGAAGTCATCTCATTTATTGAACACAGTCACGATAACACATTTCCTGTTTTAGGCCCCCAGGAGGAAGTGGTGGGGGTGATTCGCTATCAGGATTTGAGTAATACCCTGTTTGACCCGAAAATCGGTTCCCTGGTACGTGCTGCCGACCTGGCGAATAATCTGGAAACGGTGGTCTACCCTGATGATTCCCTGGCTCGTGTCTGGAGTAAATTCCGTGAAGATTCTTATGACTGCCTGCCGGTGGTCTCCCGGGAGCAGCCTCATCGGATGCTGGGGGTGATAAGACGCTGGGAGATTTTAAAATATTACATCAAAGGTCACCGTTCTGCTCAAAGCAATGAAGTGAAGTGATCCATTTAGACGGTGTCCCGTTTTACTGTCGCGTTTCCAAAGCCATTTGGATTGAGAAGATAAGATTGGCAACGCCAGAGTAGAATGTGATGCGACCTGGAAGACACGCAGCATGCAGACCATGTATTGCGATTTCGATAAAACCGACTACACTGCAGGTAAGCCGATGCTTACCTGCTTTCAGAAACCGAATCAAATTCAATTCGAGGATAGAGTACAGTGAAACGAGTTGCATTAATTACCGGAATTAATGGTCAGGACGGATATTATTTATCGGGGTTTCTGAAGGGCAAAGACTATGAAGTTCATGGGATTACTTCCTGCAGCAAACCCGGTATCGGTGAACCTCCCGAGAACTGTTATTACTGTGATTTTGCAGACGGTTCGAATTTGAATGAAATCATGGACAAGGTGAAACCGGATGAAGTTTATCATCTGGCAGCGCAGAGCCATGTCAGACTTTCGTTTGATATCCCTGTCTATACGGCTGAAGTCACCGGGGTTGGTACGCTCCGGTTGCTGGATGCCATCCGCTATTTTGAACAGCAGAATGGGAAGCAGGTTCGTTTCTACCAGGCCTCTTCCAGCGAGATGTTTGGTAAGGTCGTTGAATCTCCCCAGAGTGAAACCACCCCGTTTCATCCCCGCAGCCCTTACGCGTGTGCGAAAGTCTTTTCGTACTGGCAGACGATCAATTATCGTGAATCCTATGGGATGTTTGCCTGTAACGGGATTCTGTTCAACCATGAATCCCCCCGTCGCGGCGAAGCATTTGTTACCAGAAAAATTACCCAGGCAGTAGCCCGGATTAAGCTGGGGCTGCAGGATAAACTGTTTCTGGGGAACATTGATGCGAAACGGGACTGGGGATTTGCCGGTGACTACGTCGAAGCAATGTGGCTGATTCTGCAGCAGGAAAAACCGGATGATTTTGTGATCGGTACCGGAGAGACGCATTCCGTGCGGGAATTTCTGGAAGCGGCTTTCGGAGCAGTGGAACTGGACTGGAAAAAGTATGTGGAGATTGATCCACAATTTTACCGTCCTGCGGAAGTTGAACTGTTATGTGCCGATCCAACCAAAGCACGTGAAAAACTGAAATGGGAACCCAAGGTCTCATTTGAGGAGCTGGCCAGAATGATGGTCGAAGCAGACCTGAAACGGACTCAACAGGAAAAAATTCTGAACGAATCTGCTGGCTGAATCGATTCTTTCTTTTTCACTTCCCGCCCGGATCAGTACCATGTCAGTTCGAACCGAGATTGAAGAACTACGTAAGCAGCTCGAACATCATAATCGTCTGTATTACCTGGATGCGAAACCGGAAATCACCGATCGTGAATACGACCGGTTGATGAAACGACTGGAGCAGCTCGAAACTGACCATCCGGAATTTGACTCTCCCGAGAGCCCCACCAAAAAAGTAGGGGGTGCACCGATTGAGGGCTTTCAGACAGTCGCCCACCGCTTGCCGATGCTGTCCATCGATAATATTTTTGAGCTCGAAGGACTGACTGAGTTTGAAACCCGTATCTGTAAACTTCTGGGCCAAGATCAGGTTGAACTTACCGCCGAGTACAAAATTGATGGAGTTGCGGTTTCTCTGATATATGAAGAGGGGCGGCTGACCCAGGGGCTGACGCGCGGAGATGGCCAACAGGGGGATGACATCACGCATAACGTGCGGACGATGATCGGTGTGCCCTTGCGGCTGGAGACAGAGAATCCCCCTGAACTGCTGGAGGTCAGAGGCGAAGCCTATATCAGCAATTCTGATTTTCAGGTTTTGAACGTGGAAATGCAGGAACAGGGGAAGGAGCCGTTCGCGAACTCGCGGAATACGACCGCTGGAGGCCTGAAACTTCTGGACCCCAAACTGTGTGCCAAACGCAAGATTCGTTTTTTTGCCCATGGTATCGGGGCGATGGCGGGGGTGGACTACCAGACTCATATCGAATACCTGGCTGCCATACAGGAGATGGGAATCCCCGCGACACCAGGTGTGAAGGCGTTTCCTGATCTGAAAACGACGATGGAGCATGTGCAGACCATGATGGATGATCTGCACGCACTTGATTTTGAAGTCGACGGTATTGTCCTTAAGGTCAATCGTTTTGATCAGCGAGAGGAACTGGGAAATACTTCCAAAAGCCCCCGCTGGGTCGTCGCCTATAAATGGGAACGTTACGAAGCGGTTACCCGAGCCGAGTCGATTGTATTTCAAGTGGGGAAAACGGGGACGGTGACGCCGGTCGCCAACCTGGAACCAGTGCCGATTGCAGGAACCACGGTTTCCCGGGCCAGCCTGCATAATCGCGATGAAATGGAACGGCTCGGAATTCAGATCGGGGACTGGGTGGTTGTCGAGAAGGCAGGGAAAATTATTCCGCACGTGGTCCGCGTAGAAGAGCATCGCCGCGATGGCAGTCAACAGGAACTGGAGTTTCCGACGCATTGTCCTGAATGCGATACCTTGCTGATACAGGACGAAGGCGGCGTGTATATCCGCTGTCCCAATCCCAACTGTCCCGCCATGCTGCGGGAAACACTGCGTTATTATGCCTCACGCCAGGCGATGGATATCGAAGGCATGGGCATCAAGATGATAGAACAGTTGCTGAGCCAGGGACTGTTGAAAGGGCTGGCGGACATCTATCGACTGCACAATAATTATGGTGACCTGGTGGCTCTGGAACGCCAGGGGGAAAAGTCGATCGAAAATCTGCTGGCGGGAATTGAAAATTCAAAAACACAACCACTCTGGCGTCTGCTGACGGGACTGAATATCAGGCATGTCGGTTCCAGTAATGCCCGGATCCTTGAGAAACAGTTCGGCACGATTGATGAGATTGCTCAACAGAGCGTGGAAGAACTGGCGGCCGTCGATGAAATTGGCCCCGTGATTGCCGATTCGGTTTATACTTTCTTTCATTCGGATTTCGGCACGAAGCTGATCGATGATTTGAAGTCGGCAGGCTTGAATATGGGGAGTCCTGTCGAAAAGACGACGGCAGAAGCTGCCGGGATTCTGGACGGTAAAACTCTGGTCGTGACAGGTACTTTGACACAATTCACTCGCGATGAAGCGAAAGAGCTGATCCGCAAGCATGGCGGTAAAGCTTCCGGCAGTGTCTCTTCCAAAACCGACTACCTGGTTGCAGGTGAGAAAGCGGGCAGTAAACTCTCAAAAGCGGAAGAGTTGAACGTACCCGTCTTAACAGAAATCGAATTTCTGGAGTTGCTGGGCGAGTCTGGTTAAGCAGTGCATGTCAGGAGTCAGAGGCAATGTTCTGTGTGAGATTCATCTGTTCCAATCTCGCCAGTCGCTGCTGCAGATCAGGTTCACTCCGGTAGAGGAGAGCCAGGTCCCAGAGGTCCATGAAAACCCGCCCCTGGTTTAGCTCCAGGCAGGATTTCAGAGTGGTTTCGATAGAAGTGAAAGCTGGCAGACTGTACTGCCCGTTTTGCTGCAATTGTTCCAGCATGCCATTTCCTGCGCGTGTCGGGATCAGGGAACAGCAGGAGACTCCCTGCGAAAATGCATATTCAACCGAGCGAATTGCCCAGTCAATGCCCTCCTGTTCTTCCATGAAGGGTGGTTTCAAAAGAATGAAAACGCGGGTATCAATCGCATGATTTAATAGAAATTCATTGGCGCGTGCGAAATCATCCAGTGTCATTCTTTTATTTAACGCCTTGAGAATGTCTGGATGAACGGTTTCCAGACCCAGCGCAATTTCCAGTTGCCCGGTAAGTTGCTGTTGAAAGTCCAGACAGGACTGATTGCAGAGCAGGGGATGATTTTCCACAATCACCCGGTCATAGCATTGGACGAGCGCGGCAATCCCAGGGAGATCTTTTGGAGGTATGGCCCTGGCATCGAAAAAGTTTCCGCTGTTATACAGCTTGATCCGGGTGGCGGGGGGCAGATTCCCCAGGGCATAGCGAATCTGTTGGATGATCTGTCCCGGTGCGAGAGATACATCTAAGGTGTTTTTCCAGAGATCACACATCAGGCAGCGAAAAGGGCATTCCCGATTCGTCAGAAAAATGGTTGAAATTTCAGCCGTCTGTCCTGTTGCGATATACTCAGTTTCATTCAGGAAAGCATACGGACGTAGTGGGGACACACTGTTTTTAGGCGGGCGGGCTGCCAGAATCTGTTGATCAGTGAAGTTCGGGACCGGCATTCATTACTCATAAAGTGAGAGCAGGGTCTGACGATAAAATTTTTCTGAATCGGAAAACAGGGAATGAAATGATTCCCGATTCACTGTGCCTTCCTGAAAACGCCGCTTGGGATAGACGGGCATGGAAAACCCGGTTACCTGTTTCACACCGCGACAGACGATATCACCCTTGAGTGCATAGAGTTTCTCATGATTCCATTCGGTGAGTTCGATATAGGGAATGCCTTCTGCGATATCAATTACATTCGGCAGGGCATAAGGACTGAATCCAGAAAAACCCAGGCTGCGCGCCGGTGCATAGGTTCGGACGTGTCCGCGACTTTGACCGCCTGAATATGTCAGGGAATGCTTGACCGCTTCCACTCCCCAACCTTCCTGATAGAGCATCAGGTTGTTCAAAACACTGCGAATCGTCAGTTCCGGGTTTGCATCGATCGGATAGTCTTTGAGATTCTCATCTCCCCCATCGCCGTCGATCAGATATTTCCAGCGAGGATAGAGCTCCCGGATTTTTTTGCATAAAGCATAAGTCATGGTTGCCGCCTGGACATCCAGCTGTTTGTAATCCTCAACGATGCGGATTGTTTCCTGGCAGTCAAGGCTTTCCTGTGGGACGTCGATTTCTTCCAGAAACAGGCTGAGATTCATCTGTTCCAGAAACTGTCTTGCCTGTCTGCAGTCACTTCCTTCGCCATCAATTGACAACGAGAATGCCTTCAGTCGGGAAGGGGATTCTTTCCGCATCAGCAGAGCATGGTAGACGAGGAGAAAGATGGCGCCACTATCAACTCCGCCTGAGAAGAGTACGCCAATCGGTTGCTGGGGGGGAATCGTATCAAGCCACTTATGGATTTCTCGCGAAACCGCACTGATATACTGTTTTCCAATCTCATTGAGTTGATTGGGAAGTCGATTGCGGGCAGGCGTAAAGAATCGTGTTGTTTTCGGATTCGGATCGGGACAGCCGATCAACTGCAGTTCCAGAACATAGTGTGCGGGAACCATCCGTGTGTAGGAGGGGTGGAATTGATCGTCCAGCCCTTCGCTTTTGAGAAACTCATAAATTTCATCGATCCGTTCGGCGATGATCAGGCAGGGACCTTCTGCGCGCTTTGCCAGAAAGAACCGCATGGGCCTGCCAATTGAGCGCGCCATTCGGACGCAGGTACCGTTCTTATGTACGAGCGCAAACTGTCCGTCAATTTGACGCACCTGTTCAGCAGATCCGCTGCCAACAAGTTCAGTGGCTTCTTCATACGTCATGTTGAAGATCAGATTGGCGTCGGCGTCCAGCAGGTTTACTAGACGTTCCACATATTCTTCATGAACCATTTAAATCTATCCTGAGATTTAAGATGAGCGATCTGGTGAGTTCGGGGCGTAGTAGTGATTTTATGATTCAAATTCTGAAATGAAAACTGCTACCAGCGGATTGAGTTTCTTTTAATTAAAATACTTAATTTGTTCTACTATTTGTATATCAGCTATGTCAGCCCAGCGGTGTTCTGTTTACTGAAAGTATCACCATTCAAAGGTTTAGACATTCAGGAATAAAAGCTGGGGTTGAGATGGTGAATCCGGTCTGGTAGTTTACAACTACATATTGGAGAACATTTATGAGATATTTTCCGTCTTCGGCAGAGTTATCGCGGCGTCAATTTATACAGCTTGCCTCCCTGGGACTTACTGGTGGACTTTCTCTGGGAAGGTTAACTGAGGCTGTTGCCGGTTTACCACAGACTTCGAAGCAGCAGTCAGTGGTGATGGTTTATCTGCCGGGAGGTCCAACTCAGTTTGAGACCTTTGATCCCAAACCGGATGCTCCGAGTGAGATCCGCGGTTCTTTTGCAGCGACCCAGTCGCGCGTGCCAGGAGTGCAGTTTTGTGAACTGCTGCCCGAGTTGTCGACGATTGCGGATAAATTTTCAGTCGTGCGGACTCTGGTCGGAATGGAAAACCGACATGAATCATTTCAGTGTTATACAGGACGTGCCGGAGGACGGACTGAAGATGGCGAGCCCGCTGGCGGCTGGCCTTCATTCGGATCGATCGTTTCTCAGCTATTGGGACCAGGCAGGGGAGGCATGATTCCCTATGTCGATGCTGCCCCCAGGATGAGTTATAACCCATACAATAATAACGGGAGCCATCTGCAGGGAAATCCGTCCTGGCCTGGGTTTACCGGTTACAAACATGTTCCCTTTGCATTGGAAGGAGAAGTCAAATCAGACCTGATTTTGAATGGGATTGATTTGAATCGTTTTAATGAACGCCGCGTTTTACTGGAAACCGTCAAACAGAATCAGTCGAGATTTACAGCTGAAGGGATTGATGATTTTCAGGATCAGGCTTTTCAGATGCTCTCATCCGGGCGTTTTGCTGCCGCCATGGATCTGGAACAGGAACCGCAGTCCGTACGAGATCGCTATGGTAAACTGCAAAAGACGGATCCGAGTTTTGGTGGTGCCCCGCAAAGCCCGCAGCATTTGTTACTGGCGCGACGACTGGTGGAGGCGGGGGTCCGTTGTGTGAGTGTCGCGTTTGGTGCGTGGGACTGGCACGCCAACCGCGAGGGCTCGATTGAGTACCTGTCAAGAAAATATTTACCCGTATTTGATCACTCGCTTGCTGTCTTTCTACAAGATCTGGAGGAACGGGGATTGCTGGAGCAGACGACTGTCATCGTCTGGGGTGAGTTCGGCAGGACTCCAAGAATCAATGCCAAAGGGGGCCGCGACCATTGGCCGGGAACGCAGTCCGTGCTGCTGGCCGGTGGCGGAATTCAGGGAGGCCGTGTGGTGGGGCAGACAGATCGTGTCGGCGGAGTGCCTCTGGATCGGCCCGTACATGTTCAGGAAATCTTTGCGACGTTGTACCAGAATCTGGGGATCAACATCGCCACCGCTCAGATTACCGACCTCTCCGGTCGTCCCCGTTATCTGATTGACGATGATAAACAGCCGATTCCTGAACTGTATTAAACTGTGTCCAGTTTTACGGTAGCGTCTTCAGGCCATTTAGATCGAGTATCATTGATCCGGAGACACAATGGTCAAATCTGACGCATTCTAGAATGCCATGTGCAGTCATCCTTGTGATCAATCGTCAGATCTTCTCTCGCTGTCCTGAGAGAAAATTCGGTTTCTAAGTCTCTTTAAGATAGGTGGTTAGCGTTTTACTGATTCTCTATTCCGGGACAGGAACTGTGAATGTGAACCGTTGACGCTACAATATTTTCGAATATACTGCAGGCTAAGCTGAAGCTGTGATCTTGTGCCCGGATCTCATTCAGATACCCGCTCTCAGTGCGCTCGAAACGCCCAAAATCTTATCCGCTCTTCATTTTTCCAAAAGCCATCACATCATGTTAAACAGCGACGGTCCACGAATTTCCCCCCCTCGGTCTCTGAAAATCAGTTCCGATAAAACAAACGAACCCTTTCGCCAGGCACTGGGACTGGATGAAAACGGGAATTCGACATGTAATGAAGATCGAGATGAGATTCTGAGGTATCTGAATCTACAGTTGATTGCCAACGGCTACCCGGCTGCATTAACTGACGCCGACCGTACCTTTGCAGAAGTTGCCAAAGGTTTACTGGAGAATCACCGTCAGAAAAACCGGCTACTGGTGAATCACCGCTGTCCGGCAGACCAGCGAATTGAGCGTTTTCTGCAGACTCACTTCAGTGATGTTCCAGGGGGAGATGAGTTGAAGCTACCCGGTCGTACACTGGTACTGGATCGGTTTGGCCTGGCACGCGAATTGTCACTCCCTATTGAACATGATGAATTTTTCAGTGACCTCGTTCAGTCGTACCGGGTCAAGAATGGCGTGCTGCACAACCCGAAGCATGACCGCCGCACGACGGTCGGAACGTTTCATGTCACCGAAGGCGGACTTCCGATTGCCGGAGATAAACGAGCCGTTCCACGGGCAACCTTCGTGAAAATGTTCGAAACCGCTATGGTACCTCCTGAAGAACTGAAACTGTTTCCGTTTACCGCGAAACAGGAAGAGCCAGCTTCCGGCTGGGCTTCATTATTATTGCGTCCGATTGTCTGTCCCGAAGTGAAAGGCGTAACGCCTGAGAAACGGATGGAAGTGCGTTTCTTCGCTCCCGGAACGCTGGTGAGCAACCTGGATTTCGTGGAATCAATTTTTGGGAACGCCGGCGATCCTTATGTACCAATCAACGATTCCGGTCTGGATGTGATGCACTGGACCGGGCATACCGGCGCTGTCATCCTGGCACCGCATCTGACGAAACTGACCAAGAAAGAAGTCGGTTTGCCTCACTGGGACGATGCAACCGAACGTCAGCAGCGGGACAGCATGTGCTGGAAATCGGAAGACGAACTCTACAACGACGGGATGGCATTCAAGATGACCTGTCGTACCGATGCCGGTGTGATCGTAACATTAATTGCAGATAACTATTTCGGTTACTGCAAAAAGGAAGTCAAAACCCAGATCAGTTACTCTGCGAATCTGTTTGGAAATGCGGAAGAAGAGCACGCTGGTGGCACGATGGCTTATCCCAGTTACAACCTGGGCGAAGGCTTCCAGATGAACAGCGTCCGCTATAACGGCCGAACCTTCAAGGATGTCCTCAATGATTATGGTGACCACATTGAGGGCAAAGAGGAGGGGTACGGAATCGATCAGAATTATCCGGAACTGATTTATATCCCGGAAGACGCCTACGCCAGTTTGCCGGAACAGTGTATTCGCTGGACCCGCGACGGCAAGCAGCATTCGATTCCACTGCTTCCCGGAAATATCTACATGGCTCCTTCCGGATATCATCTGCGGATGGAAAAGCATCCGGCCGCTCCCTCGTGGAGGATTGTCGGTACGACGGGAGAAGGAATTTTCTGTCATAAGCCGTGTACTGTGTCGGGCGGGGGTAAGAGTGAAATCAGTAAATCGTTGACGGATTATATGCTGTATGGTCCCGTGTTTGTCTCCAACTATGAGCAGGACATGGAGTATGTCCGCGAAATCATCGAGAAGGATTATTCAGAACGCTGGCTGGAACCTCTGCCGGAAGGACATCCCAATCTTCGTCCCAGTCGCAAGGTACTCGACCAGACGCGTTCACTGGGGAGTGTGATCAAGCTGTTGACTCCGTCGCCAGCTTACACTCCGGAGTTCAACGAGTGGTTAGATGCCATTCCCGATCATATTCGGGCGCTGGTCTTCATCATCAAGCGTATTTACTGGTCTGACTGGGGACAGGACTGGGACGACCACTTCGGCGTAGACATTGTCAATGGAACGTACGGTCATGAATTGAAGTATCGGGAACGCAAGCTGGTGGGAACTTACTTGCGCGTCGGTCTGTTTTCGTTGTCCGGCTGGCGAACGTTTAAAGTCCGCCAGGATTTTATCGCTTCGATGAAGATTCAGACCGAGGATGACATCAGTGCCTCTGTCGTGGTCCCCGCGCGGTCGTTAAACCATCTGGCTGAAGGAGAAAAATTTGAAAGCTGCAAGTTTGTGATCAACAGTGAGTATCGCCTGTTTCAACGGCCTGACGATGCGATCGTCCGCGGCCTGGACAAGCAGACTGAAGCCGACCTGTCTCGGCCAGGTAACTTCATCTCGAATTTTGAACCGTTGACGAATCAGCAGGTCCGCGAGATGAGCAAGTACGTGGTCGATTTTGACGCCTTCAGTGCTCCCATGCAGGAAATGCTTAAAGCGGCAGAAGAATCGAACAGCAGCTATGTCGTCTGTTCGGCGAATCCACGCCAGATCGATGGTAAGCCGACCAAAAATCCACGCTATCTGCAGATTCGTCCTGATCTGGTGAAACCATTCAATACTTATGTCACGAAGATGGCAACCCGTCTGTTTCGGGCGATCCCTGCCGATCAGCCGGTACACAATCCTGTTAATGCAGTCATGGTGGGACGTCGAAACAATCCACCCGACAAGGAAAAGGGAATCCGCAGTCTTGCCGTCTATTCACCGATTCATTACCAGGAACTCCCCGAACTGTTCATGGACTTTATCTGTTCGTTGACGGGGAAGAGCCCCTCTACTACCGGTGCGGGAAGTGAAGGGGCCTTAACCAAGGGACCTTTCAATGCCTTACGTCCTGCCGCTGATCTGAACAGTGCGCTGGTTGGATTTATTCTGACCGGGTACGCCGGTTTTTCCACAGCCGCCGGTCATATCGGACCGAATGTGCGCGTTGACCATGATATCAGCCTGCTGATACCGGAAATCTGGTGCCGCATGTCAGCTGAAGAACGCGATCCGCAATTTCTGATTAAAGAAGGTCTGCTGGAACCCATCAAAGACTTTGAACACGGGGGACAGCAAATCCCGGCAAGCCGCCTGGGATATCGTATCACTTATAAATTCCTGTTACGATTCTTTGGCCGCGTATTTGATAACCCTGCTTCGGTTTTTGATGAGACAATTCTCAAGCCGGAAAAACAGGATCTGGAATCGTTTGTCGATGGCATTCAATATATAGCGGAAGCACAGCAACGTGTAGCGAAGCAGTACTTCGAAGATGGTTCCTATGAAGAGGCCTGTCCTCCTTTACAGGCCATTCTCTCGATAATGGCGCAGGGTAACTGGCAGGGGTATACCATTCATGATCCTGAAGTCCGTTCCCTGTTTACGCGGGAGTCATTACTGAAGAGTGACTGGTATCAGAAGCGTCTGCTGGCGCGACAGGAACGCGAAGTTGCTTTATTGAACCGTCATCTGGAGTATCTGGAAGCGTTCGCAGTGCATCCGGGGTATGACCGGGAAGTGACCCGTCTTTATATTCCGGAACGGCGCGAATGGGTTGAGAAGCAACTGGCTCATATTTCTTCCCCAGCATACCTGGAAGAACTGTCAGGCATGATTGGTGCGCAACCGGGGGCAGATTTGAATCTGACTACTGAATAAAGCAGTGCACGAGCGGTTTCGCTTTTCAAATGATCTGCTAAAATGCCTGCTGTCACCGTATCCTGGTGGTCAGAACTGGTGTCTTCACTGTGTCTGACCGCGCGCCGGGTCTGTTCGTTTGTACTGAACGCCAGCTGTGTGGTTACAGTGACACGGTGAAGTCAATAATTCATTCCTCAGATCACCCCCATTAGACAGTTAGTACAGGTTTCCCAGGTATGTCAGATCGCGCTGCTCGCATTGAAGCTCTCTATTCCGCCGTTCAGAAACGAATTCTGATACTGGACGGGGCTATGGGAACCATGATTCAGAACCATAAGCTGAAAGAAGCAGATTACCGGGGATCACGGTTTGCCGATTATCATATGGACATTGCCGGGAACAATGACCTGTTAAGCCTGACGCAGCCGGAAATTATCCGGGAAATTCACCGCGAGTACCTGGAAGCGGGCGCGGATATCATCGAGACCAACACATTTAATGGAACGCGATTATCTCAGAGTGATTATCAGATGGAATCTCTGGTGCATGAACTCAATCTGGAATCGGCCCGGTTGGCGCGGGAGGTTGCCGATGAGATTACCGCGGAAAATCCGGACAAGCCCCGCTGGGTTGCCGGTATTCTCGGGCCTACCAGTCGAACCTGTTCGATCTCACCTGATGTGAATGACCCGGGGGCCCGGAATGTGACATACGATGAACTGGTTGAAAACTATCTGGAATCGATCGATGGTCTGGTCAGGGGAGGAGCCGACCTGATTCTGATCGAGACCATTTTCGATACGCTTAATGCCAAAGCGGCTGTTTTTGCTGTGAAAACTTATTTTCAACGGGAAAACGTAGAACTCCCGATCATGATCTCCGGGACGATTACCGACGCCTCGGGACGAACTCTCTCAGGCCAGACGACAGAAGCCTTCTGGAATTCGCTGTCGCATGCGAAGCCTTTTTCGATCGGTTTAAACTGCGCGCTCGGAGCTCAGGAATTACGACAGTATGTCAAAGAGCTCTCGCGTGTCGCTGACACCTATGTATCAGCGCACCCCAATGCAGGGCTGCCCAATGAATTTGGCGAATACGATCAGTCTGCAGCAGAGATGGCAGAGATTGTCGATGAATTTGCCAGCAGCGGTTTCCTGAATATTCTGGGGGGATGCTGTGGTACAACGCCGGCGCACATCAAAGCGATCGCGGAGGCAATGGAAAAACATTACCCGCGTCCGATTCCCGATATTGAACCGGCGCTGCGCCTTTCCGGGCTGGAACCGTTTAATGTCACGAAAGACAGTCTGTTTGTAAATGTCGGCGAGCGCTGTAATGTCACCGGATCGGCTCGTTTTAAACGACTGATTAAGGAAGACGATTACGATACGGCATTGGAAGTGGCGTTGGAGCAGGTACAGAACGGCGCTCATGTGATGGATGTCAACATGGATGAGGGCATGCTGGATGCCGTCAAAGCCATGACCCTGTTTCTGAATCTGGTCGCGACCGAGCCGGAAATCGCGCGGGTACCGGTGATGGTTGACTCATCCAAGTGGGAAGTCATCGTCGCTGGTCTGAAGTGTATTCAGGGCAAACCGATTGTCAACTCGATCAGCCTGAAGGAAGGGGAAGCGGAATTTCTGGAACGGGCCCGGCTCTGCCAGATGTATGGAGCAGCCGTCGTCATCATGGCGTTTGACGAAGAAGGGCAGGCCGATACACAGCAGCGGAAAACAGAAATCTGCGCGCGTTCTTATAAGTTACTCGTCGAACAGTTAGACTTTCCCCCACAAGACATCATCTTCGACCCGAATATCTTCGCGGTTGCGACAGGCATCGACGAGCATAATAACTATGCCGTTGATTTTATCGAAGCGACACGCTGGATTCGCCAGAACCTGCCTTACGCCAGTGTCTCGGGGGGAGTTTCGAATGTGTCCTTCTCTTTCCGCGGTAATAATCCGGTGCGCGAAGCCATTCATTCGGTTTTCCTGTACTACGCGATTCAGGCCGGTATGAATATGGGGATCGTGAATGCCACCCAGCTGGCGGTTTATGATGATCTGCCTGCAAAACTCAAGGATCGCGTCGAAGATGTAATTCTGAACCGTACACCGGAAGGGACCGAGGCGTTACTGGCGATCGCGGAAGAGTATCGGGGCGATGGTAAAGCCGGTTCCAGTAAAATGGAAGATCTCTCGTGGCGGGAGTTGCCGGTGACCAAGCGTATTGAACACGCGCTTGTAAAAGGGATCTCCACTTATATTATCGAAGATGCAGAACTCGCTCGTCAGGAACTGCCTCGACCGCTGGATGTGATCGAAGGACCGCTCATGGATGGTATGAACGTGGTCGGGGATCTGTTCGGTGCGGGAAAAATGTTCCTGCCCCAGGTCGTGAAGTCGGCACGCGTCATGAAGCAGGCAGTGGCTTACCTGCAGCCATATATCGAAATGGAAAAACAGGAAGAAAGCAAACCCAACGGACGCATTCTGATGGCGACTGTGAAAGGGGATGTGCACGACATCGGCAAAAATATTGTGGGCGTAGTGTTGCAGTGTAATAATTTTGAGGTCATTGATCTGGGAGTGATGGTTCCCTGTGAGACGATCTTAAAGACGGCGCGTGAAAAACAGTGTGATGTAATCGGACTGTCGGGCCTGATCACACCTTCGCTGGATGAGATGGTTACCGTGGCGGCCGAGATGGAACGTCTGGGAATGGATTTACCACTGATGATTGGCGGTGCAACGACATCCAAAGCACATACGGCGGTAAAAATTGAACCACAATATACGCGAAACCAGGTTGTGTATGTTCCTGACGCATCGCGTGCGGTCGGAGTCGCAGCGGCATTAATCTCGGATGAACAGCATGATGACTATGTGGCCAAAATCAAAGCAGAGTATGTGACCGTTCGGGAACGGGTTGCCAATCGTAAGCCACAGGGGACTCCGGTGCCTTACGCGGAAGCAGTGACTCAGGGCCTGCAGATCGACTGGGAGAAGTATACTCCGCCGAAGCCTTCGTTCACCGGCACCCAGGTGCTTGATGATTATCCTCTGGAAAAACTGGTCGATTATATTGACTGGACACCGTTTTTCATCAGCTGGAATCTGGTTGGAAAGTATCCCCGAATTCTGGAAGATGACGTGGTGGGTGAAGCCGCCCGTGATCTGTTTGAAAGCGGGCAGGCTATGCTGAAGAAGATCATCGACGAAAAGTTGCTTAAGGCGCGGGCTGTCATCGGTTTCTGGCCCGCGAATCGTATGCAGGGGGATGATATTGAAGTCTATGCAGATGAAAATCGCGGCGAAGTTATTGCGCATCTGCATCATATCCGACAGCAGGTACGCAAACGCGGACAGGAAGAGAAGCCGCTGATGTCGCTGGCGGATTTCATTGCGCCGAAAGAAAGCGGACAGCAGGACTTCATCGGTGGTTTCGTGGTGACTGCGGGAATTGGAGCTGAGGAGCTGGCGAAGTCGTATGAAGCAGAGCATGACGACTACAGCAGCATCATGGTCAAAGCACTGGCAGATCGACTGGCGGAAGCCTTTGCCGAGCATCTGCATGCACGCGTCCGCAGGGAATTCTGGGGGTATGCGGCTGATGAATCGCTGAGCAACGATGCATTGATAAAGGAAGAGTACCAGGGGATTCGTCCGGCTCCCGGCTATCCAGCCTGTCCCGATCATACCGAGAAGGCGACCTTGTTCAAGATGTTGAATGCGGAACAAGAGATTGGGGTGAATTTGACCGAACATTTCGCAATGTACCCGACTGCAGCCGTGTCCGGCTGGTACTTTTCTGCTCCCGAATCTCGTTATTTCCACACGGGAAAAATAGACCGGGATCAACTGGAGTCTCTGGCAGAACGGAAAAAAATGAGCCTGGAGGACATGGAACGCTGGTTACGGCCGGTACTCATGGACTAGACTGTGTCGCGTTTTACTGTAGTATCTCTACAGCTATTTGGAGCGAGTATCATCAATGGGGAGGCTATGCCGACACGAAGGCACGCTGATCAGCGGCCGGGCTTTAAGTTTGAGTGAACCGGCAGCCCCGATCCTGTTTCTGTCGAGGTTCCCATTTTTGATTTTCAGTTCCCCCGGTTTGAGTCTCCTCGGCGAACAGAAGTCTACCGAGTACGAACCAGAAATCAGACAGCCGGTTGAGAAATTGAGGCACAGCGGGGTTTACTGCCTCTTCAATATCCCAGACGTGAATTTCCGCCTGTCGCACCAGCGTGCGGATATCATGAGCGATGAGCACACGCAGACTTCCCTGGGGAAGAATGAATGAATCCAGTGGTTCCAGGGCCAGCGTCAGTCTGCCAATCAGTTCGGTCAATTCCTCAACTGATTCCTGGGGGAAGCGTATCCGGTCTTCGCCGTCAACGAATGGCGTGCTGATATCGGAGCCGATGTCATACATTTCCTGTTGAAATGAAGTCGCCAGTTGTGTCAGCTTGATCTCACAACTGCGATTTTCAGGCAGCTTGACCTGCAGGATCTGGTCTTCACAAACGTGAATGAAGTAGCCCAGTTTCACAGCCACTTGTTCGATGGAGGCTAAAGCTTTGATTCGCGGGCTGGCTTTCGAAATCCGTGAGCCATCATTGAGGCAGGTCTGCCCCTGATCCCCGGTTTTAGTGACGATCATATTGAGATGAACTGTTCCACGTTCCGCCACGGCTGTTTCCTTTATGAGACAATAGTCGCCTGATGTTTTCCGGTTGGTCAGATATTGCGTTAAAAAACTGGTTTAAGATTGTAGTATAGTCCGTTCTAGTCAAAGAACGGCGTCAGAGAAGTGAGAAAACAACCTTTTAACGGCTGATGACGGCAATCAGATGCAGTACATTCGTTTTAACTGGAAACCCGCGTGATTTGCGCTCAAATCATGCGGAAACAGAACAAATATGAGACTTTACAAGCTTGGTGAGAGTCTATATACTTTCGACCGAAGCCCAGTCCTTCAAGGAATTTCGGGCTGCAGGAGAGGTGGCAGAGTGGCCGATTGCACCGGTCTTGAAAACCGGCGTGCCGAGAGGTACCGGGGGTTCGAATCCCCCCCTCTCCGTATTTAAACGAATGGTCGCTGCAAACACTTGAAATATTGTGTTTTGCAGCGACCATTTTTTATTGATGCCCTCGACTGTGTCAAAACGGTGTCTTTCAGGCTTTTCCCGGTGGATGTCAGAGTGGCAGGGAATCTTCGCCCGACTGTGTTTTCCCTTTATCGAAATGATACATCAGGCTATCGACGTTTGAGTGTAAACTCGCCGATCTTCTTTGTATGTATGAAATTTTGATCGATATATTCATCGAGAAGAGTCACATCGCTTGATTCTCTACTTTGATTTGGTTCGTTGATAAATTCTTGATCCCACAACACCACCGTATCTACCTGATTCGTTTCCAGGTCATTAATAATATTTTGCTGAATGATTCTGGTGTTTGTGACACCTGGATCAAAATGATGGTAGAGCGTTCCGCTGCGTCTTCCTGACAGGAAGTAAACCATGACAGCATTGATGAAAACTTTATCGTGCTGTGGACTACCTACAAAAATTGGAGAGGGCCTTTTATCAGTTTCAAGTTCATGAATGAGTTCAACAAGGCCTTCGGACTCTTTTCCCTTGATCGAGATAATTCCCTGTGTCCGATTGAGATTGATGGGCACGCCTTTTTGGAAATTCATAACATTGATGAAAAATACTCCTGCCAGATCCAAAATAAAAAATGACAAAAATAATAGTGTGATCGGTCGCAGAATCGAACACACTTTTTTGAAGCGGGAGAGATAGAAGTGGATCAGCATTAGCGAAATGGGCAGGGAGATAACAAAAAATGGGAACATGTGCAAAAAATCGCAGCGGCCAAAACTATAAGGTAAAAAAAAGACTGCCAGTGAAAGCAAAAACAGGAATAATGTTTGCCGTTCGCTGTATTGAAAAAGTTCTCTTCGCAGATTTCGCTTTACCAGAGGCATCAACAGAAACACGATAAGAATTGGTCCGATGAAGACCAGCAGTTGAGAGATCATAAATAAAGCGATCCCATAATTCATCAATACGTTTTTGCCAATCAATAAAGAGGCTAAAGCCTGGATCTGGGTATTGACCAGATCGATGGGATACGGGAGCACTCGATATGGTAGCGACTTTGACGGAAAAATGACAAGATTTTCAAATACAGCATAAAAACCCGCAGACAGCAGTGCTCCATAAACGGCCCCGGCTATCAAAACAAATCCTGTCAACAAAGACACTGACGAGCGAAATTTCTCTTGTTTCCCCTGTGAGTTTTCCCGGGGACATAGAATGACCGCCAGCGACGCCACAAAACCGAAAACGCCAAAATCATGTCTGAAAACGGCAGCCAAACCCAACAGCATACCCGTCAACCAGGGGCGTCGATTCCGGCTCAAATCCTCTGTCAGCCTCAACCCCGCTGCCAATATCAACATTAAGGCGGGAGAGACCATTTTCAGATGGCTGCCCTCAAGCGCCGCCAAATACACCAGAGTTGAGACGAGAGACCATGGTTTTGCCAGTCCCAATTTGCGGCAGATTATAAAAATCAAGGAGCCTGTCAAAGCGCAAATAACTGCATCATTCAATCGCGATACAATGAGCTGAACTCCAAAGACTTTAAATAATGCAGCCAGCCAGTAGAACGCGCCTGGACCGTAAATGCAATAAAAGTCATGGTAGGGCCTGTCGCCGATCAATACTCGCTCGGCCCCATAAACATGAATCCCTTCATCGTACAAGCTTTCCAACCCGACAGTAATTTTGGGTAGAAAATATACAAGAGCTAATAAGAACACAGCAAAGCCGGGAAGAAGCCTTGTCAGTTTCCCACTTTTATTTGAAGGGTGAGCGTCTAAGTTGGAAGCATTCTGTAATTCTTCACGATTCTGATGTTGCATGAGAATTTCATCACTTTCACTCTCTTCCATGGCTTCTTTAAATCAGAACTAAGACTGATCTGTCCTTACAGAGTCTTCTTCCAGGTCCCTGTTCAATTGATGCCTCAGATGGTCGACCTGGCTTTCTAATGCCTCAATCCTCTGAGTTAAATTGGAGCGGGACTTCCGGCTCTGCGTATTACTCACAAGTCGCTCTGCCAGAAGGTCATCGGCAATCAGAACACGTTGAAAGAACATCATCAGTAGGGTGCTGAGATATTTTCGTCCCATTTCACGAAGATGAAGATTGGAACATCCCCACGTACGGCCGTACCAGTTAATCGGAATTTCTGCGATATTGTACTTTCGTATTAAAGCACCCAGTGACATCTCTAACGTAATGTTGAAATGACTGGCATGATAGGGGCCACAATCTTCAATCACTTCAGTACGGTAAGCTTTAAAAGCGTTAGTTAAATCGTTGAATCGCGTCCAGAACATGTATTTCATGACCGTATTCACAATTCGGTTTACAAACTTTTTAAAATGAGGATAATTTTCGACATGACTTCCCTGGATGAACCGTGATCCAAAAACACAATCATAGCCTTCCTCAATCTTTCGATAATAATCAACCAGATTATTCGGGTCATCAGACTGGTCTGCCATGTAGATGATCACAACGTCTCCCTGGACGACTGAAAGTCCGGAGCGAATGGCACGTCCAAATCCGCTGGGAAGCGTCCTGTTTTCCAGGTGAATGGCGGAATCCGTTTTTATTTTTTCAAGTACAATGTCCGCAGTGCCATCGGTGCTGTTGTCATTGACCACGATGATTTCATACGGAATGTGCTCTTTTTTGAGCACAGACTGTATTTCGGCAAGACATTTCCCTATGTTCTGCTCTTCATTATAGGCGGGAATAAGTACTGACAGCTTCATTGTATTTTCTCAAAAACAAATCTGAAAAAAGGTCAGTTGATAATCGGTTTTACTTCCGATTGAGACCTTTGAATCCAATCGTAAACTTCTTCCAAAACGACAGATCACATCACTTTTGACCGTAGCGTCTCTCAATCCAATATTCTCGGTTGAAATGGCTCGGGAGACGCGACAGTAAAACTGGACGCAGTCTATTGACTGGCATTCAGGCTTCCGTTTCAAATTGTTCAGCACGCTTCGAATCTGAAATTATGATTTACACATCACAAGGGATAATCTGTTGTATCTGTTCAATCGGAACTTCTCACCTGGCAACTCATAGGGTGACCAGACACTGTATAAATAGCAAGTATTATACCTAATGAGCCAGTTGTCCCGCTGGAATTAAGCAACATAAGGTTGAAACAGACCTGACACCACCACAGCGCGCTAAAGCTGCTTCAGATCGTCGGATTCACCAGTAAGGCAATACGTTTCAGATATCAACTACCTGCTGGATCGCATCACTTTTGACCATAGGTCTCTCGATCTATAATACTCGATCCAAATCGACCTGGAGACGCTACATTAAAAGTGGACAGAGTCTAAAGCAAAATGAGTACATAATTTGCTAAGTGACCTGAAACTGTCAATGTTAAAATTATGAAACAATTTGTTAAGTCTTCCTGTGAGTTTTACATACGTAATCACACACGAATTAAAATCAAATACCTGGTGATCCCGTTGGAAGGACATTTTCGCTTGAGTTATCGTATCTGGGAATAGCTGACTTCTTTCGGCAACGAAACATATGCTATTATCGCCGCCCGAAATGGATTTTCCTGGTTGGCGCAGGGAATTTAAGAGTCAGTCGGAGTGGGGGAGTACGAACTGCGGATGGGCAACCCGGCTTCAATGAAGATACCCATGCTTGGATTTGTTCAAGAAGTGCATAAGATTTGTGACAGTATTCTGGTATTCATTTTCGACTGAAAATCGTTCTCGACGACTGACAGTATAAATCATAATTACCGTCTCAAATATATGGGAGGCCTGGTAGAAAACTGCGGTGCACAGAATCTCTCCGCTCGGATTAATATTTTAGAGGTGACATTGAGCGACAAGATGTAATATATCCTGCCGCTCTTCGACTTTGCGACGTGCCGTTCGTCTCATTCTGAAATCGACAGCATCATCATCTTGTCACCTGGCGGGCAGTCTTATTTTCGAGTCCGGACTGCTTAATATTTTCAGTTGGGAGGCAGGGCCAGATCATCGGGTGCCTCTATATCCACTTGGACTTCCTGGTCAGGAGGTGGATCTACTGAACCCCCACACCCTGAAATCGGAATCAGAAATAATATGCCTGACAGCCAGAGAAATATTATGGGACACTTCACAACAATCATGAAAATCTCCATTTAATGATCACGGTTAATGAATCTCTTTGCGAAAACCTGTTTCAATCTCAAAGAGAGTCTTACATTAATACTCGCCTAAGGGTTGAGCATCATGAATGCGTGTCAGTAGCGCATAGGTATTGCGGTCCAAGTTTTCACTCAGGAACTGAACTGAGCCATCTCCCATCAGAACGTGAATGCCCCCTTCATGGACACTGGAGGCCACGGCGACATGGTGTCGAGGGTTTGTTGCAGAATGTGCGCCGTTAATATGATAGCGGGTATTGTTGTTGTGAGTGGGATCAATATTGGGATGGTTCACAGCGAAAGTACCATATAGTCGATGACCTCCCCAGATGGGAGTGTAAGCATCACTGGTACGGCCAAAAATAGCACCTTCACAGACAGCAATACAGTTACTCAGTCCGTCTGTGATCGCCTTGATTTTGGCAGCCCCATTATAGCCAAACATACCCTGGTATTGGATCCCGGTCCGCCCGTCCGAAAGATTACTGGTCGATTCGCGATAAACAGAATACATTCTTCCATTAGGCCATCCATTGCCATGCCCGCCGGCGCATAACAGATAATTCGTCCTGGCATGATTAGCAATATAGGATTCTGGATCAGAATGGGTTTCAACCGTCTGACCTTCATCTGAGGGACAGAGCAGTACAGGCAGGATTGTTTGTACCAGAGAACTGTTAGAGTTAGGCCATCCGCCTTCTACTCCAGTCCAGCCATAAGAGGTACGTGCATGGCCGTTCGTGGCAATGTTGAGATTGAATTTATTGTAGAGGGGGGCCTGGTCCAGATTTGGCAGCAACATAATCCAGGCTGTATGGTTTAAAGCAAGCGTGGTGTCATAGTCAGAGCTTCTGGAACCTCCTGCAAGATTCGCCCCGATGGGGAAGGTTTTGTGAGTGTCGTGGTAGTTGTGCAGTGCCAGACCAATTTGTTTCAGGTTATTTTTACACGTGGATCGTCTTGCTGCTTCGCGTGCCTGTTGCACTGCAGGCAGCAGAAGTGCAATCAGAATGGCGATGATAGCGATGACTACCAGCAGTTCGATCAGGGTAAAGCCTCGTTTGGATGTGAGTCGCTTCATGTTCTTCTCCGGATAGATAAAGAAATTAGAGAGAGGGAATAATCATTTAGTTGATAACTGGCCTCGTCGTATATCCTGGTGAAAGCTCTTAACAAAAGAATGAAAAACAGATTAGCGCAGCAGTCCTCCCGGAAATGGCAGGTCAATAACGCCTTGAAATCTGATGGATGAAGACAACAGGAGCAATGTCTGTTACAACTTAGAAGCTTGCCCTGTCAGATAATTGAATACGGGTAAATAATCCTGTAAATTATTGCCTGCTTAGTATTCAAGAATTCCGGTGTTTTCGTATGCGAGTAAAGATGGGTTGTTTCAGTGAGTTGAAGGCTCGGTTCCACCCGATAGATGAAACCGAGCAAAAGCATTTACTCTACCGATTGAATTAAAACTCACCGACAATGTTTTTATCATTGATACCACACAGG